>OGRQ01000106.1_pt1 | contig 103476 bp, 90 predicted proteins | sample 1553521 | NCBI WGS metagenome assembly OGRQ01 (sample SAMEA2580088, study PRJEB22360) | human gut metagenome | biome: human gut; feature: human-associated habitat; material: faeces | place: Denmark | collected 2008/2010
TCTGTCTCTCAGACAGCTCGTTTATTTTATCTCATCTCTTTTTGTTTGTCAAGTACTTTTTTCAAGTTTTTTCAAACATTTTTGAGTTAAGATTTTGTTGTCGTTTCGTTGACGACTTGGATACTTTATCATATCTTCTGTCTTTTGTCAACTGTGAATTTCATTTTTCTGAAATTCTTTTTAATTGTTTGTTTTTCTAAAACAATTATTTGCGACAGCTCAGTTATAATACCACTGGGAGTTATGCTTGTCAACCATAAAATTCAAATTTTTTTGGATTTTTTGGAAGTTTATCTTAAAGATGCAATTTTTCTTCTTCCATTCGCTGGTGGCGCTACGGCGGTCGCATTTTCAATGCGGTAAGTGCGAGGGAAGGCGATCTCAAAGTTCCGAAGCCCGAACGCCCTCCCTCGCGCTCCCACCCCGTTGGGCACAGAAAGAATTCTTCGTTGTTGTATGTGGTGCGGTATTGACTTTTGTCTGTATGCTGCGGTATTCAGAGTGGAACGCTGTGCCGATCTGGTTCCTGGATTCTTCTGTATTTATAGTGAGACGCTGTGCCGATCTGATCCCTAGATTCTTCTGTATTTATAGTGGAACGCTGTACTGATACAGCTACACTTCGACAATTCCAGGACAGGACGCCCCTCGTCCGCTTCCGTCCCCTTTCGGGTTTTATCTTTTTTCCTACCGGCTGGAAGTGTCAGCCAGAGGGAGAGGATATCGGTTCGGGCTGTTGCGGAGGAGGGGTGATACAACTTAGGTCCCGGGAGAGGGCGTTATTGCGGCAGGGTCAGCTGTTTGAGCCAGCGGCGAGTTCTGGCCCTGCCGCAATGGTTTTAGCCATCTCACGGAACCTTAGTTGTATCCCCCGACGGAGTCCTTGCCCGGGCCGATATCCTCTCCCTCTGGCGTCCCTCTTTCTCTCCACCCTCACGGACCCTAGTTGTATCCCCCGACGGAGTCCCTGCCCAGACCGATATCCTCTCCCTCCTGGCATCCCTCTACAAAAAAAGAACGCCACCCAACAGGCAGCGTCCTCATAAATATCACCTCCAGATCCCCCGACGTTTCCGGATCGTATAAAACAACTCATTCTCCATGGCCATAACCTTCTGAATCGGCACACTCTTAAACACCGGCATCTTCATCCTGGTCTTAATCCACCAGAACGAATAAACCGCCAGGACCAGAAAAGCAATCAAAACAACCAGCCAGATCATATTCCTCTCCACAGGATCCGAAGAAATATTCAAGATCATATAACAAGTCCCCACAATACCAATAACCGGAAACACCGGTCCAAAAGGAACCTTGAAACTCCTCGGCACCTTCGGCATCCTCTTCCGGAGGATCAGCACATCCACATGCGCCAGTACATAAGAAATCATCCAGAACACCGAACCCACCAGAATCAAAAACGAAATAACAGAAGAAGAATTATTACTGATCAACGCAAAAACAAAAATCGTCACACTGACAAACACAACCCCAAACCACGGAACCCCATGCTTATTCGTCTTCGCAAAAATCCTCGGCATCATATTCATCTTCGCCATACCCTGGCAAATACTCGCCAGCCCATTCACCGTAGAATTCTGCGTACTCACAACCGCAAGAGCAGCCACCAGAGTCATCCAGATCTTACCCACACTGCCAAGAAGATTTTCCCCATAAAGCAGATGCGGCGCAGGAGAATCCATCAGCTCCTGCCATGGAGTATAATTATGAAACCCAAACACCATGATCGACTGCACACCACAGATCAGCGCAAGACCAATGATCATACCAAGAGGAACATTCCTCTTCGCATTCTTAACACTCTTGGAAACCGGAATCACATACTCCGCCCCGATAAACAGCCAGAATGCTGTAGCCGTAGCAGAAAACAGCTCCGAAGGCTTCGTAGCCATAGCATACGGCTGAGAAACCACCTGTCCCGTACCCAGCTTAAACATACCGATCAGTCCCATAATGATCATAGAACCAACCAAAAGAAACGCAACCAGATCCTGGATCTTGGCAAACATATCCACGCCACGAAGGTTCGCGATCATGATCACGATCGTCATTACCAACGTATACGCAATGCTGGGAATCGGTAGCTTGATCGTCTGCGCCATCGCATAGGAAAAAATCGAAGCCTCCACACCAGATGACAGAATATTACAGAGCAGATACCCACCAACCATGGAGATCAATGTAGGAAAAGGCCCAAGGCACGCCAGAGTATACTGTGCCAGACCACCCGTCGTATTCGGCATAATCGCATTCAGCTCGGAAAGTGAAGCCACAGTAGTCATATTCAAAAGGCAGGCAATAATCATAGAAAAAATGAACACAACGCCAACTGTACCTGCACCCTGTCCAAGAGAAACCAGACAGCTTGTAGCAATGACCAGCCCTACTGATATAGATACAACACTCCCCAATCCTAATTTCTTATCTTCACTCATAATCCCAGGCACCTCCCCATAATGAAATGGACATTTGCATTATGCAAACCAAATATAAGTCATAAAAAATATCCAACACAAAAACAGGCGAGGTTCCGCTTTATCCGCGGACACCCTCGCCTGCTCTATAATACAGACCATCATTCCATGATCCGCAATCCATCATCTATAAAGCATCTGCCCCTTCATCACCAGTACGCACGCGGATCACATTGTCGATATCATAGATAAAAATCTTACCATCACCGATATGACCGGTATAAAGCTCGTGTTTGATCACATCCACGATCTTATCCACCTGCTCCTTTTTTACCACAACACTGATCTGCTGCTTCGGAAGAAGCTCCATCTCATAGTTTTCATCCACTTCGTACTCACGGGTACCTTTTTCCACGCCACAGCCAAGCACCTGCATAACCGTCATCCCCCTGACACCGGCTTTGCTGAGCGCAGACTTCAGGCTGGAAAATTTCGCAAGGCTTGTGATAACTTCAATTCTGCATAAACTCATCTTATAATATCATCCCTTTCGGAAAAATCTCCGAAAAGGCATCATCTCAGTTAAACCGATGCCTTCCCGTACAGAAACATTCTGGCAAATCTCTGCCCACTGCTTATTGCCTTCACAATCCCGCAGGGGACTTACTTAATTCAGTAAAAAATCCCTCTGTCTTTTATACATTAAGTGCTTTCTTTGTATCGGCAAGAGCCTCATCCATTCTGGAGATAACGTCCTTGATATCCTGCTCGGAAATAACAGCTGTAGGCTCGAAACGGATTGTTTTTGCATTAACAAGAGTACCGGCTGTCATGACACGTCTTGCAAACAGACCTTTTGCAGTCTCATAGCCAAGTTCGCAGGTATGGAACTCAACGGCAAGCATAAGACCTGTACCACGAACCTCCTGAATGATCTCCGGATATTTTTCCGCAAGACTCTGAAGTCCAGCTTTCAGGATCTCACCTTTCCGTTTGCAGACACCCGGGATATCATTTTCAAGCATATATTTGATCGTTGCGATAGCTGCCGCACAGCATACCGGGTTTCCTCCGAATGTCGGGGAGCCAAGCAGCCATGGGTTGTCGATCAGATCCTGAACCCACATCTTCGGTTTGCAGATGATACCAGTGATCGGCATGATACCACCGCCGAAAGCTTTACCATAGGTCATGATATCCGGTGTAACACCCTCTGCTTCACATCTCCACATTGTACCGGTACGGCCCATACCAGTCTGGATCTCGTCAAAGATCAGTGCTACGCCTGTCTCATCGCAGATCTCACGAACCTCCTGAAGGTATCCTGCCGGAGGAACGATAACACCAGCTTCACCCTGAATCGGCTCAAGGATCACACCGGCAACCTTCTCACCAACAGCCTGAAGGTTCTTGATCGCTTTTCTTACATCATCTGCAACACCGTACTGTACGTGCTGTACCTGCTGTACCATTGGGATATAAGGAGTACGGTATGTACTCTTACCACCCATGGAGATAGCACCCATACTCTTTCCATGGAAAGCACCTACTGTGGAAATGAACCATCTTCCGCCGGTTGCGATACGTGCAAGCTTCAGAGCCATCTCAACGGCCTCTGCACCGCCGTTTGTGAAGAAGCAGTACTGCAGGTCGCCAGGTGTGATATCTGCAAGTGCTTTTGCAAGATATCCACGAAGCGGATCAAGAAGCTCCTGAGAATGAAGTGCCTGATGATCAAGCTGCGCTTTTACGGTTTTCAGAATCTCCGGATTTCTGTGACCACAGGTGTAAATACCGAAGCCGCCAAGACAGTCGATAAATTTTTCTCCGTTCAGTCCATAGCAGTAAGCTCCTTCATCCTGCCACTCAAGAACTGCACCCTGCTCAGAGTCAGAAGAAACAGATTTACGGTATTTCAGCCAGCCCGGGCTTACATAGTTGTCAAAATGATCGATGGTATCTGCCACCATCTGTTTTTTCTCCTCTGCCGGAATATCTTTCATATCTGTGTTGATCAGTCCGATCACTCTATCAAGATCTTTGATTACCTGTTCGCTCTTTGCCATAATACATTCCCTCTCTTTCTGAAAATCATCCCGCGATCTGCCTCTGCATCCTGCGTTCATTCTGGTAAAAAAACAGGCGCATTCGCTGTATTTCTACAACAAATGCGCCTTTGCATTTCGTTTAATTGTTTTTTGAATTGCCTATATTGTACCCCGGTCAGCCAATGTGTACAATTCTTAATTTCTGGCTGTTTATGATTAGTTTCTGGTAGGCATACTTGTTTTTAAGTATATCTCTTCTCAGTTTCTCTCGAAATTATCTGCAATATACTCTACGATCGGTGCAGGATCTTCCAGACTGTGCGGATGATGGTCACAGTCCGGTTTTACGATCACTTTGATCTGGCCGCCGTTTTCCTCATAATATCTGGCCAGATTGGCACCGTTTTCCTGATAAGGCACAACACTGTCAACCGCACCCGCTACCAGCATGATCCTGATCCCCGCTTTAAGAAGCTGAGGCATTTTGTCCAGAGGATTCCCCCTAAACTCCAGGGCATTCTCATCTGTGAGATGATAAACTGCCTTACACTCTTCCCATTCTTTCGAATAACGCTCACTTGCTCCATATCCTCCCGGCCAGCTCGTCACATTCATAACCGGCGCATCCAGATACAGTGTGGAGATCGTTTCAGGATTTTTCACCGTATAATTGACAGAATAAAGACCGCCCCGGCTGAAGCCGAAAAGATCTGCTTTTTTATTAAGGCCTTCTTCCTCTGTGATATACTGATAAAACATTTCCATAAGGCTTATGGATTCCGGGCATCCGTACATGTCGCTGATCATCATATATGCAATATGCCAGCCTTTTTCAAGAAGTGCTCTGTCTGCATAATCAAAAGCTCCGAAAAACTCTGCGCGCCATACCCATGGTTTTCCCGGATGCACTTCTTTCGGCATGACCAGGATACACTCATGGCCATCCAGTTTAAAATCCTTTCTCTGATATCCTTCCCATTCGGAGATCCTAACTTCTTCTGCTTTCATCCCATTACCTCCATTATTCATGCCCACACAAGCCACTGCTGCATAAGCTCTTCACAATCCACAGTTTGAAAATGCCGCCTCCCTCAAAGGAGACGGCATCCAGACATCCGCATCAGCAGACATATTTATTCTTTTTTATTACCACTGGCACGGCTCAAAGTCTGCTGTGTTCTCAGAAGTAACAACGTCTGTTCTCAGATAGTTTACACGGTTTACATCAATACCACAGAACCACTCGGAGATTGTACGAACTGCAAGACCAGCATCACCCTGGCAGGTCTGATAGGACATACCATAAAGTTTTCCGTCTTTTACAAGGTCAAGACCCTGTTTGGAGATACCAGCTGCAACGATTACGATATCGTCACGTCCTGCTGCCTCGCAAGCCTCAGCTGCACCGATAGCCTGGTCAGAGTCATCTGCAAGAACGATAGCATTTAATTTATCGCCATATTTTGTGATCCAGTCGGATACGACCTGTTTAACCTTGGAAGCCTCAAATCCAGGAGACTGGATATCAAGTGTCTCGATATCCGGATATTTCTCAGCAAGCTCTGTCATAGGTCCATAGCAGCGTGCATAGTAAGGAGATCCACCTACGTTATGTGTAATGTAAGCAACTCCTCCTTTGCCTTCCATCTTCTCGCCAAGCATATCGGCAAGTGTTCTCATCTGGTACCAGTCATTCGGGCCAGTGTAGGAAATGATGTAGTTCATAGCTTCTGCTTCTGGTGTTGTGTTTACACAGAATGCCGGGATTCCAGCGTCTGTGATCTTCTTGAACTGCTGTGTTGCATGGTCAGCGGAAAGCGGAATCAATGCGATTGCATCCGGATGCTCGTTGATCGCCTGGTCAATGTAGCTGTCCTGATTTCCCTGATCCCAGTTTGGATCATAAACAGTTACTTCCATTCCGACTGCATCACATGCTTTCTGGAAAGCCTCTGTGTAGCATGTTGTCCAGGCATGTGCACCATGAACGATCAGGATAACTTTTTTGCCTTCCTGTCCATCTGCCGGTGACTCCGGGAATTTTGCATCATTTGCCTCGTCCCAGTCAAGATACTCTTTGTAATGCCAGTGATTGGCATCTGTCTCTTCGTAATTGTCTTCACAATATGCAGCATCTCCATCTACTTCCGGAACATCGAAGCTAAGCGGTGCTTCCATCATGAGATGGTCATCTGTTGTTTTTAATGTTTTCTCTGCTTCCTGCAGTTTGTCGTAAGAATCTTTTGCAGCGTCCGGAACTTCTACTGTTTCCTCTTCTGCACTCTCATCACTTGCCTCTGCCTCAGTTGCCTGGGCGTCTGTGTTCTCCTCTGCAAATGCTACAGACCCCGTACCTAACAACATAGCACCACATAACAGAACCGCCAGTCTCTTTTTCATCATGTTTTCTTCCTCCTATACCTTATATAGTTTTTATTTTATTAAAAGCTCCCTCCGCTTTTAATTTCCCCTATTATTTTTCATTACTTATTTTGCACCTTTCATCTCTTTGAGATGTTCCAGATGAAGATTCGGACGACGTCCAAGGATCTTATCTTTATTGTATTTTGCAACTGTCTCATAGATCAGGCAAAGCACAAGTGCTGCACCGATAACCAGTACCTGAAGCTCTGTGGATTTACAGAGAGATTTCAGGAACGCGATCATCAGAAGAGAAATGTAGGTCCAGCCTACGCTTCCTTTGCCGCCGTAGATATCTGTTCCACCGATAACAGTTGCTGTAAATGCCATATAGAAAGGTGAGATTCCTTTTTCACCCATGGTTACATTCGCCGCGCCGGAATAGATTCCGTTCAATGCTCCGCCAAGTCCTGCTGCAAGTCCGGAAATGATAAATGCTGCTATTACAACACGGTCACTGTGGATACCTGCAAGCCATGCTGTCTCTGCATTGCCACCTACCATATGGATATTTCTTCCAAGTCTTGTGTAACGAAGAATTACAATTACCAGGATTACAAAAAGTGTTGTGATAATAAAATACGTTGAGAATGGAAGAAATGGAAGCAGCTGATTATTCAGCTTCTCATTCAGATCATAATCTCTTCCGATACTCAGCTCACTTCCGTTACAGTACACATACATGATTCCCTTGAGAACCAGCTGCATACCGATACTTGCGATAAATGCGTGGATCTTCAGCTTTGTAACAAGCAGTCCCATGATCAGGCCGTTTACAACACCCATCAGAGCACCGATGAGAATGCAGATTGCCCACGGAAGCTTCTGGTTGCTGTGAAGCCCAAGTGTAAGAAGTGCTGCAAAGGTTGACATGTACATAACTGTCATATCCATATGCCCTGCAATGAGGACGATAGTAAATCCAAGTCCCAGCCAGATAACAAGACTTCCGTTACCTGTTACTGCCCGGATATTGTAGGCTGTATAGAAATTGTCCACAAACAGTCCACAGAAAAGTACGATCGCAAGTAATAAAAATGCGCGGTTTTTGTTGATCATTGCTGCATTCAGCTTAAATTTCTTCTCCATCATGCTTTACCCAACTTTCTGTTTGAATGTGTGTTTAACCATACGATGAACAGGAATACGATACCCTGGACAAGATACTTGGTGTATGTCCCAAGACCGATCCAGGAAAGAATATTGTTGAGGATACCATAAGCAAGAACACCACCGAAGGTTCCAACAATACTTCCTTTTCCACCGTTCAGGGAAACGCCACCCAGAAGGATCGCAGTCAGAGCATCAAAATCATAACCGGTTCCGTTTTCGTAGGAAGCACATTTTCTGAGAGCTGCATAAAAGATACCAGCTGTTGCGCTGCAGAGACCATTGATCACATATGCGATAATGATCTGTTTTGTACAGTTGATTCCTGAAAATTTCGCTACTTCATAATTGGTACCGATGATCTTCAGTTTCTGTCCGAATGCTGTTTTTGTGTGAATCACCCATGAGATCACAAACATAACCAGCATAACGATTGCCATCAGGGAGATTGCTCCACCGATATAGGTTCTGGAAATCGCGTAAAACTTTTCAGCAGATGACTGCATGCTCTCTTTCGCGATATCCTCTGCGTAGAGCATTTTTCCCTGCCATACTACTCGTATGACACCGGATATCAAAAGATTTACCGCCAGTGTCCAGATGATGGCGTTGGCTCTCATCTTACCGATCATGAAACCGTTGATCAGACCGATCAGGGCACCTGCAAGAAGTCCTGCAATAATAGATCCCACAAAACCGAAGTTAATGCACTGTACTGCCATAACTCCGCCGAATGCCATTGTGATCGGCACAGACATATCTGTCATGTTTCCTGAATATGTAACGTAGAACAGTCCTGCACAGACCATACCGGTCAGGGCTACTGCTTCCAGAATAGACTGGATATTACTTTTTCCGAAGAACTGTCCTTTCGAAATGATCATTCCCAGAATGATAAGTCCTGCAACAATGATCCAGATGCCAAGCTGATTAAAGATCAGGCTGGCTTTGTTGATCTCTGTTTTTCTTGTATCTACCTTTGGAGCGGCAGTATTTCCATTTTTATTTACTTCTGACATGATACGAACTCTCCCTCCCCATTAGCTGCAATCAGTATTGAATTTTCCGTCATATCTTTTTTCCGGATCATTCCGATCGTATGTCCTTCACGTAAAATCACTGCTCTGTCTGCAAGTCCCACAACTTCCGGAAGGTCAGAAGAAAGAAGAATTACGGAATTGCCTTTTGATACATAATCCTTAACTACATTATGGATAACCTGCTTGGCATTAACATCAACACCTCGTGTAGGTTCATCCAGGATCAGGATATCAACACCTGCTGCCAGCCATTTGGCCATCAGCACCTTCTGTTGGTTTCCACCGGAGAAGCTGTTTACCAGACGGTCTCTGTCTGCCGGATAAACGCTCATCTCATTGATCTTCTCATCAATCAGTCCGTTCAGTTTCTTCTGATTGTAGAAAATACCGTTGGAATTCCGATCAATAATACAGGAGGTCACATTATCACCAACTGTCTGGTTCAGTGCCAGACCTACGACTTTTCGATCCTCTGTCAGATATCCAAGTCCTCCGGCGATAGCTTCTCCGAAGTTCCTGAAATGTGTCTCTTTTCCATGTATATAGACTTTTCCACCATCGGCCTTATCCACACCGATCAGTGCTCTTGCGATCTCTGTTCTTCCTGCCCCGGCCAGTCCGCAGATAGCAAGTACTTCACCCTTATGAAGCTCGAAGTTTACATGATGGAAAAATCCCCAGTGTGTATAATCTTCAACCTTCAGTACAACTTCATCCTGTACCATGGATTTATGGTTCTCATAGAAATTCTTTACAGGAGTTCCTACCATCATCTCAACCAGCTTGTCCGGATTCGTATCAGCTACTGCACAGGAGCCTACCAGCTTACCATCTCGCATAACTGTAACATTGTCTGCGATCTCAAAGATCTCTGCCAGGTGATGGGAAATATAAACCACTGCAAGCCCCTCTGCCTTCAGCTGACGGATGATCTTGTAAAGGCGTTCAACCTCGTCGCTGGAAAGAGCGGATGTGGGCTCATCCATAACAATAATGGATGGATTAAAGCCAAGAGTTTTCGCAATCTCGACAAGCTGTGCTTCGCACTGGCTGATTTCAGAAACATCCATAGTCGGATCAATATAATCCAGTCCCACTCTTGCAAGAAGTTTCTTTGACTCCTCAATTGCTTTCTTCTTATCTACAAAAATACCTTTCTTCGGAAGTCTTCCCACCAGAAGATTCTCATAAATGGAAATTCTTCTTGCAAGAGAAAGTTCCTGATATACCATTCCGATTCCTGCTTCCTTGGCCATTGTCGGGGAATGGAGAAGTTTCTTCTCTCCGTTAATGTAGATATCTCCTGTATAGTCATTAAACAAACCGTTCAGCATTTTCATCAGAGTTGATTTTCCCGCACCATTCTCTCCCATCAGAGCATGCACTTCACCTTTTTTCACACGGAAATCTACCTTATCAACAGCCAGTGTACCTGGAAAACGTTTTGAAACCTTCTGCATATCCAGAGCGTATGTCTGTCCCGTGCTGTTTACTCCACTGCTCATATTTATCTCCTTTCCCATGAATGACACCTCCGCCAATGTCAGTTCATCTTTCTGAGTAACAAATCCGATCATTACGAAGTATTTATTAGTATAATAAGAAAAACCGATGAAAATTGAAATTCAATTTTTTCATCGGTTTAGTCTTATTTTTCACATCAGTGACAGTCCTTTTTTTAATCCAGTGACGGTCTGAAATAAGTGTCTATATTATCTTTTGTAAGGCTTACCACCAGGTTCTTATACCACAGTCTCAGGATTTCTCCTGAAGCAGCTCTTTTTGCACAGCTCCATGCATATTCCGCTTCATATTCCGGCGGCTGGGTTACAATACCATAAAGCTTTCCACTCTTTACCGCTTCCATATGCTCTGTTTCATTTCCAATTCCTATTACCTGGATCTTGTCCTGTATTCCTCTTGCCTTCAGCATATCATAAACTCCCAGTGCCATATTGCTGTCATGGCAGTAAAATACATTGATATCCGGATTCTGGGAAAGAAGTCTGGATGCTGCCAGACCTGCTTTTGCCCGGGACCAGTTGGCTTCTTCAATCCCCACAACTTCAACGTCCGGATAACTGGACAGATATTCCAGAAATGTCTGTGTTCTGTAAATCTGGGGATCTGTTCCCTGAGAACCTTCTATGATTCCCACTTTTCCTTTTTTTCCATTAAGACATTCCACCACCAGCTGACCTGCCAGATCAGCCTCTTCCGACATACTTGCCCCTACATAAGTTGTAATATATTCCGCAGATACAGTATCCACCTTCATATTCAGATTGATCACAGGGATTCCGGCGTTCTTTGCCTCGCGAAGTACATTCAGATAGGATTTCGCATTAACCGGACAAAAAATGATGGCATCAACCTTTCTCCGGATAAAATCCCTCATCTGCTCTTCCTGTTTTTTTACATTCCATTCTGCATACTGGATTTCCAGCTTATAATCCGGATCTTTCTCTGCTTCTGCAACAAGAAGATTTCCAATAGCATACTGATAACTGGCCTGACTGGATGCAAGGGTGGCACCGATTATTTTTTTCTTTGTTTCCTGCTGCGTTTTTATACCGGCTGCCTCAGATCTGACTTCTGTTTTATAATGAACAGTTACTGTCGTTATTATCATCAAAATTGCCGCCGCAAAAATCAGGAGCCTTTTTTTCATATGCTTCTTATTCATATACTGCCTCCCTCATTATATGGAAGAACATAAGTCACTGTCGTTCCAACGCCTTCTTCTGATGAATAGCTCAGACCGTATTTCTTTCCAAAACGGAGCTGGATGCGTTCATTTACATTTTTGACTCCGATTCCGGAACCGCTGATATTCTCAGATTCGATCTCATCAGAAAGGATTTTCCTGCATATTTCTTCCGGCATTCCGCATCCGTCATCGCTGACTTCTATGATCAGATTCTGTTCCCGCCTGTACGCCCGGATAGTGATCTTTCCTGTTCCTCGTTTCTTTTTGATGCCATGATAAATACAGTTTTCCACTATCGGCTGCAGGATCAGCTTTATCGTCCTGCACCGTTCCACACCAGGCTCTGCTGAAATTTCATATGTAAATTTATCTGCATAACGCATACTCTGAATGATCAGATAATTTTTCACATGCTCCAGCTCCCTTTCCAGAGAGATTTCTTCATTTCCCTTGTTCAGGGATATCCGGAACAGCTTTGCCAGTGCTTCTGTCATTGCCACGATATTTGAGTCATTTGTCTCTGCCATCCATATAATGGAATCCAGCGTATTGTACAGAAAATGCGGATTGATCTGTGCCTGCAGAGCCTGAAGCTCGTACTTTCGCTTATCTTCCTGTTCTTCGATCACCTGCTCTTTCAGATTCCGGATACGGTCCATCATCTGATTAAATTTCATTGACAAATGTCCGATCTCATCGTCTGTAAGAATTTCCATACGCTGATCCATATTATCCGGATTAACCTGAACCATATATTTTTCCAGTTTTTTCAGAGGCTTTACTACTCCTGTAAGAATCCGGTTAAGCAGAAGCAGGGTTACTATAAGAGTAATTGCCACAGCCAGGATCATTACCCCACTGATTGCCATTGTTTCTGCCATCACAGACTTGTACGGAACCATACTTACCAGAGTCCACCCTGTTGTTTTCATATCGGTTCTGGTTACCAGATATTTCTCTCCTCTGTAGTTCAGCCTGAAACAGCTCTCCTTCGTTTTCCCAAGTGCTGTATTCAGCTCCTGACGGTTTTCCTTCTCATCAAAAGCGAAGCGTTCTCTTCCATTTTGCTGCTCATAAACCAGCTCGCCCTTATCATTTATAATACATATAAAATTCTCCTGTTTTTCCTGAAAAGAATTACAGATCTCCGTGATCTTATTCATATTCAGATTGATCAGGATCACACCTCGGAAGGTTCCGTTTTCATAACTCTGGACTTCCCTGCTCAGTGAGATCACCTCATCATCTGTGTCAAAAAATGAATGTCTGTTAGGTCCTGTGATAATTGCATCCTGTGGCTTTGCCACTGCCTTCGCATACCAGTCCAGCTTGGAATAATCCAATGCGACCTTCTGATAGGTATACATAGATCTGTTCAGGAGCATTTTTTTCTTTCCAAAAATCATAATGGAGGAAATATCTGCCCTGGAAAGTAAGGTGTCACTGAATGCCTGGGAGCTCATCTCATAAGAACGCATATTTTTTCCGATTCCGCTATCCACATAATCATCTTCTTCTTTGATCACAGTTTCCAGATAATCCTGAAGATAATAATTATAATTTACATTTTTTGCAATGGAATCCACTTCCTCCAGATAGCTGTTCAGATAGGCTTCCATATTTACCAGATTTTCTTCTTCGTACTTTCCCCGTTCATTAAATGCCCTTGAGTGAAAGACCATATAAAAAACAGTAACCATAATACACATGGTAACAATAATCAGCACCGCTGTCTGACTCAGGGCCCGGTTTTTCAGGCTGCTTTTCTGTTTTTTCTTCATGGCTTACTCCTTTGCCCTGAACTCGGAAGGAGACATTCCTGTATATTTTTTGAAAGAAACACTGAAATAATGAGGATTGGAAAATCCTGTTTCATAAGCAATCTCATAGGTTTTCATATCTGTTGATCGAAGCAGCTGCATGGATTTTTCCATACGGACATCTGTAAGATATTTTACAAAATTCGTTCCCGCTTCTTTCTTGAAGAGTCCACTTAAATATCCTGTGCTGACAGATGCAAATTCCGCTGCTGATGTAAGGGAAATCTCCGGATTTTTATAATTTCTCATTACATAATCCTTCACCTTGTCAATAACCTGCATTCCACTGTTTGTCTGAGCAGAATTCATTTCGTCACGGATACTGCATGCAAACCGGATCAGCTCATCCTCCATCTCTCTCAGGGAACTGTATGTTTCAAATTTCTGGTATAATACAAATCCTCTGTTCCACATTTCATCCGGGATATCCTTAAGCCCGGCAAGTTCTCTCAAAAGCACATTCATTGCCTCCATATAAATAACCTTGACATTTTTTCCGGAAAGGGAACCGTCCTTTCCATTGTCACAAAATACAGAACGTACTGCTCGTTCGATTTCTCCCGTATTGCCGATCATGATACTCTTAGTAAGATGGTGAAGTTCCTGCTGCGGATAATAGAAGGAACGCTCCAGATAATTCAGGTCTTCAATATCATAAACATTATTGCTTCCCAGTGAATATTTACACTCCAGTGCTTTCTTTGCATTGCGGTAGGCCTGGTTCAGTTCATCCAGGGTGGCTGCCGTTGTCCCCAGTGCACAGGTGGTTTTCAGCCGGATCGTGTTATAGATAGACTTCTGGATAATACAGAGGACATCATAAATAAGATCATGCGATTCTGCTTCAAGTGTACCGCAGCGAAACAAAATTACCACTCTGTCTTTTCCATCTTCAAAAACATAATGCTCTTTTCCCAGACATTCTTTCACAATATTCCGGGATGCAAAAAGATAAAGATCATAATCTGCCCCTGAAATATTTTCCATATCAAGATCCATGACTCCAATCTCATATGGTGCCTGGCTCATATCCAGCTGAAGGCTTTTTGCCCTCTCCAGATACAGCCTGAGATTACGGTCTGCAGAACAGACAATCTTGTTCAGTGTCTGTTCCTGAAGTACAGGCAGGCTCTGGCGAAGCTGATTCTTCATTGACTGGATATACTGTCTCTGGCTGTTCTCTATATGAAGCTTCTCGCAGATCTCCTTCATTTCCTTATAAAGGCTTTCGGCACCGATAGGCTTCAGGATATAGTTCTTCACTCCAAGTCCGACAGATTTCTGTGCATACTGAAAATCCTCATGTCCAGTGAGGATCACAACATGGATCTGCGGAAATTCCCTTGAAAGGATCTCCGTCAGCTCCAGACCATCCATAAACGGCATCACAATATCTGTCAGTACAAGATCCACATGATTTTTCCGTATGATATCCAGTGCCTCCTGTCCATCCTCCGCAAGAAAAATCTCCGAAAATCCCAGAGATTCCCAGTCTATGATCTTTTTCACCCCATTGCGGATAAGAGGTTCATCATCAGCAATCAGAAGTGTATACATTTTCTTCCCCTCCCATCTGTACATCGCCCGTGATTATATATAATTTTTGTCTGTTTTTCGTGCACTTTTTCGTTGATTATACTATATTTTCACAAAAGTTACAACTTTTCCCACAATTATTCTTGTGTATATTGCATATTACAAAAAAATTATTAAACGTGGTTTTTCGTCATCTTCTGAATATTTCGTGGATCGTTGGATATCCATACATGCTGAACAGGTGATCCGCCTCTTCCTGTGCTGCTTTCAGAGCCTCCTCAACAGAGATATCTCCCTGATATGTTTTTCGCAGAGCCTGACACATGATCTTCTCAATCTGCTCTACAGGAATAATCAGGCGATTCTTTCGATACGGACTGTTTCGTCTTTTTGCATACTGAAGGCTCTCCTCAGTGCTGACCAGCCAGGGATACAGCTTCAGAAGCTCACTGTTGCGGTACGGTGTCACAACTGTTGACGCACCATTCAGTATAGTCAGATACAGATTCGTATCACTGTTGCACAGCCAGGAAAAAAATCGGCAGACAGATTCTCTGTGTGAGGAAAAAGGATTCAGTCCCAGATTCCATCCTACACTGGCAGGTGCTTTTCCCGGAACCATACCGGAAGCGATCCGACCGGATACATTCTCTTTCACCCGCCGGTTTATTCCATGGGCAAACTCTGAATATGTGATCAGCATAGCTGTCCTGCCTGTACAGAAATCATCTACTGTCTGAGTGATAGATCTGTTCATATCTTTCTCCGGTATATAATCCAGCGTATGGAGAATACTCTCAAAAGCCATTCTGTTCTCCTTCGTATGAAAGGTTGGCCTATGATAATTATCCCACAGCTTTCCGCCGCAGGCCCAGAGCCTGATCAGGATCTCCGGTGCCAGTTCTTCATCGATCGCTCCCGCAAAAGAAGCTCCGTATTCTGTAGGTGACGCAGGATTCTCCTTCCTTGTAAAAAAGGCAGCCACATCATTAAATTCCTTCCATGTTCTCGGTGCCCGAAGTGATATCAGACTCCTTTTCTGGTATTCAGTCTGAAGCTCCCTGTTTTCAAACAGGTCTTTTCTGTAGAAAAGAAGCTGTGTTCCTCCGCTCACCGGGATTCCGAAATACCGTCCGTTCAACTGGCAGTTCCGGAAGCCTGACTGAAAAAACTGATCCTTTTTGAAGCTGTCACTTTCAATAAAGGAAGAAATATCTGCAAGACACATATTTTGAACCATATATTCCAGCCACGGAACATCATAGGTATAAAAGTCATAGGTCTGCGTCAGCGTAGCACAGGACTCTGAAATCATGGAAAGCAGCTGGTTCTGAGGTACACAATGAAACTCTACCTGAATCCCGGTTTCCGCTTCAAAATGTCCGGTAAGCAGCTGCAGTGCCTGGATAGTCGGATTGTCCACTGCCAGAAAGCGAATTTTCTCTCTGCAGGATATCCGGAAGCTCTGTTTCTGCTGCTTTTCTTTTTCCGGCAGACTCACAAGCCGGATATCCTTTTCCGAAAAATCAATCTCCTGTATAGTCTGCTCATACAGCCTTGGGTTATGGATATTCTGCAAAAGTATCCTGGCTGCCTGCTCCCCCAGAACAGTACTGTTTCTGGAGATTTTGATCACACCATCATTCTGATTGATGTTGATCCAGGATTCCTCGGAACAGCTGATCAGAACAATATCCTCCGGGGTTCGCAATCCGCAGTATTCCATGGCAGTCTGAATTCCATATGTGATCTCACGACTTGTTGACAGCAAAACCTCCGGCGGCTTCCTGGAAAAATTTTTCATAAAACTGCTGAATGCATCTTCTCTGGTAAAATTCGTCGCACATATCTTCTCCGGTGCCAAATCTTCACCCAGTGTTTCCATGGCATCTCTGCATGCCCGGACATAATTCCGCTCAGAAGAAAACTCAAGAGGACCACAGACAATACTGATATCCCGGTATCCCTGTTCCAGAACCTGTTTTGTTATGCTGTAAAAGGTATCGTAATGACGAAATCCTACATAATTACAGAACACCGAATCCGGCTCACGTTCAACAAAAACCGCCGGAATCTGATAATCCATAATGTGGTTCTGAAAAAAAGCCGTATTACCGGGCTGTGTCGTCACGATAATAAGCCCTGCTGAATTCTGGGTAATAAATTCGTCGATCTTCGTACATTCAACATCTGCGGAATCATTGGAAAACGCAATATTAATGGAATATCCATGGGACTGAAGATAAGAAGATATTCCGTCAAAGAGCCCTGAGTAAAACTGGCTCCTCATTCCCGGAAGCAGCACGCTTACCATATTGCTGGCTTTTTTTTTCAGATTTCTGGCAGAATAATTCGGAATATATTTCAGTTTCTCCACAGCGTCCATTATCTTTGTATAGGTTTCCGGACGGACTGCTTTCTTTCCGCTCAGTGCGCAGGAAACGGTTGCTATGGATACCCCTGCTTCCCTTGCAACGTCTTTTAATGTTATCATTTTTATGTCCCTTCAAACGCTTCTGTTTCGTCGTTTTTCTCTCTGTTTTTATCTGTTTTTCATTATATGTCCTATGAGATCCGCTTCATTCAACATAGTAAAACGTTTAGATTTTTATTCTGGCAATCGTATTGAAACACACACTTTTTTTTCACATAATGTAGTTATAAGTTGAAGCAAATGAAAAACTACAGGAGGTAAATATATATGAAAATGACACCCAGAGAACGTGTAATGGCGTCTGTCAATCATCAGAATCCTGATTCCCTTCCAATGGATCTGGGAAGCAACGTAAGTGCCGGAATCAGTGGTATGGCTTACGGAAAATTAAAAGAATATCTTGGAATCACAACAGGCCACAACCGTATTTACGATGTGGTACAGCAGGTAGCTCAGCCTGAGATCCAGGTTCTTGATATCATCGGAGCTGACGTCCTTGACGTTGGCCGTGTATTTAACACAGAAGACTCCGACTGGTACGATGTAACCTTATCAAACGGCGTTGCCGCACAGTGGCCGGGCTGGTTCAGGCCGAGACATAACAAAGATGGCTCTTATGAATATTTTGACTGCGAGGGCACACTCATTGCCAAGATGCCAAACGGCGGAATGTGTTTTGACCAGCAGTACTTCCCATATAAAGAAGATTACCCGAAAAACTACAATGATCTGGATAAAGAGATGGGAAAGGTTATCTGGAGTGCTATGGTTCACAGTCCATGGGATCATTCCAACGAAAAATATTTCTGGGAAACACTTCGTGAGAGATGTCTTGTACTGAAGAACAGCACAGACCGTGCCCTGATGATCACCTGCGGATGCAACTTCTTCGAATGGGGAACTTTCCTTCGCAGAATGGAAAATTATCTCATGGATATTTATGAGGAACCGGAGCAGGTTCTTGCACTTAATGACCAGCTTCTGGAACGCCACCTGAAAAACCTGGAAAACACATGTAAGTACCTTAACGGAATCGTAGATATCGTCCGTTTCGGTGATGACCTCGGAATGAACAACAACATGTTCATGTCCCTGGAAAAATACCGTACCTTATTCAAACCGTATCATACAAAGATTAATGAGTATGTACATAAACACAGCAGCATGAAGACATTCCTCCACTCCTGCGGTTCCATCTTCCCGGTCATCGGAGATCTGGCAGAAGCAGGCTTCGATATCCTTAATCCGGTTCAGACATCAGCAGCCAATATGGATCCTGCCAGACTGAAACAGGAATACGGCAAAGATATCACCTTCTGGGGCGGCGGATGCAACACCAGAAAAATTCTGAACATGGGAACTGAAAAAGAGGTTTACGACTACTGCAGACGCATGATCGATATCTTCTTCCAGGATGGCGGATTCGTATTCAACCAGGAGCACAACATCCTCGGTGATGTTCCTCCTCAGAATATCATAGGTATGTATAAAGCTGTTGAGGATGCCAGAAGATAAAGTACAGACAATATATTTCTAAAACCCCAAAAGGGATGCCGCATGAACAGAATCTCTGAATTCTGTTCCATACGGTATCCCTGATGGCATAGGTTTATCATAAGCGGTTGGATTATTCAGTTATGCTCCGATCAGCTGATTTGCCAGTGTTGCAGCACTTGCAGCATCCTCGGAATATCCGTCTGCGCCGATCTCGTCTGCGAATTCCTGAGTGATCGGTGCTCCGCCGACCATAACCTTGATATTGCTTCTGAAATCAGATTTGTTCAGTGCATCTACAGCATCACGAAGTGCAGGCATTGTTGTTGTAAGAAGAGCGGAAAGAGCGATGATCTTTGTATCCGGGTTCTCTCTGTAGCACTCGATGATCTTGTCATTGGAAACGTCAACACCAAGGTCGATAACCTCGAAGCCTGCACTCTCGATCATCATGGCAACAAGGTTTTTGCCGATATCATGAAGGTCTCCTGCTACTGTTGCAATGATAAGTTTACCCTTTACGCCTGTAGCTCCGGATGCAAGATGCGGTTTCAGAACCTCAACACCTTTTTTCATGGCTCTTGCTGCTACCAGCATCTCAGGTACAAAGATCTCATTATTTTTGAACTTCTCGCCTACAACAGCCATGGCATCGATCATACCTTTATTTAAGATCTCCTGTGGATCGCAGCCTTCATCAAGAGCTTCCTGCACTGCTTTTCCTACCAGTTTCGCTTTACCGATTTCTACCAGTTTTGCAACTTCTTCGATTTTTGACATTGTTTCTACCTCCAAATATTTTTTTATTCGTTGCGGTCAGTCTGCTGTTCCTCTGCACTCATACCAGCTTCTGCCGCATATTTTTATGGGATTCATGTGCAGAGTTCTCCGCAGGCTCTGCACACCTAAAGGGATCTTATATTATTGATCAGTTATTTTTTTACAGGACCGATCAGTCCCTCTCTGTATGCTCCGATGTACTCCATACAGTAGTCATCCTCTCCAAGAAGAGCTTCTGTTGCATAAATAAGACCAAGCATGTCTCTGTTTGTCGGATCAAGGATTCCACTGTCCAGTCCGGCATTCATAGCCAGTACCATAAATCCAAGGTTGATCAGCTTACGCACCGGCAGGTTGAAAGAAATGTTGCTGATCGCTGCTGTAATGTGAATGGACGGATACTGCTCACGAACAGAAGTGATAACTTCGATATTTGTCTCAATTCCATTCTCAGATGTACAAAGCATCTCTACCAGCGGATCAATGTGGATCCTGGATGGAGCGATTCCGTATTCTTTGGCTTTTGCCATGATCTTATCAAATACGCGAAGTCTGTCTGCTGCATTTTTCGGAATTCCGGTATCGTCACTGAGAAGAGCGATAACTTCCCATCCTTTATTTTCTTCCTGTGCCATAACAGGGAAAATCTTGTCGATCTTGTCACCCTCTCCGGATACAGAATTGAAAAGTCCCGGACGTTTACAGAATTTATAAGCCTGGATCAGTACATCAGCACTTGGACTGTCCACAGAAATCGGAAGGTCTGTTACTTCCTGAATACAGTCGATCATCCATTTCAGTGTTTCAACTTCCTCTTCCTCCGGAACAGATGCACAGCAATCGATAAATGTTGCTCCGGCTTCTGCCTGTTTTCTTGCACGGTCTTTGATAAACTCCGCATCTCTTTTTGCAATAGCCTCTGCAACAGAAGGAATGGAACCGTTGATTTTTTCTCCGATAATGATCATATTTTTCTTCCTCCCTATTCGTAGATCTTGGTTGCTTCGTCAAACAGTGCCTTGATATTGCTTGGCGGAACGTCCGGCTGTAATCCCTCATGGCTCGGGGAAACGATAAGTCCTGTCGGGAAGTAAGTACGAAGTTCTTTAACCTTTGCTGCTACCTGCTCCGGTGTGCCGTTCGGAAGAAGATCCTGTGTATCAACACCACCGCAGAAGGAGATTTTTCCTTCGAATTTATCTTTCAGGTTTGCAGGATCCATACCTGCTGCAAGTGCCTGGATCGGATGGATAACATCAACGCCAGCCTCAATGAGAAGCGGGATGGCTTCAACAATAGATCCGCAGGAATGATATACAACTTTTACGCCATAGCTGTGTGCCAGATCGATAAGCTTCTTTGCTCCGGGAATAACGAACTCGCTGATAAGAGCCGGGCTGATCATCAGGCCTCTCTGACTTCCTACATCATCACCGATGAGGATTGCCTGTACTTTACCTTTTGTTGCCTCAAGGAAAATCTTAAGGGCTTTCAGATAAAAATCTACAATATGATCATCTACATAATGTACCATCTCAGGTTCTGCAACCATGTTCATAAGGCATGTCTGCATTCCGAATGCAGCACAGGTATCCTGGAAGTGGCAGGCCCAGAGCATACCCATAACTACTTTATCATCCGGTGCCTCATCAACAAGACGGCGGCACTCTTCCGGATCGATATAAAGCTCCGGATCCGGCCATGGGAAGTTTACTGCTTCCACATCCTCAAGATCCTCGCACTGTGCAAAGCATCCGTCTGCTGTCAGTGTTCTGTGCTCGGTATCTACATTACTTCCATTCATGTACCAGTCGAATGCTGCAAAGATCGCAGAGCATGTCGGAGATTTGTACGGGATCTCTACGGCATAGAAATCATCTCCGCATACTTTTTTCAGTTCTTTGATATTGTCTACATGGTAGTAATCGCAAAGTGCAGGAACTGCTTCCGGTGTAGGATCTCCAAGCCAGCAGGCTGGTCTGTCTACCGGTTTTCTTTCTACAGTTGCGATAAATCTCTCTCTACTGTTCATGTCTTTTTTTCCTCCATATCTATTGCTTTTGCTTATTAGTCAAGGTGATAAATTTCTTCCATATCTGACCAGAATTCGCCTTCTGCTCTGTCAGGAAGGGGTGACATCAGCGGTTTTACAACATCCCACCATCTTTGTGTTGCCGGATCTGCTGCCATCTTTGCCATATCTGCATCGAAATCTTCGCCTTCATACTCAAAATATGTAAAAAGATATTCTCCTCTGCTGTAGATAGAATAATTTTTCAGGCCGCATTCTTTGATCATTTCATTTACGCCCGGCATTGGATTTGCATGCCATTTTTTATATTCGGCAAGCTTTTCCGGTTTTACCTTGATCATCTGACCAAATCTTTTTTTCATACTTTCACCCTTTCCCTGCTGCTTCCAGTTTACAGTTCTTACATTCCGTTCTTTATGAAAATCATTATAAAAAAAGCCGGTAAAAATATAAATTCAATATTTTCATCGGTTTAGTCCTTTTTTTCATGTAAAAAATCTGAACATGTGAAAAATACACCTATAGCAATTCCAGAAATTAATAAAGTCAATCGGATATTCGCAATCCGCTTTCGCTACTTGCTCATAACCGAATAATTGCTCCGCAGTTTATCAGGAGGGGCTTGTACCCCTCCTGATACAAGTAAGTCCCACCCACTGCTTATTGCTTCTCGCAATTGAAGCAGGGGACTTACTTGATTCGGTTAAAAAGAAGTTGGACAGAGCATGATGCAGTGATTTCCGGAAGTGCTGTAATCTGATCAATGTAACTATTGAATAAAAACAGGAATGTATTATACTGGAATCATACTCAGACAATAGGAAAATCAAAAAATTTACAGGGAGGTTTTTTATCATGGAATACAGACATTTTGGAAACACGATCTATCTTCGACTTGATCCGAAGGAAGAGATCCTGGAGGAGATCGGCAAGGTTGCAGAGAAAGAGAACATCCGCCTTGCACAGGTCACAGGCCTTGGCGCCATCAATGATTTCACTGCTGGCGTATACAACACCGTAACAAAGGAATACCACTCTATTCAGTTTCAGGGAGCTTATGAGATTGTTTCTCTTACCGGTACCGTTACCCGTAAAGACGGCGAAGTTTATCTTCATCTCCACATCGCAGCCGGTGACGAAGAAGGCCTTGTACACGGCGGTCATCTGAACCGTGCCATCATCAGTGCTACCGCCGAGATCCAGATCCAGGTGATCGACGGAGAGATCGGTCGTGAGTTCAGCGAGGATATCGGACTGAATCTGTTTAAGTTCTGATTTTGTCAGAGGGATTTCGACCACTGTCTACTGCTTTACAGTTTAAAATTTCATCACACATAAAAAGGGTGAAACTACTCAGCATAATGCTGTCAGCTCACCCTTTTCTTATTCCGAAAAGCTATACCGACAAATCATCACATCTCCCTGATTCAACCTTCCTACATATACATTGACAAATTTCCCTGTTATGATATACTTTGATGATAAAACTATTTTATATTAAAATCATTTAAAGAACGCAAATGAATGTGAGGATCTGATCATTATGAAGAATTTTAAAATCGGTGATAAACTTACGAAATTTCCCCTGATCCAGGGTGGAATGGGCGTTGGCATCAGCCTTGGCCGTCTGGCAGGCACCGTTGCAAAGGAAGGCGGGATCGGAATCATTTCCACCGCTCAGATCGGCTACCGGGAAAAGGATTTCGACCGGAATACCGAAGAAGCCAACCAACGGGCTATCCTGTCCGAGATGAAAAAAGCACGCAGGATTTCTCCTGACGGTATCATCGGCTACAACATCATGGTTGCACTGAAGGAGTACGCATCTCATGTAAAAGCCGCTGTCCATGCCGGCGCTGACCTGATTATCTCCGGTGCAGGACTTCCTACAGAGCTCCCTGCTCTTGTCAGCGGAAGCAAAACAAAGATCGCCCCCATTGTCTCAACGGACAAATCTGCAAAGGTTATCCTGAAATACTGGGAAAGAAAGTACAAGCGCACTGCAGACCTTGTGGTGATCGAAGGTCCCCAGGCAGGCGGTCATCTGGGCTTCCACAAGGAAGAGCTGGATTCCTATACACCGGAAGCCTACGACAATGAGATCCGAAAGATCGTCCAGACTGTAAAAAGCTATGCCGCAAAATTCGGCACGGAAATCCCTGTAGTAGCTGCCGGCGGCATCGCCACGCACGAGGATGTAAAGCATGTCCTTGATCTTGGTGTGGACGGCGTTCAGGTCGCCACCCGTTTTATCCCAACGGAAGAATGTGACGCAGACATCCGGCTGAAAGAATCCCTGATCCACGCCGCAAAGGACGACATTGCCATTGTAAAAAGTCCGGTAGGTATGCCGGGACGTGCCATTATGAATCCCTTCATGCAGCACGTCATGGCCGGAGAAAAAATCCCGCACAGTCCCTGCCACCGCTGCCTTGCCAAATGTTCCCCCGGCGAGATCCCTTACTGCATTACAGACAAGCTGATCGCCGCCGTAAAGGGCGACGTGGAAAACGGCCTGCTGTTCTGCGGAGCAAAGGCCTATATGGCAGATAAGATCGAAACCGTGCACGATGTGATCGCTGATCTGTTTGACACAGAATCGGAGTGCATCCGGCTGTCATAAAGATAAATCTGCGCCGCTAGGCGCACCTAAACAAAAGCCCCTGCTTTCATTGCTTTTCGCAGTGAAAACAGGGACTTTTTGTTTTTCTACCGGTTATCGATCTTTTCCGGGTACATGTCATGCTCTGTCAGACGTTTCCAGGCAATCTCCTCCCATCTGGTTCCGGCCTTTCCGTAATTGCAGTAGGGATCAATGGAAATGCCGCCTCTCGGCGTAAATTTTCCCCAGACCTCAATGTATTTCGGATCCATGAGACGGATCAGATCCTTCATAATGATGTTCACGCAATCCTCATGAAAATCTCCGTGATTGCGGAAGCTGAAAAGATACAGCTTCAGAGATTTGCTCTCCACCATTTTTTCACCGGGTACGTAGGATATCGTGATCGTCGCGAAATCCGGCTGTCCGGTAATGGGACAAAGGCTTGTAAATTCCGGGCAGTTGAATTTTACAAAGTAATCGTTGTCCGGGTGCTTGTTCAAAAATGTTTCCAATATCTCCGGAGCATAATTGTCCGGATATTTTACTTTCTGATTTCCGAGAAGGGTGATCCCTTCTTTTTCCAGGTTTTCTCTGCTCATATTTTTTTCCTTTCTATGGTCGGGCGGATATTTATGATCCAATCTATCTGTCAAGTGCCGGGTCCTTCACTCCATTGAGACGGAATGCCTCTGCTCTGTCAATACAGGTTCCGCACACACCGCAGGGCTTTTCGCCGCCTTCGTAACAGCTCCAGGTCAGTTCATAAGGAACATTCAGCTCCAGGCCGGTTTTTACGACCTCTGCCTTTGTGCAGCTGACAAAAGGCGCCTCAACCTTCAGCTGGCCGCCGCTTCCCTGATAGATTGCCTCGTTGATCGCATTGTGAAATGCACTGCTGCAGTCCGGATATGCATTTCCGGCAGCATCATCCGCATGTGCTCCGTAATAGATCACACTGCAGTTTTTTGACAGCGCAATACTTGCTGCCGAGGAAAGAAATAATCCGTTCCGGAACGGCACATAGGTTGAGACCGGTGAGCCATCGGTTTCCTTCAGCTGCTCTGCATAGCTTTCGTGCGGGATCTCTCTGTCTGAATGCTTCAGAAGCGAGCAGTCACTGTACCGGAAGATCGGCTCCAGATCCAGATAAAGATGCTCCACTCCGTAATATTCTGCTGTTTTTCTGGCAGCCTCGATTTCTTTTGTGTGCTTCTGTCCGTAAGCTACTGTTAATGCAATTACATTCTCTTTTCCATATTTGTTTACGGCAAGCCCCAGGCAGGTGGTGGAATCCACACCGCCGCTTGCAAGTACAAGTGCTTTCATAGCGTTCTCCTTTTCTGCGGTATTTCTTGTTATATTGTGATATGTTTTCCTGTCATACTCCCCGTTTCTGCGGGTCCCAGATCACCTTATGAAGCTGGATCTGAAGCTTTACATCGTTGAGCTTTTTTTCCATAAGGAAATCCACGATCTCCACCGGCTGGATCCTACCGAAAACAGGGCTGAAATAAACTGCCGTTTTTCCGACCAGCCTGTACTTTTCCAGGATTTCCAGGGCTTTTTCCATATCTCTGCGGCTGCTGACCACGAATTTCAGCGTATCCTCACTGCCCAGAAGCTCCAGATTGGAAAGGAGCATCTCTTTTTCCATGCCGCTGTCCGGTGCTTTATAATCCATGGTAAAGGACGGACGTTTTTTTAATATATGATAAGGCTTCAGATCTACGCTTCCATTGGTCTCAATCTCCACCCGCTGGGATGGATCCTCCAGGATTGCCTCGATCAGTTCCTCCATACCTTTCCGTAAAAGTGGTTCCCCGCCTGTAAGTGTCACATTTTTTACACCTGCCTCGCGAATCCAGGAAAGAATCTCTTCTTTTGTCAGCCTTTCACTCTCACATCCCGGCTCATTTGCCCAGCTGGTATCACAATAGCTGCATTGAAGATTGCAGCCCTTAAACCGGATAAAAGCGGCAAGCTCTCCTGCCCGTCTGCCCTCTCCGTTGATGCTGACAAATTTCTCTACAACCTGATAGGTACTCATAGCCATACCGCCTCCGTTTCTTCTTCCGTTTCCCGGTAAGCTGCACAGTTATTTGGCGTTTCATAAACAACAGCTCTTTTTACAGGATAGCCCTTTTCTTCCATTTTCCTGAAAAAATACTCTGAAAAATTCTCTGCTGTAGGGCGAAAGGGAACCTTCACCAGATGAAAGCCTTCCTCATCCAGTGCTTCCAACGTTTTCGGACGTAATGTATTTTCTTCATAGATCAGCGTGTGATCCATGGAATCTGCCAGATCCTTCAGATCCTTTTTCAGATCTCCGAAGTCTACCAGCATCCCTCGCTCCTGACCGTTTTTCTCCAGCTTCCGGCTTTCGATCTCAATCTCCACATGCCAGCGATGGCCATGGATGTTGGAACATTTGCCGGTGTAACCGGACAGAAAGTGTGCAGAATCGAAATCTGCTTCTGTTTTTAACTGATACATAAATTTTTCCTCCTTCTGGATCTGTCACACCACCCGGATATTTCCATAAATAAAAAAAGCCGGGATTCCCGGCTGTGATCCTTCTGTGACCTGCATGTCAGGCGGATACTCACGATCCGCATTCGCTGCGCAGCTTTAAACCGAATAACTGCTTGATCCGGTTTAAATAAAAAAGGGCAGACCCGCCACGAGTCTGCCCTGATTCTCACATCTTCTTCAGCCCTGGTTTTATTTATAGACAGGATGGTACAAACGAACTGTCTTATATTAATTTGTATGGTATTTCCGGAGATACTGCATCAAACGATAAATCGGACCAGATCATCCGCGTTCGCTGCTCACTCATGAGCGCAGTCGCTCCGCAACGATCTATGGGAACTTTCAGCTCCGGAATTACGGTAAATTTTCTGCAGAATTATCTTCTTCCGCAGCACTTCTTATATTTCTTACCGCTTCCGCACGGACACGGATCGTTCGGGTAGATTTTTCTTGCAGATGCCGGCTGCATCGGCATTGCTGTCGGCACAAAGCTGTTCGGCATTGCAGTGTGCGGCTTGCCTGTGGCAAACGGCCATACTGCTCCTGAGATCTCATTCGGTGTGTAACCGCGGAATTCCAGCATTCTTGTGTTATTGTTTGCCTCCATGATCAGCTTTGTAAATTTCTCAAGCTGCTCATCGTTAAACTGGATCCCCTTCTGGTTCAAGTTTTCCATGATCGCTGACATTCTGCCATCCATGGAGCATTCTTTGTAAATAAAGAACAGTACCTGATCCTTCACTGCATCGGAAACCTTCATCTCATCCAGCAGAAATCTGCCCAGTCTCTGGTAAGAAGCAGATTTTGTCGGATACCCGTTTTCGGAATAATCCAGGATCTCATCTACAGACGGAATATAGAATTTCCGTCCACCCTGACGTCTCTCGATATCCTTGTAGATGTTATTGACCAGTGCGGATTTCAGGATCAGCTGATCCTCCGCAAGCTCACAGATACAGGCCTTCTCCGGAATGGTATGATACAGCTCGATGAAGCTGTCATATCCGATGTCAAAGCCTTTTCTCTGCTTAAACATCTCATATACGGTCTTTGCCGGTGCAGATACATACAGATAGCTTACCATAATAAGGCAATCCTTCAGCCAGTTTACCTGGCTGCGAAGTGTCTGGAACTCCGGTGTATTAATCTGATCGTAAACAGCTGCAACCTCTGCCGGAACTTCTGCGTAATCATCACTGTAGGAAACAAGGTAGCCCATATCGTTCAGCCATTCTAATGTATTCCACTCATCCTCTGCAACATGGAAGCATTTTCTCTGAATAGCCGCCTCAAAAGCCAGTACCTCCTGATCGTCTGCTACGAGGAAGCTTGCTTTCATAACCTCCGGTTTAAGAACCTCTGCGGCAACCTTTGCGGCGATCTCTTCCTGATCCATTCCCTTGCAGTGAAGTCCAAGCTCACCTGCAATGCTGAGAAGGTCTTCTTTACGATAGGACATGAGGAAATCTTTTACTGTAGGATTTCTTCTGCTACCTGTGGCTGCCTCATCTGCTTTTGCAGCTCTGGCTGCTGCCTCTACTGCCGCTACTGTTGCAGCAATGTCTTCCGATGCTTTGGCTGTTTCCACCTCAGTTTCAACTGCTGCAGTGCATCCCAGCTCTGGTGCCTCTGTCCAGTACGGATCATCCTCACCCTTTACTTCTTTTATAATAGAAGGAGCTTCTGCTGTTCCCTCGTCTTTCTTCTCAATATCAACTCTGTATTCCGGAGCTTCCTTATCCGCACCATACTGACGAAAGGTAAACCATTTCTCGGAATCCATAAGCTCTACAGTCTCTGTCTCGCCTGCATTTAATAATGTGAAATTATTCTTCGCTTCTCCGTCACCGTTCTCACGGATCTGTACTTTTTTCTGAAAAAATTCAATCTCATATAGGCTGCCTGCCGGATACTGAACCAGTTTTTCAAGCATGGCTGCCATATTTGCAAATGTAACGTCAGCCGCAACAGTACAGCGTCTCCATACCGGCGGTTTCGTTCCTTTTCTTGTGATTTTTAACTGATAAAACATTCCTGTGTTCCTCTCCTGTAAATATATGCCGGATCAGGAGATACGAATAACTCCTGATCCGGCGTAAGCAACTTCCCCTATGTTATACAAAAATAGAGAAATTGTCAATATTTGAGAGGCTTCTACAACACAATATCATATTTCTCAACCTGGATCACAGCATTTCCGTCACTGTGAAACAGGATCTCATCTGCTTCCACTGGTGTTGGGATCACGGTAGTCGCAGTTTTGCTTCCATCATTGATAAAAAGCTCTATGGAGCTTCGATCCAGGATAAAACGCAGCTTCAGATTTTGTCTGTCATCTGTGATCTGGAGCTTTCTTGTACATACAACATCACGCTGCACCCCGCTCCAGGTTCTGTCGATTTCCAGTATCTGTCTTTTTCGATCATAGGTAAAGACCGTTGTATATTCTTCATTGCGTGCAAGCTCGATCCGGAACTCATTGTACACATCCAATGCTTCCTGATTTGGATTTCCGGAGTTCCTGCTTCCATCCATGATGCCATCTGCGTTCTGCAGTTCCACAGTCAGATCGATCATTCGGCCACGGACGCCTTCAAGGCTTAAGCTCTCACCCACTTTTACATTCTCATAACAGCAACGGTTTTTCCGATAATTCTCAATTTCTCGGACCGGCTTCTGCCAGATCTTTCCGTCACGATATTCCAGCTCTCTCGGAAGAGTCATCATTCCCTGCCATCTCTGCTTTTCCTTGATCACACAGCTATCCCAGGATTTCATCCAGGCGATCATCACTCTTCTTCCATCTGGAAGAAGGGTTGTCTGCGGCGCATAAAAATCAAGTCCGTAGTCCAGACTTACCGGTGCGTCTTTTTCAAATGTATGTTTTTCGCTGTCATAATCTCCCGTAAAATACAGGGAATTATGTCCATTATGAAACTCATACCCTTTTGCACGCATATGCTGCGGAGAACAGATCAGCACATGTTTATCCCCGAGCGGAAAGAAATCGGGGCATTCCCACATAACACCGATTTCTCCTGTGGAGTTCTCCGCAAGAATTGTTTCAAATTTCCATTCTTTCAGATCTTTACTGGAAAACAGAACTACCTGTCCAGGAATTTCTTCGCTGCGGCATCCTACGAGCATATGGTATGTTCCGTTATCTTCCCATACCTTCGGATCACGGAAATCAACTCTGCTGCATTTCTCCGGAAGCATATCTCCGGTGACTATCGGATTTTTCTCTGCCTTTACATAATCTTTTCCGTCACCCCAGGCAAGGCACTGATTCTGCCGGACTTCTTCTTTTCCATCAGGCAGCTTTTCTGTTGTAACTCCTGTGTAGATCAAAGCCTGTTTTCCATCCGCTTCAATAGCACTTCCGGAAAAGCATCCCTCTCGATCATATTCCTGATCCGGTGCGAGTGCAGCCGGAAACTGCTCCCATCGAATCATATCCTCAGTCACGCTGTGGCCCCAGTGCATTGGGCCCCAGTCGCGGCTGTAAGGATGATACTGATAAAAAAGATGTACTTTCTCTTCAAATACAGAAAATCCGTTTGGATCATTGATCCAGCCAACCGGTGCAGCTACATGAAATGCCGGTTTTTCTTCCTGCGGGATATTTTCTGCTTCCTGTATTTCATAAAGACGCGCTTTTTCAAGTTTTTCGCTCATAGTCTGCTCTCACTTTCTTTTTCATGTTTCTGACCGATATCTTTTTTCTGTTTTTATTTCTCTGTATCACTGAGAGATTTCTGATACTGGTCAAAATATTTCTGTTTGATCGCCAGATAGTCAGAAAGTCCGTACTGCTCCATCTTCTTCAGATAAGAATCCCATTCTTTTTCGATTCCTCCGTTCAGGATCCAGTCTGCCTTTTTCTGCTCTGCATATTTCTTGATATCTGTGTCATACTGGGATACCTTGTTGGTATCATCAATACTCATAAATACATTCGGATATACATATTTGCTGTTCATATCTTTAAGATATGTTTCATGCATATTGTCAAGACGCCATTTTGCATCTGCAGGCTCTGTTACATATACATCATAATAATCATTAAGAACTGCCAGCGGTCCGTTAACAGACTGTGCTTCACGAACCTCTACCGGAGATGCGTCTCCAAGATCCATATGCTTCAGCATCTGTCCACCTTCTGCATTTTCAGACATTTCAAAGATATTGAAGGAGTCTTTCTCACCATAAGTACCCCAGTTATTCTGTGGAGACTGGATCGGTGCATACATCTGATCGATCCATGCAGCTGCCAGTGCCGTGTCTCTGCAGCTTGTAGTCAGAACACATCTTCCTCTGTCAAATCCACTGGTCTCACTGTTATTCTGTCTTGTGATATTTACAAGCCCGTCCGGTCCTGCAAGTGCCGGGAGCATCACATAATCTTCATTGTTGTCGATATTTGCAATATCCCAGGTAAAGCACAGGCCATATCTGTGGTTCTTGCCTTTTGCAACATAGGTAGACCATTCCTGGGTAAATGCCTCCGGATCTACAAGGTTCTCTTCCACCAGCTGGTGCAGCCACTGAATTCCTTCTTTATAGCCTTCCTGCACGGTTGTATAAATAACCGTTCCATCATCCTTTACAGCAAAATGATCACCGGTATCTCCATATCCTTCGCCGAATCCATTAATGAGAATTGCAGGATCCTGGTCTCCATTGTTGATAATGAATGACATTGGAATCACATCGCCTTCAATATCAAACTCTTTTTCCAGTTTATCTGCATTATCACGGAAAGCAATCAGAACCTGCTCCAGTTCATCTGTTGTAGTCGGAACATCCAGTTTCAGATAATCCAGCCATTTTTTATTAATGTAAGGAATATCTCCGATGGCCTGAATGGCTTCTTTTCCTTCACCCAGCTGCTCGATCCACGGGAAAGAATAAATATGTCCGTCCGGTGCAGTACACATGGTGCGGTATTCCGGATATTTTTCAAATGCAGCCTGAAGATTCGGCATATATTTATCGATCAGATTTTCTACCGGAATGATGATTCCCTGCTTTGCATAACGAAGAAGATCATAATCACTCATTCCTGCGTTAAAAAGACCATCCGGAAGATTTCCGAACTGTGCCAGTGCCAGATTCTTTTTGTCATCAAACTGATCCGATACGAAGCAGGTCCAGTCAATATGAACATTGGTCTGCTTTTCCATTCTTTTGAAGATCGTTCTTTCATTGGGGTCCTGAGTAGATGTTGCCGGAGCACTTGTGATAAAGGACAATTCTGCTTTTTCTTTCAGCGGAAACGCAACGTCCTCTACCGGAGTATCCGGATCTGTTTCTGCCTTCATGTGCTCTTTTCCACTTCCACATCCTGCACTGCAGACCATTATAATCGCCGAAAGCCCGATTGCCAATAATGCTTTCATTCTTTTTTTCATCATCTTCAACCTCCAGTCATCAACCTTTTACAGAACCAACCATGATACCCTGATCAAAGTATTTCTGGAAAAACGGATACATGATCAGAAGTGGTAAACTTGACACAATGATGGTTGCATATTTCAGAAGCTCTGCCACCTTTGCCATCTGTGCCGTGCTCTGGATATCTGCGATCATTCCAGGCTGCGGTGTATTCTGTACCAGGATAGAGCGAAGTACCAGCTGTAACGGCTGCAGCTTCGCATCATTCAGGTAGATCATGGCATCAAAGTAGCTGTTCCACATTCCGACAAAGGACCACAATGCAAGTACCGCGATGATCGGTTTGCACACAGGCATCATGATCTTGAAAAAGTGCTCGATCTCTGTAGCGCCATCAATAGCAGATGCCTCTCTCAGCTCCTTCGGGATAGACTGATAATAGGTTCTTGCCAGGATCATGTTCCAGACATTAAATGCACCCGGAAGCAAAATAGCCCAGATGGTATTTACCAGATGCAGCTGATTGATCAGGATAAATGTCGGGATCATTCCGCCGCCGAAAAACATTGTGATAAGAAAGATCACATTGAAGAAGTTTCTTCCTACAAATTCTTTCTTTGACATCGGATATGCTGCCAGCAATGTTACCAGAACAGAAATGATGGTAAACACTGCGGAATAAAAGAAAGAGTTTGCAAATCCTCGCCAGATCATATTGTTTTCAAGTACTCGTCTGTAGGCATCTACTGTCCATTTTCTTATATCCAGGCTGATTCCCTGGCTGTTGAGAACATTGGGATCCATAAAAGATGCGATCACTACATACAAAAGCGGAATCAGGATTGAAAGTACAAATGCGCCCAGAAGCACGTATCCGATTCCAAGAATCGCTTTATCAGATGCCGTATATTTCTTTTTCTTTGCTGTTTCCATACAAGCGCCTCCTATAATCCTTCTCCATCGTTAAGTTTCTTGACTACCCAGTTTACAAATATCAACAGAATTACATTGATCACGGAGTTAAACAGACCCACGGCTGTGGAATATCCGTAATCACCATTAAGAAGACCGATCCTGTATACATATGTAGAAAGGATCTCTGATGCCGGAAGGTTCATATCTGTCTGCAGTGCATATGCCTTTTCAAAACCGATACTCATAATATTTCCGGCCTGAAGGATAAACTGGATCACGATGATATTCTTGATCGCAGGGAGCTGAACATACCAGATCTGCTGCAGGATATTGGCTCCGTCCACAACAGCTGCTTCCTCCAGGTCTTTGCTGGCATTGGAGAGTGCTGCAGTATACATGATCGATGACCATCCGGCTGTCTGCCAGATTCCACTGGCTATGTAAATGGTACGGAATGCTGCCGGCATAGTCATCCAGTTTGCATCAGAACCGATCAGTTTATTCAGCGGGCCAACCGGTGAAAGGAACATACGGACCATACCACAAAGTACGATAACGGAAATAAAATTCGGTGCATAGATCAGAAGCTGGATCTTTTTCTTGATTCCGGCTCTCCGGATCTGATTCAGAAGCAGTGCCAGAATGATCGGGATCGGAAATCCCCATAATAAGCCGTAAATACTAAGTTTCAGAGTATTTACAAGATAATTCATAAAATCCGGTGACGACAGGAATCTCCGGAAATATTCAAGGCCCACCCACTTACTTCCGAATATACCATCAATAACATTGTAATCCTCAAATGCGATCAGCACACCGCCCATCGGTACATATTTGAAGATGATGGTCAGAAGCAACGCCGGCATCAGAAAGAATACATACAGCTGCCAGTTCTTCTTTACATACTGCAGTTTCTGTGCACAGGTCCGTTTCCCTGTAGAAACTGCTTTCGCAGAACCCTTTTTCATTTTTTTTCCTCCCTTTTTTATGTTTTCGCTCTTTTTGAAACCGGTAAAGTAACCGGTTACTTTATAAGCTGATACTACTATATCCGGCCTCGTATGTCAACCATTTTCAGATGATTTCCCCAAAAAAGTAACCGGTTACTTAACTGGTTATTTTTTTATTGCTATTTCAGGCTGATATTGCTATACTGAAATGGAATAAACATATATTTACGCTTTGTTTTCACTATACGAAGCTTACGTAATTCAACTGTAAAAGGAGACTATTTTATACATGGCTAAAAAACAGGTGACATTCGCTGACATCGCAGAATACACTGGTTTTTCCAAGACTACAATTTCCAGATATTTTAATCATCCGGATTCTCTCACCCTGGAAAACCAGGAAAAAATCGCCAGAGCTCTGGATGAGCTTGGTTATAAGAAAAATAAGCTTGCCAAAGTCCTTGCCAATGGAAAAAGTGAATTTGTAGGGATCATTGTACCAAATCTCTATCTTCATTATTATTCCGAAATGCTGACTCAGATTCTCAGGAGCTATTCTGATTATCACTATAAGTTTCTGGTTTTTGTAAGCGACGGTGGCCCTGAAAAAGAAATGCAGTATCTGGACGAGCTGATGGCATATAAGATCGAAGGGCTGATCGTTATGAGCCACACCCTTCCTTCTGAAAAACTGGCATCCTACAAAATCCCGGTTATTGCCATTGAACGTGAAGCAGAGCATGTCTGCAGTGTCACCACGGACAACTATATGGGATCCACGCAGGCTACTTCTCTTCTGATCCGTAACAAATGTGATGTGCTGATCCATATCAATGTGCATGTACCGCAAAACATTCCCGCCTATGACCGTATCCGTGCATTTGAAGACACATGCAAAGAGCATAATATTCCTTACGAGCTGAATCTTAACGTTCAGGGTGATTCCTATCAGGAAATCTTCGAGAAAATGCGTATGATCTTTCAGGATATTGACAACAAATATCCCCACCAGAAAAAAGGCATATTTTTATCCAATGATACTTACGCAAACATGTTTCTCAATCTGATCTTCCAGAAATATAACTGTTTACCGGAAGAATATCAGATTATTGGTTTCGATAATTCACCGATTGCTGCAGAATCTATCATTCCCATCACCACCGTTGGACAGCAGATTGACGTTATTGCACAAACTACCATGGAGCTTCTTGTCGAGCAAATGAATGAAATGAAAAAAAGAAAACCTTCACCCCTTCAGAAGCCAATCCATAAAAAGATTACGCCTGTACTGATACGGCGTGAAACCACAGATTGATGAAATAATTTTTTCATTATAGATAAATATAACATTTTTCCATATTCCATAATAATGCAAACATTCATACAACCATAGCTTCGTGCTATAATCCTTTGGAAAAATGTTATACAGAAACCAAAAGATTCTTCAGGCTGCCACGCCCGGAGGCTTATAAATACAACTCAGGGAGGAAATCATGAAAAAAGATCAGGAAATTTTTCAGGAACGTTTAAACCATCATCACGACGAGCTTCGATGGCTGTACACAGAGCTTTATCACAATGACGATATGTTTGCAGAGCTCTGCGATCAGATGTACCAGTATTTTACAGCACGCCGCCGCGCTCTCAAAAACCGCGACCTGGAAAGAGAAAAAAATCCGGACTGGTTCCGCCAGAAGGATATGCTTGGCATGATGCTCTATATTGACAATTTTGCCGGCAACATTAAAGGAGTTTCCGCAAAACTTCCATATCTGAAAGAATGCAACGTGAACTGTCTTCATCTGATGCCTTTCCTGGATACCCCGAAAGGCCGTTCCGACGGTGGTTACGCAGTTGCGGATTTCCGCAAAGTCCGCCCGGATCTTGGTACCATGGAAGATCTTTCCGCCCTTGCTGACAAATGCCACAAAAACGGAATGAACCTGTGTATGGATTTTGTTATGAACCACACTTCTGAAGATCACGAGTGGGCAAAAAAAGCACGCCAGGGTGACGGAGAATATATGAGCCGTTACTTCTTTTACAACAACCGCAAGATTCCGGACGAATACGAAAAGACCGTACCGCAGGTATTCCCTACCACTGCTCCCGGAAACTTTACCTGGCTTCCGGATATCGGTCATTATGTCATGACTACTTTTTATCCTTATCAGTGGGATCTGAACTACGGAAATCCCCGTGTTTTCAATGAGATGATGTACAACTTCCTCTTCCTTGCAAACCAGGGAATGGATGTGATCCGTATTGACGCGGTTCCGTATATCTGGAAAGAGCTGGGAACTCCTTGCCGTAACCTGAAACAGGTTCACACCATCGTCCGTATGATGCGTATGATCGCTGAGATCGTCTGCCCGAGTGTTGTTCTTCTGGGCGAGGTTGTTATGGAACCGGAAAAAGTTGTTCCGTACTTTGGAACCGTGGAGAAACCGGAATGCCATATGCTTTACAATGTAACAACAATGGCTACAACCTGGAACAGCATTGCCACCCGTGATATCCGCCTTCTGAAAAAACAGATGGATATTGTGAACAGCCTTCCGAAGCAGTATACTTTCCTAAATTATCTCCGCTGCCATGATGACATTGGCTGGGGACTGGATTTCGCCACTCTGAAAGACTGGGGCATGGACGAGCCGGCCCACAAGCGTTACCTCAACGATTTCTTCACAGGAAAACATCCGGGAAGCGACAGCCGCGGAGAGCTTTATAACGATGACCCGGTAACTCAGGATGCCCGTTTCTGCGGAACCACTGCTTCCATGTGTGGAATCGAGGCTGCACTTTTTGAAAAAAATGATGAGAAGCTGGAAAGAGGTATCCGTGAAGATCTGATGCTTCACGCATATATGCTTACTCAGTCCGGAATCCCAATGCTTTACAGTTCCGATGAAGTTGGCCGTCTCAATGATTATTCCTATAAAGATGATCCGGATAAAGCAGCGGATTCCCGCTATATCCACCGCGGTGCTTTCCAGTGGGATCTCGCGAAAAAACGGAAATCAAAAACTTCTGTTGAGGGCCAGATCTTCCAGACACTGAGTCGCATGGAGCAGATCCGCCGCCAGGAATCTGTTTTTGACAAAGACTGTGATGTGTATACATACGATGTTCATGATGACAGCATTCTCTGCATCCTCCGCCAGAAGGGAAATGAACGTTTTATCGGAATTTTCAACTTCAGTGACAGTGAAAAAACTGCATGGATGCAGGAAGAAGAAACCTTCCGTGATCTTATTACCGGACAGACTCTGGAGCTTAAGGATGTGGTGCTTCCGGCTTATGGATTTATGTGGTGTAAGAGAATGTAACTTATTCTGTGGCATGACCCTTTCTCTAATCTCAGGTCAGAATTCAGGATCTGCCGGCAACTACGAAAATATCCTTTTCACGAGCCGCTTAATCTATTGTAGCATCTTCTAAAATTATACAAGCACAGATAATTTTTTCCTGTTGCTCGGTAAATAAAAAAGACGTAACCTTATGGATTGATATATTTCTCTCATTAACAACTCAGTAAATGAAAGGACCTATCAATCCGGGTTCACGTCTTTTTATTATGTTATATCTTCAGTTTCTTCTGCATATGCCTGGCATTCAGAAATTACTTGCAGAGTTCCTCTGCCATCGCATCGATCTCTGCTACATTCTCATCACTAAGAGAAGACATAATCTTCACATTATTCTCAAGCCATGTAATGTTTTTGCTCTTCTCGAACATTCCTTTCATGACTTTAGCTGCGGTAGGTGCCCAGCTTCCGTTCTCGATGAGGCCGATGGTACGGTTCTGGTAATTACGCTCTGTCAGGTTCTCGATGAATGTTCTCATGAACGGGAATGCCTCTCCGTTATATGTAATGCTGGCCAGTACCAGTTTGCCGTAGCGGAAAGCGTCCTCCACTGCTTCTGCCATATCTTCTCTTGCAAGATCGCAGACAACAACCTTCGGGCAGCCTTTTTCTTCCAGTTTCTGTGCAAGAAGTTCTGCTGCTTTCTTTGTATTTCCGTATACAGAGGTGTAGGCGATCATGACGCCTTCACTCTCTACTTTATAAGAAGACCAGATATCATATTTCTCCAGGTAATGTCCAAGATTCTCGGTGAGGATCGGTCCGTGGAGCGGGCAGATAGTCTGAATATCCAGAGTTGCTGCTACTTTAAGAAGTTTCTGTACCTGCGGGCCGTATTTTCCAACGATTCCGATATAGTAGCGACGTGCTTCGCAGTCCCAGTCCTCTTCCACATCAAGGGCTCCGAACTTACCGAATCCGTCTGCGGAAAACAGAACTTTATCTGTGCTGTCATATGTGACCATAACCTCCGGCCAGTGAACCATCGGTGCAAATACAAAAGTAAGGACATGTTTTCCAAGTGTCAGGCTGTCGCCGTTGGCTACTACGTGTTTCTTTCCTTCCAGATTCATTCCACGGAAGAAGTTCTCCATCATGGTAAATGTCTTAGTGTTAGCAACAACGGTTGTATTCGGATATGCTTTCATGAAGTTTTCAATATTTGCGGCATGGTCCGGCTCCATATGCTGTACAACAAGATAATCCGGTTTGGCACCATCCAGAACTTCTGCTACTTTTCCCAGCCATTCTTCTGTGAAGTTTGCATCTACAGTATCCATAACTGCGATCTTTTCATCTTTGATCACGTAGGAGTTGTAGGACATTCCGTTTGGTACTACATACTGTCCCTCAAACAGATCTACCTGATGGTCGTTTACACCTACATAATAAATATCATTTCCGATTTTCATTGTATTAAGATCCTCCTTGGTTTGCTGTATTTCTGACTTTCATTTCCAGTTTGTTTTACTGCCTGGTCATGAACACAATATTTCTGAAAATACTGTCTCATTGCTAGTATTTATTATATCATTGTTTGTGCTGAAATCAACGTACAATCCTTATCCGGTTTATTTCTCAACAGGAAACACAACAGTCAGAAGCATCTTAAAACGCTCTACCGCATAAACTGCATGAGGAATAGTTGCCGGCATTACCAGGGCCTCACCTGCTTTGCAGACATGTTTCACACCGCCTACAGCAAACTCTCCAACACCATCCAGAACAGTCACCATGGCATCTCCTCTGGAATCATGAGTCCCAATCTCCTCACCTTTCTCAAAAGCAAAAAGTGTCACACTGACCGCCTCATTCTGCGCCAGAGTTTTGCTCACCACCTGTCCCGGCATGTACTGTACTTCACCTGCAAGATCTACTACTTTTTCGTGTTCGATGTTTTTGATATATGGCATATTCTTATCTCCTTTTCTTTGATTATCTTATTTTTGCCGTTAAATCCAATTTGATTCTATTTCCGTTTTCAACTTTGTAAACATATCATAATAATCTGCTTTCGCTTCTGCCACAATTCCCAGCGCAATTTTCTGATTATAAGAATGCGTTACATTATTTCTCGCCTGCAAAGCCCGAAGCCATAGGTCTTCATATTTACAAGCGATGCACAAAAATTCTCATACTTTTTCATACAGTATGATCCCCTCCCAATATCAATATCGCTGGTTCGCTTAAAATCTCCTCTGGCACGGGAGCCAAAAATCTTCCTCCCCCCTGCCTTTTTTCTATCCCGATTTTACCATTTTTATACCTGTTGTGTAAATAAAAACAGCCTTCCACAAGCAAGCTTGCTCTAGGCTGTTTTTACTTACGTCTTATACTCTAAACTGTTACAGAATATATTTCCGTAACGCACTTCGAAACTCTCCGATCCTCTGCTCGGCAAGTTCTTTCAGTGTGATGTTCTTCATGCTCTCGATATACCCCTGCTCCTGGCGGTAGAGCCATTTGGTGTCGGCTGGGCGGATTTCCTGGTAGTGGTTGTGAGCCAGCCAGTCTTCGTAGCTGATCGGTGTCGGATAGCCAAGTTTCTCGTCCAGAAGCTCCTTGAAATCGATCTTGTCCGCACGCTCCAGGATTCCCTCCCAGAATTTCAGTACTTCCTCTACATGCTCATGGATCTCATAACGTCTTGCGCCGCCATCGTAGATAATACATTTCTCAAAAAGAGGGCTGCACATGGAAAGTGTCTCTCTTCGAAATTCCGGTGCAACGATTCCGCCCTTCCAGTAGAAGTCAACATCCGGAAGATTGATCCCGGAAACACCTTTATCCTGATAGGTGGCAAAAATCCCCTCATAAAATACCGTGATAAATCCTTCAAACTCCGGCCAGAACTCACGGATCTCTTTTGTCAGGTTCTCAAGAATATCGATTCCCTTGGTTCCACCAATGGTAAAGATGATAATATTACGAAGTTTTGTTCCGTGCTCTCTGTAAAAATCAGTCACATAACGGAGACAATGGATCAGAGTTTCACCACTTGCGATGATATCACCGATCATCAGCGTACTGTCCGGAACCATAGTCAGTTTGCTGTACTTGATCTCAAGTCCGGTCATTTCATCTTCCGCAAAAACACGCTCGCTGGAAAGGAAGCTAATATCATGGACACGGATATGCTCTTTATAACAAGCCTCCTCAAGAGGATAATTCAGTGCACCTCTTAAAATAGAAAGAATATTTGCAGTGGTAACCTTCTTCTGCTCCTTCAGATAATAAAGCATCTGGCAGGTAGACGGGATCAGACAGTTATAAACCTCATATCCAACCACTTCCGGTGTGTTCAGAAGCTTTCTTGTCTCTGCCTCTGAAGTGATATAATACTCGTTTACATAATCTCCGCCATCAAGACGATAGCAGGCAACACCCTGCTCATTAAACTCCGGTACCAGACGTACATTGTCCCAGTTGTTCATGTGTATTTTTCCCCTTTTTTCAAAGACTTTTCGATTTTTCCATATCTCTCAACAGCTTATGATGAACCATCGGATATGTCAAGTATATTCTGCCTGAAAATTATTTATTTTACGGGGTTTTCCCCTCTTTACAAACCTTTTTCAACAGAGTATTGTATAACCTGGATGAAGGAATTTTATATACTTTTTATGAGGTAATTTTATGTGTGAAAATAAAAAAAAGAAATCTCATTCCATAGAGATGACTTCCGGTTCTCTCTGGAAAAATATCCTTCTCTTCAGCCTTCCCCTGATGGGGTCCCAGGTGTTGGAGGTTCTTTTTAACTTAAGTGATGTTGCGGTTGTGGGACGGTTTGCGGACTACCTGGCACTTGGAGCTGTGGGTTCCACAACGCTTCTGGTCACTTTGTTTACCGGAATCCTGATCGGCATGGGAGCAGGTGTCAACGTCCGCGTAGCCCACGAACTTGGCGCCGAAAATAAAAAAGGTACGGAAGAAACCGTCCATACCTCGCTTCTTCTCTGCGCCATCGCAGGCCTTCTGGTCTGTATCATCTGTCTTCTGTTTTCCGGGCAGATGCTGGCCATGATGAACACGAAACCGGAACTGATCGACCAGGCTATTTTATATATGAAGATTTACGCTCTGGGTATGCCTGCCATGGCTGTATACAATTTCGGTAACGGCGTTTTAAGCGCCCGCGGCGATACGAAACGACCACTGATCTATCTTTCCATTGCCGGAGTGATCAACGTTCTTCTGAACCTGTTTTTTGTTATCGTCTGCCATATGGCCGCCGCAGGTGTGGCAACTGCCAGTGCGATCTCCCTGTATGTATCTGCATTTCTGGTTATGAGCCATCTCCTGAGACGAACCGATGACTGCAAAGTATCACCGAGAAAGATCCGCCTTCATCCCAAGGCCTGCAAAGCCGTATTGCTCCTGGGTATCCCTACAGGACTCCAAAACGGTATCTTTGCCATTGCTAATCTGTTCGTACAGGCCGGTGTCAACTCTTTTGATGCAGTCATGGTTTCCGGAAATGCCGCCGCTGCAAATGCAGACTCCCTGATCTATAACGTCATGTTTGCTTTCTATACTGCATGTGCAAGCTTCATCGGTCAGAACTGGGGTGCCGGAAACCAAAAACGAATGCTGAAATCCTACGGCATCAGTATTACATATGCATTTATTTCCGGCGCGATCCTGGGTGGGCTGCTTCTGATCTTTGGCCGGCAGTTCCTGTCGCTGTTTGCTACAGAACCGGCTGTTATCGATGCAGGTATGCAGAGGATCCGGATCATGGGCTTCAGCTATGCCTTCAGCTGTTTTATGGATGGCAGCATCGCTGCTTCCCGTGGCATCGGAAAAAGTATCCCTCCCACCGTTATCGTCATCCTGGGATCCTGTGTATTCCGTATCATCTGGATCTACACGGTGTTCGCACATTTCCAGACGATATCCGCGCTGTATCTTCTTTATATCTTCTCATGGGGGATTACCGGATTTGCGGAAACTCTTTTCTTTGCTATCAGCTTCAAAAAAATACGTACATAACGAACGCAATTCATCTCCACTCTTAATGGTCGGAGTCTTATTGCTGAAAGACGATAACCCGGCGTAAGCAGAACAGCCTTACGCCGGGTTTTTTCATATTTTTCTCCAATTATGTACATTTGTCTTTACAAGGCGGACAAAATTGTATATAATTGCTATATTGTGCTTTTACGTGATGCAGTAGTAATATTCTATTTCAAAGCAGTAAAATGCCCACTCATACAATAGGAAAGAGGAAAGTAGTTATGAAAAACCTGATTCAAAAATGGAACAGCATCAATCTGATCAAGCGTATCATCTGCGGACTGATCGTTGGTATCATCCTCGGACTTGCAATTCCGCAGGCGTCTGTGATCTCCATTCTCGGTGACCTGTTCGTCGGTGCTCTCCGTGGAATTGCTCCGCTCCTGGTGTTCTTCCTGGTAATGAGCTCTCTGTGCCATATGGGAAAGGGCCAGAAAACAAACATGAAATTCGTCGTTGTACTTTATCTTCTGGGAAATGTACTCTCAGCACTGGCAGCTGTTATCTCCAGCCGTCTGTTCCCGATCATGCTGACTTTTTCCGAGAATACAAATACTTCCGACATCACCCCGCCAAGCGGTGTTGCTGAGGTTCTTAAAAACCTTCTGATGAACATTGTTTCCAACCCGGTTGACGCACTTGTGAACGCAAACTATATCGGTATCCTCGCATGGGCTATCATCTTCGGTATTGCACTGAAGGCCGCAAGTGAAACAACCAAGACCGTCATCGAAAACATTTCCGAGGCAACTTCCACAGCAGTAAGATGGATCATCAACCTCGCTCCATTCGGTATCATGGGACTGATCTTCACAACCATCTCCGAGCAGGGACTTGGCGTACTCTTAAGCTATGGCCGTCTGATCTGTGTACTGGTTGGAACCATGCTGTTTGTAGCACTTGTACTGAATCCGATCGTTACTTTTATCTGCACACGCCAGAATCCATATCCGCTGGTTCTTCGCTGCCTGAAAGACAGTGGTCTCACCGCATTCTTCACAAGAAGCTCTGCTGCCAACATTCCGGTAAACATGGAGCTCTGTAAAGACCTTGGACTTGATGAGGATACATACTCCATCTCCATCCCTCTTGGTGCGACCATCAACATGGGTGGTGCTGCGATCACAATCTCCATCATGGCTCTGGCAGCTGCACATACCCTTGGTATCAGCGTAGATTTCCCGACCGCTCTGATCCTCTGCATCCTGGCTGCTGCAAGTGCGGCAGGTGCTTCCGGAGTTGCCGGTGGTTCTCTTCTTCTGATCCCGATGGCCTGCAGCCTTTTCGGAATCCCGAACGACGTTGCCATGCAGGTAGTTGGTGTCGGTTTCATCGTAGGTGTTATCCAGGATTCCTGCGAGACAGCGCTGAACTCTTCCACAGACGTACTTTATACTGCATGTGCCTGCAAAAAGAAAAAATAATTTCACTTACATATTTATAAAAAAGAGCAGATCTTCCATATTTGCGGACATCTTCTTCACTGGTCCTGTCCAGTGAAGAAGACTCACCACAATGGAAAATCTGCTCTTTTTTTATTGTCCTGCACAGTCAAGCGGATATTCTATGCATCCTACATCTGAAAAAACTTCCATCTCTCACCCATCCGCACAGCCAGATACACGATCTCAAAGATTACCGCCACAGAGCCCAGTTTGAAAAGCAGAGAGTCCACAAAACCTCCTGCTTTACAGAAATCCAATGCAATCCCTCCAGGCAGAGGATACAGGATCCGTACCCGTTTCCGGTTAAAACAGTCCAGTACCAGATGGGACGCAAATCCCACCACAAAATAAGGTACCAGCTGTACAGATACCATAGAAAGCGCTCCGCTCAAAATAGCCATAACCATGATCGAATGCATAAATGACCGGTGCGGCTGATTTTTCCCAAAAGCACAGACTGCAATAAAAATAATAACTCCCATAGCTACCGGTGCCACGGATTTGTCATTGCGGATCTTCTCCCAGATGGAAAAATTGCAAAAATAATTCAGTGCGATCTCTGCTGCCACGAGCAATACCGCGATCAATGTGATCCGATCCGCATCTTTATGGGACTTGGAAGTTCCCACATCAATGTCACTGATCAGTGCTCCAAGCATTCCCGTTCCTGCGGCAAGTACCAGACCGGAAACAGTGGAAGGCTGTGTAACTGCCAGCACTGTTCCGAGTCCGACTGCCGCGTGTGTTTTTCCTGTCATAATTCTCCCCTTAGTAAAAAAATCTGACGCATGCAAAGCAGACATCTCACCTGCATCCCGGCGTCTTTATAAACGAAAAAAGCAACTGTCAGCCTCCCCCTTTACTGACAGCTGCCTTCACGAAACAGCATTATATCACACAAAAAAACACGATTCTATCTAAAATCTTTCCACTTTCCTCTACGTCCCGTTTAAACGGAATATACCTCACAAATATTCCTTTTAATCGGACCAGTTCATCCGTCCGTAGCGAAGTGCGATCCCGTGGATCTCCTTCTGAAGTTTCGCAGTCAGCTCTCTCCTGCGGATCCTCCATTTCCAGTTCTTTCCTACTGTGGACGGCTGGTTCATTCTGCAGCTGTTATCCAGACCCATGTAATCCTGCATGGGGATCACACAAAGCTTTGCGCTGCTTCTCATCACAAGACTGATAAAACATTTGTACAGATCTTTATCCGGTGTCCAGTTATCACAGAGATAATCTCTGGCAAGTTTACGCTCTTTTACAGTAATGCTCTTCCACCATCCGGCAATAGTCTCATTATCGTGGGTTCCCGTGTATGCCACACTATTCTCCGGATAGTTATGCGGAAGGTAATCATTGGCACATCCGGAATCCCTGGAATCAAAAGCAAACTCAAGGACTTTCATTCCCGGGAAACCACTGTCATGGACAAGCTGGCGAACAGAATCTGTCACATAACCAAGATCCTCCGCAATGACCTGCTTCCAGCCAAGGGCCTGCTCCACTTTGCGGAACAGATCGATTCCCGGGCCTTTTTCCCAGTGGCCGCCAATGGCATTTTCCGCACCGTACGGAATGGAAAAATACTCATCAAAACCACGGAAATGGTCAATTCTTACCACATCATAAAGGCGGAACACGTAACTCAGTCTGGAGATCCACCACTGATATCCTGTATTTCTGTGATAATCCCAGCGGTACAGAGGATTTCCCCAGAGCTGTCCTGTTGCGGAAAATCCATCTGGCGGGCATCCGGCTACAGCTGTTGGCACATTCTCCTCATCCAGCTGGAAAAGCTCCGGATGAGCCCAGGTATCCGCACTGTCCATAGCTACATAGATCGGAATATCCCCAATGATCTGGATACCTTTTTCATTGGCATATTTTTTCAGTTTCATCCACTGTTCATAGAATTTAAACTGCATATACTGCTGGAATTCAATGTCAAAATACAGCTCTCTGCGGTAATAGTCCATAGCGTTTTCCCAGCGGAGACGGATATCCTCCGCCCATTTGGTCCACTCCACACCGCCAAACTGATCTTTCACAGCCATAAAAAGTGCATAGTCGGAAAGCCACCAGTTGTTTTCCGCCACGAATCTCTGATAATCCGGATTCTCGCTGATGTTGCTGTTTTCGTATGCTTTGCGGAGAAGTTTATAGCGGCCTTTGTAAATCTTCTCGTAGTCTACGCTGTCCGCCCTTTTTCCCCAGTTGACTTTCTCGCATTCCTCTTTTGTAAGAACTCCCTCTTCCACCAGAGCCTTCAGGCTGATAAAGTACGGATTTCCCGCAAAAGTGGAAAAGGACTGGTACGGAGAATCTCCGTAGCTTGTAGGGCCCAGCGGAAGGATCTGCCAGTAGCTCTGTCCTGCTTCCTTCAGCCAATCCACAAAATCATATGCACTTTTTGAAAAACATCCGATACCGTACTCTGACGGCAGGCTTGTGATCGGCATCAGAATGCCGGCTGCTCTTTTATCCATATCTTTTCTCTCCTTATGTTGAGCCCTGCATCTCAGAGCATCTTATCTATTATCCTCTCACGGATGCATATTCATATAATTTACGCAACCGTTTGCGTAAATTATACGTCCATTTTGCATGAAGTGCAATGCATTTTTGTCTTTTCTACCTTTCTTACAATTTTTACATCCTGATTTTGTGCAGTTTTTCATCATTCCAAGCAGAAATCTGTCTGCATCTCACTACCTGATTCTCTGTGCATCTGTTTTACGCAATTTCATGCAATTTTACGTGCAATATGTTTGACAGTATCTTTGTTATGAACTACAATATCTCTATCAGACTGAGATAAAAAAGCCGGATCAGAGGCATACTTCCGCTTTGATCCGGCATATCCATAAGGAGGCAAATTTTATGGCAGTAACCATCAAAGATGTGGCAGCTCTGGCCGGGGTGTCCCCTTCCACTGTTTCCAGAACCTGCAAGAATAATCCATCCATCAGTGAGGAAACCAAGGAACGTGTACGAAAAGCCATGGCAGAGCTTGGCTATGAGCCGAATTTCCAGGCCAGCAATCTGGCCGCTCAGATTTCCCGCTCCATCGGTATTATCCTGCCTCCGTCACCGAAAGAAACTTATGAGAATTCTTTTTACCTGGAGGCGATCCGTGGAATCAGCCACTACTGTAACGCCCATCAGTATATCAGCACCATTGTCACCGGACAGAATGAAGAAGAGATTCTGACTGCAGTCCGTTCCATGTCCAGAAGTGGTAAAGTGGATGGATTTATTGTTCTTTATTCCCGTGTGAACGACCCTGTCATTGATTTTCTTTTCAGTGAGGGACTTCTCTATATCCTTATCGGAAAACCGGCACAGTACACGAACCACACGATCTATATTGATAACGATAACCTTCTGGCCGGACAGGAAGCCACCGAATATCTCTATGCACTGGGCCACCGGAAGATCGCATATCTGGGTGTCGATAATTCTCTGGTCTTTTCCGCAGACCGAAAAACAGGCTATATGGCAGCTCTTCTGAACCACGGACTGACGGTACAGCCGGAATACTGCATCGAAGTTCCGGGAGCTTCCCAGAATGAATTTCAGAAGCTTCGAAAGCTGCTTACAGGAGAGGATCGTCCTACTGCCATGCTGGTCAGCGATGATATCCTGGCGCTTTCCCTGGAGCGGATCTGCATGGAAGCAGGAATTTCCATACCGGAGGATCTGTCCATTCTTTCCTTTAACAACTCCCTGTTTGCCAGACTGACTTCACCGCAGCTGACTTCCATTGATATCAATTCCGGACAGCTTGGAATGGAAGCAGCTACACAGATGATCAGCCATATTGAAAACCCGAACCTTCCAGCTACGAAGATCATTGTGCCCCATCATCTAATTGAGAGGGACAGCTGCCGGAGGATTTAAATGCCTCTGTCGGCGGATACATTATCTTAAACATGATCGAAGCACTTGCGATTTATACAAAAATATGCACCTCCCTTACTGGTTGTTCATCAATACCCGGTCTGAAAAGTGCATATTTTTTTCAATTCTTTCTATAATGCTTTCTCATAACACCAGTACATATGTCCCCAGAGTTCGCACTCTCCCACGCTCTCAAAATTCAGCTTATCATAAGAACGGAGCGCTTTTACATTATCTTTTGCAACAAGGAGATGCACGGCCTGATATCCCCGGTTCTTCAGTTCTTCCATCACGCCCACGAGAAGTTTCCGGGCAATTCCCTGGTTCTGAAATTCCTGGTATACTCCCACCCGGGAGACTTCCGCTGACGGCACCATGGTTTTCGACCAACATGTGAGACATTCCACGTTTGGATCATCATCAATGGAAATCACACCTATGATATTCCCGTCATCGTCCCGCATACAGAACAGGGCATCTCTGGAAAAATCAAATTCCACCTCTTTTTCTGTCGGGTAGTCTTCTGTCCACACACAGTAGGGCGTTCCCAGCAACGAACGATATAATTTTAAAACGGTATCTGCCTCTTCTTTTCTTACACGATCAAATTTCATTTTTCAATCCTCTTTTCTCCCCTGCCTTCGCCAGCACAAGAAGTACGACAAAGGTAATGATCTCCGAGCTCAAAAATGAACTCCACACTCCGTTGATCCCAAACAGTCTGGAAAGGATCACCGCACTGATGGCAATGGCGATCACTCCACGCATAAGAGATCCGGTAATTGCCGGAACAGCACGGTCCACTGCCGAAAAATATGCCACCAGCATAATGTTGATCCCTGCGAACAGGAATCCCAGGAAATAAATCCGCAGTCCCACGTGGGCATAATCCAGAAGCTGCTGATTATTTTCACTGTTAAAAACAGCAATCAGGTTATCCGTAAATCCCCACACCACCAGAATCGTCACCGCTTCCAGCACTGCACTGGCGATCAGGCTCCAGCGAAGCAGGCTTTTTACATGGTCACGCTGTCCTTCTCCGTAGCTTTTGCTGATAAGAGGCTGTGCTCCCTGTGCCAATCCGTTAAAGATGGACATTGCAACAAGAGAAAGATTGGCCACCACTCCATAAGCTGCCACGCTTACATTTCCCGCAATTCCAAGAAGCAGCATGTTAAAAATGATCGTAATAATCGCTGAGGAAAGCTCTCCCACAAAAGCCGAAATTCCAAGCTGACAGCACGAGATCAGGTGCCGGATGGAGGGGCGTACCCAGCGAAATCCTACATGGTTCTTTTTCCCAAGATAATGGGTAGTGCAGATTGCCATTGTGATGGCAGGGCTGATGGCCGTTGCCAGGGCTGCTCCTGCAAGTCCAAGCTTCATTGGAAACATGAAGATATAATCAAACACAATATTAAACAGACTGGCAGAAATTGCTCCGGTCATAGCTGTGGATGTTCCCTGGTCATTTCTTGCAAAAGCGGTAAACGTATAATTGGTCATAAACAGTGGCGTAGTGATCAGCATGATCCGGAGATAACTTTTTCCAAGAGCAGTCAGTCCCGCATCTGCGCCAAGAAGATGCAGAAATTTCTCCGGTGCAAAAATCCCTGTAATGATAAAAGGCACACTGCACAGAACGCTCCAGAAAACAGACTGGAGAAAATAGTGATCCGTATTTTCCCCCTTGGCCCTGTTGATCCCGAATCGGGTGGCCGAACCAATACCGATCATGGCTCCGATGGCATATACCACACCATATACCGGAAGAATCAGATTCAGAACAGCCAGTCCGTCCGCTCCGGAATGAACCGATATAAAAAATGTATCCGCCAGAATATAAACCGATATCCCGATCATACCTGCAATACTCTGAAAAATATACTTAAAAAACTGTTTCAGCATAAATTCGCAATATCCTTTCCTGATTCTGCAAAAGTCTGCTCCTAATATTATAATACCCCACTCAAAACTGCAACTCCAACCGAAAAATATCACACTACATTAGCGATAATAACACTTTCCGCTGCACCCATTGGGAAACATTGTACGTTTTATCGTACACTGGAATTTTTCCTCATTTTCCGCCATTTCCAGAATATCCAGTGCAGTCCGCAGATTCCGGATATCTTTTTCCATGTGATCCACATAATTTCCACGGCCAACCAGCTTGAGATGAGTGATCCCCGCCTGCCTCATCCTGTACAGGGCACATAATCCACAACCGGTTTCTCCACAGAGATAGCCTGTGTCATCATAAGCAGATGGATCTGGCTCCTGCTCCCAGGACCGTTCCTGAAGAATCTGCAACTTTTCCGGAACAACATCACTATCCTGTACCGTTCCAAGCCAGTAAGGCACCCTGCAAAGATATCCCATCTCATCACAATGCAGAGAATTACAGAAAGCTCCCGTAAACTGACACATTTCGTTGAGCACAAAAGCTTCGAATTCCATCCTCTCTTCCGGCCGGATCCCTGTCTGTTTTTCAAAGGCTCTCTGAGATGCGATCACGGACTGCACATCCTGGAATGTATTTTTCCGGTGAAAAATTATCCGCTTCAGCGGAAAACGCCGGAACATTTTTACCATCTCACTGTTCACTTCCCCTGTCTCTCCGCTGAGATGGATCTCACAGGAAATCCCCCTGTTTTTCAGATAAACAAGGAGCGCCGGATCTGCAATGATATAGCTTCGAAATCCCAGTTCCATGCACTGCTTTATAATTTCCGTGATCTCCGGATACTGCTCCGGAAGATAATACAGCGAATTGAAGGTAAGATGCACCGGTTTTTTATATTTTTCCACCATACGGGATAGAATCTCCAGCTCACTGTATGCCCCAAGCTGAACATTATAGCAAAAAACCTCCCTGCGATTTAACGGCATTACTGTACCATATCTTTCCGCCCAGGAAAACGGGACATAGCCGCAGAAAAATTCATCGGCTCCCGCCTGCACGAAACGTTCATATTCATCTATGGAGCCTAATCCGGCTGTGATCTTCATAGTTCTTTCCTCCCTGTCACAGATTCACCACAATGCGGTCCGGTTTTATGCCCTTTATTTTTTTCCACATTTCCGGTGACTCCAGAAGTGTTTTATCCACACCGAACAGAGAGTTATACCTCCCGATCATGTGTAAATGTTCCGGGTAAAGCAACGAATATTTTTCACAGAATTTCGGACAGTGTTCCGCAAGCTGCTGCATACCACGATCTCCTGTGGTGCACAGGGCGTACAGCGGACAATACTGGGATGTATTCGTCTGATAAAAAGGCAGATGAATGCTGTTTTTCCCTGGTGGAAACTCCTGTGGATAACCGCAGGATTCCCATTCATATCTGTGGATATGAAATTCTTTCGCCAGAAAATCCCGGTAAAATTCCGCATTCAGACTGTTGTGCTGAAATAATGCGGTATCTCCGGATTTATATTTCATCCGCGGATCTTTCTTACATTTATTGAGCAGTGTCCCAAAAACCGGACTTAAATGTGAAGTTTTTCCACGTAGTATCTCCACCATGGCCCAGTCATTGACCACAATTTCCACATTCACCCCATGAACACAACACCAGTTATCCACTTTTTCCAGAAGTTTTTCCACGGACGAAAGCATAAATTCCCGGATATAGGAAAATGCCAGTGTAACCTCCAGGTCTTCCGAACGCATTTTATCCATAATAGAAAAAAGCTGTTCTTCTGTTGGAAACAGGTTATGGCAGAACTGATTTCCAATATAAAATCTCTCTGGTGTCCGGCCGGCAAGCCAGCTGTGAGTGAGATAATTCTTCTGCCAGTAAGAAGCCAGAAAATCCTGCAAAGGCTGACACAGGTATTCTTCATACAGAGAAGGGCCGTTTAATTCCAAGGCAAGCTCTGTCCCTTTGTCCAAAAATGATTCTTCTACACTCTGATCTGCATCCGGATTTCGTCTTACAGAACTGGAATTCCCTCCAAACCACAGCTTCTTCTGCTCTTCCAGGCTCTCACAATGCACCTCATCCAGTTCCGCAGGATAACCGGTCAGCGTCTTCGCCAGCTCTCCATCGTCGCCATCCAGTTTCAGACGAATATATCTGCTGTACTCTCCGGCCAGACGCTGAACTTCCTGTACATAGTCTTTCTGTTCTACTCTCACAGAATATTCCCTGAAAAAAGAGCCATCATTTTCCTGTACGCACCGTTCCTCTGCTTCCAGAGTCCCCGCCACTGCGTTCATTTCAAACTTCCGGATCTCCACCTTCCGATACCCGGCTTTTTTCATATCATAAAAACAGATCCGAAACTGCTCCGGCTCCGGACATTCTTCTGTCAGCCGAAACCGGAATCCATCTTCTCCCAGCTCCGTGATCCGTATTTCTTTACTGTCCATAAAACCGGACAGCAATCCAAATGGTATCATAGAAATCCTCACCGGAAAACCCACCTTCCTTCAGACAAAAAGAGAGATGCCATATGCTTCCATACAGCACCTCCCAACACTTCTTATTATTTCACTTCAACTAATTCAATTCTGAAATTCAGCTCTTTACCTGCCATCTCATGATTGGCATCAAAAGTAATAGTCTTCTCATCTTTTGCGTTTACTTTAACCGGGAATGGCTGTCCATACTGGTTGGAGAGATATACCTGCTGTCCCACGGTAAGATCCTCGGAACCTGGAAGCTGTGCGATCTCAAGAGTAAAGATGGCATCCGGATTCGGCATTCCGTAAGCTTCTTCCGGCATCAGGTGCACATCTACCACCTGTCCGACTTCCATGTTTGCAACTGCCGCGTCAAAACCTTTGATCATCTGACCGGCTCCGCAGATGAATTCCAGCGGTTCGCCACGGTCATAGGAAGAATCGAACTGTGTTCCATCGTTAAATGTTCCTCTGTAATGGGTACGGCAGGTTTTTCCAACATTAGGACCTGTGATAGCCGGCTGGGAACCACATCCGCCACCACAGTTTCCACAGGAATGTCCTTCCTCATGTCCGCCGCAGGAGTGTCCATCTTCATGGCTTCCGCAGGAATGTCCCTCCTCATGATGATGATCACAGTTCACACCGGTAGATACCAGCTCACCTTTCAGATAAGCCTCTACAGCCGCATCTGCATCACCCTGTGCTCCGGAACATAACTCAATACCAGCCTCAGCAAGTGCACTCTGTGCTCCGCCACCGATTCCTCCACAGATCAGAACGCTGATTCCCTGCTCTGCAAGAAGTCCTGCAAGTGCACCATGTCCGGTACCATTGGAACCGATCACCTCACTGGAAACAACCTTATTATCCTCTACCTCATACACCTTGAAAAACTCAGTTTTTCCAAAGTGCTGGAAAATGTTTCCGTTATCGTATGTTGCTGCAATTTTCATTTATAAAACCCTCCATCAATCAGATATATGTCTCATTAGTATAGCCTGTTACCAATATAAAAGCAAGGATAATCACCAGATCTTTTTTCCCGTTTCCATATCTACAAGATCCAGATAGACCACACGGAACTTTTCGCCAAATTCCTGATCTCTGTGCCAGTGCCCAAAATACCACCGGGTCAGTGAATCATATACCGTCTCACTTACATACTGCAGATAATTCTGCAATTGCCGTTCTTCCATCGCCGAGTGATATCCCCCAAGTGAAGGTATAAGATTTAACGGACAGGTATGTGTAATCACATAATCTACCTTATAGTCACAGGCCTTAAGATTTTTATTTCCATTCTCATAATCTTCCTCAGAGGGAATCTCTTCCTCCCAGTAACTTTTGTTCAGGGTACGATATGCCCTGTCTATGGAAAAAGCTCCTCCAAAACAGAATATTCGTTTCCCTTTCAGACAAAGAACTTCTCCTCGAAGCACATGAATGATCCTGCTTCGGATCATATGGACTCTGGCATTATTCCATTGTTCAACAGGGAATTTATTCAGTGCACGGTGATTTTCATGATTTCCATCCGCAAAAATAATATATCCGTTTATTTTCTGAAGAAACCGGTCTACATCATCCAAAAATACATGCTCATCTCTGTTATCCCAGAATACAAACCCAAAATCTCCGGCAACAAATAATGCATCTCCCTCTCGAAGCTGTCTGGTAATCATCGTTAATGCCGCAGTATCACCGTGCAGATCTCCGGTAATAAGCAATCTTCCTGATATTTCTGTTTCCATACTGTTTCAACTCCTCTACTGGTATCTGTAACATTCTCTGACCTTCCATCTGATGCTCTGCATAACCGTAACAGAAGAATACCTGTCAGCCTCCAGCGTCTTACATCATTCTCTCACAGGTAAGATAATCTGTACCCCAGTTTTTATAGCAGTCTGCAATCCTGGAATCTGTAAACAGCCACAGTGCGACCTTAATATTTTTCGAATGCGCTCTGGCTATTGTAGCTCTGTTGGTACATCCATACTGAGCACTTACGTCAAATTTATATCTGGCACATTCATTCAGCGCTGCACTGGTGATCTGATCCCGGAGTATCCACTGTATGCTCACGGTTCTGTTTATCTGTCTGAGCATGATCAGCGGTTCTTTCTTAAACGAGATCACAACCGGACTTTTTCTGGATTTTTTTATGATCTGGTTAAACTTTGCAACACCATTCTGATCCAGGTTTGATTTGATCTCGATCACCGGTGTCATGGAATATTTATTACAGCACTGAAGATACTGTTCCAGTGTAGGAATAATATTATGCTTATATGCAGAAGCATTTGTTCCTGTAATAACCGGATACTTCTTTACTTCCTGATATGTGAGGTTTTCAATTCTCTTATCAACGCCACACATACGCAGCAGATTAGAATCATGAAAAATCACAAATGTCCCGTCTTTTAACTGTCGTACATCAGTTTCTACATACTTCGCACCTTTCTGTCCTGCAAGACTGAAAGCGGGAAGTGTGTTTTCCGGCGCTTCCAGACTTAATCCTCTGTGCAGGATCGTACCAGAACTTCCACTCAGAGGTGCATTGGATGTACCTGTCTTTTTGTCTCGAACGTATACCTGTATGGTATTTTTTATTTTCTTTCCACCATCTGCCGTCACTGTGATCTTTACAAGGCCGGGAGCCTTTGCTGTAATTTTTCCCGTCCTGGATACTGTAACAACGGAACTGTTGGATGTGGCATAAGTTATTGTTCTTACATATGCATTTCCCGGATGGACAGTTACCTTCAGCGTTTTCTGTTCCCCTTTATCCATTACGATTTCTGAAGAAGTCGAAACTGATTTCAGTTCTGCTCCGACAACCACTTCCGCAGATGCAATATACCGGTTTCTTCCCAAAGACACACAGGTTATTTTGACTGTGCCTGTTGTTTTTGGTGTTACAATACCACTGGATGAAACTGTCGCGATTTTTGTATTCGAAGATTTATAAATTGCCACGCTTCCATGCTTTTCCGGCTTCAGCTGTATTGTTTTTCCTGTTTTTGTTTTTATCGGAGTTGTTTTATATCCGGTAAAATCTGTGTATATGAGCTGATTATATGTATACACTTTACAGGAAATTTTTTTTCCTCCATAAACAGCATAAATCTGAACATTTCCCCAGCTCTTTGCGGTGACTTTTCCATTGGATATGGCTGCAAGTTTGGGATTGCTGCTTTTCCACTGGACTTTCTTTGGATCTACTTTTCTTCCATTGTTGTAAACAGACAGCTCTTTGGTTTTTCCTACCTGCACAGAAGCTGTTTTCTGCTCAAAATGAAAACTTTCTGTTGCCGCTGCTGCCGGTACTGAAAAGCAGATCAATAAGATAACCATTGCTATCAGACCTCTGATTTTTTTCCTCATACTGTGATTCCTCCTAAAAACATTCTGTAAAGTTATTATGCCGTAAATATCGGACATTTACAAGTTTTATATCTCTGTTTTATATGCAAAAAAACACCTTCCGGATCCAATCCGGAAAGTGTTTCTGCTCTGTTGTTTTTCAGTTTATAATTCTACATTGCTGCTGTTTGTAAAAACCGGATAAACTGCCGGAATGTGCCGCATTCCAACTCTTACACATAATTCCGCATACGCAACCGCCAGAAATGCCGGATCAATGATCTTCACCGGAAGTTCCTTTTCCAGCTTTTCTCCATATCCTGCCATTCCAAGACAACCTAAGATGATCCCGTCGGAATGATCTTCCTCCACTGCTTTTTTGCAGACAGCTTTCAGATATTTTTCTGTAGCCTCCGGATTGGTGCGCAGTTCTCCGATCGGAATATCCAGCGCCCGGACTGCTGCCATTTTTTCCCTGGCAATGCCGTTTCGCATCAGACGACGGTAGGTTCTTGGAATATTGATACTCTCGGAAGTCAGCACCGTAAAACGGTTGCAGATCATGCTCGCCGCAGCCAGACTGGTTTCTCCGGGACCGATCACCGGAATTCTTACATTTTCACGGATGGCATCAATTCCCACATCGCTGAAGCAGTAGATCACAATGGCATCGTATCCTTCTTTTTCCGCACGGATACTCTCCTTCACCATTTCCGCCGCAGCAAAGGCCTCATCTGTATTACAGTCCAGCTCGTCCGGACCTTTTTTGATACAGTCCACGGAAACCTCTGCATCGGAGGAAAGTGCCACTTTCAGCATTTTCTCACGTGCATCCATAGTTTCTCTGCTCATGGCTTTGTCTGACATGATTACTTTTATTTTCATTTTTTATCTGTTCTCCTTTGCTGCCTCCGCAGTCCATACCTCAGATTCTACTCCGATATCAGATGCCACAAAACGCCTGCCTGGATTTTTCTTATAATTCTCATATGCTTTGGTAACCAGTTTTCTTCCAACCAGAAGTGTCGGGATGTTGACAAAGATCAGGATTACATTGATCAGGTCAGATACATACCACAGGTTATCCAGCTGAAGTCCGGATAATACAGTCAGGGTTCCAAGTGGAACGAAGATCAGCGCTCCAAGGCATCTTGTAAAATAGATGAACTTTTTATTCTTGGAAATCTTGTTTGCAGCGATCTCTGTATAAGTCAGGTCACAGAGAAGTGTTGTAAATGCAAACAGTCCAAATGCAACGACCACGATGATAAATACGATCACATCCAGGATTCCGTCTCCCGGTACCAGCTCCTTGACGGAAGTCAGGAACGTTCCGATCTTGTTTGCCTTCATCACATCCCAGTCAATGGACGGATTATTCCAGATGGCACCTGCAGTTACCACAAAACCAGCCAGGGAACAGATCACGATCGTATCTACAAATACACCGATGGACTGAATGAATCCCTGCTCGCATGGATGATTGGCATCTGCAATAGAGGAAGCCTGTGTCGCAGTACCCATACCAGCCTCATTGGATAAAAGTCCTCGTTTCAGTCCCTGCGCCATAGCCACACCAAATGCTCCGCCGAAAATAGCACTTGGTTTAAATGCTCCTACAAATACAGCCGCAAAGAATCCCGGCACTTTTCCGATATTCAGAACGATCAGTACCAGTACGATGAGAACATATAAGCCTGCCATAACCGGTACAACCGCATCGGAAAATTTTGTTACGCTTTTGATTCCGCCAAATGTGATAACTGCGATGACCACGATAATGGCAACTGCGATCACATAGTACAGGGGATCTGTTACCTGTGTTGTTTTTCCTGTTACTTCTCCTGCTGATTTTTCAGGCAGTAGTCATACATTTCCTCACCGGTTGTCCACCATACACCATCAAAAGTTTCAATATAATCCAGAAGCTCTTCCAGAAGTCCGATCCTGCCCGGTGCTCCGATGGCTGCCGGATCCAGCTGAAGGACATAACAGAGGCCGTATTCATGGCATCCGAAAAATTCATCCTTCCAGTTGTTGAGAACTCCTGTATAATTTGCGATCCTGCCCTGGCCTGCCGGAAATGCCGGATGATAGTTGAACGCAAAATACGGAAGATCATAGTTTACCCAGTGAATAGGGATCTCCAGGATCTTATCCTCACCCAGATCTTTCCAGTATGGTCTGTCATCATCGCAGAGATTGCTGGAATACACCAGGCCGTTTTTCTTTGCGATCCGTAACGTATCCAGGGTCAGCTCGCCTTCCGGGGAACGAAATCCCTTCGGTGTAACGCCGCATACCTTTTCAATCGCAGCGATTCCTTTTTTGATGGCGCTTTCCTGCTCTTCCTCGGATAATAATGCCATATGCTCATGATGATATCCCAGTGCTGCGATCTCGTGGCCTTTTTCCACAATGGCTTTCAGCTTATCCGGATACTGCTCTGCCACCCATCCAGGAGTAAAAAATGTTGCGCGGATGCCCCGTTCTTCCAGTATTTTTAAGATACGGTCCACGCCTCTTGTCATTCCGTACTGTCCAAGAGACAGTGTTTTCGGCATATCCTTGCAGGTGGGATCTAACTGCAGCCAGAACAGTTCCGCATTCAGGTTGATGGTGATCATGGCGCTGCATTTTTTGTTTTCCGGCCACTTTGGTCTTTCCAGTTTCATCCTTATTTCTCCTCCTGTTCTTGTGAATGGCTTCGATACCAGTCTGATACTTCCGTTCCTGTTGCCACCCAGACATCCTCTTTGGATGTGATCTGCTCCAGCATATGTTTCAGGATCTGGATCCTTCCAGGGGAACCAATTACCTGGGGATGACTCATATAAGAAATGCAAAGCCCCTCTCTGTAATGTCCGCGAAACTCTCTCATAAAATTGTCTTCTACCAGACGATAGCTGGAAATCCTGTCCTGTCCTGCCGGTTCTGCCGGATACATGTTATATGCCATAGCTACGTAATCATCTACTTCCCATTTCGTAGGGATCTCGATAAAATCTGTTTTCTCACCGTTTATGATCGTACGATATGGTCTGTCGTCACCACGCATGGAGCTTGAATAACGGAAGCCTCTCTCATACAGAAGCTGCGGTGTGATCTTTGCCCAGTCACCGGATGGAGTACGGAAGCCTGTTACTTCATGACCGATAAGCTTTTTAAAGATTGCCTGAGTCTTCTCAATGATCTCGATCTGCTCCTCTGTTGTTTTTCCCGCAAATCTCTCATGTGCATATCCATGATGTCCGATCTCATGTCCTGCCTCTGCGATCCTCATGATCACATCTGGATAACGTTCAGCTGTCAGCCCCGGTACAAAAAATGTTGCTTTTACACCGTAACGATCCAGCATATCCAGGATACGGTCTACGCAGCGCTTTGGTCCGTACTGGCCTACGGATAAGGATTTGATGTATTTCTCACCGTTTGGAAGTCCACGGTTTCCGTTTTCCCAGGTGGTATCTCCGTCTACATCGAAGGTAAACATTACCGCACATTTTTTACCTTCCGGCCATTTTAAATTTCCCATTGTGTATTCCTTTCTGTTCTTTCTGGATTGTGAATTATCGTCTGAATACATATTCATTCTTTTTGAATTAATATTTGTTCACTTGGTCACCCACTTGTTTATAAAGAATAGCACCCGAAGGTGCTTTTCGTCAATGGTTTTTTCATTATCCTGTACTTTTTCGCCTGTTTCCGCCCCCGGTCCATGATTTTTTCCAAGCAAAGGCCGGGAACTTCTGGCATTTTAGCTAAATGCATATTTAATCAATTATCCCTCAGCATATCCATCGTTACCTGAAGATGTTCCTGCATCAGCTTCTGTGCTGCTTCCGTATCCCTTCTGCGGATCGCATCAATGATCTGACGATGTGATTCCAGCTCCTGCTTTTCGGAAGTGGCTTCCAGCACATCATAAAACTGCCCATACATCATATCCAAGATCGCATTCAGGACCAGCTCCAGTGTCTGGGTCATGAACATACTGCCGGTTTTTTCCGCATAGAGCTTGTGCAGTTCAAATTCACCGGTTGTAGTTCCGGTTGTCTCGTAGGTATGTTCCACTTTTTTGTAAGCTTTTTCCAGATCATCAATGTCTTCTTCGGATGCGTTACGGATGATCAGCTCCACACCCTTTACTTCCAGAACCTGACGGACTTCATAAGCTTCCAGCATGGAATAGCGTTCCAGATTTTTGCTGAGACTTTCTGTACGTTTCTCGGATCCGTGGCCTGGCTGTTCCCTTAAGAATCTTCCTTTTCCCTGGTGAGAAACGATCACACCTCTGGTTTCCAGAACATGAAATGCCTCTCTTAACACATTCCGGCTGACTTTCAGCTGCTCGATCAGTTCTCTTTCCGGCGGAAGCTTGCCACCTGGCTGGATATGCTTCTCATCGATCAGCCTGTAAAGTTCTTCTACTACTTCTTCATATAATAAAGTCCGTGCGGATTGACTTCTTAATCTCATATATTTCTCCATTCTGTTGATAATTCTGTATCCTTTAATTTTTAATTATAATTGGTTTTTCTACAGTTGTACAACAGAATTTTTACCGGATTTGTCAAATAAGTAAACGGCAGATTCTTTGTTGTGGATCTGCCGTCAATAATACTGTACATGTATTTCATTTTCGATCAGTCGTCGTAGTGATTCAAGTCTCCGAAGATTCCTTTGCTGCTATGGCCTGTTTTATGGCCATTTGCATCATAATGGTTTGCTCCGCCAAATACTCCCGGACGACTTTCTCCTACTTTGTGGCCTTTGGCATCATAATGATTCATTCCTCCGAAAATACCAGGTCTGCTTTCTCCGATCTTATGGCCTTTGGCATCATAATCATTATACCCTCCGAACAATCCGGGTCTGCTTTCCCCAATCTTATGACCATTGGCATCATAGTGATTAATGCCTCCAAATAAACCTGGTCTGCTGTATCCTTCTTTCTTACTCATAATTGTTCCTCCTTTTTTCCAGGCGGTTATTCATAATCCGCGTTTGCTGTTTATTTCCTTATGCTTTTGATGCGATCAGTCCGACAATACCAATAACAAGAAGTATCGGTAATGCCAGGGAGATCAGTCCTCCTGCTACCATTACGATCAGGATCAACGGCAGGAATACCAGCGTTAATATAAATTTAGATATCCCCCAGGCTGCTTTCAGGCCGAAAAAAAACAGCTTTCCAAAAACTCCAAACATACATATGATAAATAATAACGTCAACATAATTTCTCCTTTTCTCCAGTTATATTTACTGATATAAATTTTGATTTATTTATGATTCCAAGCTTTTCACTGAATTTCGGATCTCTTTCCATTTTTTCCAGGATCCGTATCATCTGCAATCTTCTTGTCACGTCCACACAGCCACCTCTTTCTCTCTGACGGCCCTTGCTGTCACTCGATGAATCCAGTATAATAGAATCATCTGTAAAAATAAACGTTCTATATGTTGAAATAACTTCATATATTTCCCTATTTTGGAGAATTAACAGAGGAGACTGAACCATGGGGAAACAATCTACCAGAGAAAACAAGACTATTTATCAGCAATACAGAGAAGAACAGGGTCTGACCCGCGAAAAAGCCAGCCAGGAAATGACCGGTGTTTCTGCCTCCAGGATTGAAAAGATCGAATACGAACTGCAGGAACCAACCCCTTACGACATCATCCAGATGGCTGACTGCTATAAGCATCCTGACTTATGCAATTATTACTGTTCTCACAAGTGTATGATCGGGGACCGGTATGTACCGGAGATCGAGGTTTCCGAGCTTTCTACCATTATCCTGGAAACCATCGCTAGTCTTAATGAGATCAACCCTCTCACCAGCCGTCTGATCCAGATCGCCAGAGACGGTAAGATCACCGACGATGAAATCAAAGACTTTGCATATATCAGCCAAAAGCTGGATGAGGTTTCCCTGGCTATTGATTCTCTGAACCTCTGGGTTGATAAAACTGCTAGTGAGAAGAATATTAATATTGAGCTTTTGAATGCCGAGAAAGCGAAGCTTGAACACAAATAAACTTTTCCCCATATAAAGGAAACATTCACATAACATACTTTGACAAATACTAATTTTTTAATAAGAAGGTTTGAAATAAAATGAAATCATACGAAGAATTACTTTCAGATATTGAAGAAGATATGGAACTTATGGGTTCCTCACATATTGTTTATCACGGAGAAGAGGATGGCATTATTACTGATTATGATTACCTTCCATCCGACTCCTGCACGATCTCCATTCCCTTAAAAGAGCTCCAGGAAAAAATCCAGCTGCAGATGCTCTATGACAAAGCTTCCTCTCATACAGCGGAAGCTGATAACAACGCCCCGAAGCTGGCCGTTGTTTTCCCGGGTATCGGATATGGCCCTGATAAACCGCTCCTTTACTATGCAGCTCGCCTTGCCAGAAATCAAGGTTATCAGATCCTGAATGTATCTTACGGTTCTCTTCCCGAAAATGTCAAAGGCGACCGTGCCAAAATGGAACAGGCCTTCGAGCTTGCGTTGAAACATACCGAACAGTTTCTCCAGAATGTTGACTGGCATTCATATGGAAGTATTCTGTTTATTTCCAAAAGTCTTGGCACTATCATATCTTCAGCCTATGCTTCCAGACATGATCTGACAGTGAAAAGCATCCTGTTTACGCCTCTGGCGGATACCTTTTCTTTCTCACTGGCCGGAAGCATCGCCTTCCACGGCACCGCAGATCCCTGGGCCGAAACCGAAATTATCCAGAAGCTGGCACAGCAAAAAGAGGTACCTCTTTTTCTTACAAAAAACGCCAACCATTCACTGGAAACCGGCAATGTGCTGACGGATATTACGATTCTGAAAACTACAATGGAGCGGGTTGAGCGTTTTATTTAACGCCAGCCTGCTCGTTCTTTGTTTTTTGCATTCTTATTTTTTTGAATATTTTATATTGACGTTCCAGTTCCATATTCTCATCCATTGGCATTTCTTTTGCCTCCAGTATCCTCTCCACAGCCTGAGATGGATCCATGGTATGATATGGAAGAAATAATCCTCTCAGTTCCTTCGGTTTTATAATTTTATAAACCTGTACTGATGTTAACTCACAGATAATCGCAAAATACCTGTAGATATAACCAATCCAGTACATCTCGTTGCGGGTATATTTTACAGTTCCATAATCCGAAACTCCATACTCTTCATCTACAAACTGTAAAATATCATTTGCCTGAATATTACTTTCAAGGACTGACCCATTATCAAGTCTTTTTGCTATTTTACTTTTCATAAATCGCCTGATAAAAATCTCTGAGCTCGACTCCATTTTATCAACAGAGTTTTCAAATGCAGTCGCCTGAAGTTCACACAAAAGCAATCCATCTTTATCTATTTTTCTCATTCATCGGCCACCTCTTTACACCAGGATTTCATCAATATACAGACCCTTTCCTCTGTATTGCCTTCTTGCAAGTTTCACTTTGTTGTCACCTAACTTGGCATCTTCCAATCGTATATTCTTATAATATTCCCTTTCATTGTCTGAAATATAACATCGTTCTATAAGTTTAGCCTGCGATACTGCCTTTTCACTTATAAATATATACTGCATTCCAAGATTTGTTGCCGCAAGACAGTGTTTGCACTGTTCATCTGTAATTTCTCCATTAATAAATGAATTAATAATCTGAAACATACGGTTGTCTGCTATCGGTGCAATTATGTAGTCACAATCTCTGGACTGTTCTGCAAGCATTTTTATTGTTGGATGTTCCTTGTATTCATCTAGCCCCCCCCCCGATAGTAGGCAATCATCATCATCCATTCCTGGTCCACTTTATATCTCTTACATTTCAGACTCGTGTCATTGAAACGAATATAATATACCGATGAATGCTCAAATCCTGATACAAATGAGATTGCCTGCTCGTAACTTTCCCCTGTATAAAATCCCTGTCCAAAATCATTGTTACTCCTGCCTCTATAGATATCTATTTCCCCGGTAATTTCACTTTTCGCCCCATGGAAAAGCAATTTCTCATTTTTTTCCAGATCATCTCTCCAGAGCATTTCTTTCAGTTTATTTATTCTTATATTTTTTGTAAATGCAAATCTGTATACATTCTCCAAAATTCTTGCAGACGGAACTGTTTTTCCCAACTCATTTCTTGAAACAGTCACCTGCTCTACTCCAATCTGTTCTGCAAATTCTCTCTGAGAAAGGCCTAATATCGCCCGAATTGATCTCAAATCTTCTGGAAAATTATATTTCATATTTCGATCACCTCAAACTTATTCATATAATATTACTTAAATAAGTTTTTGTTATTATTTTTTATGCTAATGGGATAATATTTCATTGCTTCTATGCCACTTTTTCTTGTATATATTTGTCAGACGCCTATCAATAAGAATTACTTTCTTCTTTTCATAATCTATATGTGCCTACTCACAGTAAATTTCTATTTCTTGAAATTATTTTTTTATAAAACATTAAGGTTGAATTTGGTCCTATGTCAAGATTTAGTACAAGTTAAAATGAGAAATTTCTTCCCATTTTAACCTACCAGAAGCTCAGCCTCAGTATGCGTTTTTTCATACACTCTTTCCGTCATTTTCCCAGAATGTTGATTGCTTTTTTTAATACATCAAGGGCATCTTGGGCATCACGTAATTCACGTCTGAGACGGGCAATTTCTTTCTGTTCATCAGATGCGTAATTACCAGAACCACGAACAGGAATATCACCTGATTCCCGGAAGTCTTTCAGCCACTTGGTTAATGTGCTGTATCCGATGCCAAGATTTTCTGCACATCCACGTACCCCGAGATCTTTGTGATCTTGATAATACTGGATTGCATCAAGTTTAAATTGTTTGTCATGTTGTTTTGCCATATGAGATCCTCCTTCAGCATGTTTCTATTGTATCATGCTTATGTGTATTTGGAATTTCTCATTTTGGCTTGTACTATTTATATTCTAGCATCACTTATGCTACTACAGCCTTGGGATGGAGTGCATTTCGCAGATATTCTGGCAGTCTTGCTTCAAAATCAGCGGTAAAAGCAGTCAGTTGTTCATCGCTGAGTTTTAAAATTTCCTGAAGGCTTGCCATTAAAGCATCCATCAGGATACCAAGTGATCTGGTGAACTACTCGGCAACTGAGTTACCAGAGCATCTGAATTAAGGCGGGATACCGCCTTTTCAGGGTGCGTCCATGACACCACTACTGTTTGCTCTTTAGAGCTATACAGCTACTTTTATTATTTCTGGCGTTTTTAGTCCGGTTACGGACAGTTCCTTTTTCTCTCCGGATACGGAGAGATATTTTCTCAGGATGTTATATGCACCTACAGCATCTGCGTTATACTTCCGGTTTCTGTCCCTGTACAGTCCCCTTTGTTTTCGGTTGCATGGCTGTGCATATCTTTTTTCCACCTCTGGTGACAGCGGACTGCACTGGCTGGTATAGCTTTCTTCCTGTCTTACAAAACGGATCCCGTACATCTTAAGCTTATATTCCATCATGCTATAGAGCCTGTTATACGGCAGATTGTGGAACTTCTGGTTTGTTCTGTGTCCCAGGTCTTTTCCTTTCCGGATATTCCGGATATCCCCTGCCACAACACAGGTAATTCCCTGTTCACGGCAGTATTTTGCAAAGTATCTTGTGATCTTGTGTAGATAATCCGTTACCGAGTTCTGCTTTTTCTGATATAATCTGCGAATATGTTTTGATGTGACTGGATGTTTTATTCCCTTCACAGACTGCTGTCCATACCATTGTGCCTGCACCCTTGCAATCTCTTTATGAAAATATCTTTCCAATGCAAGATATCTTCTGCCCAGGATAAATGTATTCCCATTCCCGGAATCATAGCATGTCATAAGATTATGAAGTCCCAGATCAACTGACAGATAGTGTCCATTCTGCGAAAGTTCTTCCCTCTCTGAAATCTCATAAACAACTATAACTTTACATTCACCTTTTTCCGGTGGGTAGATCCGCAACTGTTTGATCTGATCCATGCCCCTGAAAATCTTATTTTCAAGATAAAGAAAGTTCTCATGGATCTGATACGTTTCTTCCATATATCTTTTTAATGCTTTTGGAAGGGACAGACGGACTTTTTCTGTGTCCCATTCATGTACAATTCCCATCTGCATATAGGTAATGGGGATACTTTCCTGTTTAAACCGCGGTGGTCTGGGATTCTCAATCCCTCCGGATCTTTTCAAGGCGTAAAAAGATTTCCATGCTTTATCCAGCAGCTTGCAGACTTCCTGGGCTGTCTGAGATGGAAGCTGTTTATACCACAGATCCTCTCTATGGGATTTTTTCTGATAATACCAGTCCGGGTATTTCTCCATTCCCATTTCTTTGTAATGCTGACGTTCGTAATTACAGACATTCCAGAGCTTGGATGCCGCATAACACATATGTCCGATGACGTTTGCATATTCCTGACTGACCTTTATGGATGTTTTCTTTGACAGCAGCATTTCCCACCTCTATGATCTCAATAAGCTTTACTCTGATGCTCAATATATCTGCGGATATTTTCTTCCGACACAGACCCGACCGTTTCCACATAATAGGAATGGTTCCACAGCTCTCCTTTCCAAAGCTGTTCTCTTATTTCCGGAAAACGTTCAAATAATTTCCTGCCGGTGATCCCTTTCAGATATTTCACGATCGCAGTTATGGATAATTTGGGAGGAGCAGACACAAAACAGTGCACATGGTCTCCTTCCCCGCATTCAAACAAATGGACGGTAAAACCTTTATCCGCTGCGATCTCCTGCACCAGCTCCTGAAGATATGCTTCAATCTCCGCATTCAATATCTTCCGCCGGTATTTCACTGACCATACCATATGGTAATTAATATTGCACACACAAGTGCGGTAATGTATAAGATTCTCCTTCATACATATAGTATAGCATAGTATTAAGAATATCACAATAAAATGCCGAACATATTTTCTTTTTTAATAAAGCTGGATACAGCATTTTTTAGTAAAAAAATAAATATATTTTACTTATAATGTGCAGATATGCACAGTTTACGCTTTCATCTCGGCAATTGAATTACCGAGGATTCCCGCTTATCTTCCTAAAACCTGTTTCATAGACAGTTCCTCTCATATATACATTTTTTCTTCTAATTATTTTTTGAATTTGTACTTTCCTTTTCCGTGACCGGATACTGGTTCGATAATATCTGCCTGTACCAGATTTGAAAGAAGTTTGGATGCTCCTGAGCTTTTTAATTCAAGAAGTTCCATAACTGCACTTCTGCCGAATACTTCTTCAAAACCAAATTTCTCGAAAAGTCTGTGGATATGAATAGTTGTTCTTACCGAAAAGTCGTTACATTTTTCAGAAAGCACTCTTTCAATGTCCACTTTTACGTCTTGAATGTCCACTTTTTCTTCTCCAATATCCACTTTTTTTCCATTCCAAAGTCCACTTATATTAAGATTGCGATTATGGAGTTCATTTTTTTCATTTAAAAGTAGATTTCTGAGAAATACTTCAAGATATTCTGTGGTTTCATGAATACCTTTTTGTAAGTTCGTATAGTTTGCACGGACAAGTGCATTTCTGAAATACCACGCATTTTCTGCAAAAATGTCATTGGTCGCTGAGAATCCAAGCATCCGCAAATATTTAATAAAGAACACTGCCGTTGTTCTTGTATTACCTTCTCCGAAGATATGGATTTGCCATAATCTTGAAATAAATATCGCAAGATGATGGATAATTTCATCCATTGACAAACCTTTATAGCTAAAAGCTTTCTCCTGCGAAAAATCATATTCCAGCGTTGCTCTCAGTTCTGAAGCACTACCATACATAACAGTTGCGCCATCAAGCACCCATTCTTTCTTTGTAATGTTATAATCCCTGAACTTTCCGGCATGTTCGTAGATTCCCTGGAAAAGTTTGCGATGGATAGAGATATATTCATTTGGAGAAAATGAAAACCCTGTTTCGGACAGAAGTTCTGCAATACGCGAAGAAACCTTATCTGCTTCCTCGGTACGTTCATCATCAGACAAATGTACTGGTCTTTCTTCATAGTAGCTATCAATAAGGCTTTGTGCTTCTTTCATCGTGATTTTGCCTTCAATATTCTGAATGGCAGTATCAACCAAATATTTAGATGGTTTAAGTCCGTCCACTGCCTGAAGCCCAATTGCTGTACTCCAAGCATAACCTTTATACGCTTTATCTGGTTCAGACTCTCGCAAATACTCTTTAAACGGGTCTTTTTCCATAGACACTACCTCTTTTATGATTCAATAAAAGCACTTCCCAGATCAACCTCCAAGAAGTGCTTTCATTTTTCTTATTTATAATTTCATATTAATACAGTTTCGCACCAGCCGGGATATGGTTATCAACCATGATCAGATGAAGTTCTTCATCCTCAGAATCCTTCAGGTTATTTACTGCGGAAAGCAGCATACCGCAGGACTCGATTCCCATCATCTTACGTGGTGGCAGGTTTGTGATCGCGATCAGGGTCTTGCCTACCAGTTCTTCTGGCTCATAGTAAGCGTGGATTCCGGAAAGGATGGTACGGTCTGTGCCTGTTCCGTCGTCCAGTGTGAACTGAAGGAGTTTTTTGCTCTTCGGAACTGCAACACACTCTTTAACCTTAACTGCACGGAAGTCAGATTTGCTGAATGTATCGAAGTCAACATCTTCTTCAAATAAAGGCTCAACCTTTACATTGGAGAAGTTGATCTTCTCATTCGGTGTGAAGAATCCGTTGTTGTCGTTTGCTGCTACCTCTGCAGTATCGCCTGCTTTGGCTGCGCTCTTATCAGAGTCAAGGCTCTTCATTGTCGGGAACAGAAGTACGTCTCTGATTGCCTGGCTGTCTGTCAGGAGCATAACGAGACGGTCGATTCCGTATCCGATACCACCTGTTGGCGGCATACCGATCTCCAGTGCGTTCAGGAAGTCTTCGTCTGTGTGGTTGGCTTCCTCATCACCTGCGTCTGCAAGAGCATCCTGTGCTTTGAAACGCTCTCTCTGGTCGATCGGGTCGTTCAGCTCGGAATATGCATTACACATTTCCCATGTATTGATAAAGAGCTCGAAACGCTCTACCTTGTTCGGATCAGAAGGTTTCTTCTTGGTCAGAGGAGAAATCTCGATCGGATGATCCATGATGAATGTCGGCTGGATCAGCTCTTTCTCACAGTACTCCTCGAAGAAGAGGTTGATGATATCACCTTTCTTATGACGGTCCTCATACTCGATATGATGCTCATCAGCAAGTTTCTTTGCTGCCTCATCATCTGCTACTTCGTCAAAATCGATTCCTGTATATTTCTTGATGGCATCGTTCATGGTCAGACGTGCGAACGGCTTACCAAGATCGATCTCAATACCATTGTAGGAAATCTTTGTGGAACCGCAGACTTTCTCTGCAAGGTAACGGAACATGGACTCTGTCAGTTCCATCATTCCTTCATAATCAGTATATGCCTGATAAAGCTCCATCAGAGTGAACTCCGGATTGTGACGGGTGTCAACACCCTCGTTACGGAATACACGGCCGATCTCGTAAACTCTCTCAAGTCCGCCGACGATCAGTCTCTTAAGATAAAGCTCCAGGGAAATACGAAGCTTAACATCTTCGTTCAGCGCATTATAATGTGTCTCAAACGGTCTTGCTGCGGCACCACCTGCATTGGAAACCAGCATTGGTGTCTCAACTTCCATGAAGTCACGTCCTGCAAGGAAGTTACGGATCTCTTTGATGATCTGGGAACGTTTGATGAATACATTCTTGCTGTCCTGGTTCATGATAAGATCCACATATCTCTGACGATAACGGGTATCTGTATCTGTCAGCCCGTGGAATTTCTCAGGAAGGATCTGTAAACTCTTGGAAAGAAGAGTCATCTTCTCTGCATGAATGGAGATCTCACCTGTTCTTGTTCTGAAAGCAAATCCTTCCAGACCAAAAATATCACCGATATCAGATTTCTTGAAATCTGCATAGGAATCGGTTCCAATGGCGTCTCTCGCCACATAAACCTGAATATTACCCTGTAAGTCCTGGATATTGCAGAAAGAAGCTTTTCCCATTACACGTTTGAACATCATACGTCCTGCGATCGCTACGTGGATCGGGCTTGCGTCCATGATGCTTCTTCTTTCTTCATAATCCTTCTTCTGAGCCTCTTTTGCCTGCTCTTCATCAAGACCTGTTACGTCAAGCTCCTTGCGGTCTTTGAGAAGCTCTGCCTCATGTGCTTCATAAAGCTTCTTTACCTCAAGGGAATGATGTGTCTGATCAAATTTTGTGATCTGAAACGGGTCCCTGCCGTTTGCCTGAAGGTCTGCCAGTTTGTCACGACGTACCTTAAGCAGCTGGTTTACATCCTGCTTCTTCTGCTCTGCCACTTGTTGGCCTCCTTAATCTATCTATCGTTCAGCGGATATGTGCGATCCGCTCCGTTACCTGTTTTATACGTTTCTCTGGATCTCAAGAACTTTGTATTTCATGATTCCGGACGGCATTTCAACCTCAACGATATCGTTGGTGTGAGCGCCGATCAGCGCCTTACCTACCGGAGACTCGTTGGAGATCTTACCCTCAAGGCTGTTAGCCTCTGTGGAACCTACGATCTTCAGCTCCATGTCTTCATCAAACTCATAATCATGAACCTTAACCTTGCAGCCTACGCTGATTCTGTCAAGATCAACTTCGTCCTCTACTACAACCTCGGCATTCTTGAGGATCTTCTCGATCTCCTCGATACGTGCCTCGATATCTCTCTGCTCGTCTTTTGCTGCATCGTACTCAGCGTTCTCAGAAAGGTCTCCCTGCTCTCTGGCCTCTTTAATCTTTCCTGCAACTTCTTTTCTCTTAACAACTTTCAGATCGTGCAGCTCGTCTTCCAGTTTTCTAAGTCCTGCGTATGTGAGTAAGTTCTTCTTTGCTTCTTCCATTTTGCCTTACTTCCTTTCAAAACCGCGCTGTTTTTTTCTGAAAAAATACAGCTTCGGATATTTCTGTTGCTACCATTCCCAAGAGCTCTTTTTCCTAAAAAAGGGCGTAAAAACCTCAGGATATTCACAATTCCTGTATTATACCGAAAAGCCCCTGTATTGTCAAGCATTCCACGTCGAAAAAAGGGCCCTGAAAATGTAGAAAAAACCGCAGGAAAATTTAAATTTCCACACGGTTTTTTCGCAGCATTTTTTCTTATTTCTGTTTCTTATTTTTCTTCCGGGAAAAGGTCTTTATACCGGTTGGTTACCATCTGTGTCTGGAACTCAAAATCCTGCTTGTGCTGATTGACCAGTGTAGACAGGATAATTCCGGAAAACCAGCAGATAATCGCTGTCATGATCACAAATCCACTTACGATCAGTGTAGGCAGTTTGTTCACAGTTCCCACTTCCAGAAAGTGGATCAGTACCGGAATAAAAAATGCCATCCCGACTACAAACAGCACCGCTGCTATAATAGAAAAGAATTCCAACGGCTTATAATTTTTAAACATTCTCATGATCGTCTTCAGCACTTTAAATCCATCTGCGTAGGTATTCAGTTTGGATTCGCTTCCCTCCGGACGGTCGCGGTATTCAATGATCACATTCTCTACCTGCATGTTCTTGTCAATGGCATGAATCGTCATTTCTGTCTCAATCTCAAAATTTCTGGAAAGGACCGGAAATGTTTTTACAAAGCGGTAACTCATTGCCCGGTATCCGGTCATAATGTCCTTGATATCACTTTTGAAAAGGCGGTTGATAGAACCACGGACAATGCTGTTTCCGAAATTATGGAAAGGACGTTTGTTCTCTGTAAAATATGTAGAGGACAGGCGATCTCCGACAACCATGTCTGTTCCGTTTTTCAGAACTTTCTCACACATCTGTGCCGCAAATTCCGCCGGATAGGTGTCGTCCCCGTCAACCATCAGATAGCACTGTGCATCAATATCACGAAACATACTGCGGATTACGTTGCCCTTTCCCTGCTGATATTCATAACGGACAACAGCCCCTTCTTTCCTCGCAATCTCGTCTGTACCATCTGTGGAATTGTTATCATATACGTAAATCACAGACTCCGGAAGTGCTTTTCGCATATCACGGATAACCTTGGCTACAGTCTTACTTTCGTTATAGCAAGGTATCAAAACTGCTATTTTATCTGGCATCTGTACTTTTTTTCTCCTGTAAAGCTCTTATGTTTTCTGACCGACCCACTGACTGTAGCACGCGTTCTGTTCCTTGTCAATAGCCCTGGCGGTTTCTTCCTCTTTATCGTTCAAGAAGCATATCTGTAAGTTTTTTCAGTTCTTCATAACTTGCAATATTGTTGGATTCTCTCCGGATTCCGGCACTGTGCCGCATGCCTGCCGTATACCAGGCTACATGTTTCCGCATTTCACGGATTCCGATATATTCACCTTTGATTTCGATCTGGTTTCTGGCATGACGCAGGATCATTTCACAAACTTCCTCCACGGTTGGTTTCGGAAGTTTTTCTCCGGTAAGAAAATAGTGGTTCAGCTCCCGGAAGATCCACGGGTTTCCACGTACTGCACGGCCGATCATCACCGCATCACAGCCGGTTTCTTTAAACATGGCTGCTGCGGTTTCCGGTGAAATGATATCTCCGTTTCCGATCACGGGAATCGTCACCGCTTCCTTCACCCTGCGGATGGCATCCCAGTCTGCCTGTCCGGAATAATACTGCTGGCGGGTTCTTCCATGTACAGCAATGGCTGCTGCCCCGGCATCTTCCACACGTCTGGCGATTTCCACCACATCCACCGGTGTTTTATCATCAAAACCGATACGCACTTTCACAGTCACCGGCTTGGAAATGGCGCCGGAAACACTGCGTACGATCTCTTCGATCAGTTTAGGATTTTTCAGAAGTGCGGAGCCTTCCCCGTTGTTTACCACCTTGGGGACAGGGCATCCCATATTGATATCAAGAATGTCAAAAGGACGCTCCTCGATACTTTTTGCCACCTCTGCCATCAGATCCGGCTCACTGCCAAAAAGCTGCATGGATACCGGATGCTCCCCTGGATCGATCTCCATCAGTGCCTCTGTATTCTTATTGTGAAAAGAAATTGCCTTGGCGCTGACCATCTCCATACAGATCAGTCCTGCTCCCTGCTCCTTGCAAAGTCTTCGAAATGCCAGATCTGTAACCCCGGCCATCGGCGCAAGCACAAAGGGATTCGGGATCTCCACATTTCCGATCTTCCACTGCATCTTCATGGATCAGTCCTCAACTGTATCTGCTTTTTTCTTAAGTTCCTCGTCCGGGATATCTCCCAGGAAAAATACTTTGTAGTACATTTCCAGAGATTCCAGAAGCTCTCTTTTGTCACGCTGGAGTTCCTTGATCTTCAGCGCACTTCCGATCTCATCAAAACGGGCATCTGCCTCCAGTGCTTCTGTCTTAAACTGCAGGCTTCCGTCCTCGTCAAATTCCAGTGTCAGGATCCCGCCTACATCCTCTGTGAAAAGCACGCACATGATCTGCAGTTCCTGCTTTACTGCTTCCGGAAGGGACGCAAAATCCTGGTTAAAATAATATTTCTGCTCATATGAGCTTGCTCCGCAGAGCACAATGTTATCCTGATACATAAATACTCCTTTATTTATAACATAAATTCATCATAAAACATTGCCGAAAAACTACTGCCGGAAATTTTATCCGATCTGTATTTCTCTATTTTTACACATAGCTGTACAGTCCTCGCACAGAAACTTCTCCAGAATTTACTTCTTCAATGGTGCCGTCTGCACGTTCCACCAGAAGTTCCCCGCCGGCGTTGATTCCTCTTGCGATTCCCTCGTACGGATCGTTCTGATCCAGCACACGTACCGGCTGGTTCAGATTGGCCAGAAGTTTCTCATAATCCGGTTTCAGGCCGCTTAAGTCTTCTGTCTCCACAAACTTCTCATAATTTTCCTCAAAATGCTTCATCACAAGTCCGGTTACTTCTGCCCGATCAAAAAGATGTCCGCTTTCCAGATACAGGGAGGTAGCTTTGTCCGCCATTTCTTCCGGAAAACTGTCCATATTTACATTGATCCCGACGCCAATGACCGCACAGCCGATCTTATCCTGTTTCATGGTCATCTCGGTAAGGATCCCACAGATTTTTTTGCGGGAAACTACCACGTCATTAGGCCATTTAATTCCTACATCAAGGCCAAGATCCGCAACTGCCTGTGCAACAGAAAGTCCCATAACAAGTGTCATCATCGGCGCTTTCTGAGGAGAAAATTCCGGGCAGAGAAGAATGCTCATGGTGATGGCACTGTCTGGCGGTGCACTCCACCGTCTTGTAAAACGTCCACGGCCTGCGGACTGATACTCTGCCACAAAAAGCTCACCATGTCCCGCTCCTTCTCCCTTCCAGGCACGTTTGCCCCAGAGGTTGGTGGAATCAATTTCTCTTGCAAAATGGACGGTTTTGCCCGCCCATTTTGTATGTGTTGCCTGTGAAATTATTTCTTCATTAAATAACTCTGCCATTATTTCTCCGGCTCTCCTAATGTAGCAACGATCACAGCCTTGATGGTATGCATACGGTTCTCTGCTTCGTCAAATACCTTGGACTGCGGAGACTCGAATACCTCGTCTGTAACCTCCATGTCTGTAAGGTTGAAACGCTCGCCCATCTCTTTTCCAATCTTTGTCTTAAGATCATGGAATGCAGGCAGGCAGTGAAGGAAGATTGCCTTCTCACCGGCGTTCTCCATTACATGTTTCGTAACTTTGTATGGTGTCAGGTCATGGATACGCTCTGTCCATACTTCGTCAGGCTCGCCCATGGATACCCATACATCTGTGTAGATAATGTCTGCATCTTTGGTTCCTGCCTCTACATCCTCTGTGAGAGTGATGGTGGAACCTGCCTCTTTTGCCCACTGCTGGCACTGTGCTACCAGTTCATCATTCGGGAAATATTTTTTATTGGTGCAGGCTACGAAATCGAGACCAAGTTTGGAGCATACAACCATGAGGGAGTTACCCATGTTGTAACGGGCATCACCCATGTATACAAGTTTCAGGCCTTTCAGTTTGCCGAAATGCTCACGTACTGTCAGCATATCTGCAAGCATCTGTGTCGGATGATACTCGTTTGTCAGACCATTCCATACCGGAACACCTGCATGTTTTGCAAGCTCCTCAACAATATCCTGGCCAAATCCGCGGTACTCAATTCCTTCATACATTCTTCCAAGAACTCTTGCTGTATCTGCGATGCTCTCTTTCTTTCCGATCTGGGAACCTGTCGGATCAAGATAAGTGGAACCCATTCCCAGATCATGAGCAGCTACTTCGAAGGAACAGCGTGTTCTTGTACTTGTTTTTTCAAAGATCAGGGCAATGTTCTTGCCTCTGTAATACTCATGAAGCTCTCCGGCTTTTTTCTTTGCTTTCAGGTCCGCTGCAAGATCGATCATGTAAGTGATCTCTTCCGGTGTAAAGTCTTTCAGTGTCAGGAAATTTCTTCCTTTAAGATTCATAATATATCCTCCTCACGGCTGCAGATTTATTTCTGCTCTGCCGGTTTATCTGTCATGATTTCCTTCAGGGATGTTGCCAGCCCTGCAATGCCCTGTATCTCGGACGGAATAATGATCTTCGTTGCTTTGCCGTCGGCAACTTTTGTGAGTGCTTCCAGGCTCTTCAGGGTAAGAACGGACTCGTCTGCTCCTGCATCTTTGATCATGCGAAGTCCCTCCGCAGTTGCCTGCTGTACTTTAAGAACTGCCTGTGCCTGTCCTTCTGCTTCTTTGATCATACGCTCTTTCTGTGCTTCCGCATGAAGGATCGCTGCCTGTTTCTCAGCCTCCGCGTCAAGGATCGCGGACTGTTTTTTACCTTCTGCGACAAGGATGGTAGAACGTTTCTCTCCTTCTGCTTTCAGGATGGCTTCTCGTCTCTCACGCTCGGCTTTCATCTGTTTCTCCATGGCATCCTGGATGGCTGCCGGAGGAATGATGTTCTTAAGCTCTACACGGTTCACCTTGATTCCCCATGGATCTGTAGCTTCATCAAGGGAAGCTCTCATCCTGGTGTTGATGACTTCACGGGATGTCAGTGTCTCATCCAGTTCCATATCACCGATGATATTACGAAGTGTTGTAGCAGAAAGATTCTCGATAGCCATGATCGGATTCTCAACGCCATATGCATAAAGCTTCGGATCTGTGATCTGGAAAAATACAACGGTATCGATCTGCATGGTTACGTTATCTTTCGTGATCACCGGCTGCGGTGGAAAATCCACAACCTGCTCTTTTAAGTTTACTCTTCTTGCAACACGCTCAATGAACGGAACCTTGAAATGAATACCTGTGCTCCAGGTAGCTTTGTAAGCGCCAAGACGTTCCAGTACCACAGCATAAGCCTGCGGCACAATGCGGATGCAGGATGCAAGTACCCACAATACAAGAACGATGACTACAAGCAAAACAATAACTCCACCCATAATTTTAGCCCTCCTTATTATCTTCTTTTACGATCAGCTTCACTCCGCGGATCTCTTTGATCTCAACTACTGCACCGGCCGGTATTTCAACCGATTCGTCGGCTGAACGTGCCGTCCATTCGATATCATTGATCCGCACCTGCCCGGTCTGAGCCAGGTTGTTGATTGGCTGTATTACTACGGCCCTTTTTCCCAGAAGGCTCTCTGCATTGGTCTTCTCCACGCCCTTGTTCATGTAGCGAACCGCCAGAGGTCTGGTAAAGATCAGAAGCACCACGGAAACTCCGAAAAATAAAAGGAGCTGTACAACAATTCCCCCGCCGAGCCACGAGACAATGCACGCCACAAGAGCACCGCCTGCAAACCAGACAGTGGTAAGTCCTACCGTGATCGCTTCAATTACCAGTAAAATTGCCAGTATTCCAAGCCAGGCCAAAGGTGTCATAAAACCCCTCCTCTCTTATTCTCTTCTCTGTCTTGCAGCTTCATACATCAAAATCCCCGATGCCATAGCAGCATTCAGCGATTCTACTTTTCCGCACATCGGGATGCGTATCAGGCAGTCTGCTGCGTCCGCAGCCTGGTCTGTAAGACCTTTTCCCTCGTTTCCGATAAAAAATGCGGTACCACCTTTATAGGATTCATGATCGTAGGAATTCTCACCTTTCAGATGAGCTGCAAAACTGCGGATTCCTTTTTCTTTCAGCTTCTTTTCTAATGATACCACATCTTCCACATATAGAAAAGGCATTCTGTAAATGGAGCCCATGGTAGAACGGATCACCTTGGGATTTGTGATATCCACACAGGTTTTTGTAAGAAAAACGCCGCTCACGCCGGCGCCCTCACCGGTCCTTAAAATGGTTCCCGCATTTCCCGGATCCTGAAGATCTTCAAGAACCATGACCAGAGGATTTTCTCCTGCCAGTACTTCTTCCTCGCTCCAGGAAGGCAGTTTCAGAACGGTAAGGATCCCCTGGGGAGTCTTGGTGTCACACATCTGACGGAATACGGAATCTTTCACGATCTCATAAGGATATTTCTCTACCTGGGACATCAGCTCTCCATCCTTGGAAAAAGTCTCGGAGACAAACACCTGGGAAACCCAGTTTTCCGGTGCTTCCAGAAACATCTTCCGGCCTTCCGCCACAAAAAGTCCCTGTTCTCTTCTGGCTTTTGCCTTCTGGTTCAGCTGCATGACATTTTTTATTTTTGCATTTGATACACTGGTTATCATACTTTTTCTCTTACTCCTTGCACTTATCCTGTTTACGGAATCTTCGAAAAATCACTTCATAAACGCCGGTTCCGCATTAAGATCCTTATTTTTTCCAATGGCGATTATGGAACAGCGGTCCGGAAGCGGCTCGGACGGTTTCAGATCTACTGTGACATTTTCGCCCTGTTTAATACCAATGATATTGATGTGAAAACGCTCACGTACATTCAGATCCATCAGGCTTTTTCCAACCCATGACTCCGGAATGGAAAACTCCGCCATACTGAATTCCGCCGAAAGTTCAAATACATCCAGATATCCGCCGGACAGGAGATTTCTGGCAACACGGAGTCCCATGGCCTGTTCCGGATAAATGATTTTATCTGCACCGATTTTGTCAAGAATACGTCCATGAAGAGAATTCATGCTTTTTGCAACTACAAAGGGAACTCCCAGATCCTTGGCCTGCATGGTTGCGGAAATGCTGGCTTCCAGATTTTCGGCAACTGCGATAATGGCCACATCCACATTCTGAACTCCCAGTGCTTTCAGGATTCCAGGTTCACGGACATCTGCTTTCACCGCGTAGGTTACTTTTTCGGAAATCTCTTCGATATTTTCTTCTTTGTCGTCAATGGCAAGGACATCACAGTCGGACTCTGCCAGCGTCACCGCCAGAGTCATTCCAAACTGTCCAAGCCCGATCACAGCAAAAGATTTATTTTTCATTTTATTCTCCTGTTTAACCGATCATGATATCTTCTTCCCCGAGATGAGTCGTGCTTCCCGGCCTGTTACGCACACGCACCACAACTGCAGTTCCCAGTGTCAGTGGTCCGATACGTCCCAGATACATGGTAAGGATCACGATCCACTTGCCTGCCACATTCAGCTGAGGTGTCAGTCCTCTGGAAAGTCCTACTGTAGCCCCCGCAGAAGTGATCTCATATAAAACATCTGCCAGATCCACTCCCGGCATTACTGCGGACAAAAGCACCGTCATGGTAAAAAGGATCAACACACTGGTTCCTGCAACAACCATGGCAGAACGGAGATAGCTCTCACGGATCCTGCGGCCGTATACCTCTACATCCTTTTTTCCCTGAAGATATGCTGCAATAGAAAGGATCAGAACCGCAATGGTAGTAGTCTTCACACCACCGGCAGTGCCCATGGGTGATCCTCCGATAAACATCCACAGTAGGGAAATGATCACGGTAGGTGTGGACAAAAGCGACTGATCCATGGTATAAAATCCCGCCGTACGTGTTGTCACTGACTGGAAAAAGGATGCCATGAGCTTTGTTCCCAGTGGTGCCCCCTTTAGCGTGGAAGGGTTTCCGGATTCAAAGATAAATACCAGAAATGCTCCTGAAAATACCAGGATCCCGGTCATCGTAAGGACCAGCTTGCTCTGAAGCCGCAGTACACGAAAAACTCTGGATGGGGAGAGCTCTTTTCTCAGAACCTTGCGGAATTTATCCCACAGATCCCACCAGACGATAAATCCAAGACCTGACACAATGATCAGGCCAATCGTAGTGATATTGACCAGCGGATTGCTCACATATACCGAAAGGCTTGTTTCCCCGAAAAGATCGATCCCTGCGTTGCAGAATGCAGATACCGCCAGAAATATGGCATGCACCAGACCTTTTTTTATTCCAAATTCCGGTACAAAGCAAAACGCATACAGGACCGCACCGATTCCTTCTGCAAGAAACACGCATTTCACCACACTGCGGACTACAGCCACGACTCCACCCATTTCATCCAGGTTATAGGATTCCTTGATGATCCGCCGGTTTTTCAGGGAAATTTTCCGCCGGAGGCTGATGAATATCATATTCGCCAGTGCGATCAGTCCGATCCCGCCGATCTGTATCAGGCACAGGATAACCGCTTTTCCAATGGGGCTCCACTGGACTGCCATAACGACTGTGGAAAGTCCCGTCACACATACGCTGGTTGCCGCTGTAAAAACAGCATCCGGGAAGGTAACAGCCTGCCCGGGTGCACTGCAGAACGGCAGCCACAAAATAAATCCGCCTACAAAAATCACCCCCGCAAAGCCGAGGGCAATTATTTGTGACGTATTCAGTTTATGCAATCCGTCTGAAACTTTTTTCAAGTTCATATTTTTTATTTATTGTAGTTGTGAGAAAGAGAATTGCAAACCTCCCACATGTAGGAATCTACATTCTTCTGCATTGCAAGAGCCTCATTGATGTCAAAATCAACGAACTCACCGTGGCGATATCCAACAACACGGCTGCGTTTACCGGCAACAAGAAGGTCTACTGCAAGAGCACCCATCATGGACGCATATACACGGTCCTTACATGTAGGGCTTCCACCACGCTGCATGTGACCAAGGATAGTTGCACGTGTCTCGATGCCTGTTGCAGCCTCGATACGTTTTGCCATAGCCTCTGAATGGCCGATACCCTCAGCATTTACGATGATATGGTGTTTCTTGCCTTTCTTACGGCTCTCTACGATATTGTCAATAAGCTTCTGCTCGTCGTAATCATATTTCTCCGGGATCAGGATATCCTCAGCACCGTTTGCGATACCGCACCATACTGCAAGGTATCCGGCGTTACGTCCCATAACCTCGATGATACTGCATCTCTCATGGGATGTGGATGTATCACGTACCTTATCGATGGCTTCCATCGCTGTGTTTACAGCTGTATCGAAACCGATGGTGTACTCGGTACATGCGATATCAAGGTCAATGGTTCCCGGCAGGCCAATGGTATTGATTCCAAGGTTCGCAAGTTTCTGAGCACCTGCGAAGGAACCGTCTCCACCGATAACAACAAGGCCGTCGATTCCATGCTTTCTGCAGATCTCTGCAGCCTGCTGCTGTCCTTCCTCTGTTCTCATCTCTGCACATCTGGCAGTATAAAGAATTGTTCCGCCTCGCTCAATCGTATCGGAAACATCTCTTGCTGTCATGTCTCTGATCTCTTCATTTAAGAGACCGCTGTATCCTTTATAGATTCCCTTTACGTTCAGTCCGCTGCTTAATCCTCTTCTGACAACAGCACGGATTGCAGCATTCATTCCAGGTGCGTCACCGCCACTGGTCAAAACGCCGATCGTTTTGATTTTGTTCTCTGCCATATTGTTATCCTCCATCTTATGAAACAACCTATTGTAATACACATATTCGGATATAGTTTATAGCATTTTTATAAGTTTTTCAATACTCTGTCCACAATTTTAACATTGGAACTTCCATATTTTTCACACATGTGTTTCAGCCAGGAATCCTCGATATGGACCTGATAGGCAGGCGGAAGTTTCTTCATTGCCTTGACATCTTTGAGATAAATAACCACACTGCTGTTTCCTCTGGATGACATCAGATCATCTACCAGACCGGTCTCGGCTTTTGCGTAGTCTTCCCGGCTTTCGAACTGGATCCACAGTTCTTTTGGCATATCATCGAAGGTACGGACTTTTTCCAGGATCAGTTTGCTGGCTTTGTCGTCTTCCGCAGATACTCTTCCCTGGATGAAAAGTCTGGCATCTTCGTTCAGGAACATCTGGCATTTTTCGTAATCACGCGGAAATACCACAACTTCCACGGTGCCTACCAGATCTTCTACGGTAAGGAACGCCATTACCTTATTATTCTTTGTATATTTTATGGTTTTATCCGTAATCATTCCGCCTACGATCACTTTCTGGTTATCGTAGACTTCCGGAATTCCGGTTTCATCATCCGGCTGGAAATCCGACGTTTTTGCAGAGATCATTTTTTCCATCATATTCCGGTAGCGCTCCAGTGGATGGCCGCTGAGATAAATGCCAAGAACTTCTTTTTCGAAGGTCAGGATGATCTCTTTCGGATATTCCTCAACCTGCGGCATACGGATCTCAAATTCCTTTTTATCTTCCTCAGAAGCAATATCAAAAAGGCTCAACTGTCCGGCCATGGTGTGCTTTTTGTCCTGGTTGATACTGTCGATGATCTGCGTATATATGGTCATCTTCTGTTTCCGGTTTCCTTCCAGACAGTCCAGTGCTCCGGCCTTGATCAGATTTTCCACAACACGTTTGTTGATCTGATCAATATTTCGCTCCACAAAAGTTTTCAGGGAAGTATATTCCCCGTGCTCCTCTCGTTCCCGCACAATCCCCTCAATAACCGGGCGGCCGATACTCTTGATAGCAGAAAGTGCATAGCGGATGGCACCGTTGTCAACAGAAAAACCATACATGCCATGATTGATATCCGGCGGAAGGATCTGGATTCCCATCTGACGGCATACGGAAATATACTCCGCTACCTTGTTTGGCATTTCCACAACGGACGTCATCAGCGCAGCCATGAATTCTACCGGATAGTAGTATTTCAGATATGCGGTCTGATAGGAAACCACCGCATAAGCGGCAGCGTGAGACTTATTGAAAGCATACTTCGCAAAGTCTGTCATCTCATCGTAGATCTTGTTTGCGATCTCCTCGGAAATGCCGTTGGCGATACAGCCCGGAACCCCCTCTTCCACATTTCCGTAAACGAAATTCTGGCGCTCTTTTGCCATAACAGAAGCTTTCTTCTTGGACATGGCACGGCGCACCAGGTCGCTTCGTCCAAGAGTATAGCCTGCAAGATCACGGACGATCTGCATAACCTGCTCCTGGTATACGATACAGCCATAGGTCGGCTTCAGGATGGGCTCCATCTGCGGGCAGTCATAACGGATGGTATCCGGACGGTTTTTTCCGCGGATGTACTGCGGAATGAAATCCATGGGACCCGGACGGTAAAGGGAAATTCCCGCGATGACATCCTCAAGGCTCTGAGGCTTCAGTTCCTTCATGAAGTTTTTCATTCCGGCACTCTCGAGCTGGAACACGCCGTCAGTACGTCCTGTTCCGAGAGAATCCAGTACTTTTTTGTCGTTGTAATCAATTTTCTGCATATCCAGGAAAACGCCGGTACTCTGTTCTATCATTTTTACCGCGTTCTGGATAACGGTCAGGGTACGTAACCCCAGGAAATCCATTTTCAGAAGTCCCAGCTCTTCCAGTGTTGTCATGGTAAACTGTGTGACAATGGAACCGTCCTGGGCTCTGGAAAGAGGTACGTATTCGGATACGTCTTTCTGGCTGATTACCACACCTGCGGCATGCATGGAAGTATGTCTTGGAAGTCCCTCCAGACGCTTGGCAAGGTCAATCAGGCGGTGGATATCTTCCTGTTCCTCATAGGCTTTCCGGAATTCCGGATTCATTCCCAGGGCCTTATCAATGGTGATATTTGGCTCCTGTGGAACCATCTTGGCGATGGTGTCTACCTGGGCATAAGGCATGTCCAGAACACGGCCTACATCACGGATCACACCGCGGGCTGCCAAAGTACCGAAGGTAACGATCTGAACCACGCAGTCATCGCCATATTTCCGCCGTACATAATCGATAACTTCCTGTCTTCGTTCAAAGCAGAAGTCCACATCAATATCCGGCATGGATACTCGTTCCGGATTCAGGAAACGCTCAAAGAGAAGATCATACCGGATCGGATCCAGCTGGGTGATCCCAAGTGTATAGGCAACCAGGCTTCCTGCGGCGGAACCTCGTCCCGGGCCGACCATGATATCATTGTCTCTGGCATATTTGATGAAGTCCCACACAATGAGGAAGTAATCTACATATCCCATGTTTTTGATGGTGGACAGCTCATAATCCAGGCGTTTTTTCAGCGCATCGGTTACCGGATGATAACGCTGTTCCAGCCCTTCATGGCAAAGCTTGTTCAGATACTCCCAGGAGGTCAGTCCGTCGGGCACATCATATTTCGGCAGCTTGGTCACGCCGAATTCGATCTCCACGTGGCAGCGCAGCGCGATCTTGTGGGTATTTTCCAGAGCTTCCAGAGCATATGGAAAAAGTCTCGCCATCTCTTCTGGAGATTTCACATAATACTGGCCGCCCTCATAGCGCATTCTGTTCTCATCGCTGAGTTTTTTCTGGGTCTGCAGACAGAGGAGCACGTCATGGGGCTCCGCATCCTCAGCCATGGTATAATGCACGTCATTGGTAGCAACCAGGTCGATTCCTGTCTCTCTGTGCATGCGGAGAAGCTGCTGGTTTACCGTCTGCTGCTCCGGAATTCCATGATCCTGAAGCTCCAGGAAGAAATTTCCTTTTCCAAAAATATCCTGATAACGCAGGGCTGCGATCTTTGCATCCTCATACATTCCACGGGCAAGATACCTTGCGACCTCTCCTGCCAGGCAGGCACTTAAGGCAATAATCCCCTCGTGATATTTTTCCAGAAGTTCCAGATCCACACGTGGCTTGTAATAAAAGCCTTCCACAAATGCCTTGGATACAATCTTCATCAGGTTGCTGTAGCCCTGATTATTCTCGGCCAGCAGAACCAGGTGGTAATAACGGTCATCGCCACTTCCCACTTCACGGTCAAAGCGGGAACCCGGAGCCACATAAACCTCGCATCCCAGGATGGGATTGATCCCGGCTTCTCTGGCAGCCCTGTAAAAATCGACCACACCATACATAACGCCATGATCGGTGATCGCCGCGCTGTCCATTCCCAGTTCTTTTACTCTGGCTACATACTCTTTGATCTTATTGGAGCCATCCAGAAGACTGTATTCTGTATGGACATGTAAATGTGTAAACTCCAAATCCTTCTCTCCTTACTGTAAAAACAGGGCTCCGGATCCTCCCCGCTCTGCACTTTTCTCGGAACGTGCCGGAGCGTGTCTGATCCGGAGCCGGTCAACACCTTGTTATTTTTTAATGTAGATCCTCTTATCACGGATCTCTACTTTTCCTTCTTTCATCAGATGGCCGACCGCACGCTTGAATGCGTTCTTGCTGAGACCAAACTCTCTCTTGATGACTTCCGGTGAAGCATGATCATCAAATGGCAGCACGCCTGCAAATTCCTCGATCACGCTGAGTACGCTCTCTGCATCTTCATTGATCTGGATGTAAGCTTTCTGACGGTCGCTGACATTCATCTTGCCATCCTCTTTTACCTCAGTGACACGAAGATCAAGAATAGCTCCCGGTCTGTATTTGCCGGTTGCCTCTCTTGCAGGGATCAGTGCGGAATATTTATCATCTACCGCAACAAAAACACCGAAGTTTCCGCTGATCTCATAGACACGGCCCTTTACCATATCTCCCGGTACATAAGGAGTTCTGGTTGAAAGATAATGATATACTTTCATGGTTGCACAGAGTCTGCTGCTCTTATCTACATAAAGAGCTACCAGACATTCTTCCCCCTCACGGACTCTGTTGGTCTGCTCATGATACGGAAGAAGAAGATCTTTCTCCAGTCCCCAGTCAAGAAAAGCTCCTATTCTGGTGACCTGTTTAACCTTGAGGACTGCTGTCTGTCCCACCTGGAGCATCGGCTCACGGGTAGTTGCGATCAGTCTGTCCTGAGAATCTTTGTAGATGAATACCTCGATCTCATCACCTACTTTGGTTCCTTCCGGTACCTGTTTGGACGGAAGAAGCACACGCTCGTTCTGAGGTGCGTTTCGGTCCTCTCCAAGATATATTCCGAAATCTACGGTTTTTACAACCAGTAATTTCTGTTTTTTACCTAATTCTATCATTCTTACTCCTGTTCCTAAAAAATATATATGTTCATTTACTGTTTGCTGTCTGTCCTGCATTATAACATAAGAGAATTATTATAGAAAGCACAAAAAAGGCAGCTTTGGAAATTTCTTTCCGTCACTGCCTTTTATTTGACATTCATGGGGGAATCTGCCCCACATTGGGTCAGTCTGTTATTCTGTTGGTTTCTCAACCGGCATCGGGTTCATCATTTTAATGACAAAAAGTACGATCAGCATCAGCACGATTCCCACCGGAAGAGCGATCCATGCTGTTTTTACAAAGCCTGCAACAATATAAGTTACAAAGGATACTGCTGCAGCCAGGATCGCATACGGAAGCTGTGTGGAAACGTGAGTCACATGATCACACTGTGCTCCTGCGGAAGCCATGATCGTTGTATCAGAGATCGGTGAGCAGTGGTCTCCGCAAACTGCACCTGCCATGCAGGCGGACATGGAAATGATCATCATCTCAGGACTGGATTTCTCAAATACCGCAACAACGATCGGGATCAGGATACCAAAGGTTCCCCAGGAAGTACCTGTAGCAAATGCAAGTCCGCATCCAACCAGGAAAATAATGGCCGGAAGGATAACTTCAATACCACCGGCAACAGAACGCATTGCTTCTTCTACGAATACTGCTGCACCAAGTGAGTCTGTCATAGCCTTCAGTGTCCATGCAAAGGTCAGGATCATGATCGCCGGTACCATAGCCTTGAAGCCTTCCGGGATGCATCCCATACAATCTCTGAAATTGATCACACGGCGGATCATATAGAAAATAATGGCAAACACCAGACCAAAAGCACTTCCCATTGCAAGGCCTGTAGAGGCATCACTCTGTGAAAATGCGGTAACAAAATCTGTTCCACTGAAAAATCCTCCTGTGTAGATCATACTGATGACACAGCAGATAACAAGCACAACGATCGGGATCACAAGATCGATCACCTTTCCTCTCGGATTCGGTGTCTCATCATCCGTTGCATTCTCATACGGTCTTGCAGATGTTGTATAAAGATCTCCGTTCAGCGCATTGATCTCATGTGTTCTCATGGCACCAAACTCGGTTTTCATCAGTACCATGCCAACCATCATTACAATAGTAAGGATCGCGTAAAAGTTATACGGGATGGTTCTTACAAAAATCGCAAGTCCATCCTGTCCCTCTACGAATCCGCTGACTGCAGCAGCCCAGGATGAGATCGGTGCGATGATACATACCGGAGCGGCTGTCGCATCGATCAGGTATGCAAATTTCGCTCTGGATACATGATGTCTGTCTGTTACCGGACGCATAACGCTTCCTACTGTCAGGCAGTTAAAATAATCGTCAATGAAGATCAGGACTCCAAGGATGATCGCTGCAAGTTCCGCGCCCACACGCGTGTGGATCTTTTTGCTGGCCCATCGTCCGAATGCGGCGGAGCCGCCGGCCTTGTTCATCATACATACCACAGATCCCAGGATTACCAGGAAGATCAGGATACCTACGTTATAGCTGTCAGAAAGAACCTTGATGATTCCTCCCTCAAAAATCTGTGTTACTGTTCCTTCGAATTTGAATCCGGAATAAAGCAGTGCTCCTACTACAATTCCCACAAACAGAGAACTGTATACTTCTTTTGTGATCAGCGCAAGGATGATCGCTACAAGAGGTGGAAGCAGTGCCCAGATTGTTGCATACAGAGCAGGCTGATAAGTCTCCTCCGCATCCGCAGCCAGCACAGTCAGGGGACTTGCCAGTGCGCCCATGAATACCATTGCCATAACAGACAATGCTGTTCCTGCTTTTTTACTCATTTTTCTCCTCCCTTTTCGGGGACAAAAAAACGGAGGCTGTCCCTTCTTAAGAACACCTCCGGTTAAATAATCTTCTTTATTCAACTTACGATAGCGCTCCACATCCGTGACAGTACAACGCATATTCTGCGTTATCCCAGTACCCTGTCATCTGGCCTTTCAGAGCACTTCGGCAGATTTTCCTTTCTTTATGGACAACCTGCCAGGGCCTCTCGTCCATAAATACTGATAAAATCCGCGCCTCTATCTCTTTATCCGTGACCGTTTACCCCCGCAAGGTTTCCCGGTCGCCTTTTTTCTTTATACTGTAGCAGTTTCCGACATAAATATCAAGTAGTTTGCTGTATAAATATCAGTCATACCAATTATCATGCTGCTGATCTCAGGAGCACTCTTCGTTCAGTAGCCACTTCACATCCACACCCAGCACTTTTGCAAACACTCTCAGTTCATAATCTGCCACAAAACGTTCTCCGCCTTCGATCCTGCTGATACTGTCACGTTCCAGCATCACACCTTCCACCTGCATTTTTGCCGCCAGATCTGACTGTGACATCCGTTTTATATTTCTCATCTGACGTATTTTTTCTCCGGAAACGTTCTTTCTTCCCTGATAAGTGTAAATTTTCATCCTGCCACCTGTTTTCCAAAATGTGTTAATGTTCTGCATTTTTCTTGACATTAGCACATATTTTGGTGGCACCTGTGTTAAAGGTCAGCAAATCTGGTTTTTTTCGACAAAAAATGAACATTTCTTCATTGTTTTACCCTGGATAGTATCTTTTACAGGACACTATTGTATCAGTAAAACAGTTATTCCATTCTGAATTACTGCCCGCCCGTAAACGGCACCTCTCCACAATTTATATTCCACAAAAAAAGAATGCCACACTTTTCCATGTGACATTCTTCTGCTTCTTTTTTTTCTTATTTATTTCCCTGTCCATAGTAGGCATTTGCGCCATGTTTTCTGTAGTAATGTTTATCCTGAAGCTCCTGCGGCGCCGGTTTTACATCCGGATTGATCAGCTCGCAGCGGGAAGCCATCTTGGCAACTTCTTCCAGGACAACTGCGTTGTGAACAGCCTCATGTGCATCTTTTCCCCAGGTAAACGGTCCGTGGTTTTTGCAGAGGACTGCCGGAACTGCTTCGTAATCTTTATCTTTGAAATAGTCGGCAATGAGAATACCGGTATTTTTCTCATAGGCTTCCTCGATCTCATCTTTTGTCAGGTTACGCACGCATGGAACCTCTCCGTAAATATAATCCGCATGTGTTGTTCCATAACATGGAATGGATCTTCCTGCCTGTGCCCAGCTTGTAGCCCAGGATGAATGGGTATGCACAATACCTCCAATCTTCGGAAACGCATTGTAAAGCACCACATGTGTGGCAGTATCAGAAGACGGATTGTATTTGCCCTCGACTTTATTTCCTTCAAGATCGACTACAACCATATCTTCCGGCGTCAGTTTATCATAATCCACACCACTTGGTTTGATGACAAAAAGTCCCTTCTCTCTGTCGATACCGCTGACGTTTCCCCAGGTAAACGTAACCAGGCCATATTTCGGCAGATCCATGTTTGCTCTGTAAACTTCTTCTTTTAATTTTTCCAGCATTGCGTTTCCTCCCTTTTATAAAGTGTCTTTACAATCCACTTCGTAATATATCCATGCTGTTTAAAACAGCTCTGATTACTTTGTAAATTCCACCACAGCGTAGGGTTCCTGATCTTCCGCATTGAGAACTACCGTTGCCTTATTTGCTTCCATATATACTTCCGGAATCATTACATTTCCAAGGACAGCCTGTCTCTTGTACTCCACACGAAGCTGATGGACCGCAAAATCCTCCGGCAGAGAATCAGCTGCCATTCGGATATACTGGCAGTTGTTTACGTGGTGGTTCGTATCCAGATGATGTTTCTGTACGGCAAAAGATTCCTTCGGTTTCCGCTCTTTCGGAAGCGCGATCTTTCTCGGTGCATAATCCATTTCCATCTTCTCTCCCAGATCATAAGGATCGGTGTCCGCCGGTGTCAGCTTTTCCGGAAGTCCTGTCTCTGTGTTGATAAAGGACCAGTAAGAATTCGCCCAAGCCAGTCTCTCGCCATCCACAGTTTCAAGAATAAAATTACGCATTCCGATAAAGCCCCGGAATCCATAAGGAATTGTTGTTACTTTTATATTTTCACCAAGCTTTGGATATCTCTTCACAATTACCTGCCATGCGGAAAGTACCCAGGCTCTTTTCTGTGCCTTTAATACTTCCATTCCGAGACCTGTCTGTTCAGATTCAAAGGTACAGCAGTCCTGAAAATAATCCAGAACTCCCGGCAGCGTCAGGCAGCCCTTCTCTCCGATCTCGCTGAATCTTACGCGACTTTCAAAACTGTAGCTCATAATGTGCCTCCTGTTATACTGTCTGCAAATTTATTGTATCACTTGTTCTAAAGAAACACACTTGTTTTTTCTCTTATTTCATAGAACAAAAAAGCACCTCTCATCGAGGTGCTCAAGAAGCAGGGCTACAAGGATTCGAACCTTGAACTGACGGAGTCAGAGTCCGTTGCCTTACCGTTTGGCGATAGCCCTATGTGTTTTTGTTTCGCTTGCCTTATCGCTTGCGACGAATGATATTATATAACAGCTTTTTTAAAATTGCAACCCCTTTTTTCAAATTTTTTTATTTTTTTCTAAAAAACTTTTTCAAAGTGCCGGGAAGCCTTATTTTATGCGGCTTCCCGGCATTTTTCAGTTATACAGTAAAACAAATATTTATATTCCAAGTTCACTCTGATATTCTTTTTTATGTTCCCTCTTCTGATTATACATCACTTCGTCAGCCTCATGAAGCAATGTATCCAGATCTACCTTATCATGATTCCGGGGAACTCCTACAATTCCGCAACTGAAACTGCGGGCATAATTTGTTTTTTCTCTCAGGACAAACTGTTTCTGGATATCAGCCAGACGTTTTCTGGCATCATCACCTGCACAGTCCCTCATCAGAATGCAGAATTCATCTCCGCCGATCCGGGCAAAAACATCTTCTTCCCGGATATTTTCATTTACGATCCTGACAAAAAACCGGATATATGCATCCCCTTCCTGATGGCCAAACGTATCATTAATATATTTCAGATGATCCAGGTCACAGTAGCAGACCGAAATCTGCTCCCCTGTTTGCAGAATCTCTTCTGCCTTTTCTTTCAGATAAAAACGGTTTCCGATCTTGGTAAGCATATCCTGGTATGCTTCTGCTTTCAGCTGTTCTTCCTTAACTCTCGTCTCTGTAACTTCCTGAACAATATTCACATAAGCCCATTCACCCTGCCATTTCATCTTACCGGTAGTAATGGCATAGAATCTGTGGGTGGAATCTTCTGCCTCCCACTTCCATTCGTAACGTTCTTTCCGTCTGTCCTCCTGCTGCTTCTTCTGCCCGATCTGGCTGATCCACTGTTTATAAACATCCCAGTTCTGTACTTCTTCTTCCGTTCTCCGGTTGCTGTACAGAAGGCTCTTTCCGTCCAGACTAATCACCAGGATCTCCTTTTCACTTCTCGCGATCAGTTCCATCAGAAGCTGGCTGTAGCTCTCCGCCATCTCTGCATGTTTCTTCTCCTGCTCGGCAATAAGCTTCAGGGACTTTTCTCTTTCCCGGAGCTGCTCTGTCATGGTATTAAAAGCTTCCGAAAATTCCCCCAGATAAGAAACGGTCTGAGAATAATCTCCCTTGGCTACCTGCTTGGCCTGCCAGGTCAGATGATTCAGGTTCGCATGGATATTTTTGAGATTTTCACACAGAAAATTCTCTCTGGCGGGCTTAAAGCTGGAAAGGTCTCCTTTGGATAATGCGGCAGAACATTGTTTCATTTCCTTTACTGCCGTTTCCAGATACTGCAAACCCATTCCAAGTTTTCGAAAAGGCTCATCCAGGCTGTCTATCTCCAGAGTTTTCACTTCAGAATCGTATAAAATTGATCTCAGATATTCAAATAACAGTTCGCAGTTTCTGTCTTCCATTTATCAAACCTCTATTCCGATCATTCCTGTACATCTGCATGAAAACGGCAAACTCTGTCTCCCGTTGCCCAGCAGTCAACTTCTACCGCCGTGTACGGCTTTCCGGAGTACAGAGAAAGGATTCCTGCTATAAAACCTTCATCATAATTACATACGGTTTCCCCGAGAACAGGAAGCCCTGAACAGTCTGCATCTTCCGCAACGGTCAGGATAATTTTTCCGGTTTCTTCATTTACATCCTCAATACGGAGAACCCCGATTTTCAGCTCCTGCATTTTTTTCTGAAGTTCATTGACAAACTGATCCAGCGGCACATCCAGATTCAGCATATTTTTTGCAAAATATTCTCCTGCTTTACGGCCTGCACTTCGAAATACATCAATCTGAACCTCTTTTCCAAACCGGTTCTTCAGTTCGTCTTTCAGGGAATACTCCAGCATCCGATATACCATTACCGGAAGCTCATCTCCCAGATTTCCTCTGCATTTGGCATCATATTTAAAATAATCCTCAAACTGGATTTCTTTCATTTCCTTCAGAAAAATATTATCACCCATTGCCGTCTCCTGCTCAAATTTTTTATACATTTATAATAATCCATTCATTTTCCGGTGTCAATTTTATGTAACCTTTTTCTAATAAAAAAAGTATGAAAATTATCCATTTTTATGCACATCAAAAAATCTGACCCTTCTGTAAAAAAAATTTTACAATCCCCTCCTTTGTGTTATAATAAGCCTTATAAAAAAAGAACGGAAACTACCGTGTATTTTCCTCCGGTCACAATATCCGGAGGCACTTAAAGGAGAACTTTATGCGAGCAAATAACCTTACTCTGCTCACGGACCTCTATGAGCTTACCATGATGCAGGGATATTTCAAAAACCCGACCAACCAGACCGTTATCTTTGATATGTTCTACCGCAACAATCCATGTGGCGGCGGTTTTGCTATCTGTGCCGGACTGGAGCAGATGATCGAATACATCGAAAATCTCCGTTTCGCCGAAGAAGACATTACCTATCTGAGAAGTCTTGGCATCTTTGAGGAAGATTTCCTTGAGTACTTAAGCAACTTCAAGTTCACCGGTGATATCTACGCGATCCCGGAAGGAACCGTAATCTTCCCGAGAGAACCAATGGTCAAAGTTATAGCACCGATCATGGAGGCTCAGCTTGTAGAAACCGCAATCCTGAACATCATGAACCATCAGAGCCTCATCGCTACCAAGGCAGCCCGCGTATGCCACGCAGCCAAGGGTGATCCGATCATGGAATTCGGTCTTCGCCGTGCCCAGGGTCCGGATGCCGGAATCTTCGGAGCCAGAGCTGCAGTGATCGGCGGATGTGCAGGTACTTCCAACGTGCTGACCGGCCAGATGTTTGACGTTCCGGTTCTTGGAACTCATGCACATTCCTGGATCATGAGCTTCCCGGACGAGTACACCGCATTTAAGACTTATGCGAAACTTTACCCGAATTCCTGCACTCTTCTGGTTGACACCTACGATGTCCTGAAATCCGGTGTTCCCAATGCAATCCGTGTATTCGAAGAAATGCGTGAAGAGGGTATCCAGCTGAAAAACTACGGAATCCGTATCGACAGCGGTGACCTTGCATACCTTTCCAAAAAAGCCTACAAGATGCTGGCTGCTGCCGGTTTTGATGATGCTACCATCTCTGCATCCAGCGATCTTGATGAATACCTTATCGAGAGCCTGAAAGCTCAGGATGCCAAGATCAATTCCTGGGGTGTCGGAACCAAACTGATCACAGCCGATGACAATCCGGCATTCGGCGGCGTATACAAACTTGCCGCTGTAAAAGACGCTGACAGTGACACCTTCCAGCCGAAGATCAAACTTTCCGAAAACACAGAAAAAGTTACCAACCCGGGCAACAAGACCGTATACCGTATCTACAGCAAGAAAACCGGCAAGATCAAAGCTGATCTGATCTGCCTTGCAGATGAGAAATTTGATCCGGAAGAAACCATGGTTATCTTCGACCCGGTTGACACCTGGAAAAAGACCAAAGTTCTGGGCGGAACCTACGAACTCCGTGAGCTTCTTGTTCCGGTAATTAAAGGTGGTAAGAGCGTTTACAAATCTCCATCTGTCATGGAACTCCGCGACTATTGCAAACAGGAGCAGAACACACTGTGGGATGAGTCCAGACGTTTTGTAAATCCGCAGAAAGTATATGTAGATCTTTCCCAGCCGCTTTATGACATGAAAAAAGCTCTGTTGGAAGAAATGAGCGAAAAAACTCTGTAAAAGAAAAAAATCTCCAATCATAAACCCCCTTTCCTTTTCATAAGCTTATGGATAAGGAAAGGGGGTTTTTTATGCACAGAGATTTTTACATCCGTCTGATCAACCGGGAGCATCCTCTGCCGGAAACCTTTGTACCGGAGCATCTCATTGATATCGGTCTGCCATTTGAAGCTGCCCCCGGCGATCCCAAACGGCTGCTGGAATGTCAGGCCGCCAGAGCCGCCTCCCAGCTTTTTCACGCCTGCCACCGATGTGGCCTGAATCTGTGGGCAGTTTCCGGATACCGCTCTTTCAGGCGGCAACAGGAACTTTTTACAGGAAGCCCTTTTGTGGCAAAGCCAGGAACAAGTGAGCATCAGAGCGGACTTGCTCTGGACGTTTCCTGTCCTTCCATCCATATGGAACTCTCCGAAAAGTTTTCCGAAACCGGTGAAGGCAGGTGGCTGAAAAAGAACGCTCCGCTCTACGGTTTTATTCTCCGGTATCCGAAAAACCGGGAGGAGATCACTGGCGTCCCCTATGAGCCCTGGCATATCCGCTATGTGACAAAACCGCTGGCCTCCTGGCTTACCATCACCAACCTGACTCTGGAAGAATACCACAACTTTCCCGCGAGATGTTCGCCGCCACCCTGAACAGCAACATTACATCTGCACAGCAGACTTGCTTTACTGCTCCATCTGCCGTCCCAGAAAACTGGCCGCTGTGCGGACAAGAACCCGTTCCTTATCCCCCAGGATCGTTTTCTCATTTTTTCCAAGAAGGATCACGGAACCGATGGCATCACTGGCACACAGGATCGGCTGTATCATTTTTCCGCAGTAAGAATCCATATCTCCGGAAATGACCGATATATTATCCCGACTTTTTCCATCGATCATCTTTCCTTCCCGCCCGGATATAACCATGTCCAGTTCCCGGCTGATCTCTTTTCCTTCCAGTTCCCGGCTTCCGCTTCCTGCTGCCGCCACCACCAGATCACGATCTGTGATACATGCCGCCAGCCCGGTAGTCTGCACCAGTGCCTCCACATATTCCCGGGCAAAAGTATTCAACTCTCCGATGGGCGAATATTTTTTCAGAATGATCTGTCCTTCCCGGTCTGTATAGATCTCCATCGGTGTCCCCTCTTTGATCCGCAGCGTTTTACGTATCTCTTTCGGGATCACCACCCTGCCCAGGTCATCGATCCGACGAACAATTCCCGTTGCTTTCATCTTCTAATATTCCTCCTGTATCTTTTATCTGTTTATCTTTTATCCGTATGGTTATTATGTGAAAAACTGGGAGAAATATGTATAAAAAAAGCCGGGAAAACCTGCTCTTCCCGACTTTCTTTTTTATCTTTTCCTGTTTTCTTCAATGATCTTCAAAGCATCCGGATTAATCGCTCCAGGCGTTGCTGCCGGCCGTGAAAGATAATATCCCTGAAGCAGATCTACCTCCAGCTCAAGAACTTTTTTAAGCTCTTCCGCTGTCTCCACGCCTTCCGCAACAATATACATTCCACGCTGATGTGCATACTTCACAATGTTTGCTACGATCTGCTGTTTATCTATATCCGTATCAATATCACGGATGATCACCATATCCACCTTAATATACTTCGGTGAAAGTGCCAGAAGACTTTTTTCACTGTTGTATCCGCTTCCATAATCATCCAGAGCGACCGCACCCAGAAATCCTTTTGACGTTTTTCTTTCAAGAGCTTCTTTGCTGAGAAGTTCCTGTTCTGTGATCTCAAGAACCAGCTGAGACCGGATATCCAAATATCTCTGCCTGAATTCTCTGCATTCCTCATCTGTCATGTACTCACTTGCAATGGAATTTACAAACAGAAGCTCATCACCTCTTACTTTTCCATTTGCCCGAAGTCTGCAATATCCTTCTGCCGCGCAGAAAAAAGTGATTCTTTCCAGATCATGAAGGCATTTTTCTTCTTTTGCAAGACGCAATACATCTTCCGGGGATTTCAGCATTGACATTTCTACATGCATCAATGCTTCCAGAGCTCTGATCTTACCTGTAACCGCCGATACAATAGGCTGATAATAATAGGCAATATCTTCCCTCTTCATCAACTGCAAAAACTGCTTTCGCAGTTGTGTTTCTCCGGATGCTCACGGAACAGTTTTTCACTTTCTCTCTGGAATGCCCGCCTGTTGTAAAGTCCTGTAAGCGTATCATAATCCCTTTCATGTTCAATATTCATACGCTCCCTGGTAACTTTTGTAACATCCTCCACAAGGCCGATCTGCCGATCCGGTTCTGTCTTGATCTCCATGCGGACATATCGTATTTCTCCGCTATTATGGATCACACTGTAAACTCTGGAACCATCTCCACTGTTCCATAGATGAACTTTTGCTGCTGACACCGCAGATATTTTCAAGAACGATTTCCTCATCTTTCAATGAAGACTTCGTATATGCCAGCATGTAGGTACCGGCGCTTTGATTCTGCAATTCTTCATAGGGCATCTGAATATTCAGATACTCGGTGAGCATTTCCACGCCAAGAACACCATAAACAGTTCCATCATCCAGGATCAGTGGAATTGAATAAGCGATCGCGGACCGATCATCTCCATCCAGAGTGTAGTTCTCCGTAGTCCAGTGTCCATAATCTGCCGCACGCAGACTGCCCTGATCTTTAAACGCTTTCTGAAAAACCGGATATATAAATTTTTCAGTGCTTTCCGCCGAAACGGACATCAGAGACTTCCAGCCTTTATCTGTGGAAATCCCTGTGAATTTTACCAGTTCCACAGGCGATCTCTCCATCAAAAGATCTGTATTTTTTTCCGGTGGCAGGGAATCCGGATCCAGATCACGGATATACAGAGTCGGAATAAAATCATTCTGGCTTCTTTTATCCAGGTCTTCTGTGTTAAACGCTACATAAATTCCTGTAACGGACCTTCGGCGCAGAGCATTGATCATTTTGCTGCAGATATTTTCCATCAGCGGCAGATAAGATTCTTTATTATTTCCGATATCTTCAATTCGGATCTGTCCGGAATCAATAAGGTTCTGTGCCTCCTCATTGACATATTCCTGCAAAGCTGACAGCTCCTGATTGGACGTCAGAACATTTTACTTCCGTCGTCCGAGAAATCTCCCTCTTTCAGATATTCTTCTACATATTCACTTTTTTCTTTATCTGTAAGATAACCGGAAAGGTCTACGAGCATGTCCTTCTGATCCATGGTATAGGCTGTATCTGAGTAAGCCGAAAAAATATTCGGTACTTCGGACGCCCCTACCTCACCATCCGCTGCAGCAAGGACATTTTGTTCCAGATCTTCTGCGGTTCCAAGACTCTTGGTTTCTACGGTGATGCCGTCTTTCTTTCCAACTGTGTCATTAAATTTCTCTGTCAAGTCTTTAAAAGTATCCAGCTGATCGCCATTATAATATGTCCATACTGTAACTGTAACAGGGTCCGACTTTTTTCCGGAACATCCACTGAACAGGGATGCTGCCAGAGTCGCGCCTAACAGACAAAGCACTACTTTCCTGTGTGCCATAAATTCTCCCTTCCGCCTGCACTCATTTGCAGGAACACTGTTTTTATCTTATCACAGTACAGACATATTATCAAAGAAAAACCCCGCTTTTTATATTCTGTTTTCTTATTTCTCCATAACAACAGGAGCTGCGTTGTCATATGCCTGCTCCAGAAATACTTCCTGGGAGTTCAATGGAGCATTATCGGATGGTTCGATCTTATAATTTCCCTTATTGTTCATGGTCCTCGCTTTGCGGTTATCACTGAGCATTGTCACGAACATTTCCTGGATCTGCATCCGGATATCCGGGTCTTCGATAGGAGCTGCCACTTCCACACGGCGAAGGGTATTTCTTGTCATAAAGTCCGCAGATGAAATATAGATCTTTGCCCTCTCCTGTGTTCCGAAAATGTAAATACGGGAATGCTCCAGAAAACGTCCTACAATACTGATAATGTGGATGTTTTCTGTCTGACCTTTTACTCCCGGGATCAGACAGCAGATACCGCGGACAACCATATCAATGTGTACTCCCGCGCAGGATGCTTCCACCAGTTTGTTCATAATACGCTTGTCTGTCAGAGAATTCATTTTCAGCCCGATATATGCCTGTTCTCCAACTTTGGCATGTTCGATCTCTTCATCGATCATGGCAAGTACTTTGTTCTGGAGACATTTTGGTGCCACAAGAAGATGGTCCATATCTTCAACCGTTTCTCCCATTGCCAGTGCCTGAAATACTCTTGCTGCTTCTGTTCCGATCTTCGGATCAGCAGTCATCAAAGAAAGGTCTGTATACAGACGGGCTGTTTTTTCGTTGTAGTTTCCAGTTCCGATCTGTGTATAATATTCCACATTTCCGTCTTTTTTCTTCATGATCTGGCAAAGTTTGGAATGTACTTTGTAACCATCCAGACCATAGATCACATGACAGCCCGCATCTTCCAGAAGTCTGGACCATCCAATATTGTTTTCCTCATCAAAACGTGCCTTCAGCTCCACCAGAACGAACACTTCTTTTCCATTTTCTGCCGCTTCGATCAGAGCTTCCACAACCTTACTCTGTTTCGCTACACGGTAAAGAGTCATCTTGATGGAAACGACATCCTCATCATTGGCTGCTTCATGAAGCATTGTAAGAAACGGTTTGATACTCTCATATGGATAGGAAAGAAAACGGTCTTTTTTCGCGATCTGGTCAAGGATCGGTTCATGGCTGTTAAACATTGGTGATTTCTGAGGAATCCTTTTTTCATAAAAAAGCTCTGTTCTTTTTCTCAGGCCGTCCTGGATCTGGAATACAAAAGAAAGATCCAGCGGGATATCTCCACGGAATACAAAATTCTTGTCCACTTCCAGATACTCGCAAAGTGTTTCAACAACATCTCCGTCCATTTCTCTTGACAGTTCCAGACGGATTGGTGCCAGTTTCTTCCTTGCCTTGATCAGCTCTACCATAAATTCACGGTAATCCAGATCTTCATCGTAAAGAGCGTCTGCGTCAATATCTGCATTTCTGGTAATACGGAGCAGAGATTTTGCCTTGATGTGATAGCCTTTGAAGATTTTTGAAACAAAGTGAAGGATCAGTTCTTCAGACAGCATGTAAGTGCCTGTTTTTCCGGGAACCGGGATGAGGCGCTGGATGCCTGCACTGCTGCACGGAATGATACCCAGTTTTTCCTTTCCTTTTTTTGTTTCCAGAACTACTACTGCATAGATTTCTTTATTTCGGAGAAATGGAAACGGCTGCCTTTTTCCGACGATAGACGGAGAAATAACCGGAGCCACTTCTGCCTCAAAATAACGTTCCAGATAATTGCGGTCTTCTTTTTCGATCTTATGGAAATTCAGCATATGTACGCCATATTCTTCCAGGCTTTCCATGATCTCTTCATAGACCACATCTCTTTTCCGGTTCAGCTTTTTGGTTCTTGCAAGGATTGCATCCAACTGTTCCTTTGGTGTCATATTGGTTTTGTTTTCACGGATATCTTTTGCAAGAAGCATCTGATCCACAAGAGATCCCACACGTACCATATAAAATTCATCCAGGTTGCTCTGATAGATCGAAGCAAATGTGAGACGTTCACACAGCGGATTTTCCGGATTCTCAGCTTCCTCAAGTACTCTCTCATTAAATTTCAGCCAGGATAATTCCCTGTTCATGTATATTGTATCTGCCATTTTCTCCTCCTGTGCCACCGTATATTTTTCTTTTTCGGCAGGCTCTGTTATTGTAACGCCGGCATTTGTTCCGCGATATCTGCTTTTCCCCTGATCTGCCCGGAATTTGCCTGCAATGCTACCAGTATAGCTATCCAATGTTTATTTCAGTGCAAGACTTTGTAAAATCCCGATTAAATTTTCAGCGAAAAAAAGGCTTGCATTTTCGAATAATAGTGGTATAGTATTTGTATACTTATTATGTAGTTTTTAATACTACATGTTATTTTATCAATTTCTACATTGTTATTTGACTGCTATTCCGCATCCGTACAACAGATTCCTGCGGAATATCATACAGGAGGTGTTTTTTATATGAAACTTAAATTAAAAGACCCTGGAAGTGCCATTACTCATGGAATCGCCATGCTCCTCGCAGTGGCCGGAGCTACTCCGCTGATCGTGAAAGCTGCCAGAAGCGCAGATATCCTTCACGTTTTTGCAGTGAGTGTTTTTATCCTCACCATGATCCTGCTTTATCTGGCAAGCACTCTTTACCATTCTGTAAATTCCACCGCCAAGGTGAACCGCCGCCTGAAAAAAATGGATCACATGATGATCTTCGTGATGATCGCAGGCAGCTATACACCGGTATGCCTGATCGTCCTTCACGGCCGCACCGGTTACATCCTCTGTGCACTGGTATGGACTGTTGCCATCATCGGCATGATCCTCAAAGGCTGCTGGATCAACTGCCCGAAATGGCTTTCCTCCGTAATCTATATTGGAATGGGCTGGCTGTGTGTCCTGGCTTTTGTACCGATCTTCCACAATCTGCCGCGGGCAGGTTTCGGATGGCTTCTGGCAGGCGGTATTATTTACACTATCGGCGGTGTGATCTACGCACTGAAGCTTCCGATCTTCAATGCGAAACATAAAAACTTTGGTTCCCATGAAGTATTCCATATCTTTGTTATGCTGGGAAGTGTATGCCACTTTGTTGTGATGTATTTCTTTGTTGCGGGGATGGGGATCCACTGATCGCACATATTTCCATACGGCACAAAAAATCCGATCCACTTGCGTTGTGGATCGGATTTTTCAATTTGTACTTATTTCGTCTTCATTCCACCAGACGATCACATACAGAACAAAAGATACAAACCAGAATATAATGTCACCGGTAAACATCATAATCTCCGGTTTTCCAGTAACGATCATCCGTACAAGATATCTGGAAAAGAATCCGGCGATAAGAACCATTGACAGGCGGTTCCTGATTCCCAGGATCTCATATTCCAGATACAGTACAGCCCAGGCAGCCATATATTTCCAGAGATACAGAAAGGTAGCAAGGTATTGTCCTTTTACATACATTCCATTATATACTGCATATTCCACCAGCAGATATCCCGCCATATAAAAAACCTGAAAAATTGCAATTCTCAAATATTCGCGTTCTCTTGTCCACTGTATCAGGATATATACAGAAACAGCTGACGCAATTCCTGTAAGCATATATCCCATATTATTCTTTAACATATATCCACAATAGGGAATCGCAATAAGGGATAGTACACTGGCGATAAGTCTTACATTATCATCATCCAGAAATGTGTTTATATAAGAGATCAGTGTATATATCTGCTTCGTTTCCGCCTCCGGATTTCTCCAGGTGTCTGACTGCATCTGAACCACGATCCCACAAACTGCCAGCAACACGCTTCCTGCCAGAAGCAGGATTTTTTCTGTTTCAGATGCTTCTGTCATAAGTGTCAGAATAATATACCCCGGATTCGAATCTGCACTTATACTGGAAACTCCAATCATTGCAATAAAGCCACCCAAAACAGCTGTCACGATCATAAAACCATAAGAATGCTGCAGATATCCCAGGACTGCCAGTCCCATTGCTAAGATCAGCGTAATTATCAGCATTATTCCTGACTGTACTCTTCCCTGCAAAAACATACAAAAGAGCAAAAACAAAATAACGAACGAACCCATAAAAATATTCAATGCTGTACTTATTCTCAGTCGCAGTACAGATAGTCCGCACACAAGTACTGCTGTAATAATGGTAAGGATAATCTGAAGCTGATCAGATTTATTTCCATTTCTCTTTTTCTCCGTTCCTCTCTCTCAGACTCAGCCCTGTATATATGAAATGTTTTTTTCTGCCATGCTGACAGGTTCAGACGTGGAAACTTTATTATTGTTCTGTCGGTTATTTAATGTAACAGCTATGGCACATCCGATAAATATAACCAGCGCTGCTATGGCTATTGCCGTAACCATTGCGTTTTTTTCGGAAGCCTTCTTTGCTTTTTTGTCAGAAGTATTCTCCGTTTCCGGTTTCTGTGGCTGTCTCCAGTAAGTCCGGCCTGTATTGTGTGGAAAATCCATCTCTATTTTCTGTCCACACTCCGGACAAAAACTGGCACCTTCCGGAATGGTACTATTACAACCTGGACATTTCATACGCTGCCTCCCCTTAAGTTCGTATATTACCTGATTTTTTCTCAGAAAACTATATTTCTTCTATCAAAAATATAATTTCGCAAAACAATTCTCTTTTCTCCATGTTATCACAATGCCCGAAGCAAAACCATATAAAATATAGTAAATAAAAGGTATTAAACGCATATCAGCCCAGACCGGTTGCCTCGGACGAGGTCAACATGAAGTCTAAGCTGATATGCGTTAATCGTTATTATGCATTAATCGTTGCCATTCATCATACTGCTTTCGGAACAAAGACAATATCTACAAAGAGCTTTGTCTCCCCTTCTGTACTCCATTTATATTTTTCTATGATCTGATAATCTGTTTCATCAATCAGCCGTTCTCCTTCATTTCCATTTTCTGTTGGATTTGTTGCTGAATTATACAGATCTGTCTGCATATTAGTATATTCATCTACCATACTCTGAACTACTTTTGCAGTATCATCCTGGGAGCTGTTTTTCTTTGTTTCAATTGTCAAAATTAATAATTTCGCTGTTTCTACAAGCTTCTCCTGAATCCCCTCAGAATTTGCCAGCCCATTTTCATCAAGAACAAATCCCGTCTGAATCGTTGTAACATTTTTTTCAGAATCAAGGAAAAGATTTATATCCATCAGTGAATCATTCGTAGCAGTTTGAATACTTCCACCCTCATTCCAGTATTCACTTTCAGTTTTCTCCGAGGACTCTTTCCACTCCACTGAAGTACCACTTTCTATATAATAATTTGAAAGTATATTTAATATCAGCTGAAACCCTGTACCAGTGAAATTAAATTTCGCCTGATTTTCGGCGGCATTTGCAACACCCGCAAAATTCAACACAAGAATAACTGTAAGTGCCAGTGTTAATATTCTTTTTTTCATATCCTTTTCCTCCTACCTCTGTTTACCTATTATTTTTTTATCGTAATTTTTTTCACTTTGCTCCATGAAGAGTAAACTTTGTTTCTGACATTCTTATAAGTTGCGATCCGAACATAGTATGTCTTTCCTTTTTTCAGTTTTGATAATGTCACTTTTGTTGTCTGGTTCTTACTGATATTAACTGTTGTAACATTCTTTTTAAACTTACTGTCAGTAGAATACTGTATTCTGTACCCTGTTGCTGATTTATTTCTCAGCCATGTAACTTTAACTTTTCCACTTCCTGTATTTGTCACGCCTGAAAGACTTGTACCTGTTGGACGGATTGTAACTTTTTTTGCTTTGCTCCATGAAGAATAAATTTTACTTCCTGTATTTTTGTAAGTTGCAATGCGGACATAATATGTGCTTCCTTCTTTCAGCTTTGACAATATTGTTTTTGTTGTCTGGTTCTTACTGATATTAACCGTTATGACATTCTTTTTGAATTGGCTATCCGTAGAATACTGTATTCTATATCCTGTTACTGATTTGTTTCTCGTCCATGCAACATTGGCTTTTCCACTTCCCGTGTTAGTCACTCCTGAAAGGCTTGTACCTGTTGGTCTGACTGTAACTGTAATCTGACAGGATGTTTTTTTGTATCTGGCTGTCTCTGCTGCCGTTATTGTAATAACCGCTGTACCTGTAAAATTCTTCGCAATTGTAATTTCTCCACTGCTGTTTACTTTTACAGATTTGTTATTTGATGAATATGTCAGCTTCGCTTTGTCATTTACAGTTGCCTGGATCTTTACTTTCTGTTCTTTCGCAGAAACAGTCTTCGTAATATTGGATGATTTAATCACATTATTTTTCTTTACCTGCAAAATTGTAAATGAAACGCTGACTGTTCCAGTATATCTGCCCATTCCGGTTATCATTACTGTCGCTGTTCCAACCTTGATATTATCCGAGTATGTAATCGTATAATCTTCGTTTTCCTGAAGCAGATAATCATCATCCATAACTGTAACTACTGGTGTTTTTGCTTTTCCATCATATGCATAGCTTGTTTTTGGTGACATCCTCCCCCCACCTATAGAGGTGGGGGCTTCCCAACCTCGGCAAGTTTGGTTCTCGTTCGATAGCACTTCTGTGCTAAGCATAAGCGAGCTATCCCCGTGTGTCCCACGGTTGTGTTATGTTAA
>OGRQ01000166.1_pt1 | contig 82152 bp, 64 predicted proteins | sample 1553521 | NCBI WGS metagenome assembly OGRQ01 (sample SAMEA2580088, study PRJEB22360) | human gut metagenome | biome: human gut; feature: human-associated habitat; material: faeces | place: Denmark | collected 2008/2010
TTAATTTTCCGGGTCGGCCGGCTCCGCGAGAGCCGGCTAAAGGCCGAATTTTTGCCAACCTCTAACCATAACGGTTAGAAATTTTTAGTAAGTAACTTATGACGGTGTCTTTATTGACCTCAACGTAACAAAAGTAAAACGTTAGGAAATAGCAGTGAAATTAATGGACTAATAATGGAAATTAGCGAAACACTAATGGAACCCTCTAAGTAATTAGAGTAACGCTAATTCACTTGTAGTCTAACTTTTTTACTCCAAGAGTAATAAATAGTAATACGAGTGAAATACTATTATCCCTTGGTTAATTGAATGTAACCCTTTCGTTTTGTTTTTAACATTGTTTTAGTCAATAGAAAACAGAATTTAAATAGACAAGGGAGTTTTTCGTCTTTTCTTGTGAATTAATGGTGTTTTTGTCTGCTTACTAAAACTTTCTGCCTAAATTTAGCTCTAACTATCCCCTGATATCTTATATAGGGTGATCATTAATTTGTCGTTCAATTTTATTTCATTCGATATTAGGAGATATTATATGATGAAATCAGATGGTAAAGTTTTTAACCGAATCTGCTTAGAAACGGGGTTGAAGCCTAATATTCCGACCCTTGATGCCGCCATTCTCGAAGACATAAAACGGTTCCATTTGTTTAATTTGCCTGCTGTCGCCTTTTCTGTTCCGAATTTTGATGAAACGATCGCTGCTTATCTTCCGTATCCGATCTTTAAAGTTGCTCCGTTACGCAGAGTTGCCAAAGAATCGAGGCAGATTTTCCCTTCGACCGCTGACAGTATCCGCCTTCTTAATGCTTACGCAGATGGTGACAACGTACTCTACACAAACCTTGAGGATCGTCTAATGAAAGCCGCCAGATTTTTCTCTCGTCAGAAATTTATGGAGATGGTCATTGCTTGGGCTTTCATTTATTTCTATCTAAAGAACCGCAGAGCGCATCGCTGTTTTACGGCCCTCTCTTTCCTGCTCCCTTCTAAAACTCTTTTGAGTTACGTCAACCGCTTTGAACATTTGTTAGAAGAAGACGCTTTCACCTCCAAAGCAGAGGCTCAGGAAAATCAAACGCATCGTATCTGGCGGGCATTGTCGGTTTTGAAAGAACCTCTCCTTCTTAATCCTCATTTGGCGTCGTTTCTTCAAACGATCGCACCGCATTTGCATCAAGAAGAATTCCCGATGCTCGCCCTTGAACTTACTCCTGACCTCTACGATTGGACATCCGAACTTCTGGGGAAGATCGACAGTAACATGAACGGAGCATTAGAAGAGTTTGCTAAACGTTATGCGATTAAATCCGGAATTAGTCTTTCTAATCCTCCTTCAGCACTCTTAAACAAGAATCGAGGAATCAGCAAAGAGAGAATGAACGCCTATGGTTTGGACGTTCCTGTTGGCATTTCGAACAAACCGTTTGTCTATGCGTTCATTGATGTCGTCATTCGCATGGCATCCGTTGTTAAGCATCGTTTCGGATTAACCAATCAAAAAGCGGCGCTTTTCGTGCTCTACACATTACAGCATCTGCCCTTCTTTAATCTTCAAACAGATTTCCGCAACATTAAGACTTCCAAGTTGTGGCCGGCTTTGATCAATAAAGACGGTCAAATGTCTGTGGCGGTCGCTCCCGATCCCTTTGTCTCTTTCATAATCACTTCTCTTCGTCACAACGGACCTTTGGATTATGAAGGCTGGGCGTCCGCCGGTTGCCCTAAAAAACTCGCTCCCTTTAATTCTCCTAAAGGGTTTCGCAGAGATGTCCGAAAGAGTCTTCGGCTGTTAAACCAATGGTGTAAGTCACTCCTTAAATCCTTCCTTCATTTTCATCATCACAATAACTACCCCTTCCATGCCAATCGTCGATTGTCTGAAGCCTTTTAACCAATTCGACCGCCACTATGTTCAGTCATTGATCGAAGAGTTGACGCAAGCTATCGGAGACTTGTTTACCTCTGCTACGTGAAGTCAAGAAATCAAAAAATCGTAGACACTAGTACCTACAGAGGCATAAAGCCTCTACCCTATTGTTTAGGTGACAAAGACAGAAAAAACTACAACATATAATGTCCCGTTTGTTGATCATCTAGACTGTCTTCAAAGACAAAAACGCCCTCTTCATCTAATTACCAAAGGGACAACAGTAAAAGCCGCCGAAATCCATACTCCAACCAAATCGGCCCTAAGTCAACGGAGTCCGAGTCTTCAAAAATGTCCTAACGCCGAAGTCCGTCAGGAATAATTGTCAAAACTGAGTTACAAACTAATAGGTTAGCTAAAGAAGAATAAAGACAACTGACCAAAAGCTCTTATTCCTAAAACAATTCAAAAGACAGCTAAAAAACACCTAAGTTACAAGTAGTTCGATCCGCATCATCTGTCTAACTACTCTATTTAATTCTCAAAACGATTCCAAATCGGCAGGTTTTGCGGCCAATCGAGAAAGTATTTAGTTAACGAATACCTATCGACCCTTTTTGGATTCCTTCAAGGCAATGTAGGTAAGTAGTAGACCATCCACTCGTAACCTTGTATTTAAGTAGCATACTAACTAAATAACTTAAGGCTTCTTTGTGAGAAGATTCTTACAGCTTCGTTTTATCGAAAAAACCTTTCAGCTATCGAACACATCAAAAATATCCTGAGATAATACAAATATAATAACTAACCGAGGACTTCAAAAATAGACTATGCGTTATAGATAACGAAAAACATGAAAAACCTCAAAACGAACAAAACTGCTCTTCTCTGTTTAACTGCAGTTTCTTCTTTCTCATTACTATTCCATTGCCCTGTCTACGCTTTCGACAATCCCATCGACACCTCGCATAAGAACTATTTCAATTCTCGAAGAGAAAATCCTTGGGATAAAAATTCTGATGTTTCCTGGTGGGCCCAGCCAATCCTCGATCAGGGAAGCACCATGTTTTGCTGGAGCTTTTCAGGTGCATCCGCAGCCGCTGACCAACTTAACAGATCTCTTAGAGACGCAGGAAAATTAACCCAGTCCTCAATGGTCCGTTTCGATCCTTTTTACAATGGATGGTTAAAAACATTCCCTAGCCGGGACACCGCTTGGGAATCAAAGATTTTCACAAAACCGGACGTCGTTTTTGACAATCCTTTTGAAACTGCTATCAATCAATTAGGCAGTGAGCTTCCCTTTTTTGTAAGTACGCTTCAATGGGGTCTAAAAAAAATGGAGGGCGTCGATTTCAAATTTGCGCCTGTCGAAACTTCAGATAGTTTTACGACTCTAAAAGAAAGCTTTTATATCATTTCAGGCTTTTTAAACCGCGACAAAGAAACTCAAAAACTTGTAAAAGACAGTCTGGAAAGGTACGGCTCCTTGACTGCCTCTCTTCATGTTCCGCAGGACCTAGACTCGCTTTTTAAAATCAGCGATGATGGTTTGATTCTCAATTCAGATGAAAATCTTCCCCTGAATCATCAGGTCCTCTTAGTCGGTTGGGATGATGACTTCGAATTCGCTGGAACTTCTAAAAAAGGTGCATGGCTCATCCAAAACAGTTGGGGCACGGATTATTCATGCTATTTTTGTCAAAAAGATCAGGGCTACCTATACGTCCCATACGACGATCCGACCCTCTCTGATTTAGGACTCGCCCTCCCGGAAACCGATCGGTTTAAATACACTACTCTCGAAACTGCTTCCGGAGGAGCCTTTTCCGACTACTTAACCTTTAATACCCACTTTAATTTCGTCAACCGACATCGTTCGAGCAGTAATCAATTTCTAAGATCAGTGACTTTTTTCAACCCCGTTGAAGACACTCGATTCAGTATCAGGATTTACAGCAGTAATTCTGAGTTAATCGGTGAACAAACCGGCAGATTCGGTCAAGGCGGTTTAGAAAAAGGAATCGGGATGAGGACGATAGAATTGGATCGGCTCGTTCTTCTGCCAAAAGACCAGTCCTATTATGTAGAGGTCAGCTATTTTCTAGAGGACGGTCAAGAAGGAGTGGTCATTACTTCTCAGGTGGATCAGTTCACAGGGTTACTGCCCAGTATGGATTCATGGATCTTGAAACCGGATATGGGTTATATATCCGAAGAAGGCTCTGCCGTTGAATTATTCACCCGAGGCAAAAACACCATCGAAGCTTTAGGACAGGATTTTTCCCTTTCTTGGATGGACACCGGATCAAACAGCGATCTTATTATTAACCTCGGATCAGCTAATGAAGCATACAAAGGCGACCTTTTAAACGAATCCAGAACGACGCTATCTAATCTCACATTGGTTTTAAATGAAGGCCTTCTAAATAATTTCGGCGGAACAATCGTAGGAGAAGGTGTCTTCACAAAAAGAGGCCTCGGTATTTTAAACTTTTCCGGTTCAAATCACTCTACGGGAACGACTAGAGTTGAAGAAGGAGTTTTACTTGCAAATGGATACTTTGCATCGGACGTCTCGGTTCTGGCAGCCGGTCGACTAGGTGGCTCAGGAAGGATTAATGGATCGCTAATTAATGGAGGGATCGTCTCGCCGGGAAATAGTATAGGAACATTGACCGTTAATCGTTATGCCCAATCAAAAGATGGTTTGCTTGAGCTTGAATTCTCTTCTAATTCTTCAGATCATCTCGTTGTCTTGCAAGACGCATCGTTGAAAGGAGAAATAACCTATATTGCTCGCGGATTTCTTCCCACCGGGACTCATACCTTATCGGCTAATCATCTCCCTTCTTTCATAAGTGCGAAAGAGTTAACTGTCGACCCAGATATCCGGATTTCATCTTCTTCCCTGCTCGACCACTCCTTAACCGTCAATGTTTCAACTGATGGAATGGGAACGTTTAATGTTTATCGTTCATCGAACGCCTACTCTAAATTCGCACTTAGTCGCGGTGCCAAGAACAGCGCCTTAATATTAGACAAATTAGCTAACGGTCGGTTAGACAAAGACGGAGAAGATTTTTTAGGCCTCATCGATGAGATGCAATCCGCAAAAAGAATTGGTTCTGCTTTAGAAATTTTTAATTCAGACCCTTATTGTGAAGCTTTGGCTGTCTCTGCGTTTCGAGGCCGTCAACTATCGAATTTATTGTTTTCTCTTACAGAAAACAAAGCTAAAAAACAAACCGAAGAGGGTAATACTCTCTTTAACCTCTCAGGAGCAGTTTTTGGAGGAAATGCCCGCTTCGGAGGAAAAAATGGATATCGTCCTTCTAAAGATCGTTTAGGCGGTTTTTATTTCGATGTCTCTCACACTTCTCCTAATGAAACCAGCGGCATATCTATCGGGCTATACCAAGCTAAAACTACCTCTTCAGGCCAGCTGCCTTGGAGTGCAAAAACTACAGGAGCTTTTGTTTCCGCTCGAGGTCTGTGGACTTTTGACAGCAAAGAAAGCAAAGCTTTAGAACAGAAAGGGACTTTTGCGCTTATCTCAGGGCGTCTTGGTTACGAACATTCCAATGTCAAACGCCCCACGTCGTTTGAAGGTTTGTACAGCCCGCATACCGGAAAATTCGATATTGCTTCTTGCGCTTTAAGAGGCGCCATAGGATACAAGATGCCTTTGGGTAATGCAGTTTTTACTCCCACCTCTTATTTAGAAAATGCGCTGGGAGTCCGTACTTCCTTTAAAGAGTCCGGCCTCTATCCTCTAGGCTTTAGACACACCCTAATTCACTCTCTTTACAGTGGTCTCGGCGTACGGTTTGAGGCCACCCGTACCTTCCATAACAGTGATTCTTTCCGCTTCGGCGTAGAAGGTTTTTGGGAGCATAGCCTTTTCGACCGACAAAAAGCCAAGCTTAGGCTTTTCGGAGGTGAAAGTAACTTACATTACTGTGGTTATTCAAGTAAGGATCTACTCAGATTCAGACTCAATGCCGAGGTGTTGACACATAAGAATCTATCTCTAAATGTCTCCGGAGAAGGTGCCAAATCACCTGATGTGAAAGATTTTTCTCTAAATTTTCAACTTTCTCGATCCTTTTGAATTCTTTTAAATCCAATTTTCGACCTCATTGAAAATTAAGCACTTTCGATGTATCCCTAATACAACTTCATTTTCATTACTCAAGGGGGTTGCTGCAACACTCCATTTTCTGAGTTTTTTTTCAACCCCTCTTCTATTTCTAACCCTTAACTGAACAACCAAATAAAGTAATTATTCTTAAAAAAATGACAGCAACGACACTGAGTCTGCAAACGTGGGAGGGTCATTTTATGCTGTCGCATAACAATCTCCGGACAAAGACATAAACAATATTTTTATCCTCTTTAGGCTTAGCGGTTAAGAAGGTCCAAAAATGCTCTTTTTATATCTAAGAGGAGCTTAGCTCTCCTTCAAATCAATAGAGTTAACGCCGGTAACGGACCATCCTTTACGTCTACTGATACTTCTTACAAGAAGAAAAAGAATGAGGCAGAAATTGATTAGCCGCTTTGCAATATACCCTGCGGTTTATTCACATGCATCTTTAAAGATGTAGAACATTATTGAGCCTTTATTTGGATAAGCGGTCCTCCTTTTATGAGATGCTGATACAACCTTACCTGAAAGAAACTCTCCACTGTACAAGTGCAATTCAGTAAAATATGAAGACTTAGCGGAACAATTAAGTTTTCCTTGGTATAAAACACTTTTTACCGCCATTTTTCCTCTGCTGATAAAAGCGCCTTTCTTTGGTAAAGAAACTATCTCAAAAGTGTGAAAAATAAGCCCCCCTACTCTGTAGCAAAGGAGTCTTATCCTCGGATGTTTATCCCCCGCTTTTACGCATTTCCATTCCGGATGTCCTTCCAATCTAAAGACTCCGTTTGTATGGTCAGAAGACTTTGATAGAGCCCAGCCGTAATAATAGGATTGCTCCGCAGCGGAAACAACAGAGCAAGTTAAGAGACCGCTAAGTAGGATTGCAGATAGTCTTAGAAGCATTTTTTCTCTTTGTGTATTCCAATATAGGGTGAATTTGTCGCAATTAAGAATTGCGGTTGTTTTTTCGGTAAGAGCGTTTGAGATGAAGTTTGTTCCTTCTGAAGACAACATGAAGTATTCATAAGCTCTTCTGTGTTTTAATTCGAAAGTAGCAATTTACTGCCCCCTCCTTTTCTTTCAAACAGTGCTGACGTCAAAGCTGCGGCATAGAAAACTTTCTTGTTTTGATCAGACTTTTTTGTTTCTTGGTATTTAGCTGTGGAAGAGACAGCGATTATGTTGTTCTTGTTTTCCGCATCAAAAGAAAAAAATAATGACGAGCCGGTGGGTTGATCTTTAAAGTGCGGATGGTATATTTTTGTTCCGTTACTCTGCCTCCTGACACTTCGTTTTGCTCCAGACTCAAACCCCCTCTCTGCGCGCCCTTGCAAACTTTTTCCAAGGACGTGAGGTAGGTCTTTTCTGCCATTAATCCTCCGGAGCTGCGAAATTTTAGCCACTTCAACAAATGGCAGCAGAGATGACATGCAGCTACGGTTTTCTTTAATTTTTTCCGCTGAAGTGTCTCCCTTTGGAGAAAAGAGAGGAGGAGTATCAAGAACAATCCCAAAATACACAGATCTACAGAACACTAGGAATCGATGGATTTTTAAACAAAAAACTTCACCTAAATCTCTGCACCTATCCTTATCCGCGGCTGCCGTTAGGAAAGAAGTACTCAAGCCCGGAACAAAGGCAAAAAAGAAAAACAAACAGTTTTTATTACTCATTTGTGTTGACCGATTAAGGTAGAAACAAATAAGTAATGCGGCTTTTTAATAAAACGAAACAAAACAAGAAAAGCGATGCTGCGCTCAAGGAGTGTTCCGATTGGAATAGTGATAACAAAGAATCTTTTTCTCCGCTGTAGGCCATTGTTTTTCCTTAAGTTGGAATGTCCCCGGGAGTTGATTTTCGTATTAACTGCTATGTTATCAAAGATGTAAACAAAGAGCCTCTTGGCAGCGGTGTTTTAATGGAAAATCCTAACCTTTTCACAGCGTTAAAAAATATTTCTGAGCAATTTCCCCTCCTCCTTTTATCTGTTTTTATTTTCGAAAGGAGCAGGGAAAACAACTCAGAAACATCTATGGCCAGAGGCAGTGAAATTGATCCTAATGATGGACCAACACTCATGATTGAATCAAGAAGAGTGTGTCCGATTTTCGTAGTGGCCTATGTTAAAAGACAATACTGGTTTCCTGTTTGTCTAAGAATCTGGTCAACACTTCTGATTTTTGTTTTTTACACAAATCAATTAGTTACTTATTGTTTTTACTGGAGTAAAGGGGCAGATCAAATACAGATACAAAAACCACGATTCTAAAGTTTACCCCTCCACGCGCAAACACCCAGAGAAATCCTTACCGAATGTATTCCCACCTAACTTTCAACATTTGCACCATTCGCAAAGAGATCCCCTGAAGCAAAAACAGTTAACGTGTCTTTTCCTCCGTTGCCGCAAGAACTCTTTAAGTCAAAGCGTTACAATTTTTGTATGGACTGAATAAAAAAATTAGGCTTAGAACTTTTCAGCTCCAAGCCCCGACCTTCTCAACAAAACCCGAGGAAATTGCTAAGAATTCTTTTTGGTCTAATTACTACAATCACTACAACCTTTATCGGCTTCCTTTCGGTTCTTTTCCCGACTCCATTTCAGCCTTGTCCTCTCTCTTGGTTCCTTTCTTTTCTGCCTCTCCTCCCACCTTTTGAGCTACGCTCTCTTCCGCACTCATCACCCTTACTACCACCCGTTCCTCTGCTATCGGCTTGGCAAATCGCGCTTCCGTTGATGACCAAGCTTCCGGCTGAATCGTCATCAACAGAAGCACTGCCGCCCACGGCTGCTTCCTGCGCCCTCTCATTTCCTTGCTAGGATTTGTTAACTCTCTAAGTTATTGACTTGTTCGATGCTTTCCGAGGCGAGCGTCTCCTCACTTCCGGCATCGGCTCGGCTTCTGACGCACCCTCCTGCTGAAACAGCACCGATGCGGCCGACACTTCGCTTAAGCGCACCAACAGCACAGGATCATCAAACACAAACACATCCGTATGCGTCGGAGCCGACATCCGAAGCGCGTCTAAAAATCGAGCAAACAACGGCACCGCTTTGTTATCAGGCGCATTGTTAGCCACCACCAGCGTCTGACCGTTTCTTAAGTTAATTTGTAGTTTTTGCATTCGGACTCTTCGCGTTGGTTGTTTTGCTTCTGATCGTGGATTGGATCGGCGGATGCTTCGGGGCCAATAAGCCGTTCATATACTGCGCGGCTTTAGTTTGTGCCGCTGAGACTCTCAGTCTTTCTTTCATGCTTTCTTTCGGCGGAAACGGCACCCTCCGTTTATCTTCCAGCCGAATGATGTGGTAACCGTACTGACTCTTGATCGGTTTGCCGTACAACTGTCCCTTCCTCAGAAGCATTGAGACGCTTCCCAATTCCGGAACTGCAAATCCTTTTACGTTTGTAAACGGAAGCTCGCCTCCGTTTTTCGCGCTCGGTTCATCCAATGATTTTCCACGAGCCATTTTGCCCATGTCTTCTCCGACACTGATCAGATAAATGAGGTCTTTGGCCTGTTTTTCATCTTTCACCAGAATATGGCGCAGCTTGACTTCCGTCGGGTTGTAGCGAGCTTTTTCCGCCTGATACTGACGCTCGATTTCCGCTTCCGTGACGGGATGCTTGGACAGATAATTTCTCACCAGCGCATCGCCGTATATCTTGCCGCGGCTCTCGGCAAGCTGCCGTTTCACCAGAGGATCGCGTTCCAACTTCTGTTTCCAAGCCTCTTGGCCGATCAGTTTTTCACGTCTGAGTGTTTCATTAGCTATTGCCCGACTCTGCTTTGCGTCCGTGATTCCGCGGCTTTTAAGCAGATTCACAAATTCCTCCTGATCCTTGGACGAGATCGTCGGCTCAGCTGCGCTTTGAGCCAGCACCGGCAGAGAGCACACTAAACCAAGGACGGTCAATATTTTCTTCATGAATAATCCTTCTTCCTGCTGTTTTGTGATGCGGGAGAGGGCAAGACGGTGTTTGATCCGTCCGCCTCCCTCCGCTTTTTGGATTTAATTAGAACTGATAGCCTGCGCTGAGCTGACCGCCGAAGTTACCGCGTGTGTCAACAGAGGCTGCGCCCTTGAAGACCCACTGACGGTTATCCGTGGCGTGAGACAGACCTAAAGCGAAACCGCCCTGACCGTGATACGTACCGGCAGAAACACCGACGATGCTCTTGCCGGGCATGTAGGCCTGAGGCAGGTTGCCGACAGCCATCGCCATCGCAACACCGGCTCTTAAGTCTTTGTCAACGTCGTTGATCTTGTTTCTCAGACTGCGGCTGGTACTGTCAACATAAGCCTTGTTGGCAGCGTCGCCGTCATTGATCGGATTGCCGACATTCTGAATGCGGTTGCCGCCCATATCCACATTGCCCTGCTTGATCTGGATAGCTTGGTTGCCTTCGCCCGGGGCTACGGTAATACCATTGGCAAAGTTACCGTTCATCGCCGCAAGCTGAGCCTGACTCGGGTTCCAACCGGAACCGCCTGTATCACCAGTGTTGCCGGAATCTCCTCCCGTGTTTCCTCCGGTATTTCCTCCTGCATTCGCAAGGGCGTCTTTCAGAGCTTGAGTTGTATTGAATGTCACTACAGCTCCGCCATTACCGTCGGCTGCTACATTCGTCGAGAGGTATTCACTGTCAGTCAAGAACGAAATACCCTTGTTAAGGTCTACTTTCACCGATTCTGTGCCGTCTCTCGCTGCAGACGATGACGAGCCGGCACTGATCGTAATGCCGTCGTTTAACGTAGCGACCGTGATGGGATCTCCAACCGGTTGACCGGCAGCATCAAGATTGTTATAGACCAATCGGCCTTGGGATATTTCCATACCTTGGTCTCCGTCTTCCAATGCAACCGGTTCAGCCTTCGCAGCTTCATATCTCAGACCGATGGTCGGTGCATTAACGTCATTAGGGTCTGCTGTAAGCTGGATAGTACTGACCTTCGTCTCGCCGGTCATCAGATTGCTCAATTGCGTTGCGGTGTTGCTTTCCAACTGCTTTAACTGGGCGACATTAACCGCATCGTTATCCTCAGAACCTGCTGCCACTCCGGTAAGAGTACGGTTGCGCGTAACGGAAGTTGCTCCCTCGCCTTCGCCTGTTGTCTCTGTGTATCCGAAAGAGACGAGTCCCTCGGAAGCCCAAGCTCCGCCCTTGCTTGTGTCAACAGTTGTGTCGCCTGCCACGTACGGACTTGTGGCAGTTCTGCCGGCCATCGAAGCTACGGAACCGGCACCGATGGCAACGCTTCCTTCAGGAGCATCCTCCATGACCTGAGCGTTATAGCCAAAAGCACTGCCGTTGTGTGTCTTTACTGTCCCGTTATTACCCATAATTACGGCATTCTGAGCACGAATGGCTTCCTCTGTAACATTTCCATCTTCACCTGTAACATCGGGCGTGATCACATTGCTCGTGCCTTCTCCGAAAATCGTATTGGAAGCTGTAGAGAATGTTGCATCACTATAGCTCTTCAAGGCTCTTAACTGCGCTACATTAACGGCATCAGTACTTTCAGAGCCTGCTGCTACACCGGTAATTTGACGAGTAACAGTGCTGCTGCCAACAGAAAACGCTCCGTGTGAAGATACCCAGACTGATCCGGAGTCCTCCGAAGTCTTTAAGTATGCATTTGCTACGCCTATTTGTCTATTCGCTATTGATCCAGCGCCAATGGCCACAGAATCCGCTACGTTAGCAACCGCACCACTTCCCAACGCCATCGAACCAGTAGCAGAGGCACGACTGCCTCGCCCCATTGCCTGCGCATTATCTGCAGTTGCAAACGCATTGTTGCCAAATGCACTTGCAAATTGTCCAGTGGCTTGTGAATCACGCCCGACAGCTAATGATCGACTTTCTGTTGATTTAGCATTCATACCAATCGCTATAGAACCATCTCCAGTAGCCTCCGCCTTATAACCAGCGTGCGAACCAATTGCAATTGCAAATTTATCCCCAGCCAAGCTCCCGGCACCCAACGCAACCCCAGGCCCCTCGCCTCCAACTACAACATATTCTGCTGCATTGACTATTCCCGAATTTACGCAAACTAGCAATGCCAAGCTCAATATGGCAGCAGTTTTTCCACTCGTCCTGTGTACTGACGAAGAACTCTCACTCACTACCATAAAGCAGTTTCTTGCATGATTGAAAATCACTTTAAAACATTTATTCATGTTTTTACTCCTAGGATTTAAAACACAGCCCAAGAAGCAGATTTCGCCTACAGCTCCGAATTCTGTCTCTCGGACCATCACAAAGCGCTGAATGAAAACTGCTCACTCAGCTCTTCAACGAGGTTGAAGATTCAAAAATTCAGAACTTGTTTCTTAGATGCGGATGCGGCCGTACAATGCCCTCGACAAGCCGCTCCGTTAATGAAAGGAATTTATTGATCGAACCGAAGATCAAAACAACTGACAGCAGTAGTCCTTGCTTGGTCACTGCAGCGGCATAATCCTTTAGGAATTTCTTCGGTTGATTTTGACGCGTTTGCTTTTTCTCTTTTAAAGCAAAAACGATGTCATTCTTTTTGATATTTGTTCTGCTATCTAAGCAGATTGACTCACCCCAATGGGGGGGGGTAAGTGGTTTTTTCGTTTCTCATGTTTATTCCCCCGTTTGCGTGTATCTTACCTTCTTATTTCTCGTTTCGACAACTTAAAGTTATTAGTGTTTTCCCCTCTTCTCCTTTCTTTATCACATTCTTTTTAATCCCATTTTCAATAGAATTCAGTTAGTTATATTTAATTAAATGTAATTTCTAAATTTTCTTTGTATGATTTTTACAACAGCCTTTTCTATGATTTTATTTCGATGCTTAGAGAAAACAACCGAATTTCAATCGAAGGAGAAAACTCTTTGGGGTGTTTTAATTTTTCTCTTAATTTTTATTTAATCAAATTAACAAAGGTCGTTCGTGAATTGGTGTCAAGAAACCAAGATTAAAGTGTTAATGGAATCTAAGTAACTTATTTGTCGCTCCAAAAAGAAAGAAAAAATTACTTATGGAGAGATGATTTTGCAAACATTTAGCAAAACTTAAGATTTCAGAGAATCTCCCTCCATTGTTGCCATCGTTTAAATTTCTTAAATTAAGATCGGTCATTATATTGACGTCTATTCAAATGGTTAACGCTAAAGTTTTATTCAATTTCTCCAAGGAACACACTCACTAGTTTTCTCTTTATCTCCAACAGCAACACGCTCTGTCACAACGAAAAGCAGACAACATCATTGGAATAATGACTACAGATTGCTTATCTATCTTTGTACACAACTGATTATTTGACGAATTATCTTCTTAACACCTGCAAATCTGACTCTCAATGCTGGATCCGCAACTAATTCCGAAGTAATCATTTAGATATTCATTCCAACGTTCACTTTCATTAAAGGTACAGGAATTGCGAGGACTGTTTCTGCTTATCTCTTAACTTATCCTAAACCATGAATGCCCTGCCTTTTAACCTTTCTGATCCATTTCGGAAATGCTTTAATGGTCTTATCTTTGACTCACAGCTCTGTTAGGAAGACATGAAAGAGCCTGTGGTAAATAGAGTGCAAACAAAACCAGTACGATTTAATCTTCAGGTGAGAATTAATTGTTTCATTTGAATTAATAGAACATAAATTTTCAACGATACTCGCCGTCTCTAGTTAATTTATTAACATTGTTCCTCATTCAATCTCAGCACCACTAATACAACTTAACTTTATGTTTTTACAGAATTAATTAAGAAGTTTGTACATATATATAACAACAATATAAGTAATTCATTGCAAGAAATGTATTTATAAGTAAAGTCGAAGCGTAGAACTGTTTCTATTCCTCCCCTCCTTAACCTTCCAAGAACCTCACGGTTTTTAATTATCCAAATAACCAAAAATCCTACTAAAAACTACAAGTTATGTGCTAAAGGGCCACATAGACCGCTTAAACCAACCTCTGTAGAGTTACGCCTCAACAAGGAACACTTCTGAGGTTCTTCGAAAAAGAACCGAAGAAAAACTCCAGAAAATCAATAGATGATCTGTGGTCCGTTTTTTGTTCTGATTCTCTCTTTTTAATAATGGTTAATAGAAAGAATCAGCAATTGAGCGAAAGCTCAAAAAACAAGACCGAGGGTAATGCCGGTTGAGACCGGCGCTAAATTCAGAAGGTAAAACTTTTAAATTTGAACTCACGGCCGTTTGTAAAAGGTCAATTAAAAGACCTAAACAGACGGATCGGAAAATTGTCTGGAAACAGGATGAACTTTTCAGGCTCTCATCCGATCAATTCCGAAGCATCTTTGAGGTTCCACAAAGATTCTTCGAAGTGCTTGAGAAGAGCTCGCTCCTCTTAAGAACTGCTTAACAACTGACCTCACCGTATTGAACGTCCTGCTCCGGACGGAGGAAAGCTGGTGAACTTCTCCTCGCGGAAGAAGTTTTAACGAGCAATTTTGATTTCGGATCTTGCTTCCCGAGATCAACACTTCGAGGCGACGTTTGCCGTGCTGAGGAAAAAATCGACCTTGTGTCGAAATTGCACTGATTGCTTCCTGGTAAGGAGACAAGAAGCGCAGAGGAAAATTTAGAGAGACCGAAGACGGATGCTTCCGGGATTTTCCCGGTGCGGCAGAAAGTCAGTAAAGGAGAACGTGGTTAAGAGGATGTGTATTGCCCATCTGAATCTCCTCCCTCCCCTTTAATGATCGACTGCACGGTTTGGCGACAGGCGTCTTTCTGAGGCGGTTCTTTTGGATTGGATTTGTTTAAGGCGAATTGGTAAACCTTTCCTGTATCAGGGTATCGGGTACCAAACTGCAGGAAAGGCGATGAAAGAGACTTAATCTCGGTTCGAGGTCCTGCCCGTCGATGAAAATCGATTGACCGAAGCCGTGAGGCCGAGCCTTCGCTTCAAATTCAAACTTCGGAAAACGTTTCAGACGTCTGAGGGTCCTTGCTCTTCGAGCATTCTCTCTTAATGTTCCGGGTCGGCCGGCTCCGCGAGAGCCGGCTAAAGGCCGAATCTTTTTTCAACTGCTAACCATCCGGGTTAGAAATTTTTGTTAAGTGTCTTTTGAAATGGCTTGGTCAACGTTTGTGTAGTGATGGTAAAACGCTACTGTAACGATAGTAAAACTAATAGAAATAAAGTGGAAATTAGTTAAAAAGTAATGAACCTTTTTGCCCTATTAGTTAGATGATTTGCACTTGTAGTGTTAGTTTTATTACCAAATTGGTAATGTACGTTAAACCATATTAGCTCATGGCTAATTAGTTGTAACCCAGTCATTACTATTTTAGTAATGTTTGATTTAGTCTAAACAACAGAATGAAAGCATTACAGAGGGAGTTTTTTGCTTCTTAATGTGAATTAATGCTGTCCTTAGTCACTTAACAAAAGTTTCTACCTAAAGTTAGTCATAACTATCCCCTGTCTTCTTTTATAGGGTGATCATTAATGCGTCATTACGACATTCCATTCACTCTATTCAGGAGATGAGCTATGAATAAATCCGTATGTCAAATCTTTAACAAAAACTGTCTGGAAACGGGGTTGAAACCCGATATCCCCGCAATCAACGCAGCCGCACTTGAGTACGTTAAACGCTTCCCTCTCTTTAATATTCCTCCCGTCGCTTTTTCCGACAGAGATTTTGATGAGACCATTGCTGCCTACCTTCCTTATCCGATCGTGAAGGTAGTGCCGCTGGGTAGAATACCCGTTGAATCCAAGAAAGTCTTTCCATCGATTGCAGATTGCATCCGTCTTCTTAAAGCTTATGCCCGGGGCGACCAAAAGCTCTACAACGAACTGGAAGACCGTTTTATGAAGCCTTCCAAGATTGCTTCTCGTAGGCAGTTCATGGAGACCGTTATCGCTTGGGCTTTCATCTTCTTCTACTTAAAGATCAGAAGAGATCATCGTTATTTCACGGCCCTTTCTTTCCTGCTCTCTTCCCATACCCTCTTGAGCTATGTAAATCGTTTTGAATTCATCCTGCAGGACAAGGACGTTACTCCGGAAGAAGCAGAAGAAATGCAGTCTCGCCGTATCTGGAGAACTTTGTCTGTTTTGAAGGATCCTATCCTTCTCAATCCTCATTTGAATCAATTCCTCTGTGAACTTGCACCTCACGTTCACAAGGAAGAGTTCCCCATGCTCGCCCTTGAGCTCATTCCTGAACTTTACGATTCTGCCGGCAAACCTAAAGAGAAGATTGACAGCTACATGAACGGAGCCTTGGACGACTTTGCTAAGCAGTATGCTGCCGAGTCCGGAGTCAGTCTCTCTAATCCTTCTTCCGCGGTTTTGAACAAAAACCGAGGAATCAGTAAAGGAAGAGCGAGCGGTTATGGAATGGATATCCCTGTTGGAATCTCCAATAAAGACTTCATCTACGCTTTTGTCGATGTCGTAAGCTTAATGTCTTTTGTGGTTAAGCGTCGTTTCGGTTTGAAGAACAAGCTGAGCGCCCTGTTTGTTCTTTACACACTTCAGCATCTGCCCTTCTTTAATCTTCAAACAGACTTTCGCAACATTAAGACTTCCAAACTTTGGCCGGTTTTGATGCACACAGACGGTCAAACATCAGTCTTCGCTGCTCCAGGACCTCTTGTCCACTTTTCCACGGCTTCCTTGGTTGGTCACGGACCTTTTGATTATCAGAGTTGGACAGCTAAAGGCTGTCCAAAGAATCTTGCTCCTTTTAATAATCCCAAAGGCTTTCAGAAAGATGCTCGTAAAAGTCTCCGTCAGTTAAACCAGTGCTGCAATTCTTTCCTTAAGTCCTTCCTTCATTACCACCATAACAATGGCTAAACCTTCTATGCCCCTCGCCGATTGCCTGAGGCCTTTTAACCAATCTGACCGCCATAAAGTTCAGCCATTGATCAATGAGCTGAGGCAGGCGGTCGGAGACGATCATCTGCTTGGAATACAAACCGAGCTTTTTGAGGTATTGGTTAAGATCGTTGGCAATCTTCCTTTGAGCTCCGGTTCGGGATACTTTTGGCCGGGAAGCTACATCGACTTCTCTTTAAAGTTAAGCAGCATTGCGCTTAATCTTCTGCGTCAGCGCATCCAGTTCTTCACGATGCCGCTGGCTCAGAAAGAGTTCGAGACACAGCTTTTAAAACTCTTGGTTCCAACCATCTGTTTCTTCTTCAACTTACGCATTACGGCAATGACGTTCTGTGTGTCTGCGGAGAACGGCGATGAGTTTCGGTTTGAAGTGCCTTATGAAGATTGGTTCAAGGAACACGAGGGACAGGAACTTACGCTCTACCACAATGTCGATCCCGATCCTGAGGCTGCCGCTGGCAACATCAATCGTCTCGTCCTTAAATATCTTCCGGAATCTCTCCAAAAGCGCTTTGCAAAGAGCTTTAAGCGAGGATACCTTGCGCTGCTTTCCAAATTTATCCGAGGAGATGTCGGAAGTATTGTGAAGGATGAATTCATCCTCATCTTAATTTCTCAAGCAGAATCCATCCTCAGAGAGCAGATGACGATTGAATTTGCCAGACAAGGAGAGGAGCCGCCTCACTATATTCCTTCGATTCTGAGCTGGGCGATTTGCGCCCTGCTCGCGAACGAACTCTCTCCGGAAGCAGCGCTTAGGAAGTCCGATGAGATAGGCAATAAAGAACCTCTCCAAATCGTTGCACGTGCGATCACGTGCAAGGACGGAGAAATATATGCCGTAATCGAATATTTCTTTCCTCTCTTAACGGCTAAGCTTCAAGAACTCTTTCCTCGCCAAACATGGCGAGAGAAAGAGGTTCTCAGAATGTGCTGTCAGTGTGGAATCTTTGACTTGAAAGAAGGCGCTACTTTTGAAGAAGTCGCAAACCGCATTGAAATTTATAAGAAATGCGGAAAAGAAGTCGTCTCGACTCCCGTACAAGGTCTTCGCTTTAATAATTTCCTTCTTTATGTAGCAAATGACAGCTATTTCGGGAGAACCGTTCAATCTCTCCAAGCTAAACATTCTGTCAATGCTAATGATAAGAAACTGAAAGAGCTCGGTCTCTATAAGCCGGTTGCCAAATGGCAATGGGAAGACAAGAAACTGATGATGGAACGTTTGAAGCCCTACTTTGAGGAGGTATTAGCACCAAAAACGGAAGAGGATAAAGAAAGAAGGGAATTTTTCGCACAATTGATGGAAAAAGCCCGCAAGCGCTGGAAAAAAGAAGAACGAGCACTTAAAGAAGCCGAAGAAGCAAAAGTCCCTCCTGCAATTCTCGCTCAGCGTAAAGCCGATTTGGAGCATGCTTTGCGAGCATTCGAAGAAGCGAAAGAAAAATTTGACTGCGAATTCAACTTAAAGAAGAAACAAGCCAAAAACAAAAAGGCGAAGTCAAAGGAAGCTGCTACCAAAGCCGCTTCTGAAGAAGCGTCTGCCGAAACTACTAAAACTGAAGAACCTGCAAAAGAAATGTCTAATACAAACTTAATCGTCGTTCAAAAAGCCGAAGAATCTTCTGTTCCGACGATCCAAACCTCGCACGCAATTAAGGCCTCATGCAAACTCGTCTTTAATGCTCTTTGTCACGACACAAGCAGATTCTTCAGAGGTGTCGGGGAATGCTTTTCCGTGCAAAATTGGCTTGCTAAACGCGGCTACCGTTTGGTGAGAATCGATTCTGAAGATTCCTCTCCTTCTAATGCTCAAAAGAAACCTGACGTTAAACAGAACGCTTGTGAATCTAAGAAGGCCCGCGTCAATGAAGAAAACTCTTCTTTAATCGTCAGTCGGGCCACTGAAGCTCCCGGCGCTGAAGAGTCAGTCTCGACTGTCCAGGAGACACAGCACGAAGATACAGGCGTTGAAACCGTTGCAGAAAAATCGTCCGAAGAAAGCAAAACGGCTGCTTCTGAAAACACAGCCACCGTTTCAGCCGAGGCAGTTGAACAGACCTCAACTGAAGAACCTTCGAAGATAAGCAGAGAAGTCGCTAATCCAGAGCTTCAGCAGCAGTTAGTCCAAAGACTCAATGAGTCAGTGGAAAAATCTTCTATTCATCCTGAAAAACTTGCCGACATGGAAATGGATGCTGAAATCAAGAGACTGGCTTCTTTGAAAAACAAGGATAAATCCGACAACTTGTCGGACAACAAGACTTCTCAGGAAGCCAAGGTTAATACCAAAGAAAATGCAACAGCTGCTGCTGAGGCCCAATTCGTTGCTCAGCAAACCGAACCATCCTCCTCATCTAATGCTCAAAGCAAGTCTGACAAATCCTCTGATTCTAAGAATCCGTCTGTCGGCTCCGTACCCGAAACATCCTCTTCGACCAATGCAGAAAAGCCTAAAGCTAAACGCGGCCGCAAAAAGAAAGCGGATACCCAAACCGCTAATGCTCCTGAGAACGCAGCCGCCGTTCAGAATGTCAAACAAGCTGAAAAGCAAAAGGCCACAAGTGAAGCAAAACCTGCCTCCGCTGCAAAACCCAAAGCGAAAGCAGACGTGTCTAATCTGTCGAAATCAAATGCAGCTCCTTCTGACCAGAATCCTCCGAAGGCTAAACGCGGTCGAAAGCCAAAAGCTCTTCAGTCTGTTAATTCTCAGGCAAACAATGAAACTGCGAAGTCAAAGGAAGTTTCTGTTGTACAGACTGCAAAGACAGCTAAATCCGCTGCTCAAACAAAAGCTTCTGTCAAATCGGCAGCAAAAACAGTTAAAGCCACGACTCAAGCTAAAGCAGAAGTTAAGCCAGTACCTAATACTCCCGCAAAGACGCCTTCTTCAGGTAAGCCTTCTGCTAAAGCAATACAAGCAGCTTTAACCGCTTAAGCGTCCTCCTTTTAATTCTCAAAACATTCCAAATCGACCATTTTTACGGCCGATCGGGGGAGTTTTGTACCTAACGAATACCTATTGAAGCTTTTTACTATGGCTACACTCCATTTACCCTCTCGAGACAAGATCATCTTGAGCCGTACGGAAACAAGGAAGAAATTCGACGAGCTGCCGGACTGGGACAAAATGATGTTGTCCCGAGCTGCCATGAGAGCCCTCTTCATGGACAACCCGGATGTCATCCTCACAATTGACAAGTTAAGGGTCATCTCCCGCGACCATAAACATCCTCAAAACCGTAAAGATCCTTACGGCAGGGAAGATCTGGTACCTGCCGATCCGTTACCTCAGACCGGAATACGAATACACCTTAAAGCCTAAGGAAAAGCAAACTTGGGAAGATATGGCTAAGGAATACAGGTCAAAGAGGAACAAATCTTCCAGGTGTGTTACTTCAGCGCAGAAGGAAAACAGAAAGATCCAGCTCTGCCATCGTCACTTTTACGTAGATGAATACATGGAGCTTATGGCCACAAAAGCCAAAAGAGATCGTCTTAAACGTATGCAGACTCGTGAACCTTACAAGTACACCAGAAAGATCGTCTTAAAGCTCAGTAAGTCTGACAAGCGCTCGAGAGAGCGCGAGGTGCTGAAGAAAATGAGCCAAACCTACACTGCACACGAAATCATTACCTATCAGAAATGGTACGAGTGGAGGGAAAAGGCTAGAAAGCTTCTTCCCTTAAAGGCCGAATACTTCAACCAATGTCTTCGACGTTATCGGAACAAAGCGTTAAGCCGCGGAGAAAAGTTTTCTAAAGTCCGTCCGCTTAAACCTTGTCTTGATCTCAACCACGAAGTCTATTACCGCTCCAAGCGAGACAAATACATTCCGCTCGAAGTCTTTAACCATACGTTTAATCCTTTTCCTAATGTTCATCATCCGAGAAGATACTGCTATCCGGAGGCGCCGAAGCCATCCGTACAGACGATCCCATGAGTTGGCCGCGGTTTTTCCGTGGTTTGCATCGTCGGCCTATCTGGCATTTCTGGGTTTTCAAAACATCCTTCCCTTAAATCTCAGTTTCGCATTGCTGTCTTTAACGCTTGGGATGGGCGCCTACCGCTTGTCTAACGGCCTTCACATTCTGAGAGCCAGAAGTCTGCTTTCCGGCAGACGGATGGAGCTCATGAAGTTTTCCAGAGCGTTAGAGGACTTTGACGACAAATCCGTCTGTATCGGGTACGGATTTACGTGGCTTCCGGAACACACGCAAAAGCTCCATGACTTATCTCGCCTCAATATCTCAACCTTAATGCTCCCGTCTTTTATGCATCGTCTCTTTAATCGTCACGACAAGACTCAGCTGCCCGATGAAATCGGCATGCCTTATCTTCATGGGCTGGATACGTCTGAAAAGACCCTGAGCCGAGCCCTCAAAAACTTTGAAGGCGGCCTGCTCATTGTCGGAACGACTCAGGCCGGTAAAGGCGTGATGCTGAACTTCATTATGACGCAGGCCATTCTGAGAGGCGATGCAGTCATCTTCATTGACCCTAAAGGTTCCGACCGCATGTATAAGGCGTTCTGCCGAGCGTGCCAAAAGGCAGGCCGAGGCAAGCCCCTGCGCTTCCATCCCGGGAACCGCTCTAAGACCGATGGAATTCGTTTTGATGTAACGGCAGTGTTCAGCGCCGGCGCCCAGATCGCCACTCGCGTGATGTCTGTCGTTCCCGGAGAAGACAACGTCTTCAAGCAGTTTGCCTGGTCTTGTATCAAAACCTTTGCGGATGCCATGATCGAGCTCGGAGAAAAGCCTTCTTTGAAGACCTTGTCTCAGAACATAAACAAAGGCATTGAAGATCTTCTCCGAGCCTTAATTCTCCAAGCGGTCAAACAGCATGCTGACACAGATTGGAGAGAACAAGCCGAATCTTTCCTGCCTGCAAGAAGAGAAAACTGCACTGACGCCATCCACGAACTTAATGTTCTGGTGTCTTGGTACGAGAACGTACTGCCTGCGTATCTGCATACGATGGTCGTCGGCGAATGCTTAAAGATCTTCCATCACTCTAAAGAGCACTATTCCAAAATTACCGCAACACTTATGCCGATCTTTGCGATGTTGACTAGCGGCCCTCTGGAAGAATCTTTATCTCCTGATCCGTCTGACGCTTCCGATAAGCGTCCCATCTGGGATATGGAATCGCTCGTTAAATGTAAAGGCGTTCTTTACGTCAATCTTGACTCCTTGTCAGACAACATGATTGCTTCTGCCGTCGGTTCCATGCTCTTATCCGACTTAACGGCTTATGCTGGTAAACGGTACAATCTCGGCTTAAACGACGTTCGTATTTCGCTCTATGTCGACGAAGCCTCGAATGTGATCAATCAGCCCTTAATTGAACTGCTCAATAAAGGCGCCGAGGGCGGCGTTTACACCACGATTGCGATTCAGACGGTACCTGACTTAGCACATCGTTTGGGATCCGTCCATGCAGCACGCATGGTTCTCGGCAACTGCAACAACTTAATCGCTCTGCGCTGTAAAGATCGAGAAACTCAGGACTTTGTCACCGAAACCTTCGGCAAGACGTATATCCACAATGTCGACACCACGTTGTCGACTCATGCAGATACGCATCTCGGCATGCCTTCCTTTAAAGGCGGTGCTTCACACAAACGCACGGCCGTGCGCGAAGAGATTATTCCGTCGGAATATCTCGGCAAGCTCCCGAACGCTCAGTTCTTTGCTTCTCTTGGCGGCGGTCATCTAATGAAAGGCCGCGTCCCTGTGATCATTGACGACGAGGACAACTAAGATGCTCCCCCGACTCTTAATCCTCTTAATGATCCTTGTCTTGAGTTCCGTCATTTGGTGGCCCGGTTTGAATGACGCCTCGTCTTTTGAAAACTTGTCGGAACTTCATCTCAAAGACACGAGCCAAAAGGTCGGTTCCATGTTCGAGTCCATGAAGCCTGTCATGGACGGCGTTCACACCAAAGTGACCAGTTCCTTTAATGCTCTGCTCGGAGACACTTACCTTCCGTCTGCGGAAGTGGACGGACACAAGGACGCGCCGACAAAAGAATTCTTTACGCGTCTTTGGTCTTCACCCTACTTCGTCTCGATGCGGGCCATGCTGGAGATGTCGTGCGTTCGAGCCATATTGGCGATCGGCTGGTTTGCGTTTTTGTCTCCGATTCTTATTTCCGTAGTCATTGATGCATGGGTTGTCAGACGCTTGAAGTATGAGAGTTTTGCGGTGCACCACCCGACACTCTATCAAGTGGCTTTGTCCTCTCCAACCGTTCTTTTGATTTGCGCATTTGCCGTGATGCTAATGCCTTGGTTTATTCCGGCTTGGATTGCTGCGCTCTTCTACGTGGCTTTCCTCATGTCCATCCATTTAATCGTCTCTAATTTCCATCGATTCGGATAACTTATGAAACGTCTTCTCCTTTTAATGCTTCTTTCGCTTGTCGGAACTTCTGTATCTGCAGCGGAAGACTGCTTTGACCGAATTGCCAGAGAGAAAGGACTGGATGCAGATTTGCTTCGCGCCATTGCGTTTGTGGAATCTTCCGGCAATCCGTCTGCCGTCGGTCGTAATGCTTCGAGCGAAGACTACGGACTAATGCAGATCAACTCCGGCTGGCTGAAGCGCTTTAAGACGTCTAAGTCAGAGTTGCTGAACGATGCCTGTTTTAATGTTCAAGTCGGTGCAGAGATCTTGGCGGACAACTTTACGCGCGCCGCGCATCCTTGGGATGCCGTCGGCGCCTACAACGCCGCCTGTACTCGACTTAAAGGTCAGGACTGTATTGATGCCCGACAAAAGTATGCCTGGAAAGTCTATCGAGCCTACATAGGAATGTCTGACGCTAAACGCCAAAAGCTCAGAGACGTCACCTCTTAATTCTCTCTTTTTAAAAAGTTTTTTTGTAACGCCTTCCGCGTCGCTTTTTGACAAAGGCCGCGGCTGCGGAGGGATTTTTTGTCCTTAATCGGCCTTTGTCTTCTCTTTTACTTAACTTTTAGGAGTTTTTAATGACTTTATCTATCGCCGCAAACAGAACTTTTGCTTTTGTTCCTGCTCTTCTGTCCGTCTCTGTTTTTGTCCTGAGCGCCGTCTGTCCGGACGCTGCCTGGGCCGGAACTTCGACCGGAGGCCAGGAACACTTTGCGGATCTCTACGCCATGTTAAAGGCCTGGAGTACCGGCACGCTCGGTAAATCCATCGCCCTAATGTTCCTGCTTGTCGGTTTAGGTGTCGGCGTCATCCGCGGATCCATCATGGGTGCCGTGGGCTGCGTTGCCGCTTCCATGGCTTTGTTCATCGGCCCGCAGATCATTGAACAGATCTTCACGGCCCTGATCTAACTCTTTTGAGTTCGGTTGCCCGAAGCTCTTTCGGGCTTCCGATTCTTCCAGGAATCAATCATGGAATCCTTTAATCCTCACGAATACGTCCCTCGCCGCTTGGATGCGCCTGCAAAGTTTCTGCTTTGGGACTTTGATTTGGTGGCGTCCGGCATTGCGGGACTTGCCTTCGGCATCATCGTTAATTCTCTTCTGATGGGTGCGATTGCCTCTTATGCTGCAATCTGGGCGTACAGCCGTCTCAAACAGAAGCGTCATCCCGGATACGGACTTCATTACCTCTACTGGCAGTTTCCTTTTAGAACCTTTAAGCGCACTCCGCCATCGAGCCGCCGCTTTTTTGTCGGATAACCGAATATGAACGTTAAAGAATATACGACTGAGATTTCTGCTCGTCTTGCGCTGCGCTCTTTCTTTATCTATGCCTTTGCTGCGTCTCTCATTGTCAATCTCATTCTCGCATTCGGCTTAATCGTCCTTGATAAAAAAGACCGTGTAGTTGTGCTGCCGGCAGAAATCACGAAGTCTTTCTGGCTGGATGCCAACGGCGTCTCTCCGGAGTACTTAGAGCAGATGGGACTTTTTGCGCTGCAGCTCGCTCTTAATAATTCTCCAGAGACCTTTGAGCACAACCAAAGAAAGCTGCTTCAGTACGTCTCACCTGAGCGACGCGGTGCCACAGAAGTCTTCTTAACCGCTCAAGGACGCCGCATGAAGAGTGCAAATGCTTCCGTGCATATGCTGCCAGAAGCCGTGGAGACCAGAGCCTCCACCATGCAGATTTCTGTTCGCGGCAACGTTCGCCAGTTCATCGGAGACAAACTCACTTCCATGCAGAAGAAGTGCTGGATCGTAAAGTTTACCTACAGAAACTCTCGTCTTTGGTTAGAAACGATGCAGGAAGCCGACTGCAAACGACCGTTTGAACCGATGAAGCCCACCGGAGAAATCTAATGATCCTTCCTAATCGTCTTCTCATTCTCAGCGTATTTCTTTGCCAGTCTGCGGTTTTCTTTAGCTCTTCTCTTAATGCTAAAGAGATGCCCAAAGGATCGGCTTCGTCTGAAGCCCAGTCCTCTGTACATGCTGCGGTCGCTTATAAACAGCCTAACCGTGTTGTCGTGTTAAACAGCAAGATTGTCCGAGCGGTTTACGACAACAATCTGATCCAAGCTGACAAGGATCCGACCACCGGTTCTTTGTACGTGGTTCCGCTGACCAAAGAAACGACCGGAATGTTTGTGGTGACCGAATCCGGACAAACACACAGCATTACGCTCTCGCCAAAAGAACGTTTGACTGCTCAAACCGTCACGCTGAAAGAATCCGGAACCTTCTCTTCTTTTGATGGTCCGTCCGTGTCGTCTGAACTTTCCGGTCTTCCCTATGAAGAGCGAATCCAGACTGCGCTAAAACTTATCCCGCAATTGCGGGACTCCGAGGGCGAAGCGCTCGGAGGCACGCTTGCCAGCGTCTATCTCCATGCTCAGCCTGTCAGAGCTTGGAATGCTTTAGGGCTGAGACTTGAACGCTATCGCATCCTGAATCGTACAAAACACAAACAGACGGTTCGTGAACCGGAGTTTTGGCGAAACGGTGTCTTGGCGGTTGCAACTGAGGCTTCCGATCTTGCCCCCGGAGCATCTGCTGATCTTTGGCTGGTGAGGTCTGCAAGATGAGTGTCAAGAGTTTTTTCGAAAGTGAGAGAAGAAAAAAGCAGATCCGTGGGCTTCTTGTTATCTTGGCCCTGTGCTTTGTCGGCACCATGATTTCTTCTCACTTCTCTAACAGCAAGAAACCTGCCCCGGTTCCTCAGACCACGAGTTCCACCCAAATCTCGATGGTTCCTTCTAAGGCGGATTATGAACAGCATCAGGCCATCTATAACGATCGTCTGCTGAACTTAGAAAGAGAGTCCAAAGAAGCCAAACAGCGTGAAGCCAAACTTCAAAGCGATAAGAAACGCTTGGAAGACCGTATCGCACTCCTAGAAAAGAATGCTCCTAGGGCTAATCGTCAGACAGAAACCGCCCCGTCGGAAGACGGCTGGCCGCCTTCCGAGATTCTCGGGAAACAGCCGATCAGCAAGAAGACGGGCTTTACGAGCGGAAATCCGTCTCAGGGCAGATATTCTCGCCAGCAGTCCGATGCGCCTGTCTCTTCTCCGGCTCCGCGCCTTGTGATCAACAATTTCGGCTCTGTTCCTAATCCTTCCAATGCTCTCGGAACTCTGGCCGCCAAAACTAAGCCTGAGACCTTGTCTTACCTGCCGAGCGGCACTTTTGCTAAAGCTCGCCTCTTAAACGGCGCCACTGCGCCGACCCGAGGACAAGGTTCGGGCAATCCGGTTCCTGTTCTCTTAGAGCTCACCGATTCTGCTGTCATGCCTAATCTTTACCGTTCAGGCATTAAACGCTGCTTTGTGACTGCTAATGCCACCGGCGAGTTAGCGAGCGAACGTGTATTGATTCGTTTAGACCGCTTGTCTTGTATCGACGAAAACGGCGGAGCCGTGGATAAGAAGATCCAAGGATATGTTTCCGGAGAAGACGGCAAGACCGGTCTTCGTGCCCGCTTAGTCACCAAGAGCGGACAAGCCATTGCGAATGCGCTCTTTACCGGAACTTTGGCCGGTCTCGGCAAAGCGGTATCTCTCGCATCTGAGAACCAAACGACTTCTATTACCGGAACGGTTTCTACTACTGTCACGAATCCTTGGAAAGCGGGATTCGGAGAAGGCGCCACACACGCCATGAATCGAATCACCGATTACTACTTAAAGCTCGCAAGCGACATGTTCCCGGTCCTTGAAGTGGATTCCGGACGCAATGTCGAGATTGTGATCTCAAACGGCATATCGATTGAACGAAACACTAAACCTTAATTTACTGCCATGTTTAAACCATCTTCCCTTTTAACTGTCCTTGTCTCTGTGGGTCTGGCCGCACCGATTTCGAGTTTTGCTTCCGGTGCGTGTGTCAATCCTGACTTTAGGGCTCAGAAAGTTTCTGCCGTTAAAACTTCGGCACCGCAGAAGGCAGCCGCCTCTGAAACTCCGGCCTCTAAAGAATCTAATGCGCCATCTGTTCCTTTAATCGCCGGACAAGCCGATGAATTGAAGATCGCAGCGGATAACTTCAAGACGCGTTATCCCAAGACGAAAGTCCTTGCCTATCGCCTGACGCCTCTGGCCGGAATCTTCGAAGCGACCGTCGGCAAAGAAGTCATCTACTTTGATAAGACTGCAAGGTTTGTGTTTTCCGGCCGTCTCTTAGATATGGATCGAGGAGAAGACTTAACCGACCAACGTCTTAAAGACTTAAGAAGAATCGCTTTTGATTCTTTACCTCTGGATAAAGCACTCAAGACCGTATACGGAAACGGTAAAAGAAAGCTTGTCGTCTTTACCGATGTCGATTGTCCTTTCTCCCGCAAACTCGGAACCACGCTTGAATCCCTAAAAGACGTGACTATCTATACCTTCCTCTTTCCGCTGGAGTCCATCCATCCGGAAGCCCGCGGAAAGTCCGAGGCGATCTGGTGCGCTAAAGATCCTTCTAAAGCTCTTACCTCTGCCTTAAAAGGCGAACCGATGCTCAAAGCCATTGCCGACAATCCGGTTTGTCCGTCTCCCGTGAATGACGTTCTGACTTTAGCAAAGCAACACGGCATCGGCGGCACGCCAACGCTGATCAATGAAGCCGGAGACCGTACGGCCGGCGCCCTTCCGCTCGACAAACTTGAGGCGTTTATCAACGCTCCTTTGCAGGGAAACTAAATGAAACGACTCTCCTTAATCGTCTCTGCGGTCTCTGCTGCACTGATTCTTTCCGGATGCGGATCGCTCACAGGATTTTCTAATGCAAAGACAGACTTTGCCTGTGCCGATCTTTCCGGCGGCCCGTCCTGCAGAAACATCTCTCAGGTCTATGATGGAAACAATCCGACCACTCCGGTTGTCTTAGCGGCTTCTGAAGAAGACTTTGTTCAGCCGTTCTTTGAACCCAATCAGACAAAGAGCAGTCCGGAAGTTAAAGCGGAGCCAGCTGAAGTATCCGTCGAGCGGGCACAAACGAGCGCTGTTGAACGGACTTCCGACTTCGTCACGATTGTTCCTGCACGTCCGTGGCGCAAACCGGAAACCGTGTTTCGAGTTTGGCTCGCACCCTTCCACGATAAGTTAGGCGACCTGCATGACCAGCGGTATCTCTATGTCCGTTTAGAGAACGGCGGCTGGACAACCGACAGTGTCAATGAACTTGTCTCGTCTTCCCGCTTGTCTAAACCCGTTTATCCGTTGTCTTCCGACCAGCCCCAGGATCCCAATGAAGCTAAACGAGAAAAGCTTAAACAGCTTCCCGCTTTCGGCTTTACCGGCAAACCCTAAATCCTCCTTCTTTTAATCGTCCTTTTCTTTCTCATGAAGCTCAAAAACTTCCTGTCTTCTGCGGCCTCTCTGTTTGCCTTTCAAGACTTAAAACCGAACTTTAAGGCGCACCCAGGTGCTACTCCGACGCGCCGCAAAGCGCCTTTGCGCATTGACCGCTTCGCCGACGAACTGCCCTACGCCCAATTTGAAGAAAGCGACAAGCTCTGTGCCATTGCCGCACCCGATGGATCGTTTGAAGGATTAGGTTTTGTCATTGAAGTGACACCCCAAACGGGAACGTCCTTAAATATGGCAAAAAGCCTTGAGCACATGATCGGATCAATCCTTCCGGACGGAACCGGGGTTCAGGTGAGTCTTTTCGGATCTCCGTTTATCGAACCTCTTGTCGAACTTGTCCGAAGCCAAACCCTTCGTCCGACACCGGAAGACACGCCGGCACGCGCCGAGCAAAAGGACTTGCTGTCCGCCATGACACAAGCCAAGGCAAAGTTTCTCTCTCGCTCTGCGACTCAGGCGCCCCATCCGGGGCTGCCCATCCTCGGCCGCAATCTTCGCTGCTGGATTTCGGTTGTCATCCCTGCTAAGGATCCTTTTGCTTCCGAGGCCAGAGACAATGCACTTTTGGTTCGCAAGGTCATGGTTTCGACCTTGAACCAATGGCATTTCGCGCCCTTTGTTTGGGATGAGCGGATTTTGGTTCACTCCCTATCCCTCATTCTTAATCCTCAGCTTTTTGTGAACGGCGCATGGTCGTTTTCTGAAGTGGATACCGCTCGAGAACCTCGTGCTCAAATGGTCTCTCACGAAACAATCATTTCCGTGGAAGAAGACGGCATTGTTTTTCGCTCTGCCAATCATCCTTTAACCGTCAAAGCGGTGAGTCTCTCTCCGCACGGCTATCCGCAAAGCTTCTCATTAGACAATATGGCTCGGGCTGCCGGAGATGTGGAAGGTTCTTTAGGCTTCTCCAGTCCGTTCCTCATTACGACTTATCTCTCTAAAACGTCTTATGAGAAAGGCAAGAGCTACGCTCAGCTTAAAAGCGCTCGAGCTGAACAAATGTCTGCTACGGAAATTGCCCGCTTTATTCCGACGCTCCAAGAGGAAGCCAGAGATTGGAGAGCAGCTGTGCAGTCTTTTGAGCACGGTGAAGGCTTAGTCCAGCTCTCGCACCAAGTCATGATCTTCCCGACGACCGAGAACGTCACCCATGAAGTTCAAACGGCAATCGGGATCTTCAAGAAGATGTCGATTGAGCTTATGCAAGATCACTTAATGCATCTTCAAGGCTTAATGGCCTCTTTACCAATGACCGGAGGCCCCCTGCTGGCCCATGACGTAAAGCTTGCTAAACGCTCTTCGACGAAGACAAGTGCCAATGCCGCCAATACGATGCCTTTACTCGGTGACTGGAAAGGCTCCGGTACACGAGCGGGACACTTGCTGCCGACACCGATTCTTTCGCTGTTTTCTCGCAGAGGGCAGATCACGCACATTGATCCTTTTGCTAATCCTCATGGCAACTACAACGGCATCGTGACGGGATCCTCCGGATCCGGTAAATCCGTCATGCTGAACTCTCTGGCCCTCGGAACACTTTGCTCCAACGGTCGTGTGTGGGTCATCGATATCGGCCGAAGCTACGAAAAACTCTGCCACTGCGTCAACGGCCAATGGATTGAACTCTCGGATACGCCTCGCCCTGACGGCAAGATCGATTGTCTTAATCCTCTCTCGGTAACAAAGAACATCGAAGCTGATATGGACTTAGTCCTGCCTCTGATTACTCAAATGGCATCTTCCAATGAACAGCTCGATGACTTAATGCTCTCGCATCTTCAGATCCATATTCGCCATATCTGGTATGAAGCCAAAGCCCTGAACAAAGTTCCGACGATTACCGACTTAACTCGTTCGCTCCTTCATAACGGTCGACTAGGAGGCGCTCATCCTCGCCTTAACGATCCTGAATGGGAAGCCTATTACGCTTCTTTAACTACAGAAGAGCAGAAGACACTAGACGATCCCCGTCTTGTCGACCTCGGCGTCAAACTCATGCCTTACGCACAAGGCGGCGCTTATGTCTCCTTCTTTGAAGGCGAAGCCAATATCGACTTTGACAATCACTTCATTGTGCTTGAGCTGGAACAGCTCAACACCAAAAAATCGCTTCAAGCCGTTGTCTTAATGCTCCTGATGTATCTCATCGACGTAGAGATGCGTCGAGGCGAACGTTCTCAGCCCAAACTTGTCATCATCGACGAAGCCTGGGACTTAATGGTCCGCGGACATTCTTCTAAATTTATTGAAGCGGGTTACCGCCGTGCCCGTAAATTGAATGGCGCTTTCTTTACCGGCACCCAAGGCCCGGGAGACTACTGGAAGAGTTCTGCGGCTAAGGCGGCTTTGGACAACGCCGACTGCAAGTTCATCATGAAGCTCAAAGAATCCGTCTTGAGCGAATGCGAAAAAGAATCCCAGCTCGGTTTAGATGAGTATGAGTTTCAGCAGCTCCGTTCGCTTAAAGGTCTGAGAGACGTTTATTCCGAAGTTTTAGTGAAGATCGGCGACGCACCGACCTCGGTGAATCGTCTGATTCTTGATCCATTTTCTCTGTTGGTCATGAGTACGCATCCGAAAGACATCAGCGACATCAACCGCTTCCGCAAAGAAGGATTGTCGATGAGAAAAGCCATTGAAGCCGTTTTATTAGAACGCGGTCAAGGCGAATTCATTCCTTAATCCTCCTTCCCTTTAATCATCTGTCAGCTCTGAGACCTCGATCCAAATTCTTTTTTACTCTTATGAAATACCCTTTTCTTTCCGCCGTCGCCGCGGCTTCTATCGGCGTGGGTTTAGGCTTTGCCGCGCTTCACGCCCAAGAGCGCATCTCCGACTTTCTTAATCGTCCCCGCTTTGCCGTCGTCAACCTTAACTCTGTGGTTAAAGCCAATGAAGTGCGCGTGATTGCTCAAGGCAAACGAGGTGAAGAAATCTTGTCCGAAGCACAAAGCTTCGCTAAGAGACTCAAAGAAGAGCTTGCCTTGATAGAAAACGAATGCGACTGCGTTCTTCTGGTTTCTTCAGCTGTCATTTCTAACGCAAAGCTACCTGATTACACCGCACACCTTTCCGCCAAACTCGGACTTTCTGCCGAGCAGCAAAGCAATCAGCTTCAGCAGATCGAAGCTCGATTAAACAGCGGAATCAAACGATGAGCCGCATGAAAGCCCACCCGAGAGTCTTTTGGCATCGTCTAAAAAATCATATTCGCCGCTTCGGATGGATTTGGCTAGCTGTCTTCTTAATCCTCAGCCTCGTTAACCATCGCTGGCATCTGGCTTTAAACCGCTCTCACTCTCTGCCGTTCAAGCTCTTTGCGATTGAACGAGGACAAAAGGAGATCAAAGTCGGAGATTACGTGGCTTTTGAACCTAAGCCTTCAGCTGTCGGAGGTTACCGTCTGACCTTTATCAAGGAAGTGGTCTGTGGTCCCGGCCAAACGCTGACTCGTGAGAACCGTACGTTCTATTGCGACGGCAAAGAACTCACCACCGCTAAAGAACGCGCTCTGAACGGCAATCCTTTAGAAGCCACTCAGCCTCAGGTTTTAGGGGAAGACCAATACTTTGTGCTCGGAACGCACAAAGATTCTTATGACAGCCGTTATGAAGCTTTCGGCTTGATCGACCGCTGCCGCTTCAGCGGCAAAGCTCATCCTCTCTTTTAATGGCCGAAGATTGTCATGAAACTAACCCGTGTCATTCTTTCAACTTGCGCTGTCGTCTCTTCCGTCGTTTGCATTTCTGCCTACAGCGTTGCTTCGAGCGAACCTTCGGTGAGCTTTAGTGTCGCAAAACCCTACGCTAAAGAAACCGCACTTAAACCCAAAGTCGAAATCCTCGAACCGCTCGGTCCATTGCACGATATTTCCGAACCCGACATTCTCGAAGCTTTTAAATCTCGTGTCGATGCAATGAAAGCGTCCGGTGAATACGATCGTCGTTTCAACCAAAACAAAGACCGTATTTCCAAAGAGCTCGAACACCCGACACCAGTTGTCGGATTGAAGAGAGCCAAAGAACTGCGAGTATGGGAATTGTCTGCTTCCGTTCCCGAGACTTTGCCGGAATCTCTTCTTCGTCAGGCTCAGTCCATCCCAATGCCGCACCTTTCTCGTTCACTGCTTTTTGTTGATGGAACCGACGTCCAATCTCTGAAAGTCGCGCAGAAACTCTTTGAGTCGCAGAAAGATCTGCGGGTTGTCCTTGTGAACGGCGCGCCGGCAGACGTCTCCGAAAAGCTCCATCGCCGTGTGTTCTTTGATCAAGGCGGCGCCCTAGTCCGCGTCTTCGGAATCGAAGCTGTCCCCGCCCTTCTCTTTAATGGTCCGGAAGGGCCTACCACTGCGGAATTTGCCCCCGACCAATTGTCCGAACTCCTTTCTTTGATGCCTCAGCCATGAAACGCTCTCTTCTAATGCTCCTTTTATCTTTCTGTTTTGCAGCTTCCGCTTCTGCCGGAAACTGCAAAGGTAGAATCATCAATCCGATCACGGATGTCTGCTGGAGCTGTGTTTTCCCGATCAAGCTCGGAGGCGTTACGCTTTCTTCCGGAAACAATGCCGATCCGGAAACCGATGCCAATCGTCTTTGTCTTTGTGCTTCCGGCGCCAATCTCACTGTCGGTCTTAATATGTCCTTCTGGGAACCGCTAAGAACCGCTGAAGTCGTCCGTACACCATACTGTTTTCCGTCGCTCGGCGGCATGGAACTTAATGTCGGCATTCGAGCACCGGCTCACGGCCGTACACCCAATAAATCGACATCCGCTCAGCGCTCTTCCTTTTATCAAGTGCACTGGTACTTCACACCTTGGCTTTTTATCCTTGAAGTCTTTCTCGATACCAAATGTCTGGAACAGTCCGCATGGGATTTAGCCTATATGACAGAGCTCGATCCGCTCTGGGATGATTCAGTCACCACGTTCTTCTTAAATCCCGATGCCTCGCTCTTTGCGAATCCGGCCGCAGCTGCGGCCTGCGCAGCAGACTGCGTTGCTGCAACGTCTTCTCTGCCGGTCTCCGAGCTCTATTGGTGCGCGGGCTGCCACGGCGGAATCTTCCCGCTAACCGGCTGGGTCGGCTCTCATGTTCACTTTCCGCAGGCCTCATCTCTTCTTGTCGCCCGCTTCACGATGAAGCTCCATCGCTCCGGTCTTCAATGGGCCGCTTACGGAGAAAAAGGCCAATGCGGCCCTTATCTCGAACCGATCATGGATAAGCGTGTCTATCGAACACAAATGATGTATCCGTCACGTACCACCGGTAAACGAGACGGACGATGCTGTTATCCGATGGGCGCCTCAACTTCGCTTTGGCATTCCGGCAAAACCTGGGCTTCCGGCGGGGAAGATGCGGCTTATCTCATCTATCGCAAACGGGACTGCTGCCAAGGAGCGGGGATTCAGCCGAGTTGATTCTGAAATATGCACACTTTTTCAAACCTTAATGCTCCTTCCAACCGAACACAAAAAAACTTTTTGAATTAAACATACTTATTCAAAAATTTATTTATGAATAAATCATACTTTTTCAAATTTCTCTTGGCTGCCTCACTGGCTTGCCCGCTTGTCGGATCAGCTTCCTCTGAGCCTTGGACCATCGAAGATGTCCTCGAAGCCTCTTCCGAACTCTCTCGGCAGATGCGAGATCCCGAGGCCGCACCGCAAAAGTCTCTGCCGCAGGCCTTTGTCTTGGTATCGTTTTCTATGCCCGAGGTTTCTTTAGAACGTTTAGCCCGTGATGCCAAAGACGCCGGGATCCCGTTGGTTTTCCGCGGTGTCCCGGAAACTAAACCATCCTCTGACTCTAAACTGCCGCTCCTTAATCCTCAGTCACTGGCTGCCTTTCAGCCTTTAATCGAATCCGGCGCCGATGTTCAGCTCAATCCTGAACTCTTTTCCGAATTCAATGTCCGTCAGGTTCCCGCTTTAATCATCAGAGAAGAAAGCTCCGCTTCCTCGGACGGGTGCATCCAAAGCCCTAAAGCCGTCATTGTTCCCGGAGACGTGACCTTGGGATACGCCTTAGACCGTCTAACCGATCGCAAAGACTCGATCGGAGACGTCGCCCGCGCGCTTCGCACCAAACTTGGGAACCGACCGTAATGCTTAGCACCCTTCCTCGCGCTTTAATCAGCTCCGCCCTTTTAATGCTCTTGAGCTCCTCGGCCGTCGCTTACGACAAACAGTCCGCGATGGACGCCGCCAAAGAAGAAGCAGCTAGGCTGTCGATCAAAGACATCCTCACCGAGAGCTCAGCTTCCGGCACGGTTCCTGAGTATGGCTCAGACGTTTCCGAACTCAAAGATCTGTTTGCTAAAGGTCAAGGCAATCTTCTGACGCCCGGCAGCTCAAAAGCCGACGGATGTTTGTCGCAAACTTCTATGGACTGCAGAGCCGTCCAGGTGATTTACGACACACATTCAAGACCCGATTGGGAAGAATCCGATTTCGACAACATCTTGGCCGATCGTGATCATCTCTTAAACAAGCTTCCCGATCTTCCGCCTAATGGTCAGGAAATCTGCGAAACCATTACCACCACTCGTCCGCCCCAGACCGACTTTTCCGTCTGCGAAGAAACCACGGTCGGAAGCTCCACTCAGTCCTGCTTTGAAGGCTGGACAGAAAAGCTCGACGTCTCAACATTATTTGAATGTATTGCTCGAACCGGTAAGAAACTTACCGTCGAGTGCCTCGCCGACTACAACGAAACTTCACAGGACTACACGTGTCTTCATACACCGCCCCAAACTTGCCACGTCGGAGAAAAAGTCCAAATCCACAGCACCTATCAATACCGCTGTAAAACTCAGCAGTTTGAACAAAACACTTATCGATGCAATCGATACTTGGAAGTGGTCGGCTACTCGGGCTGCGAAATCGGCAAATTCTTTGAAGCTGCTTCCGAGACCTCGTCCTCTTTAGGCAAAGACACCTGCAACGGCGGAGACGTCATTGAACTCAAGTACCAGTGTTCTAATGACCTTATCCCAAAACTTCGGATAGAAACCAACGTTAAAAATTCCGCTAACTTCGGTTTTGATATACAGGCGGAGGACTTTCAAAGCGAACATTTCTTCTCTAACTGTAAAGGCGTCTGGACGGGACAAACTCGCTGTACCGGCGTGAACTGTACGGTAGAAATCAAGATGGATATCTACACGCGGCCGGGCAAATGGGATTATTCAGGGTCGATCTCCAAGCGTTTTTCTTTTCAGAAAAACGTCAACGACATTTCCTTAGACAAGTGGCGCACCACCTGCGTCAGCGATGACGGCAAAGTCGTGGAGTTCGAATCATGATCCGTCTTCCTTTAATCGTCCTTTTGTCCTCCCTGACCGTCCTGTCTTCTGCGCCTGTCCGTGGCGCCTGCACGGACGGCCCCGAAGTCTGTGTCGACGGTCCCGGCTCCAAGTTTATTAATGGCGTTGAGGTCTGGCGCGAATGCTGGAACTATCAAACCACGCGTCACTGCACTTCAAGCTCGACTGTCGATTATTGTTCCGGCCTAAAACAAACACCGGGTTGTCGTCAAACAAAAGCAGAGTGTCTGAGTTACAGCCTGACCGGTACCTGTATGTCTTGGAACAGTACTTATATCTGTTCCGAAGAAGCAAAAGAAACAGAAAACATCGAAATTCTCGATAGTTCTCATACCGTTATATCCGGAACGGATACGACGACTTGTTCAAGTTTCTTAGACAATCCCGACTGCTATATCGCAGAAGAGAAATGTATCGAAGGTCCTGAGACACGAATCATTAACGGCGTAGCCGTTTATAAAGAGTGCTGGAAGAAAGAACTCGCTTTTGCCTGCGCTGCTCTCGGCGCCTCCAACAGCTGCCAAATCCTCGCCTCTAAAGGCTGTCAGCCCATAGGAGAAAAAGTTTGCGAGCGAGTCGGTGCCGACGGTTCTTGTGCGCAGTATTCGCAGAAGTTCCACTGCGTTAATACCGATCCGATTGAAGGCGATGACATCACGCCGGAAGGCACACCGGCTAAACCGGGCTTTGATCTTCTTGCCTGTAAAACAGCTACGGAAGGCATGACCTGTAAAACCTCCGGTTACTCCTGTATGCAGACCAACGATAAAGGCGAATGCATTCAGCGCAAATACATCTATAACTGCACCAAATCCCTAAACGAAAACTCGTGCGAAGCCCTAGAAAAGCTTCCCGAATGCGAAGTTCGTAAATCCACCTGCATCGAACGCGACGGCCCGAAGTGTTTGGCTTATAAAAAAGAGATCTTCTGCAAAGGCGACTCCGAAATCTCAGCCCCCGGCACCGACATCATCGATTCAAACATTATCATCGGTTCCATTGAACCCTCGGACACTTGTCTTCCTCTTAAAGATAATCCGGCCTGCACGGTGCTTCGAACGGAATGTGTCGAAGGCCCGGCAGAAAAGATTATCAACGGCGTCCTCGTCTATAAAGACTGCTGGAAGTACGAACACGTCTATGTCTGCGGAGCTTCTGGCGATGGCTCTGAAGAAACCAAGAACGACTGCGGTAAGTTCGAAGCCGATAAAGACTGCGTCAAAGTCTCTTCCGAATGCATTGCGGTCGATGACCAAGGCAAATGCTTAACAACCGCCCACACTTATCGCTGTGTAGAAAAAGAAGGCTCCGTCGTCACGGAAACCATCTGCCGTCCCGCCGAATGCTTGGACGGCATCTGCGAGGGCTCCGGTGATCCGGCCGACTCCGACTTCTCTAAAGTGATCACGATGCTCGAGACCGCTCGTCAAGGCGCCCTTTACGGCGACTACGACAACGGCCGCTTCTTTAACGGAGAAGTCGATGAATGCTCCAAGAAAGTCTTGGGCTTCTCCTGCTGCGATACCAAAGTTAAAGCCGGAACAGCCAATTCGTCTGCTTTCGGCAAAGCAATGAGCTTTGCCGGAGACGTGACGGTAGAAACCGTCAAATACATCGGAAGCCCCTACGTTTATGACGTCTTGTCGGCTTCTGACGCTACCTCCGGCATCTTGAATATGCTCTACGGCGATGCCACAAGCGGCATCTATAACCCGTCGCTCTCTTTCTATGGTTTCGGAATGACGCTTCAAGGCGGTCAAATGTATTTCACCTTTGACCCGACTTCCTTTGCCATGTCCGTTGCCCTCCAAATCGCATTGGACTATCTCCAGTGCGAACCTAAAGAGCAGACCTTAATGCTCAAGAAAGGCCAGAAGCTCTGCCACTATGTCGGAACTTACTGTTCCAAGAAAGTCGTCACCTGCGTCGAAAGAAAAGAAAGCTACTGCTGCTACAACTCGCCGCTTGCCCGAATCCTTCAGGAACAAGGTCGTCCTCAGTTGGGCAAAGGCTGGGGCTCGGCTCAGAATCCTCAGTGCGAAGGCTTCACCCAAGACGAACTCGAACGCCTGAATTTTGACGCAATGGACTTGTCTGAGTTCGCAGCCTTAATCGTCCAAAAGAACGAACTCAATTCTGCTGCCGCCCAAGACCGAGGAACGGCCCATACCAAGAATTTGGTCGATAAAAACTTAGGCGCTTATGTGTCGCCGTCCGTGGGCTCTTCACACGTTGTCGACCCTAACTTCACGGGTACTCCGACAGCGCCCAACCGTCCCTCGCCTCCTAAAGCTCCCTCTAAGAATCTTAAAAACTAACATCTAATTATGTGCAAAAGACCACAAAATCTTTATCTGCTTCTATCACTGGCCTTAACGCTCGCTGCGCCTGCGTCGCTCGCCGCTTCCTTTTGGGATGAAGACGTTTGGAACTCTGAAGACCGTGGATTTCTTTACTACCCGCCCGAAGAATTAAAGAAGAAAGTCCCGGATCCTAATGCGCCAAAAGATCTCTCTTTAATCCTAAGCGCGGCAGAACTTAGAGCCGAATACACCAAACGATTAGAGAACGCGACCTTTCTTCCGACGGAAGCCAACGTCTTAGCCTTCCAAGAGGTCAACCATTTCGTTCAAGAAAAAGCCGCTCTCTTTACAGATATGAACCGCCGCGTTTCTTGGCAGAACCCGCAGTTTGATTTCTCAACCCTTAATCCGGCTGCTAACTTTGCTCAAGTCTCTTTAAAGGAAGACAGAAACCAAACCCGCAAGGAACAGATTCCTCAGATCGCTCAAGACTGGGGCCTGATGTACTTCTATCGCTCCGACTGCCGCTTCTGTGCTTTGCAGTCTCCGCTGGTAAAACAGCTCAAAGACACGTTTGGTTTTGAAGTGCTTGCCGTCTCGCTTGACGGCTCCCCTAATGATCATTTCCCGGATGCGCTGCCAGACAACGGTGTTTCAAAACTCTTAACCAACGGCTTAGGACTTGACCGAGTACCCGCACTCTTCATGGTCAAACGCGACCAATCCGCTTCTTACTTAGTTTCTTCCGGTGTGCTTTCGCTCGAAGACATGCTCAACCGTATTCAGACTCTGGCACTAAGCAAGCCCGGAGAGTCACTTTTCGGCGGGGCGCAGGCCGCAAACTCTGTGCAAAAGACCACAAACTTTTCTGCCCCTGACGCCTTTACTAACTCCGTCTTAACAACGCTCGGCGCCCCTCCGTCCCTTTAATCTTCTTCAGCCATGAACCATAAATTCACAAAACTTTTCTCCGCCTTGGCGTTAAGTACCTTTCTCTTTACTGCGGACGCTTCCGCAGGCTTCATGAAAGACTTCTATTCCGCCGCAGGTTCTTATCAAGGAAATGTCACACCGACAGGTGTCTATCAGTCTTCCGGCATGAATACCGTCACAGGCGGTGGATTTGTCTATCGCGCCCCTCGCAAAGACTTCAATGCGTTTTACTTCACTCCGCCTTCGCTCTCCGCAGGATGCGGAGGGATTGACTTATTCTTAGGCGCCTTCGGTATTCCGTCTCGAGAGGAATTTGTCGCTTTCTTACGCAACATCGGCACCGCCCTTCCGGGCTTAGCTTTTCAGCTTGCCCTTCAGTCGTTAGCACCTGACCTCAATGAACAAGTCACTAGCTTCCGTGACATGATCCGTCAGTACACCAATATGTTCCAGGACTCCTGCACCTCCGCGCAAAACCTCCTAAAAATGAGCGGCGCAGAACAATGGATTCAAAAGACGGGCTTTGATGCTCGCAATGCTTTGCGGGCATCAGGTATCGTTTCCGACGCTTCCGAGGCCGATGCGAAGACCCGCACGGACGGCGCCGCGGTTTTGGATTACGCGCCGACCCGTAAAGACTCCGGCGGAAATGTGGTCGATGCCCCGGAGTTAAACCTCACGTGGTCCCTGCTTTCCGGCGGCAGCTTTAATGCTTCTTACAGCAAAGAATTAAAAGAACTCATGATGACGCTCGTGGGCACCGTCATTTATGTCCGTGAAGGCTCCGGTAAAGATACGGTGACACGTGCCATCCCGATCGCCGGTCAGGACTTAGTGGGTTTTCTTTTCGGACGCCCCGACACCCAAGTCTTAGAGAGTGAAGCTTTCCGGCTCCGCTGTGTCGAAGAAGACAGAGATGATCGCTGCTTGACTGTTAAAAAGACCACGCTCGATGAAGTTAACCTTCCCTATGAATTCATGAAGGCAGCATCAAACTACAGAAACTCCATCCTGCGCCGCGACCCAAATCTTGTCTCCGAAGCCGACATGCTGCTTTTAGCTTCGTCTTCCACCATCCCTTTAATCCGTCTGATCAATGCCACCGCTTCTCATCGTTACTTAGGTTTCTCTCAAGACATCATGCGCATCTACGTCGAAGCTGCCGCTTTTGAAGCCGTCATACGAGCCATGGATCGTCTGTCTTTAGACATCAAGGCCGCAGCTTCCGCCTCTTCCGCTTCTCAGACCGGCGTCATTGCCGCCGAACACCTAAAGGTCATTGAGGCAAGAATCGATGAAGTTCGCAAAGACATCGCATCGCGCAGCGATGCGGTCTTTCAGCAGATGAGCCGAGCCCACTCTTTCATTACGCAGATTGAGCACTTGGAAAGAAGTGTCAAAGGCGCCTTAGCCGCTGACTTAGCGGCCAACCTTTCCTTCGGAGAAAACCTCTAATGGTGATGGACTATTACGCCTACTGGAACGGAGGCCAAATCCGAGACTTATTCGAAGCGCTTGTTTCGATTTGCTCCGGCTCCTCCTACGAAGGTCTGCTTAAAACCGCCGTACTCGCCGGTTTTCTTGTCACGCTCACCGGCGCCCTTCTGAAGTGGCAGGGGTTGGCTTCAAAGGTTTATCTTTTTGCTACCGTCTTGTTTTATTCCGTCATGCTCGTCCCTAAAGTGGATGTCGCTGTACACGACGAACGAAGCGCTGATGTTTATGTCGTGAGCAACGTGCCCTTCGGCGTCGGCTTCTTTGCGTCTGCGACCTCTAAGATCGGCCACTTTCTCACCGAAAGCTTCGAAACCGCTTTCTCCCTGCCGGACGCCGAACGCTTCTCCAAGTTCGGCTTGGTCTATCCACAGCGAGCCTTAAATAGTCTCTTAGCGGCCGGACCCGTAACACCGGAAGGCCGAGCCCTAATCGATCGAGTCATTGCCGACTGCATCGGACCTGAGCTCTTGGATCATCCTGATAAAGCCGCTGAGCTCAGCCACTCAGGCGATATTTGGGCCACGATTTCAGCAGACGGCTGGATCAATCCGGCACGCTCTTCCGTTTCTTCCGACGGCACCGTCCAAAGATGCGATCAGGCGCTCCAAAGCCTCGATCAGCACCTCAATACCGTTGAACTCGACTTCTTGTCCAAGCGCCTAGGTACTGTCTTAGTCCCGGAAAGAATAGATCCCGCAGATGTCATTCGACGTACGCTTCCGCAAAGCGAAGCGCTGCTGCTCGGTGTGTCTCGTTCCTTGGAGCAAAGCCTCAAGCACTCCGTCATGCTCACCGCCCTTCCGCGCGGTATGGCGTCCATCGCCGCGCAGGCCGGCGCCCCGTTGGATCTCGCCGCAAAATATTCCGCTTCTCAAGCCAACCTCACGTCAGAAATCAATTACCGCACCTTGGCGCGTTTAGCAGAACACAGCCTCCCTAAAATCCGCAACTGCGTTGAATTCATCGTTATTGCCGCCTTCCCTCTAATGCTCCTTTTGATGGTGGCAGCGGGAAGCGCCGCAGGCGCGGTTTTTCGGTCGTTTTTTGTATTGCTGATTTGGTTCCAGCTGTGGGCACCGCTCCTCTCGGTTGCTAACTATCTGATGATTTCTGTAGACGCCAATCCGATGAATCGTATTGCAGCTGAATTCGGCGGAAGTACTTTGCTGGCAGCCGGAATCATTCGTGAGGCAGGCGCCACTTCTCAAGCCATTGCCGGAAGCATCATGCTTTTGATTCCCGTCATTGCCTTTGCACTTGCCAAAGGCAGCGATATGGCTTTTGTCTCTATGGCCACGGGTTTAATGGCGCCTGCACAAGGTGCATCTTCCGGCGTTTCCGCCCAAGCGGCTGCCGGAAACTTCAATGCCGGGAACGTCTCTATGGGAAATACATCCATGAACTCGGCTTCCGCAAATAAATCCGATCTTTCTTCCTCTTGGAGTGATCCTTATGCTTCTAAATCTCATACAGCTTATGGCTCTGTCACCAGAGATGAGACCGGAACCGTAACAGGAATGGCCCGAACTTTCATTGATCTCGGCGTTACTTCTTCCGGTGCATTAACGCATAGCCGCACGACAGGAACTGCCTCCTCTTCCGTAACAACTTTGACTGCTTCTGAGAGTCAGGTTCTTTCTCTCTCATCGGCTGCCTCTTCTTCAAATGCAGTTAGCCGAGAATTTGCTCGAGCAATGAGTCAAGGATTATCCGAACGCCTGAGTGCCGGTCAGTCGACCGCCGGTTCTTCTTCATCTTCTTATTCGAAGAGCTCAGGAGAATCTTCAACAGTTTCCAGAGGCTTATCGAATTCCGAGAACTTGTCATTCACGAGTGGTGCGAAACTTCAAGCCGGAGGCGGGGAAGCTCAATTCTCAACGAATGCTTCAAAGGAAGCGGCCAAAGATGCCAAGGCAGCATCTTCGGCTTCGCCTGAGAATGTAAATCTAGCCGCTGCTCAAAGTCCGGCTTTACTAGGAACCTTACCGACGCAAGCCAAAGATCCCGAAGGAAAACCTGTTGCACGCCACGTACAAAGTGCGATGTCTCATCTTCGCGGAGCAGCTGAAGCTGCAGGAATGGGAATCGGGCTGGAGGCAAAAACTGCTCAGCAGTTCGTAGACACTGCAACGGGTTCTCAAAGCTCCGCGACCCAGCGTCAGAAAGCAGAGGCCTACCATGCGCTCAAGAGCACAGCGAAAGAAATTGCCGCCTCCACTTCAAATGATGAAATACGTCTAGCTGCAGAAAGCTTCTCGGCTGCTTTGGATAAAGCCTATCGCACCTCTAATGATCAGAGCCGAATGCTGTCTGAGACTTTCTCTGCTTCTCGATCTCAGTCAGAGAACCTAAGCGGAACGAGCCAAACTGCCGTCAATAACGACATCTTGGTTATGCAGAAATTACTGTCTTCAGACAATTTGTCTGCGGAATCGCACCTTAAAGCTCTCTTTGATTCTTCAGATAAACGAGAGTATTTAGGCGCTTCAGCTGCCGCAGATTCTTACGACCGTGCTGCAGATGTCCGACATTTAGGTCCCGGACAAATACAAGAAACCGCTCTTCGCCAAAACGCACTTAAACGTCAAGGAGAAACCTCCTTCTCCGCTTTGCAGCTCATGGGTGAAGGAGTAATCGGTAAACAAGCAAAATCCTTTAGAAACAATGCAGAAAATTCCTCGCTCGCTTCGTCCTCATTAAACGCCGGGAGGGAAGATTTCAACAAGAAATTTGATGAGCAGGAAGAGGCTAACGTAATAGGTCTTTTGAACCAAGGTGCAATGACTGAGTTACGGAATGAACATAATAACGACTCTTCTACTCGCTACCTAAACGAACAAAAAGGAATGAGCACCCTCTTGCTTAATTCTCTTGCGGGAGGACTTGGCTACCGAGGACCGAGGTTAGAAAAGTATGAAGAGGATGAGAGATGATCTTCTTTTTTTTCAGGCTTTCCAGCTCTCAGATAACGAAAAACTGAAACGTCCTTGCCTACTTCCAAAAACGGGCATTTAATTTGTCTAATTTATTTGACACTTTTGAAGTGTCTACCATAGAATACAGTCTATGGAAATTAAGCAAACACAAAAATTTCACAAGTGGTTTTCAAAACTTGACAACGTCACTTCCGCTATAGTTTTTGCCAGGTTGCTCGTTGTCAGCATGGGCTCGCTCGGGCTTTGGAGAAGTGTGGGAAAAGGCGTTTCTGAGTTAAAGATAGACCACGGTCCGGGATATCGAGTTTACTTCACCTTCAGAGGTGGCGAACTGATTTTGCTTCTAGTTGGAGGCGACAAACGACACCAAAACGAAGATATAAAAAAAGCTCAAGAAATGGCTCAGTGTCCGATCGAAGACTGTGAAAACTTTTTTGAAGGCAATAACGATGAAAACGCTAAAAGTAAAAAAAATGGATGTTGATGACTTCATCCGAGACGATAAATCCGCCGCTGTTTTTCTAAATGAAATGATTAAGCTCGATAGCGGAGACGGCTCTATGGTTCGCCTTGCTATCGGAAATATCATCAAATGTCACAATGTTTCTGAAATAGCTAAAACAGCCTGTGTTTCAAGAGCCAGCCTCTACAGTGCCTTTAACAAAGACGGAAACCCGTCTTTCGATATGGTCCAAAAAGTTTTGGCTGCTATGGGGTTGGGCATTCAATTTGTGCCGTTGGAAAATCGCTAAACAAAGGATGTTAATTTAGGAAGCAAACAACCTCTTGAGACGTTGCTCTACGTCGACTAACTCGGCCTAAATGGTGAAGCTTGTAAAAGCCTCTGGCTGATTAGCCTCAGTCGCTGTTCACGCTGTTCGCGAATTTATCGTAATGCGATTGCATTGTCTAGTCAGTTTGCATTTGATCCAACCCAATTCCTCATTGTCGATTTTTGGTTTTCCGGGAGCAACAGATTTTTTGCGGTTCCGTATACCAAAGCAAGGTGCGCTACTCACAAGTCTTCAATTCTGACTCTAATAGAACCTTGTTCTTTCAAACGTTGCTGAGCCTTTTGAATAAGTTGTTCATCTTCGTCGTCGATGAAGGCTTTGTTTGACGAGGGATTCTGAGTGTTCTTTGCCTTCTCTCCTTCTAGCTTCTGTTTTTCAAAATTCTTTGTTTTCACGGGAATTCGGGACGAGTCTTGACTCCAAGCAGGAACGTACTTCTTTGTCTTATTGGAAGAGTGCTGATCAAAAGGTTTCACAAGACCTCCTTCTGCTGCCTGCCTGAACAACTTACTAACGGTAGAAGATTTCGACTCAGGCAAATTAAGCCTCTGCCTGAGAGACGCATTATTCGCCGGCTCGCTAAGAAGATATCTCAGCACGGTATGCAAATATACCGTCCAGTTCCTTTTATCCAATGAAAGGAGCTTCAATGGTTTTTCAAACCAAAGCGTCACTGTTATTGAATTTTTCCGGACCTTAATTTCAGGAACCGGAAGACTGCGAGATTCTAGTTCTTTGACGATTTTTCTCCAGCCGTGCCCTTGTCCATCAACTAAGCCAAGATTTTTCATTTCGGAGAAAATTTTTTCATTCTTAATGGCTGGTCCGCCATCAAGAAAATGGAGAGGATCCAGAACTGGCAGGCCTGAATTTGTTATCTCGACTCTGTTTTTGAAAACTTCTATAACTATTCCGTCGCCTTCGGAAGATAGATCTTGGTGGGCAAAGGCATTGCTAAGCAACTCTCTAACAACAGCTTGTGGAATTGATAATTCAACAAGCCTTCTCCCGCTTTCTAGATCAATGCGTTCGCGTCTCGGAATCAAACCATTGAGCTCCCGGTAGATTGATTTAAACGCCTCGACGATTCCTTCTTTGAACTCTTTGTCAAAAACAACAGGAGCCAAATTATCGTTGCCGCCGTACGAGACAATCCGAACCCGCTTTCCAGCCAGTCGATTGAAGTCCGATAAATTTCGAGCCAAGAGATAGACGCTAAAAAGTGGAATCTGATACGTTGACCCGGCCTTTTTGATCAAACCGAGTTTTTTAAGATAACGGAGTTGTTCTTCTTTGTTGTCCGCAATCTCCATTCTTGAAAGCCTGAGATATGACTCAGCATTCAAAAGCTCGAGAACTTCTGGGCCGGACAAAGCCGAAGCAACAATGGAACGTTCATTTCGACCATCAGGAGCCTCCTTTTCTTCGGTATCTAGAAACGATTGAGGCGATTTTTCCCAGATAAGAGACCTCTCCATACTTGGATTAATGTCAGAAGTCATGAAACAGCTAAAGCTGGCACACTGAGCGGAAAACAAAACAGGGCAACTCACCTGAGGATTGTTACCATCAACTCTTCTCTCAGCCTTATCCCTGTCGTAGGTCAAACCTGTGATTGTCCATTCCGCACTCATACAGAGTCTCCTTCATTCGCAACTATACAAAACAACCGACAGAAATTAAATAACGTTAAATAGCATTAAATAAATATTTATTTATTTTTAAACGATAAATTTTATATTCGGATTGAATAAAAGAAATGCTAAAAAATAAAGTGTCTGCTTTAGACCGTTTTTTGCCTCAGAAGTTCACTCGCAACCTCAGGGTTTCAATTTGGTAACCAAAAGGATATCAACAAACTCAAAAAGCTTCTTCTCTCCATTGCAAGCAATGATCAATGAACTGCCTTGCCTCAAGCCTCTAAATATGGTGTCGCCCTTCGTTACCAAGAAGGTTTTTAGTTCGTCAAATTTTTCCGGCTTTCCATCTTTCCCGGGATAGCGAACTCTAATCGTAACCTCATTGCCGTCCTGGATAACCGGGCCTGTACCTTGAGACGTAATTAGAAAACGCCTCTCATCCTCTGAACTCATTTGTTTCCATCCTGAATCAGGATTGTCCAATTCATTGTCAATTTTCCGCAAAGCAGAAAGCATATTGCTTTCTATTTCCTTTCTACGCACTTCTTGTGCGGCAATTTTCTCTTTAACTCCTGAGTAAACACAAAGAACGTATGGAAACTGAATATTAATCTCGAAGTTTGTGTCGCAATACTGAGCAGCAAAATCCAGAAGATATTTTCCGTGCACGAGGCCCGGCTGCTGGTAGTACAAAGAGTCGCCTCTGCGGCAAGCAATGAGTTCCGAAGGCGAATTAACAAGGCAAAGCCGCTGAGCTTTCTCAGCACTTATCGCTTCTTGTGCAAAGAAGACCGAAAACGCAATCCCTAAAGCTACACCGATACTTGGAAAAACGGTCATTTTCATAACTCACCCTTAGAAATACTCTTTCCTTAGCCATTCTTTGAAAAAATCATCGTCAATACGTATCCCGCTGGCATCCTTATAAAGAATGCTTTGCCCAAGCAAAGCTCGAGCTGACGATTGCACACTGCTAACCGAATCCAAGCTATGCCTATTTACAAACTCTGAAGACGACGGGTTTTCGACGGAACCGTCCTTGGCAACGGCAAAAACCAAACACTTTTGGTTGAAGCTTAGTCTCGAAAGAGCCTCTTTATAGAAAACAGAATATTCGTCAACGATGGAATTAATGACGTTGTCCAACATTTCATTCGTAACAGAACCGTTCTTAAGTGTTTCTACAAAAAGTCTATTCAAAACCAAGTGAATCGGTCCAGTGCAGCCGGAAAATTTTGAGTAGATGCTTTCGAAGATCTCAGCAGAAATCCTTTTACCTGCTTCTTGAAACTTACTTCTTGCAAAAGAACAATATTCACTTAGCTCAATGGGTTCCAAGCGGATTCGCTCTGCGCTCCTGAAGACAACACTCGTCTCTTCTAGAAACCTTTCAGAAACACCTTGTGAATCGCACAGTGAAAAAATCATTCGAACGCTCGTATGGCTTTCGATTATCTTTCCTAATGCTCCTGCTCCATCGACATCTCTGAAGGATGCCAGCTTTTCAAAACCGTCAATTGCTAATACAAACTGCTTGTCAAAGCCTTCAAGAAATGAGAAGGATTCCTCAATTATCTTTTCCGGCTCTCGTATCCAACCCAAGTTAAAAGAAGGTAATATAGCCTTAGAGGCCGGGTCAATTGTCATGCTCAACCCGAGTCTACGACAGAGGCCGGCAAGCTTTTCTATACTTCGATGATCACTTCTTAGTGACCTGAAAATACCGTTAATCAGGATAAAAGCAAATTCTTTGCGACTTCCGCAAACACTAGCATCGACACACTGACACTCGAATTCTTCTTTGAAGCTGGCTTTGCAAAAGACGTGTTCGATCAAGAGAGTTCTGCCTAATTCTCTTTCCGAATAAAGGACAACATTCCTGCCTTCACGAATGCAATTCTCAAGGGCATTAGCCTCCTTTAATCGACCACAAAAGTATTCCTGAGAAACATAGGCGCCAACAACAAAGGGATTCCGCATCTTATTTATTTTTCAATTATTTAAAATTAAATAATCTGATTTTAAATGATCAGATTACTCTCTTGTTGTGTTCAGAGTTTCACTTTATAGGAACACAAGGACGCTGGCCGATATTTTGTGTCTAGGAACTGGCGCTTTTTTGAACACAAAGCAACTAGAAAATGCTTTTGTGTTTAAAAAATAGCGTCTTCTTGAACACAACGCAGTCAGAAAGGACCTTTGTGTTTAGAAATAAGCGTTTTTTTGAACACAACCTACCTAGAAAACACCTTTGTGTTCAGAAAATGGCCTTTTTCTAAACACAAAGCTAAAAATCCCGACCTTTTGGGCCGTTGTGTATGAAAAATTGACCTTTTTTGACTTAACAGGAAGAATCAAAATGGAGTATCTTTCCTAGCAAGGAGCCGAAAAATGTCCCAAACCATAACTTTGAAATTGAGAGATACAGATGCCGCAATGCTTTCTGAGTTATCCCAGAAAGAAGGTAAAAGTCCTGAGGAACTGGTTTTAGAAGCTTTGCATAGCTACTTGCTTTGCCGCGTTGATAACAAGATCATTTCACTTTCGCCTGATGTCTTCGATGCTTGCTCCAAATCAATTTTTGAACCGGAGAAAGATAAAGAAGTATTAGCTCGCCGGCAAAAATTGCTGGACCTAAAGCCTGTTTGGGAAAGTTGAAAGCTATCTTTTAAAAGAAGAGCCATAAAATCAGTCTAAATCTCAGTGGCTTAAAGGCCCGCGGTGAGTCAAAGTTTCTAATCTTCTAACCACTGAACGAATTGTCTTGCGCCAGTTGAGAAAACAAGCCTGACTTTCCTCAAGTCTCTTCGGTCATCCTGATCTATGGGATATGTTTTTTCCATGTGGTCATCCGCGTCAACATTATGTTCTGACGCATCTTTCAGAGCTTTAACGATACGGAAATCAAATATCCACTCCCGCCCACCGACCTTAACTTTCAGTTCGTTTCTACGGTCGTCTTCAGGCTCTGCTTCAACTTCTAACCCGGCAACCGCAAAATAGACCTGCACATAGGCTCGCAAGGTAGCTTCATCTTTGACGCGATACTTCTGATAATCAATTGCTAGGAAAAATTGATTCAGGACAAAAAACACGAACTCGAGAGAGCCTGCGCTTAACGCCTCAACAATAGGTCCGGCTCCGACCTGCCCCGGAACCTTTCCTTTCAAAAGTTGCTCTGTGTACAGCAGAGCCATGGAGCGTCTGACTTCTAAATTCGGATAATCGAGAAGAAAAGTTTCTCCGGGCTCCGGTGCTTTAATTGTTAGGTAACCTGCTTCAGTGAGTAAAGCAATGTCGGACAAAGAGCCTGAACCTCCTAGCAGCTCAGAACGAGAATTTCTCTTTTTTCGAGAAAACTCTTCCGGCGCCTTAACCGCTTGAGTTTTGAGACATTCCAGAAGTGAAGCTCCGCCTCCAGTTTCGAACCAATAAGCAAGGAAAGCACTTGAGGGATATGCGAAGAAATTGAGCAGTGACCAGGGCTAATGGCTAGCCATTGAATATCTAATCAAACCTATACATACTCAGCTTCCTTTGGAGGGTGAGTATGAAAGAGCTGCAGAATTTAATGTCTATCGGAGATGTTGCCGGATCTTTTGGGGTTTGTGTTGCAACCGTACGACGCTGGTGCAAAAACGGAAAAAATTCTCGCGAGTCATCCGAACAATGGGAAATCAAAGACGTTTTGATCCTGATGAAGTTCATGAAATGCTTCATCCGAACAGCGATAAAAGGATCCAAGTCGGGTATGCAAGAGTCTCAAGTTACGATCAGCGCTCGGATTTGACAGCTCAAGCTGAAAGACTCAGCCAATACGGATGTTAGCTGGTTATCAAAGACCTCGGAAGCGGGCTCAATTGCAAAAAGCCGGGTCTGAAGCGTTTATTGAGACTGCTTTTACTTCGACGTATCGGCACGTTGGTTCTGACTCATGACGATCGACTCCTCCGATTCGGTAGTGAGCTGATTTACTTCATCGCCCGTCTCATGGGCACTCACGTAGTCATCCTTGATGAACCGGAACAAGAGTCTTTCGAAACGGAGCTCGTCAAAGACGTTATTACTCTGATGACAGTCTTTTGTGCCCGTCTTTACGGGAAGCGATCATGGAAAAATAAGGTTAAGGAAAATACGGGTATAAAAAAACTAAGTTTTCGTTAATATCTAATTATTACTTTATTTTTTACCCCTAAATGCCTAACCTTGAACGAACACTCGTGCGTCAGTTTGAGATGCCCGATGAGACTGACAGAGTTTCACTGGATCGGATGTGTTCGTCATATGGTTTTGTGGCTTCCAAATTCCTCTTTGCCTTCCAAACCAGAGAACTTCGGGACGAGGTAAGGGACTTCCGAGCTTTTCGAAATAAACTGGTGGCATCTCTGAGTAAAAAACCTGTTGAATTTAATCAGAGACTTGCGGACTTGCGAACAATCGGCAAAGCGGCGGAGGCGAGTCTCCTTGCTTTGCTCAGGGAACTCAAAGAGGCTTCAGGACCTCACCTGCAGGCACGTCACTGGAAACTTGCTTTAGAAGAAACTTCCAAGATGGCAATGACGCATTGGAAAAGCGTCATTGCAGAAGCTAAAAAGAAGCTTGCGCATACGTTAAAGCGTTTTAACGACCAGGATCGTCATTACGCGTGCTGGCTGCTTTGCGGCGTAAACCGTCAGTTTTTTGAATTGTTGGACGGAAGAATCCCGGTGCCGAATCCGGAAGTGTCTTTCGATCGGAACTATTGTCTCAGCTACGATCGGCCGCTTTCTTCAAAGACACTTCGGTCAATCGCGGGAGTTGTAAGACGAACCGTTAATAAGGTTCGAAGAGACAGCGTCTGTTATCCGCGAACGAAAGCTTTTCACAACCGCATCGACTTTGATGCGAGCTGCTATACAGTCAGATCAACAGAGGAAGCTCAATTCCTTGAACTTATGTCACTGCAGCCCGGTAAAAGGATTTCCCTTCGGCTTAAAGGCAGAAGCAAAATTCTGGGAACGCTCCAGCTGATACGTGATACTGCCGGCACTTACTCATTAAGAGTGTATGTGCCTCAGGAATGCGAAGAAGAAAAACGAAAGACCGGCACTGTCATTGGAATCGATCTCGGCTACACAGAGATGATGGCAACGAGTGAACAGGAACTTCTTGGGACGGACCTGGGACAGTACTTTTCCGCTATTTCGGACAAACGACGAAAAAACAGCGAAGGCCGAAATCGCATGTACTCGCTCTTTCGTAATCTTCTGAAAAAGTCCGGCAAGGACAATCTCGCTAAGGCAGAGAGGATCCGAAAACATAACCTCGGCAGAAAGAAGCAGCGGGCCAGATATACCCGTGATATCGGAGTTATTAAGACCATCGTCAACAGAGAGCTGAATCTTCTTTTTTCTCGAAAGAAAAACCCGATCAAAGAGATTGTCGTTGAAGACTTAAGCGCTCGCATGAAGGTCCATTTCGGAAAGAAATGGAACAGACGGCTAAGCGGCTGGATGCGAGGATACCTACAGGAGAGAATCAGATACAAAGCCAAGAAGTTTGGGATTGAAGTAAGCGAAGTTAACCCTGCTCACAGTTCTAGGGAATGCCCCCGGTGTCACTGCACGGACAAAAAGAACCGACTAGGTGATTCATTTAAGTGCTCGTTTTGCGGGTACCACGGACATGCTGACTTGGTTGCTGCGTTAAACATACTCGGCCGTCTAGGGGATAAGGATATCCGTATAGGAATGTCTCCGTCTAGGGTGAAAGCAGTACTGGATGGTCGTTACGTCGGTTGGAAATCATTAAACCATACCGTTTCCGACAGGACTTCAGGTGCGGCGCGTGTTGTGAACGAATCTCCCCGTTCAGCCTCATCGAAGAGCGAATTGAGAAGCAATGTACAGGTTTGTACAGCTTCCAAATAACGGAGCGAGGACTTTCGTACTTCCTGTTTCTTCAAAACAATACTCGCCATATTGTGCGACAAGCTTCTTCATGAGGTCGTCCCTGCTTATGGAAAGTTCTTTCGCGGATTTCTCAATGTAGTTTTCAAAATAACCTTCAACCTCTCCCCGTGTAAAACCAACTAACGAACCATAACGAGGATCCAAAGAAAGGTCCGTGAAGCCAAACTCAGAAGAAAGACAAACTTCATTGAACCGAATAATCCCTGTAACAAAGACAAACCGTAAAACTCTCTCATTGGCGCTCAGCACTGCATAGAACTTCGAGAGTTGTTCTCTGACTGCTGCAAACAATTCTTCTTGGCCAAGACAGTAAGTCAGCGGCGAGTCATATTCATCAACAAGAACAACCAAAGAATTGTTGTCCAACGTCTTCAGCCATTCAGATAACTGATCGAAAATACTTTCTGCTAAATCGGGGACAAAACTAAAGCCGACACGGGTGAATTTTCTGACGATAAGTGATGCCAACCTTTCTGAAAACTCTTCCGGCGAAGAAAAATACTTCGCCTCAGAAAAGTCCAGCCTGACGACAAGGTATCTTTGCTCTTCAGCCCAGAGCTTCTCAATCGCCAAGCCCTTGAAGTCTTTTAACCCTTGCTTAAACAAGGACTCAAAAGTTGAAATCAAAAGCGACTTACCGAACCTTCTAGGACGGACAAACAAATACTTGGCTTTTTGAGAAGCGAGCTCATAGATGAGTTCGGTTTTGTCCACATAGATCTCGCCAAATTGTCTTAGTGCGGAAAAATCTGATGTGCCTAACGACAAGTTTTGGATCCGTTTCTGTTCCATTTTTGTTTCTCAATCTAATCTTCCTCTCATTTTAATGATCGGCTTGGTTTTCACGACTTTTTAGATAGCTCAACGTCTATCCTCAGGATTTCACCGAATTATCCAACTGACTCTAAAAGCTAAAATAATTCCCGAATCCTCAAACCCAAAGAAGAAAAATTGTTCCGAAAACTCCTGACACTCTTGTTTTGTTCGGCTGTCCTTTGCACACCATGGACAGCTCATTCCGCCGACCACCGTGCGGAAGTCAGGATTGCTGTCCTCTTCACTGAGGACCCGCTGTTTTTCGTTAACACTTTTGCGCCGACTTTGGATCATCTGCGCAAGGTGCTTCCTCAGTACAAGATCGTCACCAAGGAAATTTCAGGACATGAGTCGCCTGAAGACATCAAAAAAGAACACTTCAGCTTCTTGATTTCTTCGGCCGGCTTCTATGCTTCGTTTGATCCGTCATCTGCAGGTTTAAGACAAATTGCCACGCGCCACGACGCTCGAGCAAAGACTGCATCGGAATCCATCGGTTCAACCATCATCGCGCTAACGGATCGCAATGACCTCAATCGAATGGAAGATCTCCGAAAGAAGCGTCTCGTCACGAGAGACATCGATTCGCTTTCCGGCTGGCTCGGTGCCAAAGGAAAACTTGCCGATCGCATCAGAGCTAAAGAAGATCAGCCGCACCTCTTCAGTACGAAGTACAGTTATCCGGACGTCTACTCGTATCTGCTTTCAGGCGAAGCAGACGCCGCCGTCATTCCGACCTGCGAACTAGAAAACCTCTCGAACGCACATCTCTTCAAGGTCATTGACGAAGAAAAGACTTCTCTAGCTTGCAAGAGTTCTTCCCCGCTCTATCCGGACTTTGTGTTCTCGTCGTTTCCGGACGCTTCGCCTGAGGTCGTTAAGAACTTCACGGTCAGCCTTCTGACAATGCCGAAGATGCCGGACGGCGCCTCTTGGGGCATCGCTAATGATTTCCGGTCCGTACTCCAGCTCTTCAAAAAATTGGAGCTTGGACCTTATCGGCCGGAACCTTTCTCTGTCAGGGCATTCATTGAGAAGTACAAAACAGAAGTCTTTTTAGCGCTTGCACTGCTCTTGGGAGTTTTGTTCCACATCTATCGCTCGAACTCTTTGGTTTTCCAAAGAACGGCTGAGCTGAGAGAAGCCATTGATCAGCGTGACCGAGTCGCTGAAGTCGCGAGAAACTCTCTGAAGCGCTTAAGTCAAATGGAAAAGCGCGGCATCCTTTCCCAGCTCTCGCATATGTTTGCCCATGAACTTAAGCAGCCCTTGTCGACAGTTGTGAATTACGCAAACGGCCTCAAGATGTACGGAGAGCAAAAGACACTTGATCCAATCGTGAGCCAAGGCATTGAAGCCATTGCTTCAGAATCTTCTAAAGCCGCACACATCGTCGATCGGGTGCGAGAGTACGCCAAATCTTCAAGACCGGTGGATTCACAAAGTACAACCGACTTGTCTCAGGTCACGAGAAAAGCCATCGACGCTTTCCGGCTGTACGTCTCGACGCAATGCCGACTTCAAATCGACTTGCCGCAAAAAGCCGAGATCAACGGCGACCTGTTTGAACTGGAAATCCTCGTCCTTAATCTTCTGAGAAATGCAGCAGACGCCGTTGAACCGCTCAAAGACAAGGCGCTCATAAAAGTTTCTGTAGCTTCTGAAGATGCCGATTGGGTCTTGTCCATCATGGACAACGGGCCGCCCGTCCCTGACGAAGTGCTGGAGCGCATGAAAAAAGCTCTGCAAAACTCACTTAAAGCCGACGGCTTGGGACTCGGACTTAAGATTGTCTTTGCAATTGCTGAAAGACATCGTGTTGAACTTAAGTTCTCTCGCGTTGACCCGCAAGGCTTGCGCGCTGAAATTCACTTTAAAAAGGTTTCACAATGAAGTCATCCAAACTTACGCCTGTCGTCCGAATCGTCGATGACGATGAAAAAGTCCTCGCCTCCGAAGCCTTTTTGGTGAATATGGCTGGCTTCCGAACCTCCACTTATAACAGTGCTAAGGAATTCCTGGAGAAAGACGATCCGCTCTTCCCGGGATGTGTGATTTTGGACATCCGTATGCCGGAGATGAGCGGCCTGAAGCTACAAGAAGAAATGAAAAAGCGCGAGATCGACCTTCCGATCATTTTTCTGACCGGCCACGGCGACATTGACATGGCAGTCAAAGCCATGCTCACCGGCGCCACCGATTTCATCGTCAAACCTCCTGAACCTAATCGTCTGAAAGAAGCGCTCGCTAAAGCCGTCGCTAAAAATCAAAACGATCGGGAGGCAGCAGAAACCTGCGAAGAAATGTGCACCCAGTTCGATTTGCTGACGCCGGCCGAGAAAAAAGCCGCAGAGATGATTGCTCTCGGCAAACTCAATAAGGTCATTTCCTTTGAGCTGGAAGTCTCAGAGCAAGCCGTCAAAAACTGGCGAAGCTCGATTTTCCACAAGCTCAACTGCAAAAACATCGTTGAGCTCAATGCTTTTCTCCGTAAGATTCATATTCTTAAGGACTAACGATCCTATGTTCCGAAGAGATTTCCTACTCACGACTTTAGCCGTTGCCGCTCCTGCCGCGGCCTTTGCTCAAGACTTTAATTGGCGTCTGAGCTGCGATGTTTTAGTCGTGGGCGCCGGAGGAGCGGGTCTGGCGGCCGCGGTCAGAGCTTCGGAACTCGGCGCTGAAGTCATCTTGATAGAGCAGAACGCACATCTCGGCGGAAACACTCTGATCTCCGGCGGGTTCCTCGGTGTTGTAGATCCGATAAGGCAGGCGCCTTTGGGTATCTCTGACAGCGAAGAAAAGCACTTTCAAGACATTTGGGACAACGGCGACAAAATTGGGGATCCGACCTTGGTTCGCAAACTCGTCCATGAAGCTCCGAGAATGCTTTCCTGGCTGGAAACTAAAGGCGTGAAATTTCAAGACGAAGTGATCGAAATCTATGGATCCCACTTCCCTCGCTGCCATAAACCGATTTTCCCTAACGGTACCGCGTATGTGCGAGCACTCTCCGGCGCCTTGATGCAAAAGAAAGTCAATGTTCTGACTGATACCAAAGCAATTGAGCTGGTTCAGGACGACAGCGGTCGAGTCATCGGAATCAAAGCCGCCTCCAAGGGAGATGAATTTTTCATTCGAGCAAGAAAAGGCGTCATCCTTGCCGCCGGCGGATTCGGAGCAAATCTGAAGACGGTCGCGGTCTTTGATCCTCGCCTTAAAGGTCTTCCGAGCAACTGTTCGTCAGGCTCAACCGGAGACATGCTTTTTGCGGCGCGCAAAATCGGGGCTTCGGCAGTCGATCTGACCGAAATTCAGTGCCTTCCCGGACCGATTTCGAACAAAGGCATTCGTGTCCGATTCCACAATGACGTACGTCGCTTTGTCTTTGTCAACGACGAAGGAAAACGTTTCGTAGACGAAAGAGCACGCCGCGATGAACTCAAAGAAAAGATTCTGGTTCAGAGGAACAAAAGCTGCTACTGCATCATTGACAACGACGGCCTCGAAACGCTAGACCTGCTTGTCCGCCGCGACGCTATCCGTGCCGCTGAAACCGGCGATGCCGTCAAAGCTCCAAGCTTGGAAGAATTGGCCTTCGCTCTAAACATTCCAGCAGAGAGTCTGATAAAAACGATCGAAGAACGAAACGCTGAGATTGCTTCTGACAAACCTCAAAGCCGCAGATTCCCGATTCAAAAGGCGCCTTTCTGGGCCGCACGCGTCGGCATGAGAATCCATTACACAATGGGCGGCCTTCAGATCAACGAAAAAGCCCAGTGCCTCAAGGAGGGCAAACCTATTCCCGGACTCTTCGCAGCAGGCGAAATCACGGGAGGCATCCATGGAAGAAATCGAATCGGCGGAAACGGTTTAGCCGATGCCTTCACATTCGGCATGATTGCCGCCGAAAATCTTGTTTCCGAGTCTTAACAAAATCGCTTACTCCTTAACTTTTCCTTTGTCAATAACCTAATGTTTATTTGGCGAGAAACGCTGAATTCTTAGACTTCTTCTCAACGAGGCCAAACAAGAAACCTCCTCAAACCTCAGATTTCACATTCGGAGAAGAAAATGACAAAGCTTTCACGTCGAGTATTCCTTGGTTCCGCTCCTGCAGCTGCTGCCGCTGCCGGTATTTTCGGAACCTTCTTCAGCACCGCTGCAGAAGCTGCCATCAAATGGGACGAAACTTATAACGTCATCGTGATCGGTGCCGGCGGTGCGGGTCTTTCCGCAGCTGTTTCCGCTAAAGAAGCCGGTGCTAAGAAAGTCGTCGTTCTTGAAAAAATGATGTTCGCAGGCGGTAACACGATTCGTGCCGGCGGCGGATTCAATGCAGCTATTAAAGCCGATTACGAAAAAGCCGGCATTACCGACTCTCCCAAACTTCATGCTGAACAGACTCTGGCTGCCGGTGACGGACGCGGCGACCCTGTCTTGGTTCACCAGCTCACAGAAAAAGCTCCTGAAAGCGTTCAGTGGCTCAAAGACCACGGCGTCAAATTCCAGGATCACATCTATCAGATCTACGGCGGTCTTTATAAACGCGCCCGTAATCCGATCGGCCCGAGAGGCGGCGCCTACATTAAAGCTCTTCTTGAAGTCTGCAAGAAAGAAGACATTCCTATCCTCTACAACACACGCGTTGTTGAAATCATCCGCGAACATCAGTTAAGCGGTCGCGTTCTCGGTGTCAAAGTTGAACAGAAAGGCGGAAAGACTCTTTATCTGCGCGCTACAAATGCCGTTGTTGCTGCCGCCGGCGGTTTCGCGGCCAATGACAGACTGACCGCAATTTCCGATCCTCGTATGGGTCAGCTTGGTACCACTAATCATCCCGGCGCCACCGGCGACGTCTTAACCGACCTGATCGATATCGGTGCCGGCACCCGCGGTCTGGACTACATTCAGTGCATTCCCGGCGGTGTTCCCGGAGAAAAGCATGCACCTAACCTCTTCACACACGTTGACCGTTTCCTCTTCGTAAACCTTGACGGCAAGCGTTTCATCAAGGAAGACGCAAGACGTGACGTTTTACGCGACGCCATGCTTGATCAGCCGAAGGCTATCGCTTGGACAATCGTTGATGCTGACGGTTTTGAACAACAGAAGAACTCCAAAGGACCTGAAAACGAGGCCGCTCTGAAGGCAGGCACGCTCTACTACGCCGACTCTATTGAAGATCTGGCTAAGAAGATCGGTGTTCCTGCAAACAACCTGAAAGAAGCAGTCGACACGTACAACAAAGCTGTTGAAACTAAGAAAGATCCTCTTGGTCGAGCCGAAGGCGTCCTGGTCAACAAGATCATCAAGGCTCCGTTCTATGCCGGTCGCGTCACGATGAAACGTCACCACACGATGGGCGGCGTGATCATCAACAAAGACGCTCAGGTCATTGACCGCCGCGGCAATGTCATCCCCGGTCTCTACGCAGCTGGTGAAGTCACAGGCGGTATCCACGGCACCAACCGTGTCGGCGGTAACGCAATGGCTGACATCTTTACATACGGTCGTATCGCCGGTGTAAACGCTGCCAAGAATCCCGCATAATGTTCTGAGGCCCTATCCGTCACAGGACGGTTAGGGTGCGACAGGATAGGGGCTTCCGATGGACAACCGTCGGAAGCCCTTTCTATTTTTCGAACCTTCAACAAAAAACAAAAGTTGAAATAGACATCAATTGACGCATAAACGATAAATAATTTATTGAACTACAAATCTGTATATGCAAAAATGATGTTACTAATTGAACCTGGAATTGAACGTTTGTTCACTTGGGATGATGCTAAGAATGAAATAAATGTGAAAAAACACGGAATTTCGTTTGAAAAGGCATCTGATGTTTTTTCAGATCCCCACGCATTATCGAGAGTTGAAAGAATAGAAAACGGAGAAGAAAGATGGCAAACCATCGGAATGGTAGGTGAAATATTGATCTTACTTGTTGTCTACACATTGCGGACAAACACCGAAGATTGCCTTTACACCGAAGAAATCAGAATAATTAGCGCAAGAAAAGCTGATAGAAAAGAAAGGAAAGCCTATGACAAAAGTATTTTTTAAGTCTTCAGACGCAAAACCTTGGACTGCTGAAGAACTTCAGCGGCTTCAAAATATCAGAGATGAGGATATTGATTATTCCGATATACCGCCAACCGACCCAAAAGATTGGGAGAACGCTATTCGGGGAAAATTTTATAGGCCCGTAAAAAAATCAGTCTCTCTACGCATTGACGCAGATGTATTAAATTGGTTCAAATTACAGGGAAAAGGTTATCAAACAAGAATTAACCAGACCTTGCGAGAAGCCATGCTGCGTCAAATTGCACAAAAAAACGAAACTCCTTCGTCCTTCTGAGCGTCTCTGGCAGAAGTATTCGCTCGAATATCTTTACGATTTGAGGAAATATTCTGCCAAAGAGTGCAGGCTAAACGTAAGTGCCTCCGTGCCAAAAAATTAATTTCTTCTAAAAGTCTCTTCAAGAAGCCGGTAAGCGGCTTCTTTCATTTGATGAGAATACTTGATGTCCGACTGAATACTAAAAATCTTCGGAATATCATCCCCGATGCCCAAGCAGGCAATCTCAATACCGGCGCGTTTCAAATCTTGCTCAATGTCAGTTAGAAGTTCGGCATCGGAACACAATCCGTCCGTGATCAAAAAGATAATTTTGCGGGACTCTCTTCGACTAACAAGCTGAGCCGCCGCTGAATTGATGGATTGTCTGACTGGTGTATAGCCGAAAGGCCTTAAAGCGCAAAAGCGTTCCAAACAAGACGCAACGGGCTCATCAAAACGTTTGACCTCTAAAAGCGTCTGACGTTCAACGCCCGGAAAAGCATAAACCGAGCTTCGGCAGCCGCTCACGGAATCAGCCATTCCAGCGATTGCCTGAGCACACAAAGAACCGGTTCTCATGTCTTCGCGCGTCATCGATCCGCTTCGGTCTAAAAGAACGCACATTGCTACAGAAGGACGGAGCACGGATTCTTCGCATCGAAACACTCTAGTGTCCCCGACATACAACCGGCTCAGTCTCTTGGACTCCAAATCCCTGCCGCTTCTCGCATAACGCGTGGGCTGGAAACTGAGTCCCTGCAAGAATCGATGAAACTGCTGTGAGCCTCCGCGAAGCAGCTTTTCCGCTTCCGCTTTGAATTCAGGATCAACCCGAGGACTGAGTTCACTTCTGACCGTCGGCCAAACCGCGGCTTTGCCGGTCGGATTCTCGCCGGTGGCTCCTCGATAGTTTTTATAGTCTTCTTCTATGGCACGGTGGATATCGGCGTCCTTAAGATCATCGCTCTCGAACAAGGCATCAAACTCGTCGGACTTTTGCTTGTCTTTCTTCGGAATTTTGGCTTTGCCCTTTCCTTCAGAAGAAGCCGATGCTCCTTTTGATGAAGAGCCGGCGCCTGGTTGATCGGAACTGCACTTGTTCTCTTCAGAAAACACCTTTTGAGAGATCGCATGGCTGAACATTTGAGCAATTTCTCGAGCGCACTGTATAACCTCAGTTGTATTCGGACTTCTGACCGCTTCTTCCGCCTTCTGCATAATCCGCTCAAAAAGCTCCTGACCGAACCTCTGCACAAAAGCATTTTTTGCTTCTTCGGAATAATGCTTTGAGCAGTCATATTCCAGCATCAGTGCGGTCATGCACCAATAGCACGTCAGACAAAGAAGTGCTCCCGGCGAAGAATGTTCGTTGATATTTGGAAGCTGCCCTGCTCGAGCCATTTTAGAAAAATGTTCGTTACGCCAAAGGTAGCCGCCCGGATACTTCTTATACCCGATGGCATCAATGCGAACATCTTCCAAAGCATTCACGAGAGAATGAAGGGCGCCGAGCGACGCCACTTCATCAAAGTCACTGTATAAAACGTGGTGAATCTCATGCGTCCCGTGGGACAAGTAGGCGTCCAGCGCATCCTGAGACAGTAGCAGCGGCTCTCCTAAATAAACGGTCTTGCCGTCTGTGCAAGGTGTGCCGGCAAAAACCACTTTGATTTCTTTTCCCGCAGAAAGAGAAGTCAAAATGCCGTTTACCGCTTTCAAAACCGCGGGTAACGTAATCGTTGTCTGAGACAAAATGAAATTCCTAAAAATTATTCCGGAACCGTGTCCCAAGGCTTTCGCCTTGAGACACTGAACAGGAAGTCGGTTAACCGAAAGGAAAAAGCGACCGGCCGCGGGCAATCATGCCTGCCGCTCCGGTAAGCACCTCCCGCCTTTCCTCAACTGAAGGAACGGATACGAGAGACTCTGCATCTTCCGTCGTGTTCTGCTCATAAGAAGCACCTGCTTGCGCAAATGCTTCCCGAGCTTTTTCCAAACACTCAACAAAAAGCTTTTTGCTTCGGCACCAAACATGGGTCCGGCTGCCTTTGGCAAGCGCTTCTTCGAGTGCGGCGGAAGCAAGAGCAAATCGAGTTTGAGAACAGCTCCAGGAACGAACCCGTTCATAAAGCGTCCTAGCCCGACACACAATCGCTTCCGTGACGTTGGCCGTCTCAAGCGCCGCGCAGATGAGATCGGTCTCATCGGCAAAACGCTCGGCCAACCCGTCAAGAAAAACACCCTTTGAGCTTCGCTTGCCCGTACCGTGCGCGGCCAGAACAAACGCATCAAACTCAAAGCTGATCCGACGCAGAACAAAATTCGTCGGAGGAAAAACGGCTTCTTTCGAACAACCCGGAGGAATGATGCCTTCGAGCCTCTGAGCAAGAATGTCTTCATAGGCCGGCGCAAAAACTTCATCGCGCCGCCTGCAGAATTCTTTTCTCCAGACACTCAAGGCTCGTTCTGCAACGGCAGCATCCTGCCTTCGCATCACGAAACCGTTGAGGTAAGGTTCGCCCATTTCCTGACACAAAGCTTTGGCTCGCGCTCTGAAGTCAAGAAAAGGTTTCAGCATCACGCCCGGAATAATCCTTCGGCGTTTCATAAACTCCGCGCCTTCCTCAATCGAGGTCTGCTCGGTTGTCGTCCCGCTCCAGACACTGATCTGAAAACAAATCAGCACCAGATCGGAATCTTCCGTTTTGCCTTCTTTCTTTTCGGTTGATAAACAACCGCTGTCTTGCCAAAAACCGCGGTTGCCAAACAAATCAGCCATAGGGCCTCCTTAAATAAAAAAGAGAGCCCTTAAGACCCGTCATCCGAGGGCTTAAAGGCCCTCGAATAACGATGGGTTGAGATGACCGAAATCATCTCTGGTTTAAAAGAACGATCGGTCCGTTAGAAAACTGCGCTTAGGCAATATGCTTGCCGATATCGCCGATTTCTAATTCGACCAATTTTTCGACTGCCAACGCGCCGGCTTCTTCCAGACAGTCCGTCAGCGCGATTTTCATCGCACGCCTCAAAGCAGCTCGAGGCTCATTCTTCATCGCCGGAGATCGATAGCTCAAAAGAAGTAAGTCTCTGAACCGCAGTAAGACTCGAGTCGAAATCGTTGCTTCCGCAACGGCTCCGTCCTCCGTCTGACGGCAGTAAGCCTGACGAACTCGGTCCGCCGCCCTCCTCAGACGCACGGAAAATTCTTTCCGCCATTCTTCAAAGGACATGCCTCGGACTTCAAGCTCCGGAGTTGTCGCTTCTAATAAAGAAACTTCAGCCTCCTCGCCCATGTAGTCCATGCGCATTTTCCAAAAGCGGTCGAGCACTGCCGGGTCCTGACTAAAGCGTCCCACATAGCGTGAGCCGTAATCTTCCGTCAGTCCCCGCAGATTGTCGGTCATGACAATCCGGGTTCTCGGATGCGGATGAATCACTTCTCCGGTCTCGGGGATATAAAGCGGAGAGCCTTCAAGCAGTTCATTGACCGACAGCCAAAGATCCGGCGGCGCTGCCGACATCTCATTAACAAGAAACACACAGCCGTGCCGCCAGGCCCTAGTGAGCGGACCGTCGGCAAAGCGCATACTTTTGTCCTTATCAATGACATAGCCGCCGATGAGATCCGTACGGTCCAAGCGGGCGCGTGCGGTAATCGAAATCACCGGCGCGTTCACTCGGGCGCAGTACTGGTTCACAAAACTGGTTTTGCCCGAACCGTGCGGGCCGCTGATAAACAGCGGCTCACCCGAACCGATTTCAAACCAGGCGCTCATGATCGACAAAGCGTCCTTTTCAAAAACATAGGAAGGATCCAAGCGAGGAATGAGGCACCGAAGTTCCGGTTCGATATCCTCTAATCGGTATCCTAAAAGGGATCCGTCCTGCATAAATCCGAAAGCTTCCAGCGAAACGAATTCGTTTAATACCTGTGACATACAAAGCTCCATATAAAAACGGAGCCTCGTACTCCCTGCGGGGGCACAAAGGCCCCGCAGGGTTAAGTAAAAAACGATGCACTCTATGTTTTTGTCAAACAAACCTGTGCACCGAGGCTTGTTTGGTTTTGAGCCATGAGGACGTCGTTCCAGTCTGAACCCGATTGCTCGGGCAGACGCACTTCGACCTCAATGTCGGGATGCCGCTGTTTGATTTCAGCGGCGCCCGCATAAGCCTCCCTTTGACCGATAAAGTTCTTGTCCGAGTCACCGAAAATGATGATTCTGCGGACCGACTTCGGCGGTACAAAGTTGCGGAAATTAAATGCGGCAACCACCGACCACACCGGAACTCCGAAGAGCTCCGACGCTGACAGCGCCGTTTCAATTCCCTCGGCTAATCCGAGCACGCCGGATTCGTCCGTTTCGGCCAGACGAACGGCGCACCCCGAGAGCTCTTTGCCGAGTACTTTCTTTACCGCCTTAACGGGAGCCTTTCGGCCCTTGTCCAGATAAGTGCGGTGAAGACTGACTCGGTCTCCTTCAGAGTTAACGATCTCGGCCACAAGTCCTTCATAGAAGGAGTGATCCCATGACCGTCCGTCCTCAGAAAGCTGCGCATAACGCAGACGATTCGAGGCACGGAGCGCTGCCGGAAAACACTTTGTCAAACCTCGGCTTCGAAGATAAGCATATGCACTATCTTTCTCGCCCAAGGCATGAGAAGCAGCCCATACTTCTTCTACCGGAGAAGGCTGCTCACGGGTTTTCGTGACTCTGTAGGTTTTCTCTTCATGAATCGGAAGATTGAGAAAGCGGGCCATGAAACGCAGAGCGTCAACGTAGCCGAACTTCTTGATTTTCATCAGAAGATCGACTCCGCTGTGGTAACCGCAGTGACGGCAGAAACTGTCGCCTTTCCCAAACTTGTCGGTATAGGAGAAACGATCCACACCCGCGCACCAGGGACATTCCAGGTTCTTGGTTTTGAAGATCATTTCATCCGCACCGGCGGACAGAAGAATACTTTTGTAGTGGCCTTGAGCACGGGAAAGAATGGTATTCACCGTGCTTTGGCTGATACGAAGTTTGTGGGTAGTAAGTTCCATCGGATTATTCCTTTTAAAGAAAATTCGACGTCCCGCTCTGTCCCCGAATTTTGGCGAACACGGCGGTTCGCCAAAAATGAGAAGATATTCGAAGGGTGGTAAATCCTTCTGAACAAGTTTCGAGTAAATCAAAATAACGTGTCTTGTCTTAACACACGGGCTTATGAAGCAGCCACACATTCAACGCGCCACTATACGGAGATTTTTCTCTTTTAATATGAGTGTTTACCACTAATTTTCAATAGTTTTTATCCCCTCTTTCAGTCTGAAGGCCGGCTTTCTTCTTCCCTCTTAATTATTTATTTCCATCCTTTTGTTTTAAAAGGAATATTTTTGGATTAAAACTCTCTTCCCTATGAGACTTTCTTCTCACTGACTTTCAACTAAATTGTGAGTTTCTGCTTCAGAAATGTTGTTTTGACACCAAAAGCGGCCGATTTACTTAATTTGAGGCGCTCTCCGCCCTTAACTTGTCCCGAGAAGGTACAGTAATGCTATTCATTAGGGTTTCTTCTAACCCATTCATAAATGAGGATATAGAAATGGCTGAAACAAAAAGCGTTGCAGGTACACAGACTGAGAAGAACCTTGCAACTTCTTATTTGAATGAATCCCAATCCTACGCTCGGTACACTTTCTATGCACAGAAAGCCGTAAAAGAAAGCTACTTCCCGATCGGATATGCATTTAACGAAACAGCCGCGAACGAACTCCGTCATGCCAAGATCTTTTTGAACTTCTTGCCCGGCGGAAAGCTGGTTGCCGAAGTTCCGACTGATTCTGTAGCTATTGGCTCCACCGAAGATAATCTTAAGATCTCCATCGACGAAGAAAGATACGAAGGCGTTAAGGCTTATCAGGCTTACGCCGAAGTCGCAGACAAGGAAGGCTTCCCTGTCATCGCCTCTCACTTCAGAGCAATCGCTCAGATCGAACAGCACCACCTGGATCGTTTCCAGACCTATCTTGACCAGCTCCAGAAGGGGACCATCTGGAAAAGAGAAAAACCGATTCACTGGCAGTGTCTGGTTTGCGGTTACATCTACGAAGGGACAGAACCTCCTGTTAAGTGCCCTGCCTGCGACCATCCGTACCAGCATTACATCGGCTTGGACATTTATCAGTAATGAGCAAAAAGGTTTGAACTTCCAGAGTTCATAAGCCTGAATAGCTTGAAGAAACGGCACCTGTTTTGCAGCGGGCGCCGTTTATTTTTGCCTTGTTTTCCGAGGTTTCAATTCTACTGTCCGGCCGATGTTTTTAAAATCCATTGGTTAGAGAAATGGAGCTTTGACTTCTGAATATTCGCTGTATCAAAATTTATTTTTCTGCTTTTGCTTCGGTCTCTGAATATTATTTTTCCCGCTAACGCTTACCTCAGATGAAAATCCTCTCTGCCCTCCTCGTACCTATTCTTCTGCTGTCCGGCTGCGCATCCGTGACGGTCTCTAACATCAATAGTCAGGAATATTTGGTTCAGCGCCGCGGCGATGTCATCTCTCAGGGACGGTTAAGCGATCCGACTAACACGGTTCTCACAGCGCTGGGTCTTTCGGACTGTGAAAACAGAGTGCAGTACTGTATCAATTCAGTCGGAGACAGTTCTGTAACGGACAATGAGTCCAAAATTTCTGCACTGGCAGAAATGTGGCTCTTCAAAGCAATGCGTGCGCAAAAAGATGCACAGGTCCTTAAAGATGCAGGTGAATTTCAAGATGAGAACAAACTCAACGCCGAACTTCTTAACGACTATATTCAGACGGCTAAATATTCTTACGCTTATCTGTTTTTCTCCGGCAGAAAAATCAGCGACCGCGCCTTAGAAGATCGACAAACACAGGTGAAGGACTACTACAACTTTGCCGTACAAAATGTCATCGAGCAGCTTTACAGAGCGACTAAAGGCAAAGCGCTAACGGATTTCCCGGTTCGCGAAGGCAAATGGAACATCTATATCAAAAATCCAGAACAGCTATCGGAACACGCTGAAACGGTTAAAGAGCTGATTCCGGATACCGTCCTTTCTTTTAAAGGCCTTAAAAATCAATACTCAGCTGACGGTCTCGGCGCCCGTATGGTGCTCTCCACAGACGACCCCGCAAAGGAAAAAGATCAGCCTTGGCGTCTGATGCCTTACTCTTCGGTCACGGCAATGATTTCATTTCCGGGAAAATCTCTGAATCAAATTCTTACCGCCGACGATGTCGTTGTCTCAACGTATGACCCGTCTTTTGTTCAGAGCGTCAAAATCGGAAAAACCGTCGTTCCTTTGTCGGCCAATTTCAGCGGAGCTTATGGTCTTTGGCTCGCCAACTCCGACTTTGCCTCGAACGCACTCAGCACGATTTTCGGACACGGAAATATCATCGATAAACCTACCGTCTATCTGATGCGTCCCTACCACAAGGACTTGAGAACCATCATCCTCATTCACGGCTTAGCCAGCAGCCCCGAAGCCTGGGTTAATACCGCGAATGAAATTATGGGAGACCAGCTGCTTCGAGATAATTACCAGATTTGGCAGGTGTACTACCCGACGAACGTTCCGCTCCTAATCAATCGTCAGGAGATTGCAGAAGCTATCAATAAGACCATTGAGCATTTCGATCCGTCACGCACAAATCCGGCGAGTAAAAACATCACGCTTATCGGTCATAGTATGGGAGGAATCCTCACCAGACTTCTTGTGTCCGACTCAGGCAACACGATCATCGATGCACTTGAGCAAAAGTATCCTCAAGCCTCCGACAAAATCAACCAAATGGATCCGAAATTCAAGAGCATTCTTCGGTTCAAACCTCTCCAAGGCGTCACAACCGCAATATTTTTAGCGGCTCCTCATCAAGGCACACCGTACGCCGACGCAAGCTGGGCGAGATACCTGGCATCTTTTGTCAAGCTGCCGCTCTCAATCGTGAACAAGCTCGGCGAAATGACCCTGATGATATTCGGTCAGGACTTACCGAGAGAAATTAACATGACCGGCGTGGATAACTTGTCCGCTAAGGATCCTACGATTCGAGTTTTGGTCAAACTTCCGATTTCACAAAATGTGACGTACTTCTCGATCATCGGACGAGAAAATGCCGACGGTCCGCTTGAAGAGTCCTCTGACGGGATCGTTCCCTATTGGAGTTCTCATCTTGAAGGAGCGGCCAGTGAGAAAGTCATCGTCTCCGGTCATTCCGTCCAGGAAACTCCTGAAGCCATCATTGAACTAAGAAAAATTCTGAGAAATCAACTCGTTGATCAGAATATTTCACACCGTACAAATGCCGTGAAGACTAATTGATAATGGAGACGATTCCGACAGCGACTTGTTCAGGTCCGGGAGGGAATCATACGTTCTAGTAACAAACTCTCGGAGAGAGAAGAAAGTTTTCTCTCCGATGAATGCCGTGTGCAACGGCAGTTATACATCCGGAATCCGGGAATTTCAGTACGTTGTTATCGGTTCGGCCAAGAAATCTATGAGATTTCTAATCTTGATGCCTTCAATATCTCCTGTCATCAAATCTGACAGTGTGAGCACAAGTTTCGGATAGTTATCTTTGATTTGTCTGAGCGGAGAAACTCCTCGCTCTAAATTTTCCGGTGTTAATTGGTAGCAGACTTGTACGTACAAAACAGCCCCGTCCTTAGAGGCCACAAAATCCACTTCTGAGGTGCCTGACTTTCCCACAGAGACGGTGAAGCCCTTTTGTCTCAGATTAAGATAAACGAGGTTCTCTAAGATGCCGGCGATATCTGTCGGCCGATATCCGAGAACAGAATTTCTGATGCCAACGTCAGCGGCATAGATTTTTTCTTGTGTCTCTAAATACTTCCTGCCTTTTAGGTCAAAGCGTTTCACGCGTTCGATGACAAAAGCATTCTCCAAATAATCAAGATAGTTGTAGATCGTTTCAACGCCTAATTTTCGACCTTGGCTTTTCAAGAAATCAGAGATATTTTTCGCCGAAAAAGTACTACCGACGTTGTCAAAAATGAATTGGATGATTCTGTTCAATAGTTCTGTGTCGCGGATGTTGTTCCGGGAAACCACATCTTTCAGTAAAACAGAATTGAAAAGATCGCTCAGATACTGAGTTGTTGCCCGAGGAGATGCTTGGAGCTCATGAAGTCCCGGCAGGCCTCCAAACCTCAGAAAGGCATCGAAGGATTTATGGACATCATCGCCACCATTCTGTCTGAACTCTAAGAATTCGTCGAAGGAAAGCGGAAACATTTGGATTTCTACATAACGGCCGGCTAAAAGTGTTGCCAATTCTCCAGAGAGAAGCCTCGCATTCGAGCCGGTCAGTACAATCTCGCAGTCACAATCGACTCGCAAGGCATTAACTGCCTTCTCCCACGCCTTAACGTTCTGTATCTCGTCAAAGAGCAAAAATACCTTTGTTCCAGCTTGGGCGGAGATTCCGCAAACATACTCATAGAGTGCTTGGTAATCAGTGAGGTTGGCGTACTTGAGGGACTCGAAGTTGATGTAGACAATGCTCTTTTCCTCGATTTTCTTTTCATTACCCAGCCAATCTCTGTAGAGTTTGAGCAAGGAACTCTTTCCGGAACGTCTCATTCCTGTAATCACGCGGATCAGTTCGGCACCATAAAAAGCAATGAGTTGATTTAGATAACGATCACGAGGAAACATCTTTAACCATCTTTTGTAATTGAATAAATCAATAGAACAACATAATTTAAAATTCTTTTATAAAAGAATTTTAATTAATTTTATGATTTTTTTTCGATATAAAAGAAAGTTTTTATTTGAAAAAAGTCTCAATGACCTTCTTCACGGTTTTACGACTTCACATAGACTCGTTCGAATTTGGGTGTATACTTTCGTCACATTTCGACGAAGTCCCTATCGTCTAGAGGCCTAGGACATGACCCTCTCAAGGTCAGAACATGGGTTCGAATCCCATTGGGGACGCCATAAAGATCACAAGTCTCTTCTTTGGTATCTTCTTAAAGGCTTTTCAGCTCATCCGCATTGTTCTAGTTGAGTAATCCAGTTAGAAAACTTCCGTTGGGGGCTAGCCATTAGCCCCTTTGTCGTAGCTGTTGTAAAACACTGCGTTAATAGGGATGTTTAAGGCCCCGTCTTATGAACAATGTTGTTAACTTTTCGACAATTTGCCCGGATCCGAACCAATCTCGTTGTCTACAACTTTTGCTCTCGGATGATGAAAACTGCGTCTTCGGACTCGGCTTACAGAGCACCTGACCAATTTCAGCGATTGTTATTAGATGCTTCGTAGCAATCGGACGTTTGCCAGGCACAATCACACGTTGAAAGAGAAAACACTTCTCACACCGTTCACTTTACTTGAGCGGCAATTTCTGCAGCTTCACGCCAAAGCTTGAGGATGCGTGGGAGTCGCACAGCAAGCGGTTTTCCATAATACGGAACTGTAAAAACCTTATTTTTTGCTAGCGCATCGGGAATGATACGTTCTTGAATTCGGAATTGCGCTAATGCTCTCTGAATTCCAAGATAATCTCCTGTGATCGCAATCCAATCCGGATTTAAAGCTAGGAGGAAACTTAAATCTTCAATTTCTACAAGCCCTGGAATCACGGTTTTATAATCGGCTTCTTTGATCGGATTATGAGCGCAGAGTGCTGGGTAAAGATCTTTGCTCAATTCGGAGGCATCGGAGAGCGCAAATAAGAAGATTCGATCGTCCAGTGGATGACGAATGGCTAGAAGCGCCAGAATAGATTGAGGACTAAGCGGTGAATAACGTTTTAGCTGTTCTTGCTGCAAACGATACTCCCGAACAATTCGCTCAGCACGCGTTTCCTCGCCAAAAACTCTGCCGCTTTCAAGGAGTGTTTCTGTGGGATCTTGAAAAATAGTAAGAATTTTGACCTGCACGCCTTCTGCTTCAAGTTTTGGGGTCAAAAGCGCCGGGTTAATATCAGAGCCAGGATTATTTTCTAGAAGAACATACTCTATTTCACCGCGACGAATGGCTGTGGTCAAGACCCTTTGATCCTGCATTACACAAGAAGTGCATTCAAGTAGTTTTTCATTTGGATGAAAATACTGCATATTCGGAAGCTCTCCTCCGATTAGGGCTTTGCCGAAAATCCTTAGTTCCGCCAAGGCTTCAATTGCGCTGTCCCCAACAAAAACTGCGTTTTCATATCTGGGAAATGGGACAAAGACGTTTCTTCCGTGTGTTGACATAAAAATCCTTCATTTGTAGTACTTGGTCTGCGTGTCTAAGGAGAACAGATTGATGAGTCACCAGCAAAATTGCCGAATTTTTGAGCTCTAGGCGAAGCATCTCCGTCATGGCTTCAGCGGTTGTCTCATCTAAGGCAGAGGTAGCTTCGTCTAAGAGCAGTACCTGGGGTTTTAATAAGAGCATTCGGGCAAGCATGAGCCGCTGCTGTTCCCCGCCGCTGAGCCTGTGTTGCCAGTCGACAGTATGAGTCAGAAACGGTTCAAGTCGACCGAGCCCAACTTTTTCGAGAAGCGCAAGCGCCTTTGTATCACTCACTTTATCGGGCAACTCGGGGTAGGTAAGGTTAGCCTTTAAGGTTCCTTTAAAAAGATAAGGCTGCTGTGTAATCCATAACTTCTGAGAGGGGGATTCAACCATTCCGGACGCAAAGCGATCGAATCCCGCAAGAACTCGAAGAATCGAACTCTTACCGCTGCCGGAAGGGCCTTGCAGGACCGTTAATTGTCCTTGCTTAAGAGTCAACTTCACCTTCAGTCGCTCGTCCTGACTGCGTTCAGGAATGCATAAGTAAAAATCCGCTTTAAGTCCTTTTGTAGATGTTGAGTAACAGACTGTTTGTTTATGCTTTTCGTTAATTTCTTCGATGGCGTAATGAAGTGTCGACAGACGTTCGTAGGTTGCAGCAAATCTAGCGAGCTGCTGATATGACATGGCAATCCATGAAAGAGAGCGGGCGACATCGATAAACGCGCCTCGAATTTGCATGAGACCACCCAACTCAATCGTCCCCGCAAAAAAAGCCGGTAGAGAAAAGAAAATCGGCGTCAGATGTGTCACTTGACCGGTACCAACCGAGAAGTATTCCAGATTTCTTTTCTTTCTAAGGATTTCAATAAGAACGTTAAGAAGTGAAGAGAATTTTCCGTTAAGTTCTAACCGTTCTACAGATGTCCCCTTAAGACCCGCGATAGATTCGGCATGAGTGCGTTTTGCAAGGAGTGAAGAACGAAAATCTGCCTCTCGTTTTTGAGAATCAAAATTGAGTCGCTTAAGTTTTCTGCCGATTAAATGCGTGATAAGTGTCTCCAGGAAGGTATAAATGAGGCATATCCAAAACATGTAACCGGGAATGGAAAAACCAAAAAGGGTTAGGGGACCTGAGAGATTCCACAAAATAACTGAAAAACTCCCGATCATGAGAACGGAATTAAAAAAACTAGTGCATAAGTTTAAAAAAACTGAGACAGCATCGCGAATATCTTCGGCAATTCGCTGATCCGGGTTGTCAGGTTCTTTATTTTCCAAACGCAGACAATAAAAAGGGGCATTTTCCGAAAGCCAGCGATTAAAAAATCGTTGAGTGAGTTCTCGGCGTGCGATTAAAGCAGCCCTCCCCTGAAGATAGTCAGCTGTAACCAAAACCAAGATAATGGCCGAACAAAGCAAGATAAAGTCATACAGACAACTGAAAATTTCTTCTTTATTTACAACTTGAAGTGCGTTGTAGAAACGACCGTTCCAGTCGTTTAATGCAACAGCTAGTTTAATGTTGATGAGATAGGCTGCAATAACAACGCCCAGGAGAAACCACATTCGCCATTGACGAAAGGTAAAAAAGGTCTCGCGAAGAAAGGAAGGGAAACTCCCCTCCTTTGAGCGTCGTATGAACATGAAGGGAGATAATTAATTAGAAGGTTGCACTCAGCCACGCTCTGTAACTTCTTCCTACACCGTATCCGCCGTTGAGATAGCGGAACTTCTTATTGGTGATGTTATCAACCGAGAAGGTCAGCGTGAAATCGGCCCAATCCTTGATCTGAGGTTTCCACGTGAGGCCCAAAGTGTGTGTTGCAAACCCACCGAGCTGTTTATATTCGCCGCTATTCCAAGCGGTCTCTAGATTGCTCTTGCCTCCTTTGAAGAGACGCATACGATACCATCCGTTAACATTCCAAGGCTTGTAGGTATAACCGGCTCTAAGAGTTGCCTGCATTGGAGTGAGTCCCGGAATCTTTTCTCCTGTGTTTTTATCTTCCGCATGCAAATAACCGTAAGACAAATGAAAATCAGCGTTGCCTGGATAGTAATCCGCGGAAGCTTCAAAACCGGTCTTTAATGCTTTACCTACGTTATCAATGGAGTAGTAAAGAATCATGTCGCCGTCATCGGTAAAGTCCATATCTCCCGTGGCTCCGGCATTGATGAGGTTCTTCACTCGGTCGCGGAAAACGTTGGCATGAAATACAAAACGGTCGGAGTCAGAGAATAAGCTCTTATAGTCGCCGTTGACTCCGATCTCAACGTTAATAGATTCTTCGGGTTTGAGATCCGGGTTAGGAAGAACGACGGAATACATTCCAAATTCCGGATACTCAATAGAAGTGTAGAGTTCATCCAAGAAGGGAGGTCGATAGCCGGTTTGAACCGAGGAGTAGAAGGACAACTGCTTGGAAGGCGAAAGCGTTAACGTAATACCCGGAGTTACTTTACTGTCGCTTCGTGAAGCCAACCCGAATTTATCGTTGTTATCTGTCGTCGGTTTGCGGTTGTAATAAGACCAGCGAAGAACAGGAGTCAGCGTCAAATACGGATTAATTGCGTATTCATCTTGGATGAAGAGTCCGGCATCATAGCCTTTAGATTTCGGACGACTTCGGTCGGGACGACCGTAAACATCAGTAGCTTTTTGCTTATTCAAGGACGCGTCAAAACCATACGTTAAAGAATGTGTTCCTCCTAATCCAAAGACGGAGGTGTTTTGCGTGTTAATACTGTAGGAGTCAAACTTGTCCTTGAAATACGCTTCATTGTTGTAGGAAGTACCGTCGAACTTATTGTCAAGTTTCATGTACTGCATATTGACAACAAGATCCACCCAATCTCCGGAGCTATATTCCCAACTGCCGCTCAGTCGGTGCTGTTTGAGACGGTATTTAGCTTCATTATCTGTGCGACCCTGATCCAGCTTGTTCTCATCGTAGTTATAACCGATCGAGAAAATAGAATCATCCGAAGGGGTAAAACTGAGTTTAGATGTGAATGAATCGTATTGAGCGTCTCGAGGAGTTTTAGACCTTTTGCCGTTGGAAGAACTGACAACTTTGCCGCCGTCTCGATGTGAAAAACCGATGACTGCATCCACAGGTCCCTTCCTGCCGTAAAGCCATGCCGCCTGTCCGAACTCGTCGGCATCGTTGTTGTAGCCGGCTTTGAGTTTGGCACCAAAATCTCGTCCTGGCTTGAGAAGATCTGCCGCCGTTTTGGTGGTAACTGCGATTGTTCCGCCGATGCCGCCGTTACCGTAAAGTGAAGATCCTCCGCCACGCCTAACCTCAATCTGCTTGATCATTTCCGGATCAGCAAACATGAAAGCGGGACGGTTGCCGCTCATCGTGTAATTGTCTTGACGGACTCCGTCAATCAAGTATGTGATTTGATCAGAATCAGATCCTCGGATTGAGATTCGAGTGAAGACCGGACTATCCGGGGCTTCCATCATAACGTTGGGAATATCCAACAGCGCGTCGCCAAGCGTTTTGGGATTATCCTGCTCCAGCTGACCGTCTGTGATAACGACTAAAGAGGACGGAGCTTCGTTGAGTTTTTTTTCAGTTCGCGTCGCAGTAACAACTACCGGAGCCGTGACGACCGTTTCCGAGTTGGAGGGTGTCTCTTGGGCTTGAACTGATGGATAGGTAACAGTTGCCAGAACAGAGGCAGCAATTGCAGTCAATGTAAAGGGTTTCATAATAAAATAGAAATGAGAATCATTTTCAATATTTTATTCTTTAGCTAACTACTTTAATTAAAGATAGGTTGGTACTTTCCCTATGGGGAAAAGAGATAATATAAAAAAGTATTTTTTATCAATTGAAAGTAGGTATGGAAAAATATAAATAATGATAAGAATTATTATCATTTATATTTATAGCGTGTTTTAGGGATGATAATCTTGGTGACTATGAACTCCGGAGATAAAAGACAGCCTCTACTCTTCTCGAATCGACAGCCCTAAATGAACCGTGAAAAAACCTCTAAGTGCATCCATGATTCTCTGTCTTTCATCCGACAGAACCCAAATCAATTAAATTGCCAATTTGGTCATCAGAGGATCTACGTATAATCTGAATGTTCATCCGAAAGGGACCATTGCGTGTTCAATCGATCTAAAACAAATAAATACTCCTGGACCGCCAAACTTTTTCTTTGCGCCCTGCTCGCTTTCTTTTTATTCGAGCTTCAGTACGTCGGCCGAATCCTCCTTTTCGACTTCGTCAATCCGTCGGCAAGCCCATACATCCGCGCCGAACAGGAAAGACTGCTGGAAGAAGGCAAGCATTCGATTCGGTATCAGTGGGTAGATTACGATCAGATTTCTCCTTATTTAATTCGAGCTGTCGTGGCCGCAGAAGACGCGGATTTCATGCATCATCACGGACTGCGCTGGGATGCCATCAAAACGGCAGCAGAAAGAAACCTTCTCTCCGACAAACGCGCTCCGGGCGGTTCGACGCTCACTCAGCAGACCGTCAAAAACCTCTTCTTGTCTCACGACAGAAGCTACTTCAGAAAAGCGCAGGAAATCATCCTGACGCCGATCGTTGAAGCCATCTGGGGCAAGAAACGAATCCTTGAGATCTATTTAAATATCGCTGAATTCGGCAACGGAATCTTTGGGGCACAAGCCGCTGCCCGCTACTACTTCAACAAGAACGCAGCAAACCTTTCTCGTGCTGAAGCCATCCGCTTGGCCTCGATCTTGATTAACCCGAAGAAATATCAGTTTGTGAAGTCGGCTCCGCTCATCAATCGTCGCGTGAATCGAATCTCTCACGACCTGAACTTAGTCCAAATACCTCAGAAAAAATAAAAGCGACCGAAGCCGCTCTCAAGAATAAGATTCTTTCTTACTGTTTTGCCTCGTCTTCCAACGAATCTTCGTACATGCTGAGGATCACACCGGTTGTGATCAGCTCAATGTCATAGTCCATCGGACTTTTCAGTGCGTCCTGGAAAACCGTGGCCATAGCACCGCCGCAGTCTTCGCATACATGCATACGGTGAGCCGGATCTTCGTCGGCATAGACGTACTTCAACTTGTTGCTGTTGGTATTGCCGCACAGTGCGCAGCGAATGCGCTCAAACGGCCACTGAGTTCCGCAGCAGGAGCAGAAAAGATAACGGTTGTTGGAGTTGCCTTCCGTGCCTTCGCTGACGGAAGAAATCGCTGCAGGAGCACCGCAGGTCGGGCAGCCCAAAGGAGCATCGCCGGATTTGGCTTCGTCGACTTTGGAGAGCTCGTGCGTCATGTCTTCGCCGAGATTCCGGAAATATCTGCGAAGAACGTTCAGCAGAAGACCGGCGATAACAGCCATCATGTCTTCATCGGCTTCTTCACCTAAAACTTCTTTCGTAGCGACTTCGTAGAAGGCTGTCGGATCTTCACCGGCAAGTTTGATCGTTGCGTCGGTAAGTTTGTTCCAATCCAAAGCTTTCAGCTTGGCAACCTGTTCATCAACATTGATGACGCCCTTTTCAATAAAAGCATCCTGAAGCTTCTGAAGATCCTTTCTGAATTCGGCAGGATTAATTTGAAGCGGGCGCAGCGTCAGGTACGGAATTTTACTCTTGATCGCCTTTTGAGCTGTCTCGATATCAAAATTATCTTCTACGTCTGCAACCTCAAGCTCGTCTCTGACGTCATACATAGAATTGGCGTAATCCGTCAATCCTTTCCAATCAATGCCGTCATCGCGTTTCAGATATCCTGCAATTGCAGCCTGTCTCGAACTCTTTGTCATGTTTTTTCCAAAAATTCAATCAGATGGTGACGCTCAATTCTAATTCAAGGAATTAAACTTCACCTTCGGTTATTCGGACTAGTACTTTCGTCTAATCTTAAGTTTCTCAAAATCAAACCGTATTAGAGTGGCAGTAGTATCCGCTTTTTCTCAAATAAGGACTTCAATTTCATGCAATCAATTGTTTCCCGCAGAAAGATCCTCATCGCTTCCTTAGGCACTGCCGCCGTCGGCTTAACAAGAACTGCTCAGGCCGCTCCCGCAAATGTACCCTCCATTTGGGACGGAAAGAAAATGTATGACTCTTTCCTTAAAGACGGTACCGGCTTCAGCTTCCCGCACAAACCCAACGCTCCTGTTGCCGTTGTCGCATTCGATACCCAGTGCCCGGACTGTATGCGTTTGCTTACCCGTATTAAGCCCTTACTCAATGATGTTGGTGTGATTTTCTACCCGATTTCATACATGAACATCCACTCCGAACCGCAGGCAACAACGATCTTGATGTCTAAGGATCCCTGCAAGACTTTTGAAGAACAGCATGAACACTTCAAAGATCCGGACTTCCGTGGTATCCGCTACGACGTCTCCAAGCTTCCTGAAGATCTGAGAAACAAAGTCTGGACAAACACCAAACTGCACAGACGCTCCGGCTGCCGTGCCGTCCCCTACGGAGTTTTCAAGAACAGCAAAGGTGAGTACGTTCCCTTCGATGAGAACCTCACGACCGAAGAGTTGAAGAAAGTCTTCGAACTGAACTAACAATTCTCGAGCCTCCTGACGGAGGCTCTAATTTTTTCTGGGTCTATTCTCAATTACTCAGGCCTCTTTAACTTTTCCGTCGCGGGAAAAAATAGACCAAACCTTTATTTCATCCCATAAATCTTATTGCTGTATATCCTTTGTAATGAAATCATCACGATATGTCATTACATTAATAAAAATCTAAAAAATATTAAAGAGGAACGAAATGGCTCGAACAGTCAACGTTAATTTTCGTATGGACAGCGAGTTGAAGAAAGATATGGAGCAAGTCTGTATGGATATGGGGCTGTCAATGACTGCCGCTTTCACTATCTTCGCTAAAACTGTCACTCGCGAAAAACGGATTCCTTTTGAAGTCTCAGCCGATCCTTTCTACTCAGCCAGTAACATGAGGCACTTGCAGAAAGCAATCTCCGATTTAAATGCAGGTAAAGGCGTCGAACACGAACTTATTGAAGACTAGATTTGACCAATTAATTGTTAGTTTCTTACCTTCTAAAAACAAACGGCTCGGATCTTTCACTGACCCGGGCCATTTTCTATTGATTAAGAAGCTACTTCGAACTTAGTTTTCTTCGCCGAACCACTTCTTGTAAATTCTTTGGAACTCACCGCTCTTCTTAAGAGAAGCAAGAGCCTTGTTGATTTGAGCAACCAGCTCTTTATTGCCTTTAGTCACGGCAATACCGTATTCTTCGGCTTCCATCTTCGGACCGACCAAACGGCCCTTATTGCCGCCTTGAGCAACGTAGTACGCCACAACTGGGAAGTCCTGAATCACAGCGTCAACGCCGCCGTTTTGGAATTCCAAGAAAGTCTCGGCAGCATTAGCAAAAGTGACCACTTTTGCACCGGGGACTTTTTCAGCTCTGAACATACCGGTGGTACCGACCTGAGCTCCGATCTTCTTGCCTTCCAGATCTTTAATGGATTTCGTTGTCGTATCAGACGACGGAACCATGATGATTAGACCGGAGGTGTAGTACGGATCGGAGAAGTCAACGAACTTCTTACGCTTTTCGTTGATTGTCATACCGGCGATCACGGCATCCACAATGCCGGTGCGCAAGGCCGGAACAGTCGCGTCAAAGCCCATATTCTGAACCACGACCTTGTATCCGAGTTCTTTACCGATCGCACGGATCAGATCCATATCGAAACCCGTGAAATTCTTACCGTCTTCGGCCAAAAACTCGAACGGAGCAAAGCTCGAATCTGTACCGACAAGGAGGACGCCGTCTTCAATAGTCGGGGACTTCGCAAAAGAAGCCGAGACGGGCAGCATGCTTAAAGCGCAAAGGAACGCTAAAAGATTTCTTCTGAACATTGAAAATTCCTATAACTAACGTGATGAGGTTATTGACAAAAAATAGTTTAGGAAATTTATCCTTACAAATTCCATTTTTGAAAAGTTTTTGCTTCATCCTTACGGATGATGAAAATTGCAGCTCAAAATTCTTTCTCTTTGAAATTTCTCAAAAAATTGAGTTTGCTAAACTTCAGATACCGATTTTTTGGCACACTCCGTTCTTGCCTTCAAACTCTCAACTATCAGAACTTCACTAGATTTTGTTCCTTTCTAAGATGTCGCCTCACTTTTCGATTTCAAACCACTTTATTCTTGCCTCCTTTGCCGCAGTCTCTTTAATCCTCACTTCCGGCTGCCAGTCAATTCACGACAAAAATGAAGTGAAGGTTGAAATCCTGCATACCAACGACATGCATTCGCACTTTGCAGGCAGTAAAAACGGAAGCGCCTGCATCAAGGAAAACGACTGCGAAGGCGGTTACGGCCGAGTTGCCGAATACGTAAAAGGAGTAAAAGAAAGAAATCCTAACGCTATTTTCTTGGACGCCGGCGACCAGTTCCAAGGCTCATTGTTGTATGTGAATTACCATTCGCCGTTAGTCGGCGAAATCACAAACAAGATGCAGTATGACTTCGCAACCTTTGGTAATCATGAATTCGACGAAGGCTGCAAGGCGCTTTCCGAATACGCTAAGAACGCAGACTTCCCTTTTCTGGCTGCCAACCTAGAACCGGCGCCGGGTTGTCCTTTGAGCAAAAACCACATCGCGCCTTTCACCGTCATTGATAGACCGGATGCGAAGATTGGAATTATCGGTTTAGCCAATCCGGATGTCGTGAACCAGTCAAAGGCTTGTAAAGACACAAAGTTTGTCGATCCCGTCGAGGCAGTCAAAGAATCCGTGAAAGCGCTTCGGGCTCAGAGCGTTAATATCATCATTGTCTTGTCCCACCTCGGATTACCGTTCGATGAAGAGCTGGCAAAAAACGTCAGTGGTATAGATCTGATTGTCGGAGGACATACGCACGATTACATCGGACCGGACTCACCTTTAGGCCCCTATCCGATCGTTGAGAAATCTCCAAGCGGCAAGCCGGTTCTGATTGTGACAACATCGGGCGAGGCAAAATATTTAGGCCATCTGGAAGTAAGCTTTAATAAGGATGGCATACCCACAAGCTGGGGCGGCGCCCCGGTGCTTTTGGGCAGAGCCGGCGGCTCACCTGAAATCACGAAGATCATCAATCAGGCAGCAGAACCTGTCATCAAGAGAAATTCGACAGTCGTCGGAACCAACCTTGTAAAAATGAGAGACGGCCTGGATCCATGCCGTGAAGGGGACTGTCTTTCCGCGATGGTCACCACAGATGCAATGCTGGATTACGCGCGGCCAAAGGGTGCCTCCGTTGCATTGATTAACGGCGGAAACTTCCGCGCCGCCCTTCCCGTCGGCAAAATCACGCAAGGCGACATCGACAACCTGCTCCCGTTCAAAGATAAGGTCCTGCTCAGAAAATACACAGGCAAACAACTCTATGAAGCCGTTGAGCACGGCGTCTCGGACGTTGACGGTATCGGTCCGAGAATGATTCAAGCGTCGGGATTAAGGTACACCTATTGTCCGACTGCACCTGTAGGCCATCGAGTCAGGTCAGTTGAAGTGCAGGACAAAGACGGCAAGTGGAAGCCGTTGGAGGACAACAAAGTTTATGTCGCGGCAGTCGGCGCATTTCTTGCTTCCGGCGGAGACGACCACAAAGCACTGGCCGGAGGCATACAACTTTCGAAATCGGGGCCTCTCGTTGCCGATGTCCTGAAAACCTACCTGAAGAAAAAGTCTCCAATCAACGAAACTCCTGAACCAAGAATATCAACGGTGAAGGAAACATCCGGAAAGTAAAGAAGTAAGAGAGGCTGCAGTGTCATCAAACAAGCAGCCTCTTCTTCTATCTGATGCCTCTCAATTACGCATTCGGAAGCCAAGAATCTCTCTGGCGAGTATGTCTCGGCGCCAAATGCTGAATATCCATGATTCGATGCATTGAGTCTGTGCGGGTACTGTTAAAGACAAGATATAAGGGATCAAGCGTGACAGATCCTGCCTTGTCAGAAGCAAACTTAGCTGTTCCGCTGATCATTGCATTCCAGTCCACCAGCTTCACAGAAGAGCGTTCGGCGTTTTCTTCGGCTTTCCACAAGAGAGCGTTTCTTAACGGAATCAGCGGAAAGAGGAAGACGTAAGCCACCAGCGCGAAAAGAATTAAGACAACACCGTGGTTCACACCAAAACCGGAGGAAATCCCAAGTCCTTGGAAGAACCAAGGCTTGGTAGAAAAGTAACTCAGTAAGCCAAAGAAAATAAATGAGAGGATTAAGTACGGAAGGTAAGCTCTGAAACCGGTCTGGTATTTATATTGACCTATTTCATTGGCAATCATAGCCTCAATCTCAGAAGGATTAAGACGTTCAATAAGGCTTTCCGTCAAGACAACTTTCTTGTTGCTTCCAAAGCCGGAGATAAATGCACCGCTGCCCGAACCGAGACGATCAGAATCCGCAGCAAAGACGCCTTCTGATTCAAAACCAACCTTCTTTAAGAACTTATCCAGCCTGCTCTTTAATTCTTCGTCACTCAAGGGATGAGCAAAGTAAGCGATTGATCGGCTGACCACCGAAGCGCCGATCACAAGAACGGCAGAAGCCACCCATGCAAGAATCCACCAATAAGAAGCTCCTACAGACCAGCATGTGAGGACAGCTGAGACTATTAAAACAAAGAAGACAATATTGCTAACTTTGCTGCGGGTCGAACCGAAGTTTCTAAGAATTAAATATGAACTGTTCTTTTCGGGATTCTTGGCAATAGCAAAAAATAAACCGTTAATTACCAGGAACGCTAAACCAACACACAAGGCAAAAAGGATCTGTGTGAGAAGACCGTTCCCAAGCTGATTGGTCAGCAAGCTAGAAAACCAAGTAATGCCGCCGCCGAAGGTCAGCAGAAGCACCAAAACTAAATTCGAGAGATGCCGGATCTCATTAACCTTATCAGCATGCAGGCGAGCATCAGATGCCGCTTTGTGGGCGTCAAGAGAAACAAGACCTGAAAACACATGCGGAACTTTATTCCGATGTTCCTTTATCGACTTAGCCTCTCTCAAGTAAAGGTAAAAACCCAATGCGAGATTCGCAAAGAGGAATATCAAAAACAAACTTTCAAAAACCAATACGTCATTCATCTTTTTACTTGAACCCTCTGGAAGAGCGTTTTATCTTGAGCCCAAAGATAGCGGATGTGAGTAAGGAGAGAAAAAGAATCACACCATTCGGAGCAAGCTCATTTCACGCAACAATATTTGAGCAAAGGTTGCGACGCTTCGTCGACTTAGAGAATTCGTTTCTCAGAAATTTCTCGAATCTGTTTGATGGTTAGATTCTGTAGATAGCTTAATTTTTAGGATCGACACTAAACAGTTTGAGTAATTCGCACATGCTGACTTTTTCCGAAAAAACGAAAATGTGTTCTTTTAAGAAATTAAGTAATGTTCATCCTCAAAGTCTATTTTTTCCATGCTTGCTGTTCGGATAACTAGCGAAGAAGCGAAGATTTGTTGACATCCTCCTCGTCATAAATGACAAGGATTCCATACCACCTCTACAGCGGCCGTAGCCTAGTGCTGCAGCAGGTCTCTTCGGGTTCCTGCTGATAGCGGCCTTACTGCACCACTCATTGCACAGGCTAACTGGGCCCGTCCGGCCCTTAATACATTTATCGCTCCGACCTCATCTGCGTTGGAGCGGTAACCGCAGCCAATGCATGCA
>OGRQ01000202.1_pt1 | contig 75258 bp, 60 predicted proteins | sample 1553521 | NCBI WGS metagenome assembly OGRQ01 (sample SAMEA2580088, study PRJEB22360) | human gut metagenome | biome: human gut; feature: human-associated habitat; material: faeces | place: Denmark | collected 2008/2010
CGGAACCATCTCCCCCGTCGCCGCCCCCAGCCTCTACGGCTACTATGCGACACCTTTCGCCGACATCCGCAGCGCAGCCGAGTACCTCAACACGCTCCATTCGGGCATCTGCATGGGACAAATGTTCGGAGGCCGGCTGAAACCCGACCACTCGCTGGCGATGTTCCACGACCTCGCCCGCAGCGCCGCAGCCGAAACCCCGCTGTCGTCCGACGAAGCCCTGCACTACCTGCGCCGGGAAGATTTCGCTCCGCAGGCAGAGGCCGCCGAAGGGATGAACCTCATGACATTCGAGGGCTACGCATTGGGATGGGCCAAACGCATCGGAAACCGGTTCAACAACCTCTACCCGAAATCCCAGATGATTCTGAACAAATAGGGCTCCGCGGACAAACGCCGCGCCGAGTCTCTGCGGGATACACTCCCGACGAACGGACGAAACCGATAGCGCCCCGGCAAACACGATACGCCGAAACAATACGGGCAGGAGTCCGTCGTTGCACACGGCCTCACAACAGCAGATGCGGACGATTTCCGACCACCGCATACGCAACCGGTTCTCCCCGGCCGTTCCTACATTTTTTCGGTCAGTTTCCGGACTATCTTGAAATGGTTGAAGAACTCCTTGGCGATGACGCGCAGAACGGTATAGCCCGGTATGGCGAAAAGCATCCCGACCACACCGGCGAAGTGGCCGGCCATGAGTATCACGATGAATATCTCCAGCGGATGGGCATTGACGCTGTTGGAGTAGAGGAGCGGCTGCAACAGGAAGTTGTCTATCATCTGGGCCGCCAGAATGGTGATGGCCAGCGAGAGCACGATGAAGGTCATGGTCGTCCCGCCTCCCACGAAAGCCATGCTCACCAGCAGGCTTATCCCGAAGCCGAGCCATGGTCCCACGTAGGGAATCACGTTGAGCACCCCGACGATAAGTCCGATAAAGAAGGCGTTCTGGGGAAGGTATCCGCAGCATATCAGGGAGATGGAGACCATAAGCATCATGATGGTGGACTCGGCGAGTATCCCGATGAAATAGCGCGAGAGCAGCGATGAAGCGGAACTCAGCGCATGCTTCACATTTCCTTCGTATTTAGTAGGCGTGACCGCGAGAATTATCCTCAGGAAAAGATTGTCGTCCTTGAGAAAGAAGAACGTGATGAAAGTTATCGAAAAGAGCGCTATCACTGCATTCGCCACGCCCGACACAATGGAACCGAGGAAGTTCTGCAGTTTTTCGGGATTGAACAGCCGTTCCACCTGCGCCCCTATCGTATCGGAAATGGAGATGGTGGAGACGTTCAGCGAGAAATACTCCTCGAGGAAATTCTGCAGTTTGTGCAGCGGCTGCTCGAACGAGGCGAGAATGGTGGAGAAGTCCACCGATGCCAGCGCGGTAAGCTTGTCGAAAACGAGCGGGATGAAGATGGCGAACATGGCGACGCCCACCCCCCACAGCAGAAGCAGCACCACAAGCGCGGCGAGCCAGTCGGGCACGGAGCGTCCCCGCACACGCACCCGCTTCATCAACTTCGCCAACGGAGTACCGATGATGGCCAATACGGCCGACACGATGATATAGCCGACTATATCGCGGAAATACCACACAAGCAACAGGCCCGCCAACGTGGCGAGCACACCGACCGCATACCTGGTCCAGTGCACCGTCGGCTTGCTCTCGTTCCCCGTACCGTTCATACTCCTATTCTCTGTGCAGTTTCGCAAGCGGCGTCTGTCCGCCCCGTACCCTGTCGCCCAGACCGACGAGCACCTCGCAGTCCAGCGGCAGGAAGATGTCTATCCGCGAACCGAACTTGATGAAGCCATACTTGGCGTTCTGTTCGGCCCGCTCGCCCACCTTCGCATAATTGACTATCCGGCGGGCCACCAGTCCGGCTATCTGCCGGAAGAGTATCCTCTCATGCCCCGTATCGACCACGGTCGTGGTACGTTCGTTCTCTTCGGACGACTTCGGGTGCCATGCCACGAAAAAGCGCCCCAGATGGTTGTTGCGATAGACTATCTCGCCCCCTACGGGATACCAGTTCGCATGTACGTTGGTGATGGACATGAAGACCGAAAGCTGCAGACAGCGCTCCTTCAGGTACTCCCCCTCGAAGACCTCTTCGATGACAACCACCTTACCGTCGGCACTGGAGAATACCGTATCCGGGTCGCTCCGGTATTCGCGCCGCGTGGGTTCGCGGAAAAAGAGCGCCACGCAGACGCAGAGCCCGAAGAGCAGAACCGCCACCGCCCAGAAGAGCCATACGGGCATCCCGGCGTACTTCACGGCGAACGCCATGCCCACCGCAACGGCCGCGAAAACCGCGAACGTACACAAAACAATGGAATATCCCTCTCTGGCAAGTCTCATTGGCAAGGAATTTATTCGGTCTCTCCGCCGTTACCGGCCGCGGAGCCGCAGCACGCGCCCCTTTCCGGGCACTAACCGGCAAAGATAGTAAAATATGCGAAAACAAACGGTACGGAGAAAATCAATGCATCGAAACGGTCCATAAACCCTCCGTGTCCGGGAATGATGGCCCCCGAATCCTTGACGCCCGCCGACCGCTTGAACATGGATTCGACCAGGTCGCCGAGCACGCCGCTGACCACGACCACAAGAGCGAGTCCGCCCCACCACACCATGTCTTCGCCGCGCAGCCAACCGCACATCACACCGAAAGCAACGGCGAAAAGCAGTCCTCCTGCAAATCCCTCCCACGACTTCTTGGGCGACACCCGCTCGAACATCTTGTGTTTTCCGAACAGTACCCCCGTCAGGTAAGCGAATATGTCGTTCACCCACACCGTAAAGATATAACAGAGTATCGTCCATGCGTCGTAGCTTCCTCCGTAAAAAGCCACGAAGCACATCAGCGACATCGGCAATGCGGCATAGACGAGCCCTCCGACCGCAACGGCGATATGTATGAAAGGTTCGGGCGGCCTGCGGCGGAGTTCGTACACGAATATCACATACAGCAACGGGAAGAAAATGGAGAGCCACACGACCGGCAGCGTACCGCGTGCCACAAGGAAACTCATCGCGACGGCCACGCCTCCTACGGCAACCGGATAGACACGGTCGACGGAAAGGCCCTTTTTCGCCGCCATACGGTAGAATTCCCAGAGGCTGCCTACGCATATCGTCAGCATCAGTGCCGCAAAACCGTACTCCGATACGGAGACCGCACCCACGACGACCAGCAACAGCACCGCTCCGCTCAGCGTCCTCACCGCCAATTCCTTACCAAACTTCGCCATACATTACAGCTTTGCGGGCCGTCCGGCCGTCCCGATTCGGCGCCCCGGCATGCGACAACCCCGCATAACAGGGACAAAAATATGGAATAATTCCGAACCGCCTAAATCACAATCCGAAAATACGCTTTTTTCCGCCGACGGGCAAACCGGCAGTGCAGAATCTCCATGCAGACTGCCGTACCGTATCCCGTTCCGACACATGCAAAAACCGTGCGGGCGGGAATGGTCGTTCCCGCCCGCACGTCAGGCGAATCCGTGCTTTACGTACAACCTCCGGTCAGGACGCAGGCTGCGGCGTAGGCGTCGATGCCACCTTCAGCTCCAGTGCGCCTGTGCGCGTCCCCGTTATCCGATAACCCGCATCATCCACAAAATCGAAAGTCAGCGTATACGCTTCGCCGTTCCTTGCCACCGTCACGGTACCTTCGACTATCGGTGCGGAACCGACATACTCATCCTCGACGAGCCGGTAATACCAACTGCCGTTCGGATTTATGACGCTGTTGGATTCGGAGCCGGCAAGTACCGTGAACGGTTCCCTCGAGTTCTCGTCGTAGATGTCCTCCGTCACCACCCGGTAGGTACCTTCCGGCAACCAATATTCGTTGTCGTCGTTAAAATAGATGACCGAAGAACGTATCGTCATCTCCAGCCGCGACCCGCTGCCGTAATACCCGACCGAATAGGGCCAACTGACCTTCACATACTCCAAATCGGCCCCCCACAACGACATGTACCAGGTGGTCGTCCTGAAATCGGTCCAGTCATCGACGGGTATGACGCTCAGATTGCCGCCCCCGCCGGGGAGGTCCTCCATGACCGCGTCCCCGGTCAGGTCGCTCAGGAACTCCCGGCCGGCCTCCTGTGTCACCGCGACGGCGATATCGGGAACGTCGTCCTGGCCGGAGGTAACGACCACATACCCCGACCGCTCCTCAAGCGTGGCATTCGTCTCCACGTTCACGATGAAATAAGAGTCTCTTTCGGATACGATGGAAATCCATTCCACCGGATTGCCGGACGTATCCGGAGTATCGGACGTCACTACCTTCCAGTCTACGGCAACGGCAGCGACATTCACCGTCTGTCCCAGCATTTCCGCCCTACTGCCGAAATGCAGTTCACGTACATCCACACCGAGCGAGGGCTGAAGAACCCGTCCCTCCTGCACCACCTTCACCGCTTTGGGGCCGACCCCCGCGACATCCGCAGAGATGACGACACTCCCCGAGCGCGGTTCGGTTGCCGGATTGTCGGCCACCGTCACGACGGCCGTTCCCTCTTTCCGGACCACCGTCACCCAACTCCGGCATGCCTCGTCCGCGGCGACCGTCCACTCGAGCGTTCCCCCGCCGACCGTCACGGCAATCTCCTGCGCCGGCGCATCCTCTCCTGCAAAGGACAGCGAGGCGGGTTCCACCGACAGTGTATAACTGCTGCCGGACTGAACGACCGTTATCCGTTTCGGTTCGAGGTCGGGAGAGGCCGGTACGAGGGTCACGGCTCCGCTACGGGACTCCACCCCCGAATTGTCGGCCACCGCAACGGCAACCCCGCCCGTTCTCTTTTCGACGGAAATCCAGGCCCTCGACTCGTCGCTCATGGTACAGTCCCAATCCACATTGGAGGTCACGGCAACGGTCTGCACCGCCGCACCCGCGGCCTCGAACTCAAGGTTCGTCGTTTCGAGCTTCAAGAAAGCCCGTTCCAACTCCTGCTCCCCGCACGCGACGGAAAGCACGCCAAACACTGCAAAGAACAGCAATTCCCATACTCTTTTCATAACATAGAAGTTTTGGTTATCATGTATCTGTCGCAAGATAGCACAAGGGCGCAAAAAATGCAACAACATATTATATAGCAATACTTTACACCACAGACTCCTCAGCCGGAGACAAAAGAAGGGAGGGAACCGCTGTTCCCTCCCTTGACCGGCTCCTGTTTGCGGAGCCCTCTTTCCGAACCGTCCGCCGGGACGGTATATGAACATCAGGCCGTCACTTCTCCGGCTTCTCTCCCCAATCGGGTGCGGCACCCGGCTCGGCGACAGTTTCCCCGCCGAATGCCAATTCGGCATCGGTCACCGACACGGGGTCGGAATCGGCCGCTCCGGCAGCCGCTGCCGCCTCCGCCTGCTCCCGTTTGATATCCTTGATACGCTTGCCGAAGATGCGTTCGAGGTCTTCGGAGAAGACCACTTCCTTCTCCAGCAACAGCTCGGCCAACTGCGTAAATCCGTCTCTGTGTTCGCGAAGCACCTTCGTGGCGAGCGCAAAGGCATCGTCGAGCAGCCGTTTCACCTCCTTGTCGATAAGTTCGGCCGTCTGCTCGCTGTAAGGTTTGGTCAGTGCCATCTCTCCCTGTCCCGACGAGTCGTAATAGCTCATGTTGCCCACCTTGTCGCTCATACCGAGATAGGCTACCATCGAATAAGCCTTTTTCGTCGCCACCTCCAGGTCGTTCAGCGCTCCCGAACCGAGCGTGTCGAAGACGAGCTTCTCGGCGGCACGTCCGCCGAGGGTGGAGGCGATGTCGTCCATTATCTGCTCCCGCGTGGTCACCTGCCGCTCTTCGGGCAGATACCATGCGGCACCGAGCGCCCGGCCGCGCGGGATGATGGTCACCTTGATGAGCGGATTGGCGTATTCGAGTATCCAGCTCACGGTGGCGTGCCCGGCCTCGTGGTAGGCGATGAGCCGCTTCTCCTCCGGCGTGATTATCATGTTCCTGCGCTCCAGGCCGCCCACGATTCGGTCGATGGCGCTGAGGAAATCCTCGCGCTCGACGAACTTCTTGTCGTGCCGCGCTGCGATAAGGGCCGCCTCGTTGCAGACATTGGCGATATCGGCACCGGAGAAACCCGGCGTCTGCTTGGCGAGAAAATCGCGGTCGAGATTGGGATCGAGCTTGATGTTGCGCAGGTGCACGTCGAATATCTCCGCCCGCTCCTTGACGTCGGGCAGTCCGACCTCTATCTGCCGGTCGAAACGCCCCGCACGCATGAGCGCCTTGTCGAGGATGTCGGCACGGTTCGTGGCGGCGAGAATGATGACGCCCGAATTGGTGCCGAAACCGTCCATCTCCGTCAGGAGCTGGTTGAGCGTATTCTCGCGTTCGTCGTTGCTGGAGAAGCCGGCATTCTTGCTGCGGGCACGCCCCACGGCGTCTATTTCGTCGATGAAGACGATGCAGGGCGCCTTCTCCTTGGCCTGGCGGAAGAGGTCGCGCACGCGCGAGGCCCCCACTCCGACGAACATCTCCACGAAATCCGAACCGCTCATGGTAAAGAACGGCACGTTGGCCTCACCGGCCACCGCCTTGGCGAGCAGCGTCTTACCCGTTCCGGGAGGGCCGACGAGCAGCGCTCCCTTCGGTATCTTTCCGCCGAGTTCGCGGTACTTCTGCGGGTTGCGCAGAAAGTCCACAATCTCCATGATTTCCACCTTCGCTTCCTCCAGTCCTGCCACATCCTTGAAGGTCACACGGTCCTTGTTGTTGGCGTCGAACACCTGCGCCTTCGCCTTGCCTACATTGAAGACGCCCCCCTGACCGCCGGCGGCATTCTTCGAAGCGTTGCGCATCATGACGATGAAGAAGACCATCAGCAGGATAAAGGGAAGGAAACCGAGCACGTCGAGCCAGATGTTGTGCTTCGTTTCATACGTCAGCAGCACCGCCTGCCCGTACTGCTCCTCGGCCCTGTCCAGGTCCTGCCGGAAGGTAGCCACATCGCCTATATTGAAGACGAACTGCGTCCCGCGGCGCGGAATGTTCTTGTATTCGGGCCTGGCGGCATACTTCTCCACCGCTTCGCTGCGGAGCCGGACGTTGGCCTGCTCCTTGTTCACCACCTCGATGCTTTCGACATCTCCGTCGGCTATCATCTGCTCCACGGTGTTCCAATTGGTCTTTACGGGCGATTCGCTGCCCCCCAGCCACGACCACCCGATGATGAGCAGGAACAACAGCCCGTATATCCACATGCCGTAGCCCATCGGCCGTATCTGGGGGCGCCGGCCCCCGCTGTTCTTATTGTTCTGGTTTTTGGATGCCATCTCTACATTTACGTTCTGCAATATTGATGCGGCATGCGCCCGACGCCCATGCCGCGAAACATTAACGCGTTTATCCGCATTTTATTACTCCCACTCGCCGTAGCGCACCGAGGGGGCGTCGGCCCAAAGCTCCTCCAGCCGGTAGAACTCGCGGGCCTGCGTCTGGAAGACATGGACCATGATATCCACATAATCCACCACCACCCAGATGGCGTTCTGCATGCCCTCCGTCCTGCGCGGCCGCTGGCCGAGCGTCTCGAACACCTTCTCCTCGATGCCGTCCGCAATGGCGGCCACCTGCGTGGTGGATTCCGCACTGCATACCACGAAGGCATCGGCCACCGCTCCGTCGAATCCCCGCAGGTCGAGCGACAGGATGTTCTTTCCTTTCTTGTCCTCTATCGCCGAAACTATCGTTCCCAACAATTCATCCATACAGTCCTAATAATATAATGTATTACACGGGCGCCGGCAAATGTACATCTTTTTTGCCACAATCCGGCCGACCGCACCCACGGCCGCGGCGGCAGCCCTGTCCTTTCACTCCCCGGCAGCGCCTCCCACGGCGGCTACCGACTCCTTAAGCACCTTGACGATGGAGTCCTTCACATAAGTACGGCGGACGGCCACCGCTATCTTGCGCGACACGGCCCCTTTGGCGAGCGGCTTGACCTGCGCGGCATGCTCCTGCGGCACGTACGGCACCGCCATCTCCGGAATGATGGTCATGAACTCCGTATTGTCCACTATCCGCATCAGCGTTTCGAGCGAACCGCTCTCGAAATAATACGAGGCATGCGCCCCGCCCTTCGAGGGACAGAGGTCGAGTATCTGGTCGCGGAAGCAGTGCCCCTCCGAAAGCAGGAGCATCTCTTTCAGGTCGAGGTCTTCGAGCCGGATGTTGGAGCGCTCGAAGAGCCTGTGCCCCGGAGAAAGGTAGGCATAGAACTTGTCGTCGAAAATGCAATCCTCCGTAATGCCCTCCGGGCAGGTACCTCCCGCAAGAATGGCGGCGTCTATTTCGTCGTGTTCCATCGCCCGGACTATCTGCGGAGTTATCATCTCCTTGATTTCGAGGTGCACGTCGGGACAGCGTCCGGCAAAATCCTGCACCATCCGCGGCAGCAGATAGGGCGCCACGGTCGGTATCACGCCCAGCCGCAGCACGCCCGACACGGTTCCCTTGAGCACGGCCACGTCCTCATAGACCGAATTGAACATCTTCACGACATCCCGGGCCCGTTCGGCGACCACCTCCCCCGCCTGCGTCAATATGACCGGTTTTTTCGACCTGTCGAGCAGCACTACGCCGAGCTCCTCCTCGAGGTTCTTTATCTGCATGCTCAGCGACGGCTGAGTGACGAAACTCCTTTCGGCCGCAAGCGAAAAGCTGCCGAAATTCACCACCGCGAGCAGATATTCCAACTGTACAATCGTCATCTCATAATCTATACCGAATCACAAAAGTATAAAAAATAACTATACGACAAAACGTCCCTTCCCCGAACGGACGGCATCCTCTCCCGTCCGCCGGCCGGTTTCCCGTTTCCGGGCGAGGTTCCGAGACTCCGCCGCCGGCCCCGCACGACGCCTTTCAGGGGACAAGTCCCGTTTCGGCGAACATCTTCCCGTAAACGGCCGCCTTTTCGGCCAACGGTTTGGGATAGGCCCGCGACGTGGAGGGCATACGGTAGAAGCGTACCGTGCGGCCCGAAAATCCGAATTCGGAAAAACAGCCCACCGCGGGAGGTTCGCACCCTGCGACCGCAGCCAACGTATCGGCCGCCTTCTGCCCCGTGGCCGCCACGGCCCGGCACGCCGGCAGCCGCTCCAGCATACCGGCGAGGTCGAACGGACGCACCACTTCGAGAAACCTGTCCGACGCATTGCCGCGGGCCCGAACCACCTCGGCTGCAGTATCGGAGAGGGCGATTCCCCGCTCCCGACAGAACGTCTCCACCGCTTCCCGGTCGAAATGCCGTCCGTCCGGCGCGACGAACCGCTCCCGGTCGCCGTAAAACACCAATCCCATCACACGCCACATGTCGTTCTGGAAATTGGGATAGTAAAACTCCATCGACCAGCGCGACCGGGCGGGCGGGAAACTGCCGAGTATCAACAGCCGCGCCCCCTCCGGCAGAAAAGGTTCGAGGGGGTGCGCTTCGGTCGTCCGCCCGCCGGCGGCCTCTTTCCCGTCACTGACCATATATGATACTGATAAAAAAACTCCTTCCTTATCTTTCGCCGGCCTCTTCGTGCTACACAAGGAACGAACGGCGGCCGGCCTTCTCTCCGGACAATAAGACACCTTGTCCGACGAAAGATATCCGGCCGGGAGGCGACAACGTACGTACCTCCTCCCGGACGGATACCTCGCCGTTACCCGGCGAATCCCGGGGCTCCGCGGACGGATACCGGAAAATCTACCTTACCTCCTCCAGAATACGGCGGGCTACCGTACCGGTCACGTTATGCCCCTCGCCGAAGGCCACGCCCCTTTCATTGAAGCGGCGCTCGATTTCGCATATCGTATCCTCGCCTATCCCGACTTCGTGGAGCCTCGTCTGCAACCCCAGCGAACGGAAAAACCGCTCGGTGGCGTCGATGGTCCGCGTGGCACGCTCCTCGTCGCTGCCCTCCGTGATACCCCATACGCGTTCGCCGTACTGGAGTATCTTCGTCATCTTCTGGTCGCGCAGCACCTTCAGCAGGCCGGGGAAGACGATAGCGAGCGTATGGCCGTGCGTCAGACCGTCGATGGCCGTCAGCTCGTGCCCGATTTGGTGCGTCGCCCAGTCCTCCGTAACCCCCATGGCGATGAATCCGTTGAGGCCCATGGTGGCGCACAGCATGTAATCGGCCATGGTGTCGTAATCATGCGGCTCTTCCAGCACTCTGGGAGCTATCTCCACCAACGTCTGGAGAATACCCTCGCTCCAGCGGTCCATCAGCGGCGACTGCCCCGCCGTGGTCATATACTGCTCCATGACGTGGATGAAGGTATCCGCCATGCCGGCCGCACGCTGGTATTTCGGCAGCGAGAAAGTGGTCTGCGGATCGAGTATCGAGAAACGGGGATAATCCACCTTCATGCCGTACTTCTCTTTCGTCTCGATGCTCGATATGACGGCGTTGCGGTTCATCTCCGACGCCGTGGCAGGCAGTGTCATCACATCGCCGAACGGCAGGACTTCCCCGATGAGACTGCCGTCGCGCACCAAATCCCACGCATCGCCGTCGTAACGGACGGCGGCCGCTATCAGCTTCGTTCCGTCGAGTACGGAACCGCCTCCGACCGAGAGCAGAAAATCCACCCCCTCGCGCTTGCACTGTTCGACGGCCTTGCGGAGCGTCTCTATCTTGGGATTGGGTTCGATACCCCAGAACTCGATGTAGTCGCGGCCGGCCAGCGCCGCCGTGACCTGTTCGTACACACCGTTCCTCTTCACGCTTCCGCCGCCGAAAGTCACCATGATTTTCACCCCTGCGGGTATCTCCTTCGCGAGGCGGGCTATCATCCCCTTGCCGAATATCAGTTTGGTCGGATTCTGAAAAATGAAGTTCTCCATGCTTTTTCTCCTATTGATTACGGTTTACTCCCTGACATATACCTTTTCTATGGCACAAATATAGAGATAATGGAAATCTTTTTCAGGATACCACGCGTCTATCAGCTCCTTCTCCAGGAATTCCGCGGGCCCGAGCCGGTCGCGGTACATCTTGCGGCACTCCAGCACGACCTCGGCCCCGCCGATGCAGGGCGTTCCGGCCGGCGTATGCTCCACGGTCAGTCCCGCCCGGGCAATCTTCTCCTCTGTACGTCCGCTGTGCGCCCCGCAGTAAGCCAGCGCCCGGCGGTACTCCTCCCCCATGAATGACAGGGTAAGCCGCGGCTCGGCATCCACGAACTCCCTCGTATAACGCTGCGGCCTGATGTAAACAGTCGCAGCCGGCTGCCCCCATATCACACCGATACCGCCCCAGCTGGCCGTCATGGTATTGCACTGCTCCCCGCTGCCGGCCGTAACGAGCATCCACTGCCGGCCTATCATTTCGATTACATTACCGGGCATCCTATCGGCCGGTATCTCCTTATAACCTTTCATAATTCCTCCTTTTTTAATCGATACGGCGACCGGGCACCCGTCCGTTCCGAACCGTTCCGCCGCATGTCGTCGGAACTCCGGCCATTGACAGAACGCTTTCCCGCCGGTACGACATACGCGCGCCGCCGTTTTTGTCTGAAAACGAATTTTCACGGGCAAACAGCTTGCCGTACCCGCTTCCGTACCGCATTTAATTGCCTATTCAAAGATAAACCATTTACACTCTGCGGGAAGCGCTCTCACCGATTTTTTTTTGAAAATATTTGCACCTAACGCTTTTTTACCTATCTTTGCACCGCGAAAGTTTCAGACAACCTTTCCACGGCCCATTCGTCTATCGGCTAGGACGCAAGATTTTCATTCTTGAAAGAGGAGTTCGATTCTCCTATGGGCTACAAAGTTAAAAACAGCAACAAGACATGGCAAATCATAAATCGTCACAAAAGAGGATTCGTCAGACCGAAGCGCACAGGCTTCAGAACAGATATTATCACAAGACAACCCGCAATGCCGTGAAGGCTCTGCGCAACACGACGGACAAGGCCGCTGCCGAAGCACTCCTGCCGAAAGTAAGCGCCATGCTCGACAAGCTCGCCAAGAGGAACGTCATCCACGCCAACAAGGCCGGCAACCTCAAAAGCAGCATCCAGAAGCACGTAAACGCATTGTAAGCCGCAGAGGCCGCACGCCGTATGCGCAAAAATACAGGGTATGCAACATTGCATATCCTTTTTGCATTATGGCTACCCCGCCCTTCCGGAACGGCCCATACCGACCGCCATTTGCATATCCGTAACCTTCCACGATACGCTGCACCGTCCGCCTTCGCGGCGCGAAGGCACTGTTTCTGCCGGTCGCAACCGTTTTCGGACGAAGAGCCGGGTCACTCCCTGCCGTCTGCGAAGCCGTAGAGCATGGCTATCTCGGCAGGCCACCGCTCCTCCACGGGGGTTTCGAGTATCAGCGGCATACCGTCGAAACGGGAATCGGCCGCAATATAGCGGAACGCTTCGAGCCCTATCGTACCCTCGCCCAACGGCGCATGGCGGTCCACACGGCTGCCGAGCGGCTTCATGGCATCGTTGAGGTGCATGCCTCTCAGGTATTTCATTGGAACCGTCCGGTCGAGCAGCGCGAACGTGGCGTCGCAAGCCGCGGCGGACGAGAGATCGTACCCGGCCGCAAAAGCATGGCAGGTGTCGATACAATACCCCACCCGCGACTTGTCCTCCACCCGGTCGATGATATAGGCAAGGTGCCCGAAATCAAAGCCGACATTGGAACCCTGTCCGGCGGTATTCTCTATGACGGCCGTCACTCCTTCCGTCTGCTCCAACGCGATATTGATACTCTCGGCTACCCGGTCAAGACACTCCTCCACGGTTATCTGTCCCAGATGACTGCCGGGGTGGAAGTTGAGCCGGTCGAGGCCGAGCTGGCCGCAGCGACGCATCTCGTCAACGAAAGCCTCCCGCGACTTCTGCAATTCGTCTTTTCCCGGATGTCCGAGATTTATCAGGTAACTGTCATGGGGCAGTATCGCCTGCGGAAGATAGCCGTTCTCGCGGCAGGCCCGGCGAAAAGCCTCGATGGTTTCCGGTTCGAGAGGGGCCGCACGCCACTGGCGCTGGTTCTTGGTAAAGAGGGCGAAACCTCCCGCCCCTATTCCATGGGCATTCACGGGAGCGTTCTGTACGCCGCCCGAAGCGCTCACATGTGCTCCGAAATACTTTTTCATTCCGTTTTCCATTCTACGGCAAATATAACACAATCCGGCGAACCGCAGACCGTCGGCCCGGCAGAAGTGTATGCTTTCAGCGAAAGGCACATACCGTTCAATGCTTTTTTTGTACATTTGCATCACGAGAAAACCGCGCATGGCGATGAAAACAGGTCTGCCGATAAATACATTGCTGAAAGCCCTCTGCATAACCGCGTGCTGCACCATGTTGGGAACGGGTACCTGCCATGCGCAGTTCACTATCCGAAAATCCGCGGCCGAAACCCAGGAACCTCCCAGGGTCTTCGACCGGCTTCCTGCCGTACAGCCCCGGAACGACTATTTCGACCCCGCGGCCGAACGGGCAAAACGGCTCAAACTTCGCAAAGAACGCAATACGATAGAGTTCAATGCCTCGCTCGAAACCTCACTGCAACAGTTCGAACACTGGACGGGCAGCGGGAGCAACAACTTCTATGCACTCGCCAACATCTTTTTCCGGCATCAATACAAAAAGGAGAAGCTATCGATAGACTACCGGGCGGACGCCACCTACGGCATGAACTTCATCGACGACGCCTTTTTCAAGAACAAGGACGAATTCAAAATCAACTGGCAGCTGGGCTGGGAGATGCACCGCAACTGGTCTTACTCCGCCTCAATAAATATCCGCAGCCAGTTCTCGCAGGGATACAAGTCGCGCACGGAACACATCCTCGTCTCGGACTTCATGTCGCCCGGCTATTTCGACATCGCCGCGGGTTTCACCTACGCCAAGGCGGGCAGTCCCTTCAAGATAACGCTCTCGCCCCTGGGCGGCAACATCGTCACCGTACTCAACGACATGCTTCCCGAAGACGGCCGCTACGGCGTACCTGTCGGCGAACGGGTCACCGGAAAACTCGGTTACTCGGCCGATGTCTTCTTCGACCGGGCGTTCGGAAAGAAGGAGTGGCTACGCTACCGCTCCGACCTCTATTTCTTTCTCCCCTACACCGAACCGGACAATCCCACGGTCAGGTGGGAGAACACGTTCGAGATAAGGATAACCAAATTCATCTCCACCAAACTTTACGGACAACTCTACTACCGCAAGGAGGACAGTACGGCACTCCAGTACCAATACTCGTTCATGATAGGGCTGAAATACGTATTCAGGAACAAATAACCGTTCCGGCGGCAACCGGACGAAAACCGAAAGCAAACCATGGAAAAGAATTCGAAAGGCAGCATACTCACCCCCATTCTCCTGTCGGCAGCGCTCGTACTGGGCGTGGTGATAGGTCTCTTCGCCGGCCGCAACAGCGTGGACAGGAGGCTGCGCAGTCTGGCCGGCGAACTCGATTCGCCGGGCGGCAAGATAAGTTACGCCCTCTCGCTGATAGACCGCTACTACGTGGACCCGGTAAGTACCGACTCGCTCGTGGAGGCGCTGATGCCCGACCTCATGTGGTACCTCGACCCCCACTCGGTCTATATCCCCGCCTCGGAACTGGCCGAGGTAAACATGCCGCTCGAAGGGGAATTCGACGGCATAGGCATCACGTTCAACATGTCCACCGATACCATCATCGTCCTGAATGTCATTCCGCAGGGGCCGAGCCAGAAGGCGGGCGTACAGAACGGCGACCGGATAATCCGCATCGACGACTCGCTCGTGGCCGGACGGAAACTTCCGATGGACGACGTGATGAAGATGCTGCGCGGACCGCGCGGTACGCAGGTAACGGTATCCGTCCAGCGCAAGGGAATAGACGACCTCGTTCCCATCGCCATCGTGCGCGACAAGATACCGGTGAAAAGCGTGGATGCCGCCTACATGCTCACTCCCGACATCGGTTTCCTGCGCATCACCACCTTCTCGCAGTACACCCACGACGAAATGGTACGCGCCCTCGGCGAACTCCGCCGGGAAGGGATGCGCAAACTGATAATCGACCTGCGCGGCAATACGGGCGGTTACCTCGGACAACCCATCCGCATGGCGAACGAATTCCTCGCCGACGGCAGGCTCATCGTCTATACGGAAGACCGCAACGGCGACCGGATGGAGGAGTACAGCGACGGGAAAGGGGGCTATCAGGATGTAGAGTTGGCCGTGCTCATCGACGAGAACAGCGCCTCCTCGAGCGAGATATTCGCCGGGGCTCTGCAGGACAACGACCGCGCCACGATAATCGGCCGCCGCTCCTACGGAAAGGGGCTCGTCCAGCAACAGATACCATTTACGGACGGTTCGGCCATCCGGCTGACCACGGCCCGCTACTACACGCCCACGGGCCGCTCCATCCAGAAGCCTTATACATCCGCCGACAGCACGTACGGATACGACATCTACAATCGTTACTTGCACAACGAACTCTTCTCGGCAGACAGCATCCACTTCGACGACAGTCTGAAGTTCGTGACGCCCGGCGGCAAGACGGTCTACGGCGGCGGGGGCATCATGCCCGACCTTTTCGTTCCGCTCGACACCACGGAAATGACGCCCTATTACATGGAGGTAGCCGGACGAAACATCCTCTACCGCTATACCATGGAGTATGCCGACCGCAACCGGGAAAAGATTAATGCCGTAGAGAGCATCGCACAGCTCGACAGTCTGCTCGACGCCGACACGGGAATGTTCGACGACTTCGTCCGTTATGCCGAACGCAACGGCGTGGCCCCCGACCGGCGCCAGATACGCCAATCCGAGCGGCTGCTCCGGGCTCTTCTACGAGCCTACATCGGGCGCAACACCCCGCTGGAGGAGACCGGATTCTACGCCAACTATTACGTAGTGGACGCACCGGTACTGAAAGCCCTCGAAGTGTTCGGCGAGCCGCACCGGGAGTAACCGCAGAGAGGGTTTCCAAGGAAAGCCGTCGCGGCCTGCCCGTCAGCCCGCCTGCCCGGCCACCTGCTCCATCATCCGTCTGATTTCTTCCTCATCGCCGAGGAAATAGTCGCGGCGCAGGCGCAATGCATCGTCGAATTCGAATACGTAAGGAATCCCTGTCGGCAGATTGAGGTTCACGATATCCTCGTCGGATATTCCCTTCAGTATTTTCACTATCGCCCGGAGCGAATTGCCGTGGGCCGCCACCAGCACCTGGTCGTACCGGTCGAGCGAAGCGAGAATGCAGTTCTCCCAATAGGGTACGACACGCTCCACGGTATCCTCCAGCGATTCGGTACGCGGCAGCATCCCGGCCGGCACCTCGCTGTAACGGACATCGAACCGGGGATTGCGGGGGTCGTTGTCGGGGAGCGGGTCGGGTGCGACATCGTAACTGCGGCGCCACAGGAACACCTGTTCGCTGCCGTACTTGCGGGCCGTCTCCTTTTTATTGAGCCCCTGCAGGATACCGTAGTGCTTCTCGTTCAGCTGCCAGCTCTTCTCCACGGGAATCCAGTCGAGGTTCATCATATCGAGTGCATAATTGAGCGTCTTGACGGCGCGTTTCAGATAGGAAGTGAACGCCATTCCGAAACTGAGGCCGGCCTCGCTCATCATGCGGCCCGCCCTTTTGGCCTCTTCCACCCCGTTTTCCGTAAGGTCCACATCGGTCCAGCCCGTAAACCTGTTCTCCTTGTTCCAAACGCTCTCGCCGTGGCGGAGCAAAACTATCCTTTTCATATTCGCTGCAATTCAAACCCCGGCCCGGAGACCGGAGCAAATCCCGTCAGAGAGTTGCATCTTTAATGCCACACGGAGAGAGCACGCCGAAAAAAGTGCTAATTTTGTTCCTCGATGAGACAAACGACGAAAATCCGAATGTTGCCGGCCGTATGGGCGGCAACACTTCTGCTCTGCGGCTGTGCAGAGACTTCGACCGTCCGCCTCTCCGGTGAAGAGGCATATGTTCCCCGTCATGCGGAGGGCTATTCGATATACGCGACCGACGGAGCGTCCACCGTCATCGAAATCCGCAACCCGTGGCAGGGGGGCGACAGCGTCCGGACCCAGCTTTTCGTCTCGCGCGGGAACGAACTTCCGCCCGAAGGGTTCGACGGCGTAACGGTCGCAGCACCCGTGCAGCGAGCCGTATGCTTCTCCTCGACACACGTCGCCTTCCTCGACGCGCTGGATGCGACGGACGCCATACGGGGTGTATCGGGGGCCGAATACATCTCCAACAAAAAGGTGCGCGAACGTTACCGGGAGGGTGACATACGCGACGTGGGATACGACACCAATGTCAATTACGAACTGCTGGCGAGCCTGCGGCCCGACATCGTATTCATCTACGGCGTAGGAGGAGAGAACACCGCCGTGACCGACAAATTCCGCGAACTGCACATCCCGTTCGTCTACATCGGAGAATATATGGAGACCACGCCGCTTGGCAAGGCGGAATGGCTCGTCCCCTTCGGCGAACTCACCGACCGAAGGGAGGAGGCCGCCGCACTCTTTACGGACATCGAGACACGGTACGATTCGCTGCGGATGCGGGCGGCCGCCTTCGCCGAACATCCCTCGGTCATGCTGAACGCCCCCTACCGCGACGTATGGTTCGTGCCGGGCGACCGGAGCTACATGGTACGGCTCATCGAGGATGCGGGCGGCCGCTACATTTTCGCCGGGGAGGAAAGTTCTGTCAGCCGGCCCATAAGCGGCGAAGCCGCCTATCTGGCCGCACGGCAGGCCGATGTCTGGCTGAATCCCAACCAGGCAGGGAACATCAGCGAACTCAAGACACAGAATCCTAAATTCACCGATATCCGCTGCGTGGAACAGCGGCGCGTTTACAACTGTACGCGCAGGAAGACTCCAGGCGGAGGAAGCGACTTCTGGGAGTCGGGAGCGCTGCACGCCGACCGCGTACTGCGGGATATCATCCTCTGCCTGCACCCCGAAGCGGCCGTACCGGACGAAGAGGGCATGTATTACTTCGAACGGCTCGAATAGTCCCGTCAAGGCGCCCGGGAGGCCCTCGGCGCCCGTGTCAGGGCAGAACGAACAGCGAAGCAACCACACTTACAGAACCGCACGGACATTGAAAAGGAGAACCGCCATACTGATGCCGGCCGTCACCATGCTGACGGTGCTGCTGCTGCTGGCCGACATGGCCGTCGGTTCCACATCCATTCCGCTGAAGGAGCTGTGGCGCAGCCTGACGGGAAACGGTTCGGACGAAAGTATCCGCTACATCATCCTGAATTTCCGTATTCCCAAAGCGGTGACGGCGCTCCTTTCGGGCGCAGCGCTCTCGGCCGTCGGACTGCAGATGCAGACCCTCTTCCGCAATCCGCTGGCAGGCCCCTATGTCCTCGGCGTCAGTTCCGGCGCAAGCCTCGGCGTGGCGCTCTTCACACTCGGCATGCCCCTGCTGGGCATCTCCGCCTCGTCGGTCTGGTGGGGAGGCATCGGCGCAGTAGGCGCCGCATGGGTGGGAGCAGCCACCATCCTGCTCATCATCATGGCCGTCACCACCCGCATCAAAGATATCATGGCGATACTCATCATGGGCATGATGTTCGGGAGCGCCGCCACCGCAATCGTCGAGATACTTCAATACATGAGCCCCGAAGGGGCCGTGAAATCCTATGTGGTATGGACGATGGGAAGCCTCGGAGGGGTGCTGCTCTCCGAACTGCGGATACTCGTCCCCGTCCTCGCCGCGGGACTCGCCCTCTCCGTATCGCTTATCAAGCCGCTCAACATGCTGCTGCTAGGCGAGAACTACGCCCGCACCATGGGACTCGACATCCGGGCCACGCGGCTCCGCATCTTCGCATCGACCATCCTCCTGGCCGGAACAGTGACCGCCTACTGCGGCCCCATCAGCTTTCTGGGTCTCGCCGTACCGCACATCGTCCGCATGACCTTCCGGGAGGCCGACCACCGCATCCTCATGCCTGCCTCGATGGTCTGCGGCGGCGGCATCATGCTGCTGTGCGACCTGGCCTCGCAGCTGCCGTCCTCCGACATGACGCTGCCGATAAACACCGTTACCGCCTTCATCGGCATCCCCGTTGTCATCGCGGTGATATTCCGCACACGCAAAAACGCCTGAAGATGGAGTACGAAAGGATAAATACCGTACAGCTCCACGGCCTCACGCTCGGTTACCGCGACCGGGTGCTCTTCACGGATGCCGGCATCGGGTTCGGCTGGGGGGAGTTCACCGCCCTTATCGGTCGGAACGGTACGGGCAAAAGCACCCTGTTGCGCACCATCGCCGGGCTTTCCAGACCGCTGGCGGGCCACATCACCGTCAACGGACGAAGGACGGACGAAATGTCGCGGCGCGAGATAGCGGCCACGATTGCCTTCGTCTCCACCGAGGAGGTGAAGGTGGAAAACCTGAAGGTATCGGACGTCGTAGCACTGGGCCGCGCCCCCTATACCAACTGGGTAGGTTCGCTGACCGAAAACGACCGAGCGAAGGTAACGCACGCGCTCGCGCTCGTCGGAATGCAGGAGTTCTCCGCCAAGGGCATCGACACGCTCAGCGACGGTGAGAGGCAACGGGTGATGATAGCACGCGCCCTCGCGCAGGACACCCCCATCATCCTGCTCGACGAACCGACCGCATTCCTCGACCTGCCCAACAAATACGAAATCGGCCTACTCCTGCGCCGCCTCGCCCACGATGAAGGAAAATGCATCGTCTTCTCGACGCACGACCTGGCCATCGCACTGGAACTGTGCGACACAATAGCCCTGCTCGAAGGAGGACGGTTCCATTACGGCACGACCGACATGCTCGTCGAAAGCGGCGACCTGGGCAGGCTGTTCCGGGACACCGCCCTGACATTCGACCCGGATACCCGCAGCGTCAGGCTCCGCGGCGAATAGCAAGCCTTCCCCGCCGGCCTGCCCCCCGGCGGGGTTTTCATATTTGCGGGGAAATCGCTACATTTGCAGGCTACAAAACAAACAACACGGATAAACCATGTTCGAGAACTTAACCGACAGGCTGGAGAGGTCTTTCAAGATACTGAAGGGCGAAGGACGGATTACCGAAATCAACGTTGCCGAAACGCTCAAGGAGATACGCCGCGCGCTCATCGACGCCGACGTGAACTATAAGGTAGCCAAGACCTTCACCGACGAGGTAAAGCAGAAGGCCCTCGGCGCCAACGTGCTGACCGCCGTCAAGCCGGGGCAGATGATGACCAAGATAGTCCGTGACGAACTTGCCCTGCTCATGGGCGGTACGGCCTCGGACATCAATCTCGACGGCCGACCGGCCGTCATCCTCATCGCCGGCCTGCAGGGTTCCGGTAAGACCACCTTCTCCGGCAAGCTCGCCAACCTGCTGAAGAGCAAGCGAAGCCGCAGCGTCCTGCTCGTCGCGGGCGACGTCTACCGGCCTGCAGCCATCGAACAGCTGAAGATACTCGGCCAGCAGGTAGGCGTGGAGGTCTACACCGAAGAGGGCAACAAGAACCCGGTGGAGATAGCGGAGAACGCCATAAAATATGCCCGTGGCAAGAACATCAACACCGTCATCGTCGATACGGCCGGCCGCCTGGCGGTGGACGAAGCGATGATGGAGGAGATAGCGGCCGTCAAGAGAGCCGTCAAGCCCTCCGAGACCCTCTTCGTGGTGGATGCCATGACGGGACAGGATGCCGTGAACACTGCCAGAGAGTTCAACGAACGACTGGATTACGACGGCGTGGTGCTCACGAAGCTCGACGGCGACACCCGCGGCGGTGCAGCCATCTCCATCCGTTCGGTGGTCAACAAACCGCTGAAGTTCATCTCGTCGGGCGAAAAGATGGATGCCCTCCAAGTGTTCCATCCGGAACGCATGGCCGACCGTATTCTCGGTATGGGCGATATCGTGTCGTTCGTGGAACGCGCCCAGGAGCAGTACGACGAGGAGGATGCCCGCCGGCTGAAAAAGAAGATTGTCAAGAACCAGTTCGACTTCAACGATTTCCTCGACCAGATAGCCCAAATCAAGAAGATGGGCAACATGAAGGACCTGATGGGCATGATACCCGGTGTCGGCAAGGCCATCAGAGACATCGAGATTTCGGACGACATGTTCAAGCAGACCGAGGCCATCATCCACTCGATGACACCCGCCGAACGCAGCAATCCGGAAATCATCAACCCCAGCCGCAAGGAACGCATCGCCAAAGGGAGCGGAACGACGCTTGCCGAGGTAAACAAGCTGCTCAAACAGTTCGACCAGACGCGCAAGGTGATGAAGTCCGTCGCCACGATGAAGCCGGGTATGGCCAAAGGGCGCCGCAAGTAATCCGTACACGGAAGCCCGCCTGCCGCCGCACGGCGGAGTGCTGTACACACAACCCAACAGAACAATTCTCCATGGCGATATCGCCATGGAGAATTGTTCTATGAAGGCCGTTCCATCGGGCCGCAAGCTTCCGGCGAAAACCGCCGTTTCCGTCAAAAACGCCTCCGCAGGTATCCTGAATCTGCGATAATTTGCTACTTTTGCCATAAAGGGAAGGGCACGATGCCTTCCGTAAAAAGAGAGTCCATGCAATTGACGGAAGAAGAACTGTTGGTGGAATCGGATGAAGACCTCGAGATAGGGGCGTCGCTTTCGGTCGGTCTCGACGACCGCAACCGCATGGTCGTTCAACTGGAGTACGTGTATTACGACGACCATCGGAGAGACAACACCCTGTATGCCCTCCTTGACCAGGAGGAGACGACAACGCTGGCGGACAGGCTGCACGTTTCGACCGCCGAGCTGCCGGCAACGCTGCGCAAGCATTTCGACGACCATCCCGTCCTTCCGCCTCCCTCCTATGTGAAAGGCCAGTTCAAAGAGGTACTCGATTTCCTCATCGACTGCGGCGCCCGCTACCGTCTGTACGAGACATAACGGTCCCTTACTGGCCACACCCATTCGATATTCGCAATAACTATGACAGACAAAAAAGAACGACCCGCACACGACGCATACGACATCGTCCCGGCCAAAGCGGCCGACTATCCGATGCTGGTCGACATTTGGGAGGCATCGGTCCGGGCGACGCACACGTTCCTCGCCGAAGCAGACCTGCAACGGCTCCGCAGCCGACTCGCTACGGACTATTTTCCCGCCGTCGAACTCCACATGCTTCTCACCGACGGCCGACCTGTCGGATTCGCCGGCCTGTCGGGCGACAACCTCGAAATGCTCTTCGTACATCCCGATTTTTTCGGCCGCGGACTGGGACGGGCATTGCTCTCCTTCGCCATCCGCGAAAAGGGGGTGACACGAGTGGATGTCAATGAACAGAACAAACGGGCGGAGGGCTTCTACCGGGCACACGGCTTCCGCACGACCTCGCGCGACGAAACCGACGCCGACGGACTTCCCTACCCCATACTGCACATGGCCCTGCGGCAGTAGCCGCAGTCCCCGGCCGCACACCCTCTGTTCTCCGGCGGCCGGCAAAGAGTTCCCGCCGCAACCGAAAAAAACGGATTCCGTGTACTCCGGTACATGCACCGTTACCGACACATATCCCCGAAGCCGCCCCTCCGGTCATTCCGGCACCGGACTGCAAACGGCAAAAACCCGCTCCGCCGTATCAATCTCCCGAAAATACGTTACCCTCTTCCGGTCTCCTGGTCGCACAAGGAGGACAACCCCGGCAATTAAACCGCTCGCCAACAGTATGTTCCATACATGAACCCGCATGGCACGACCGTTCCTTTCAAAAGAAAACTAAAAAATATAATTTAAAAACTAAACATATTAGTTGCATACAAAATTCTTTTAGTTATCTTTGTTCCATACGACCGGGAACACCCGGGCTACCGGATTTCGACCGCATGAATTCCGGGGACAGGCCATCCGCCGGACACCGCTCCCGGCAAACCGCAAAAAGACGCACAGCCATGGAAAAACTGACACGCAGAGAAGAAGAAATCATGACCCGTTTCTGGGAACGGGGCGCCTTGTTCGTCAAAGAGCTGCAAGAGCTTTATGCCGAACCGAAGCCCCATTTCAATACGCTCTCCACCATGGTACGGGGGCTCGAAGCCAAAGGGTTCCTCTCTCACCGCGCCTACGGCAATACCTATCAATACTACCCGCTCGTCACCGAGGAACAGTTTCGCAGCGGCACGCTCCGGGGCGTCATCAGCAAATACTTTCACGACTCCTACTTAAACGCCGTATCGACCCTCGTCCGCGAGGAGAAAATCTCCGTGGAAGAACTGCGGGAACTGATAGAAAGAATAGAAAAAGGAAAGGAATAGCCATGCAAGCGTTTATTTGGTATCTGCTCAAGGTCGGCATTTGCCTTGCGGCATTCTGGCTGCTTTACAGGCTCCTCCTCAGCCGCGACACCTTCCACGGCCTCAACCGGGCGGTACTCCTCGCCTCGACGGTGCTCGCCTTCCTCATTCCGGCCGGATTCATCACCCTTCCCGCCGACGCCCCCGGCCCCGAACCCTATACCGCCATCACCCCCATCGGAGACGAATTCCGAACCGACCGTATCCGAACGGCTCCGACACCCGAACCGCTCGCGGAGCCACAGGCGGCGGAACCGAACAGGCCCGTATCCGCCGAACACCGCCCGCTCCTCCCGACGCTCATCGCCTGCCTCTTCTGGAGCGGTGCGGCGGTCTCGCTGCTGCGCATGCTGGCCTCCGTCACCGAAATCCTCCGAACGGTACGCGCCGGCGAACGGACGCGCCTCGACAGGCATACCGTGCTCGTACATACAGCGGACCATACCGTACCGTTCAGCTGGATGCGCTACATCGTCCTCCCGCGCAGCGACTGCGGGAACCACGAAGAACAGATTATCGCCCACGAACGGGCACACCTCCGCCTCGGCCACTCCTGGGATTTGCTGCTGCTCGATGCCGCAGGATGCCTGCAATGGTTCAATCCCTTCATGCGGCTCCTGAGACGGGAGCTGCAGGACATACACGAATACGAAGCGGACCGCGCCGTACTGCGGGCCGGATTCAATCCGAAAGAATACCAAATGCTTCTGATAAAGAAGGCCGCCGGCGCTGGCCGCTATTCCGTTGCCGACGGCCTCGGTCACAGTAACCTCAAAAAAAGAATTACCATGATGCTCAAAAAAGATTCCGAGTCACGCGCCCGCTGGAAAGTCCTCGCCATGCTGCCGCTCGCATGCCTCGCCCTCACCGCATTCGCCCAAAGGGAATGCGGCAAAGATAACATTATTTACACGGACGAATCCCATATCACCCTGGAGTATCCATCCGCAGAAGGCACCGTATCGAAGCAACTCCATGTTCTTTTCAACGATAGCAAAACCCCTGCACGATACCTTTGCGCCGATTTAAGTTTCAACCGTTTCGCCGACATACACACGGCCACACTCACTGTGCGACCGACGAATTGGGCCGACCGGACCTACAACCCCAACCGTTTCTACATCGCCCTTGACCGAACAAGAGAACCGAAAGCGTACGACGATATCTTCGATATCGTCCGGGAATATGCGCCGGAACTCTATGCGACCATCCCGACCGAATATCTGCAATACCCCATCCCATCGGAACTGCGATTCAACAAAGGCTGGTACACCCTGCAGCTCCACATAGGAGGCGGAGATACCAAGAACACCCTGCAGCAATATAATAACATCATTACACTCGAATCCGAAGCCAAAGAGGACGGAAATCCGGCGCTGCAATACACCTACGTAACCATTCCTACCCAGACGATACGCATGGATACGGAAGGAAACTCCTATATCGACGATACACCTATCCCCTTCGCACAACTGGAGAACGCCTTGCTTACCCGGTTTGCCGAACAGGGAGTGCTTCTCTCCGACGAAGACGTTTTCTTTAACAACCTTTATGTTATCACCGACGATAAGACCCAATGGAAAGACTTTCTGCGCATCAAAACAGCCCTTGAAAAGGACAGCGACTACCTATGGTCTGTAGGACTCGCCGATGACATGAGTTTTTGGGGTGGAGTCAACCAGCATATCGAAACCTCTCCTTATCTATCGTATCCGCAAGCTTCTGGAATACACGTTCCCTATTATGCCTATTTCAACCCTCAAGGGTCGGTTGAAGCAGCACGCAATCACCTGATAGAAATAACAGTCACAGGCAACAACATTGCCGTGAACGGAAAAAAGAGCCGCCTTCAAAGACTCTCCCGAGACCTCATGCGGGAAGCGGAACGGAACGGCTTTCCGATGAGCGAAATGACGATAGGCATTTGGCCTGCCCACAATGCGGAAGTCGGCACGGTGCAGGCAGCCAAATACGAAGCGAGCCGACTGGTGCCCAAATACCTCGTACTGGTCGTCGAGGATTACGGCAAGGGCGGAGAAATCGTCCGGGTAAACGGACAGTCCTGACCGTTCCCGCCGATATTCGGAACGACTTCAGTTTGTGTTGCCCCTTCAGGGAAGCGGTTTCCCGCATGACGCCGAGACGGCATATCGGGAACGAACGCCCCGGCGGATTGATACGGTCTGCCGGGGCGTATTTGCCGGGACAACCGTACGGTCGGCGACACACCCGAAGAGTGCACGTACTTACCCGTTCCGCATCGGACCGACACGAAACACCGCACGGCAAGGAAATACGGACTCGGACCGCCGTACCGGCGAAACGCAGTCCGTTCCGCATCGGCAAAACTCCCATGCAGGCCCCGCAGAACAATCGTGCGGAACGACTGCACCGCTCCCGGCAAATGCAGGATTCGCCTCTACGAAAGTATCCCATACCCCGTGCAGCCGAAACGCTACACGTATCATCGGAACGATACCGCAACAACAGCTGTTAACGGAACTACCCGGAACAATGACCGGAACGCAAAAGCGGCAGGCAAGCGCTATATTCCGTGCGACAGCGGCGGCGGAACCGCACCCGAAAGGTCCGCTCCGCCCCACTCCTGCGCGATATAATCGAGCGTGGCGTTGATTTCGTTCACATCGGTCAGCGTAACCAACTGCAGCCGGGTAGGCTTGAAATCGGGCAGTCCCTTGAAATAATTGGACAGATGGCGGCGCATCTCCAGCACTCCGACCCGTTCGCCTTTCACCGCGACCGACTTGGCCAAATGCCGTTTGGCGATTTCCACCCGTTCGCAGACGGAGGGTTGCGGAAGCAGTTCGCCCGTATCGAGGTAGTGCCTTATCTCGCGAAATATCCACGGGCGGCCATAGGTGGCACGTCCTATCATCACCCCGTCCACGCCGTAGCGGTCGAACGCCTCCGCCGCCCGCTGCGGCGAGTCGATGTCGCCGTTGCCTATGACGGGTATCTTCATCAGCGGATTGTTCTTCACGCGTCCTATCAGCGTCCAGTCCGCCTCCCCCGTGTACATCTGGGCCCGCGTGCGGCCGTGGATGGTGAGCGCGGCGATGCCCGCGTCCTGCAAACGCAGGGCTATCTCCTCGATGTTCTTGTGCTCCTCGTCCCAGCCCAGACGCGTCTTCACCGTCACCGGTACCTTCACCGCCTCCACAATCCGCCGTGTCATCTCCACCATCAGCGGCACGTCGCGCATCATGCCGCTCCCGGCTCCGCGGCCCGCTATCTTGCGGACAGGACAACCGAAATTGATGTCGATGACATCCGGACGGGCCGCCTCGGCGATGCGGGCCGATTCGACCATCGGTTCTATCAGATGACCGTAAATCTGTATTCCCACCGGACGCTCCCCGTCGCTGATATTAAGTTTCGCCACCGACTTCGCCCCTTCGCGCACGAGCCCGTCCGAGGAGATGAACTCCGTATAGACCATGTCCGCCCCGAAACCCTTGCACATGTAACGGAACGAGGGGTCGGTCACATCCTCCATCGGTGCGAGGAAGAGGGGCCGCTCGCGGAATTCTATCCCGGCTATCTTCATTTTCGCATGCTATTTACCGGTACAAAGATAATCCGCCGGGCGGTAAAAAGGAAAAATGCGTATCTTTGTCTTTTAATCCGCCGCGACAGCGGACGAACAGACTTCCGACATGAACATAGAAAACTACATCGAACAGGCCGCCGCCCGCGCAGTGGAACGCCTCTACCCGCAGGCCGCCGGCGCCCCCATCCAGATACAGCGCACCCGCAGGGAGTTCGAGGGCGACTATACGCTCGTGGTATTCCCCCTGCTCAAGGCGAGCCGCAAGGCACCCGAAGCCACGGCAGCGGAGATTGGCGAGGCACTCGTTGCCGGCGACAACGGTATCGAATCGTACAACGTAGTCAAAGGCTTCCTGAACATGACGCTACGCCGCAGCTTCTGGAATGAGAAAATTGCGGAAATCGCGTCGGACGACCACTTCGGATACGGAGAACCGACTGGCCGCACCGTCATGGTGGAATATTCATCGCCCAACACCAACAAGCCCCTCCACTTGGGGCACATCCGCAACAACCTGCTCGGTTATTCGGTAGCGGAGATTCTCAAGGCCAACGGCAACCGGGTCATCAAGGCCAACCTCGTGAACGACCGCGGCATCCACATCTGCAAAAGCATGCTGGCATGGCAGAAGTTCGGCGGCGGGGAAACGCCCGCCTCGAGCGGCATGAAGGGCGACCATCTGGTAGGAAAATACTACGTGGAGTTCGACCGCCACTACAAGGAGGAGGTCCGAGAGCTCGTCGCACAGGGCCAGAGCGAGGAAGAGGCGAAGCGCAATGCTCCCATCATGCGCGAGGCGCAGGAGATGCTGCGCCGCTGGGAGGCGAAAGAGCCGGAAACCTATGCCCTGTGGGAGACCATGAACGGCTGGGTGTACGACGGCTTCGACAAAACCTACGCCGCGCTGGGCATCGACTTCGACAAGACCTATTACGAATCGCAGACCTACCTGCTGGGCAAGGAGCTGGTGGAAGAGGGACTCCGCAAAGGGGTCTTCTACCGCCGTCCCGACAACTCGGTGTGGATAGACCTCACCGCCGACGGGCTGGACGAAAAACTGCTGTTGCGCGGCGACGGCACCTCGGTCTACATGACGCAGGACCTCGGCACGGCCTACCGCCGTTTCGAGGACAACCGCCTCGACGAACTCATCTACGTGGTGGGCAACGAGCAGAATTACCACTTCCAGGTCCTCAAACTCGTACTGAAAAAGCTCGGCTACGAGGCATGGAGCGACCACATCTTCCACCTCTCCTACGGCATGGTGGAACTGCCCGAAGGAAAAATGAAGTCGCGCGAAGGAACGGTCGTGGATGCCGACGACCTGATTGAAGATATGGTATCGACCGCCATGGAGATGTCGCGCGAACTGGGCAAGCTGGACGACGCCACCCCCGAAGAGGCCGCCGACATCAGCCGCATGGTGGGACTCGGGGCACTCAAATACTTCATTCTCAAGGTTGACCCCAAGAAGACCATGCTTTTCGACCCGCGCGAATCCATCGACTTCAACGGCAATACGGGGCCTTTCATCCAGTACACCCATGCACGCATCTGCTCGGTGCTGCGCAAGGCCGGAGAGGCCGGCATCGCCTATGCGAACGACCATGCCGACGTACCGCTCGTAGCGGAGGAGATTGAACTCATCAAGACGCTCGACGAATTCCCGGCCACTGTGCGGCAGGCGGGCGACACCTATTCGCCCTCGGTCATTGCCAACTATATCTACGACCTGGCCAAATCATACAACGGCTACTATCACGACCACTCCATCCTGCGCGAGGAGAACGAGGCCGTCCGTGCTTTCCGGCTTCGCCTGAGCTGCGAGGTGGCCCGCGTCATCCGGCGCGGCATGCGCCTGCTCGGCATCGAAGTCCCGGAAAGAATGTAAAACACAGATGCCGTCCGGAAAAAGGCAGCCGGGGAACAGTTCCGTTGTTCCCCGGCTGCCTTTTTCGGTTCCGGACACCGGATGTCCGTTTCCCATTCTTTATTGTGAAAAAGCCCCTCTCGCGTCCTCCGGGAGACTCCGGCACGTCAGAATTCCCCGTTGAACGCCTTGGCCATCTGCTCGGCCATCTGGTCGAGTCCCTGCTGCAACTTGGACCCTATCATCATCTTCATCACCATGTTGAGCTTGGCATGCAGCACCAGCCGCATACGCGTATCGTAATCGCCCACCTGCTTGAGCTGTATCCAGAACGTAAAATCGAGCGGCGAACGTTCGTCGCCAGTCACCTTGACATAGTCGTTCGGTACCTTGTCCACCATCCGCAGACGCATCGTCATCCCCTTTACCTTGAACGAACAGCTCGTCTCGTCCGCCGTCCAATCCTCGACATGTCCCTGCACGACGGGGGTAAAATTGTTGAAGTCGCTGATTACCGAATAAATCTGCTCCGCCGGACGGCGTATCTGCTGTTGCCGGCTTTCGTATTTTTCCATAAAATTTGCAGTATTGCACTTTAATGCGTTATTTTGCAACAGATTAAAAGCCCATGCAGATAATCTGGTACGAAAATAAAGCATTGGTATTCAAATCGGGTGATGCCGAAGCGGACATTCCCTGCGTTCGCGGCGGCACAGGCTCCGACTTGAGCCCCGCAAATTTGCTGCAAAAATTCGACAATAACAACATCCTCTACGTATTGTCGGAGAACCCCCGACACGCCTTCGAAACTTTCCTCAGCCACACGACCGTCGTGGAGGCCGCCGGCGGAGTCGTCGAAGACGGCACCGGGCGCATCCTCATGATGCGGCGACGCGGTTGGTGGGACCTTCCCAAAGGACACGTCGAAAAGGGAGAAAGCCATGAAGAGGCCGCCCTGCGCGAAGTGGCCGAAGAGACGGGGCTGCGGCAGATGCGGCTGCTCGGTCCGCTGACGACGACCCGGCACTTTTACCGCATGCACGGACGCTGGGAGACGAAATGCACCTGGTGGTACGGGATGCGCTGCGAGGGAGACGAAACGCCCGTTCCGCAGACCGAGGAGGATATCACGGAAACGAGATGGATGCAGGGTACGGAGCTGTGGCAGGCGGTTGCCGGCAGCTACGGAACGATACGGGAGGTCTTCGACGCCTGGACAAAAAAGGAGTGACCCCCACCGGCGAACGGCGGACGGGACATGGGAAACAACCACAAAACGAACAACAAATACCAAGGGAAAATGAAATTCACAACGAAAACACTGGCGTTACTTATGGCAGCAGCGGTAACAGTATCCTGCTCGGGCGACGGTTCCCGCAAGAACCAAATCGTACCGCTCGACATCGACAGCAACATGACCGAAGCCGAAATCCGGGCAGGAATACTTACCCCGGAGGTCATGTGGAAAATGGGACGCGTGGGCGAGAGCGTACTGTCGCCCGACGGCAAGAGCGTGGTTTACAGCGTGACATGGTATAACATGCAGGAGAACCGCGGCCTGTCACACCTCTATCTCATGCCCTCGGAGGGCGGCGAGCCCCAACAGCTCACCGTCGATGCGGTCTATGACCACTCGCCCCAGTGGAGTGCCGACGGCAAGACCATCTACTTTCTCAGCGACCGTACCGGCGAAGGTCAGATATGGGCCATCGGTACCAACGGCAAGAGGATACATCAGGTATCCGATATAAAAGGCGGCATCGAAGGATTCGGCATCGCCCCGAAAGGCGACCATTTTTATTACGTACAGAACGTACACGTAGCCGACATCGAATCGAAGGACGTCTATCCCGACCTCGACAAATCGAAAGGCCTCATCTACAACGACCTCATGACGCGCCACTGGGACTATTGGGACAGGGGTTACTACAAACACGTATTCGTCGGCAAATTCGACGGCAAGGAGGCCCATGCCGGCAAGGACATCATGCCCGGCGAAGCATGGGACGCACCGCTGGCCCCCTACTTCGACATGAAGGAAATCTCGTGGAACAACGCCGGCACGCAGCTCGCCTACACCTGCAAGAAGATGACCGGTACGAAATACGCACAGTCCACCGATTCGGACATCTTCGTCTACGACGTGGCGAAAAGTACCGTCACCAACATCAACAAGGCAAGAACACCCGACGACCCGCGCCTGAAAATCGCCCCGGCTTTCCCCGGCTACGACAAATACCCCGTATTCTCGCCCGACGACCGTTACATCGCCTTCCAGAGCATGCGCCGTCCGGGCAACGAATCGGACAAGGACCGCCTCTTCGTATGGGACAGCACGGACGGTTCGTTCCGCGACCTGACCGAAGCCTTCGACTACAACTCCTACAATCTCGTATGGAAAGATAACGGCACCATCCTCTTCCTTTCGCCCATCGAAGCCACCCGCCAGCTCTGCTCGGTGAATGTCGAGGGCATACCTGCCGTAGAGGTCATCACGCGCGGCGACCACGACATCACCGCCTTCACCTATTCCAACGGCGTATGCGTCGCGGAAAAGGTGAGCATCTCGCAGGGAACGGAGCTCTACCGCGTGGACAACGGCGCCCTCAACCAGCTGACCTTCGTGAACAAGCACATCTACGACAACGTGAAGATGGGCGAAGTACAGAAACGCTGGATAGCGACCACCGACGGCAAGAAGATGCTGACATGGGTGATACTTCCCCCCGACTTCGACCCGAACCAGAAGTACCCCACCCTGCTCTATTGCCAGGGCGGCCCGCAGGACGTGGTGAGCCAGTTCTGGAGCTACCGCTGGAACTTCCAGCTCATGGCCGCCCAGGGCTATGTGGTCGTAGCCCCGAACCGCCGCGGCGTACCTTCGTTCGGACAGGAGTGGCTCGACCAGATTTCGGGTGATTACAGCGGCCAGAACATCCGCGATTACCTCAGCGCCATCGACGACGTGGCCCGGGAACCGTGGGTAGACCGCGACCGTCTCGGATGCGTCGGCGCAAGCTACGGCGGTTACTCGGTATATTACCTCGCCGGGCAGCACGAAGGCCGGTTCAAGGCATTCATATCGCACTGCGGCATCTTCGACTTCGACAGCATGTACGGCTCGACCGAGGAGCTCTTCTTCATCAACAACGATTACGGCGGCCCCTACTGGGACAAGGAGAACGCCGTGGCACAGCGTTCCTACGCCCACTCGCCGCACCGCTTCGTACAGAACTGGGATACTCCTATCCTCATCATCACGGGCCTCAACGACTTCCGTATCCCCTATACCCAGAGCCTGGAGGCCTTCACGGGCGCACGGGTACAGGGCATACCGGCCCGCTTCGTAGCGTTCGAAAACGAAAACCATCAGGTTTTCCAGCCCCAGAACTCGCTCGTATGGAACCGCGAATTCTTCGGCTGGCTCGACAAATACGTGAAAAACGCTGAATAAGGAAAAAACTACTTAACAAATTCAACCCAATAAAAAAGGAAGCATATTATATATGTTTCCTTTTTTATATCTTTTATATCTTTGACAACTTTCAAAAACCCAGCAACATCAACCTAAATGAATAAAAGAATGAAAAATGTCATGAGGATTATTCTCGTTGCTTGCACAACAAGTCTGTCGGCGCTGAGCGGTTGCAGCACAATTCAAGAGCCGCACCAATTCGAAGAGATAAAAAGCTGGGTAGCTATCAATACGCTACCCGCCCCGCAACTGAACGATATAAAAACAAGTTTCAAAACATCGCTGTTCGACAGGGCGGCATTCAACTTCTCATATGTATCGGATTACAGTGACGACGAATCCGGTGATGCACAATGGGCCGAATGCCAAGCCTATCTCATAATAGCAGATAAAGTCGCAGACGGTATTTTTGCTAGAAAAGAATTCGATTTCGAATCGGTGCATTCAACAGTCGATTACTTCGTCGATATGATATACTCGCAGCACTCCAATGTATACAACGCTTTAATACAGTCTAATTACCATCCCAAAGCAGCTTCACAACTGGCACAAGACATAATATCCAACCCAGCGATACTAAGGTCGAATCTGTATATACTGTTCAGCCTGGTACCCATGAAACAGCTGGACGATCTCCTCGCAGAGCAAGTACAAATCATAGACTGGGATTATGTCATGGACTCGTCCGGAGATACCTATGACGCATATTCAGTAATATATCAGGTCGGCAACATGTATGCCGGGGTCAACTTCATAATTCAGGATTCCGGACGATACCATTGCGAGATCGCCATTAAAAGCACCAGTCTGTTAGACATAGAAAAGTCGAGAGAATAAACGGATAGGCAGAATACGCTGTTGGGCAGACGGGAAAAAATACTTAACTTTGTTGGTCTGACATATGCCGTGTCCGACACCGGCATGAAGTAAATCCCTGCCGAATGACAGTAGTCCGCCGGGAAGACAAAAATACGGCGCTTACGTCCTAACCCGGCGGCAGACGAAAACCGCCGTAAACGACACTCTCAAAAATTATGGCAGACAACAACATACTGAACAGGCTCGACGGCCTGAAACTGAAATTCGAGGAGATCGGCCAGCAGATGACCGACCCCGAAGTGATCGGCGACATGAAGAAATTCGTGCAGCTCAACAAGGAGTACAAGGAGCTGAAGCCCATCATCGAAACGAGCGACCGCTACCGCACGGCGGTGAACAACCTGCGCGAGGCGAAGGATATCCTCGCCAACGAAAAAGACGAGGACCTGCGCGAAATGGCCCGCGAGGAGGTCGCGGAGCTCGAACCCTCCATCGGCAAGCTCGAAGAGGAGATCAAGCTGCTGCTCATTCCCAAAGACCCGCAGGACGAGAAAAACGCCATCGTGGAGATCCGCGGCGGTACGGGCGGCGACGAAGCGGCCCTCTTCGCCGGCGACCTGCTGCGCATGTACACCAAATACGTGGAGAGCAAGGGGTGGCGATACGAGATAAACAGCGCCTCGGAAGGGAGTTCGGGAGGCTACAAGGAGGTGGTGATGAAGGTCACGGGCGACAACGTCTACGGGACCCTCAAATACGAGTCGGGCGTCCACCGTGTGCAGCGCGTTCCGCAGACCGAAACGCAGGGCCGCGTCCACACCTCGGCCGCCTCGGTGGCAGTGCTTCCGGAGGCGGAGGAGTTCGACATCGAACTGAACATGAACGACATCCGCAAGGATACGTTCTGTTCGTCGGGCCCCGGCGGCCAGTCGGTCAACACCACCTACTCGGCCATCCGCCTGACGCACATCCCCACGGGCATCGTGGTCCAGTGTCAGGACCAGAAGTCGCAGCTCAAGAACTTCGACAAGGCTCTGGAAGAGCTGCGCACCCGCATCTTCAACCTCGAATACCAGAAATACCTCGACGAGATCGCGGGCAAGCGCAAAACGATGGTTTCGACGGGTGACCGAAGCGCCAAGATACGTACCTACAACTACCCGCAGGGGCGTGTCACCGACCACCGCATCAACTATACGATATACAACCTCTCGTCGTTCATGGACGGCGACATACAGGATGTCATCGACCACCTGATAGTGGCCGAAAATGCGGAGCGTCTGAAAGAGAGCGAACTCTGACGCTCCGGACAAAGGCGGGAACGGCATGACGGTAAAGCGGACGGCGGCGTCCGCTTTTTATCGTTCGGACAGCACGAAAGGGCAGGGAAAGCCGGCCGGGACATGCCCTGGCGAAGCCCGGCCAAAGCCGCCCGCAACGGTTTATTACCGCTTCGGGCACGCTAAAGCGGCACTCGGTACGTTATTTGATAAACTCCAGGCAATTCGCCACGCTATACTCTGGTATGGAATACACCGAAACAGCGACGATAACAACAGCAGTACAGGGAACGGAGAGGTATGCCGGCTTCCTCGACCTCCTCGGACGCACCTTCAACGAACAGAGCCGGCAGGCCGTCATGGAAGCGTTCGAGATGGCCCGCACCGCCCTCGACGGCATGGTGCGCTACGACGGAACTCCGCTGTTCGACCACTCGGTACACACAGCCGAAATCGTCATCTCCGAAATAGGGCTCGGACGCAATTCCACCATCTCCACCCTGCTGCACGATGTGGCACGACTGGGACTGGCCGATGCCGACGAGATAGAGAAACGGTTCGGCAGTATCCCGGTCAGTATCCTTGAAGGGCTCAACCTCATCTCGAAGGTACACACCAAGGTGTCCATGTCGCAGGCCGACAACTTCCGCGACCTCATCGTCTCCTACTCCACCGACCCGCGCATCATCCTCATCAAGCTGGCCGACCGGCTGGAGGTCATGCGTTCGCTCGCCATGTTCCCCGAAGGGAAACAGCGGAAGAAGAGTTGGGAGAGCATGAACCTCTACGCACAGATAGCCCACAAACTGGGACTCTATTCCATCAAAAGCGAACTGGAGGACATCGCACTAAAATACCTCGAACCGGAAGATTACGCCTACATCAGCCGCAGGCTGGAAGAGACCGCGGCCGAACGCGACGAGTTCATCGCAGGATTCGTCGCCCCGATACGGGAAAGGCTCGACGCGCAAGGTATCCAATACCACATCAAGGGACGCACCAAATCGGTCTACTCCATCTGGCGGAAGATGAAACGCACGGGAGTATCTTTCGACGAAGTGTACGACATCTTCGCCATCCGCATCATCGTGGAGTGTCCGACCGAGAGCGAAAAGCAGCTCTGCTGGAGCATCTACTCAATAGTCACGGACTTCTATACCCCCAATCCCGACCGGATGCGGGACTGGATATCCATCCCCAAATCGAACGGCTACGAATCGCTCCACACCACGGTTGTCACCAAAGACGGCCATTGGGTGGAGATACAGATACGCTCGGAACGCATGGACGAGGTGGCCGAACGGGGCATCGCAGCGCACTGGCGTTACAAAGGGGTGCACGGAAGCGGCAGCCGCAACGACGAATGGCTCGCCCGCCTGCGAGAAATCATGGAGGAAAGCACCAACAAAAGCCAGATAGCGAACAAAATCGACACGGAAAGCACCTCGGAGGAGGTCTTCGTCTTCACCCCTGCCGGCGACCTGCGCAAACTGCCCAAGGGAGCCACAGTGCTCGATTTCGCATTCGACATCCACACCCATGTGGGAGCCGCCTGTACCGGTGCGAAGATAGGCGGACGCAACGTCTCCATCAAGGAGGAGTTGCACAACGGCGACATCGTAAACATCATCACCGCCAAAACGCAGAAGCCCAAAGCCGATTGGCTCAATTACGTCGTGACGGCAAAGGCCCGCAACAAAATCAAGGCGTGCCTGCGCGAAGAGGAGGCCAAAGTGGCCCGGTTCGGACGCGAGGAGCTCGAACGCAAACTGAAAAACTGGAAACTCAGCATTCCGATTGACGATGCGGTCATCGCCCTGACCAAATACTACAAATACAAGACAGGAACGGAGTTCTACGGCGCAATAGCCGACGGGACGATAGACATCGCCGATACGAAAGAGGTCATCGCACGCTACCTCGCCGGGGAGCTTTTCGAACCCAAGGCCAAACCGGCACAGCCCGCAGCCAAACCCGCTCCCGAAAAGGAACAGGAGGGCGATGCGCTGGTCATCGACGAGTCCATCCAGGGGCTCGACTACAAACTGGCCAAGTGCTGCAACCCCATTTTCGGCGACGACATCTTCGGATTCACCACCGTCTCATCCGGCATCACCATCCACCGCAGCGACTGCCCCAACGCCCGCCGGCTGAAGCAGCAGTATCCCTACCGCGTTCTCGAAGCGCGATGGCGGAGCACCGCCGGACGGAACAGTTTTCTGGCTTCGGTGCGCATCGTAGCAGAAGATACGACCGGCATGGTGAACCGGATTACGGAGGTCGTCTCGGGCGAACTGAAAATCAACATCCGCTCCATGAGTCTGAGCCCGATGCGGGACGGCAAGATTGGCGGGACGATAAACATCGAGGTACCCAGCACGGCCGTCGTCGATATGGTGGCGGCCAACCTGATGAGAATAAAAGGGGTAGAGAAGGCTTACCGCGTCACGCAACAGTGACCGCCCCGCCGAAAATCCCGGCATCTTCCCGTATGTTTCCATATCTACGGGAGAATGCTTATTTTTGTTTGCCGTACCGACAGCGTGCGGCAGAAACAAATTATTGAGAATACGGCAACGGTCCGACCGCTACCCGGCGAGGCATAACACTCTCCGGGTACGGACCGAAACGGCCGAAGACATGACATTAACTTTACCGAAACCGACATCGCCTTATGTGTGGAATAGTAGGATACGTGGGAAGCAAGGACGCTTACCCCATACTGATAAAGGGGCTCCACCGGCTCGAATACCGCGGGTACGACAGTGCCGGCATCGCACTGATAAATCCGGCAGGAAAACTCAACGTCTACAAATCGAAAGGAAAGGTAACCGAACTCGAACACTTCGTGGAGGACAAGGATATTTCCGGTACGATAGGCATCGCCCATACGCGCTGGGCCACGCACGGAGAGCCCAACGACGTGAACGCCCATCCCCACTATTCGGAGAACGGCTCGATAGCGCTCATTCACAACGGCATCATCGAAAACTACGGGGTACTGAAAGCCATGCTCGCGGAGAAAGGCTACACCTTCCGCAGCGAAACCGACACCGAGGTACTCGTACAGTTCATCGAATACCTGCACACGGAGAACCGGTGCACGCTGTTCGAGGCGGTACAGGCGGCACTGAACCAGGTCATCGGAGCCTATGCCATCGCAGTGCTCGACCGCACCAACAACGATGAAATAATCGCGGCACGCAAGAGCAGCCCGCTCGTGGTAGGCATCGGCGAAGGCGAATACTTCCTCGCCTCGGACGCCACGCCGATTGTGGAGTACGTGAAGGACGTGGTGTATCTCAACGACGGCGAAATTGCGGTCATCAATCGCCACAAACCGCTCAAAGTAGTGAATCTCAACAATATCGAATCAAAAATCGATATCCGCAAGCTGGAGATGAACATCTCGGAGCTCGAAAAAGGCGGTTACCCGCACTTCATGCTCAAGGAAATCTTCGAACAGCCGCGTACCATTACCGACTGCATCCGGGGCCGCATCAACGTGGAGGGCACGAACGTGGTGCTGTCGGGCATCCTCGACAACAAGGAGCGGTTCCTCAATGCCCGGAGAATCATCTTCGTGGCGTGCGGTACGTCGTGGCACGCGGGCCTCATCGGCGAATACCTCTTCGAAGACCTCTGCGGCATCGAGGTAAAGGTCGAATATGCGTCGGAATTCCGCTACCGGAATCCGGTCATCCATTCCGACGACGTGGTGATAGCCATCTCGCAGTCCGGAGAAACAGCAGATACGCTGGCCGCCATCGAGCTGGCCAAAAGCAAGGGGGCTTTCGTCTACGGCATATGCAACGTGGTCGGCTCTTCGATAGCCCGTGCGACACACTCCGGAACCTACATCCACGTCGGACCGGAGATAGGCGTAGCCTCCACCAAAGCCTTTACCGGACAGGTCACCGTACTGGTCATGATGGCGATGATGCTGGCCAAGATGAAAGGACTCATCGACGAGGAGAAGTATCGGGAAGTGCTGCGCGGTCTGATAACCATGCCCGACAATATCAAGGAGGTACTCGACCAGCACGAACACATCCAATCGGTGGCTTCGATATTCACCTATGCCCGTAACTTCCTCTACCTCGGTCGAGGCTGCAACTATCCCACGGCCATGGAGGGGGCACTGAAACTGAAGGAGATTTCCTACATCCATGCGGAGGGGTGCCCCGCCGCCGAGATGAAGCACGGCACCATCGCGCTCATCGACCAAGAGATGCCCACCATCGTCATCGCGACCAACGGCAGCGTGTACGAAAAGACCATCAGCAATATCCAGGAGATAAAGGCACGCGGCGGCAAGGTCATCGTCGTCGTCACCGAGGGCGACTGCATCGTGGCTGAGATGGCGGACTACTGCATCTGGATACCGAAAACCGCCGAATGCCTCACGCCGCTGATCTCCTCGATACCGCTGCAACTCTTCGCCTACTACATCGCAGTAAACAAGGGGCGCAACGTAGACCAGCCGCGCAACCTGGCCAAATCCGTGACGGTAGAGTGACGACCGCTGCGGACAACCGAAAGAATCGACTATGGAAACAACCGGAAAAGAAGCGATACAGCCTGAACGGGCCGTCCTCGTGGCGGTCATCCGGGAGAGGCAGGAGGTGAGCCAGAGCGAGGAGTACCTCGACGAGCTGGAGTTCCTCGCCGAAACGGCCGGCATCACCACCGTGAAACGTTTCATGCAGAAACTCCCCTCCCCCAATTCGCGTACCTACGTGGGTCCCGGCAAGCTGGAAGAGATAGCAGCCTGGACGGCGGAGAACGAAATCGACGTGGTCATCTTCGACGACGAACTGTCGCCCTCGCAGACGCACAACATCGAGAAGGCACTCGGCCGCCGCATCACCGACCGCACGCGGCTCATTCTGGACATCTTCGTCCAGCGGGCACAGACGGCCTATGCCAAGACACAGGTGAAGCTGGCACAGTACGAATACATGCTGCCACGCCTGACAGGCATGTGGACACACCTGGAACGGCAGCGAGGCGGTACCGGAACACGAGGCGGAGCGGGCGAACGCGAAATCGAGACCGACCGCCGCGTCATTCGCAACAACATCGCCAAACTGAAGGAGGACCTGAAGAAAATCGACCGCCAGATGGCCGTCCAGCGCAGCAACCGCGGCAGCCTGGTACGGGTTTCGCTCGTAGGATACACCAACGTCGGGAAATCCACGCTGATGAACCTGATAAGCAAAAGCGACGTATTCGCCGAGAACAAACTCTTCGCCACGCTCGACACGACCGTGCGCAAGGTGGTGCTCGACAACCTCCCTTTCCTGCTCTCCGACACGGTGGGCTTCATCCGCAAGCTGCCGACGCAACTGGTGGAATCGTTCAAATCGACGCTGGACGAGGTACGCGAGGCCGACCTGCTGCTCCACGTGGTGGACATTTCACACCCCAATTTCGAAGAACAGATAGCGGTAGTACGGGAGACGCTGCGCGAAATAGGGGCCGGCGACAAACCGGTCTTCATGGTTTTCAACAAGGTGGACGCCTTCCGTTACAAACCGAAAGAGGAGGACGACCTCACGCCCGCCACCCGCGAAAACCTGTCGCTCGACGAGATTAAGCGCAGTTGGATGGCCAAGGGGGACACTCCGTGCATCTTCATCTCGGCCAAAGAGCGGCTCAACATCGACAAGCTGCGGACAGACCTCTACGGTATGGTAAGGGAAATCCATGCGGGACGCTATCCGTTCAACAACTTTTTGTATTAACTTTACCACGACGGTGTTCCGTTCCTGCCGGGACATGCAACACGCTCCGGCAGACGGAAGCCGGCACTTCACACTCCCGCTTAAAACAGAACGGCCATGGTACACATCCTTGACAGAGAAAACACGATACTCAACCGCTTCATCGCGGAGATACGCGATTCCCGCATCCAGAAAGACCGGATGCGGTTCCGCCGCAACCTCGAACGGTTCGGCGAAGTGATGGCTTACGAAATCAGCAAGAGTTTCCACTATTCGCCTCGGACGGTGGAGACGCCGCTCGGCGAAGCCGAAGTGATGCTGCCCGACGAGGAAATCGTACTCGCCACCATCCTCCGTGCCGGCATTCCCTTCCATCAGGGATTCCTCAACTATTTCGACGACGCCTCCTGCGCCTTCGTATCGGCCTACCGCCGGTACAGCAAAGACGGTACGTTCAACATCCGCGTGGAATACGTCTCGGCCGGCGACCTCACCGACAAGACGCTGCTGCTCGTAGACCCCATGCTGGCCACGGGGTCTTCGCTCGTGCTCGCCTACGAGGCGCTCGTGGAGCGCAAGGGAAGGCCGGCGAAACTGCACGTCGCCGCAGGGATAGCGAGCGAGGAGGGCGTCGAGTACGCTCTCAGACACTTGCCTGCCGCCGATACCACCATCTGGTGCGGGTCGGTAGACCAGGAACTCACGGTCCACTCCTACATCGTACCGGGATTGGGCGATGCGGGCGACCTCGCATATGGAGCTAAACAGGATGAACTGCAATAGCGGCCTGCCGGTAGCCATCCGCCGGGCAAGACCCGAAGAGCTCGGACAAATCATGGAAATTGTGGCGGATGCCGCCGCTTTCATGCACGCCAACGGCAATCCCGGCCAATGGCGCGACGGCTATCCCGGCCGCGAACGAATCGCCGCTGACATCGCGGGAGGATACTCCCTTGCAGCCATCGACGCGACAGGCACGATGGTCGCCACATTCTGTTTCATGCCCTCGCCGGAACCCAACTATGCGACCATCCGCGACGGCGCCTGGCAGGACGGAAGTCCCTACCATGTCATCCACCGCATGGCCTGTGCGGTACGGGGCCAGGGCATCGCCGCCCGATGCATGGCGTGGTGTCTGGAACAGGACCGTCACCTGCGTGTGGATACCCACCGCGACAACATCCCGATGCAGCGTCTGCTGCATCGGTTCGGTTTCCGTCCGGTCGGCACCGTCTTCGTGGAGGACGGCACACCGCGCATCGCTTTCGAACACAGCGACAACTTCTCTACAAAACAGTAAACGACAAACGTTTCCGTCCTATTCACCGCCCTTTTCTTCTCCATCCGTGACGCCAGCGTCTCCGCAACCGTTGCGCTTTCCGGCACCGACCGACGCGTCGAAAGGTACCGGAGCAAATTCATCGCACTCCTTCCCCCGACAAGCGGACACGGAACGGCCGAGACAACGCGCCGTTGCCATTCTCTGCAATTTTATATAACTTTGTGGTTTCAAAGATTCGTAGCATATATGAGCAGCAGAAAATTCAACGAGTACAAGGGGCTCGACCTGCCGCAACTGGGCAGGGAAGTCCTCGAAGTGTGGGACAGAGAGAACACGTTCGGACGCAGCATCACCGAACGCGAAGGAGCACCGGCTTTTATCTTCTACGAAGGGCCGCCTTCGGCCAACGGACTCCCCGGCATCCACCACGTCCTCTCGCGTACCATCAAGGATACTATCTGCCGCTACAAAACCCAGCAGGGCTATCTCGTCCGCCGGAAGGCGGGATGGGATACCCACGGCCTGCCTGTCGAACTGGGCGTGGAGAAGAAGCTCGGCATCACGAAAGAGGACATCGGCCACAAGATATCCATCGAGGAGTACAACCGTACCTGCCGTGAAGCGGTGATGGAGTTCACCGGCGTCTGGGAGGAGCTCACCCGCAAAATGGGATATTGGGTGGACATGAAACACCCCTACATCACCTACGAAAACAAATATATCGAGACGCTGTGGTGGATGCTGAAACAGCTTTTCGATAAGGGCCTGCTCTACAAGGGATATACGATACAACCTTACTCGCCTGCCGCGGGTACGGGCCTCAGCAACCACGAGCTCAACCAGCCGGGATGCTACCGCGACGTGAAGGACACGACCTGCACGGCGCAGTTCGAAATCATCCGCGACGAGCGGAGCGAATTCCTGTTCGATGACGCACAGGGTACGCTCTACTTCCTCGCATGGACCACGACGCCCTGGACGCTGCCCTCCAACACGGCGCTCGCCGTGGGCGACAACATCGAATACGTGCGTGTGAAATGCCTCAATCCCTACACGCAGCAGCCCCAGACGGTCATTCTCGCCAAAGAACTGCTTCCAGCCTATTTCACTCCGAAGATGGAGGGAACGTACAGCATCGGGGAACGGATTTACAAGGGTTCGGAACTGGTCGGAATACGCTACCGGCAGCTCATCGACTGGGTGAAGCCGATGGGCGACGCCTTCCGCGTCATCTCCGGCGACTACGTGACCACGGTGGACGGTACGGGCATCGTACATATCGCCCCCACGTTCGGCGCCGACGACGACCGCGTAGGTAAACAGGCGGGCATCGTGCCGATGTATGTCGTAGACAGGGCGGGCAAGAACCAGCCCATGGTGGACCGCCGCGGCCGTCTGTTCCGCATCGAGGACATGGACCCCGACTTCGTTGCGAAATACGTCGATGCGGAACGCTACCGCGAATGGGCCGGCCGTTTCGTGAAGAACGCCTACGACCCGTCCCTCGGTCCGGACGACCCCACGCTCGACATCGACATAGCCGTCATGCTCAAGGGCGAAGGCAAGGCGTTCAAGATAGAAAAACACACCCACTCCTATCCGCACTGCTGGCGCACGGACAAACCCGTGCTTTACTACCCGCTGGATTCGTGGTTCATCCGGACGACGGCCCTGCGGGAAAGGCTCATGGAGCTCAATGATGCCATCGACTGGAAACCCGCCTCGACCGGGACGGGCCGTTTCGGGAAGTGGCTCGAAGGGCTCGTGGACTGGAACCTCTCCCGTTCCCGCTTCTGGGGCACGCCGCTGCCGATATGGGCGACGGAAGACCGCTCCGAACTCAAGTGCATCGGTTCGGTGGCGGAGCTGCGCGCGGAAGCGGAGAAAGCCGTAGCCGCGGGAGTCATGAAAAGCAACCCGCTGGCGGCGTTCCGCGAAGGAGACTTCTCGGAGGAGAACTACAACATCTTCGACCTGCACCGCCCCTATGTGGACGACATCGTCCTTGTATCGGACAAGGGCGAACCCATGCGGCGCGAAAGCGACCTCATCGACGTCTGGTTCGACAGCGGCGCCATGCCCTATGCCCAGGTGCATTATCCGTTTGAAATCAGCCGCGAAGAGTTCCTGAAACGCTTCCCGGCGGACTTCATCGCCGAAGGAGTGGACCAGACGCGGGGATGGTTCTTCACGCTACATGCTCTGGCCGCCATGCTCTTCGATTCGGTCGCCTTCCGGAACATCATCTCCAACGGTCTGGTGCTCGACAAAAACGGCAACAAAATGAGCAAGCGGCTCGGCAACGCCGTAGACCCGTTCGACATAATGGACAAATACGGGCCGGACGCCGTGCGCTGGTACATGATATCCAATTCGCAGCCGTGGGACAATCTCAAGTTCGACCCGGAAGGGGTGGATGAAGTACGGCGCAAATTTTTCGGTACGCTCTACAACACCTACAGTTTCTTCGCCCTCTATGCCAACGTAGACGGCTTCAACGGTCAGGAACCGGAAATACCCGTGGCCGAACGCCCCGAAATTGACCGGTGGATAATCTCGCTGCTCAACACGCTCGTGCGGGAGGTGAGCGACAGACTGGAGGATTTCGACCCCACGCCTGCAGCACGCCTCATTCAGGAGTTCGTCGGCGAGAACCTCTCCAACTGGTACGTACGACTGAACCGCAAACGCTTTTGGGGCGGCGGCATGAGCACCGACAAACTGGCCGCCTACCAGACGCTCTACACCTGCATCGAAACCGTTGCCCGGCTCATGGCACCCTTTGCGCCCTTCATGGCCGACCGGCTGTTCGGCGACCTGAATGCCGTGAGCGGAAGATACCGGGATTCCGTACACCTGTGCGCTTTCCCCACGGCCGACGCCTCCCTGATAGACGGGGAACTGGAGGATACGATGTCCATCGCCCAGCGCGTCTCCTCGATGGTGCTCGCCCTGCGCCGCAAGGTGAACATCAAGGTACGCCAGCCGCTGACCAAGATTCTGATACCGGTGCTCGACGAAAAGACGGGACGGCACATCGAGAAGGTCCGTAGCCTCATCATGAACGAGGTGAATGTCAAGGAAGTAGAGCTCATTACCAACACCATGGGCCTCATCACCAAACGCATCAAACCCAACTTCAAGACACTCGGCCCGCGTTACGGCAAGCAAATGAAACAGATAGCCGCACTCGTGGCATCATTTTCGCAGGAACGGATTGCGGCCATCGAGGCGAGCGACAGCTTCTTCCTCGAAATAGACGGCCGGCAGTTGCCCGTGACGCGCGAAGACTTCGAGATAACCTCCGAGGATATGCCCGGATGGCTCGTGGCAACGGAAGGAAAGCTGACGGTGGCACTGGACGTAACCGTAACCGAAACGCTGCTCCGCGAAGGTATCGCCCGCGAACTCATCAACCGCATCCAGAACATCCGCAAAGAGAGCGGCTTCGAAGTGACGGACAAGATTCGCGCGGAGATAGGCCGATGCGACCTCGTAGAGGGGGCCGTCACGGATTTCGGCACCTACATCGCCTCGCAGACGCTCGCAGTGGAATTGAAACTAGCCGATACGCCGGCGGGCGACTTCGTTCACGACGTGGACATCGACGAGCATCCGGTCACGATAGCGGTTACGAAAGCCACCGCCTGACGGCCGGCACACAACGGCTTCTGCCGGATACCCGGTCGCGCGGAGGTGCACCGCAATAATAATGCGATGCAGAAAAGCGTTATGGGAAGGATATAGGAGATAATTTCACGCACCGGCTTGCATTTATGCCCGGAAGTGGTTATCTTTATAATATCGGAATTAAAAACCAAATAAGATACGGATATGTCAGAAGTCGAAAAAACCAGATACTCGGACGAGGAACTTGCCGAATTCAAGGCCATCATCCTCGACAAGCTCGAAAAGGCGAAAGCCGACTACGAATTGTTGCGTTCGTCCATCACCCACACGATGAGCAACGACACGGAAGATACGTCGCCCACCTTTAAAGTGTTGGAAGAAGGAGCCGCTACCCTCTCGAAAGAGGAGTCGGGCAGGCTCGCCCAGCGACAGCTCAAATTCATACAGCATCTCGAAGCGGCTCTCGTGCGTATCGAGAACAAGACCTACGGAATATGCCGCGAAACGGGCAAACTGATTCCGAAAGAGAGACTCAAAATCGTACCGCACGCTACGCTGAGCATCGAGGCCAAAGAGAGCCACAACAAATAGGAGAGCAAACGCACGGAAACCGTGTACGCAGCTCGTTGCCCGACAGGAACAAGGGATGGAGAACATATCCCCTGTTCCTGTTTTCATCTGCAGCGACCGCCCGCCATAGGAAAGTATCGCTTCCGGGATGCCACCGGAAACAAGACGCGGCATTCCACACGCATACCATACGAAACGCCTCATCCGAGGCTGTCCATACACAGGGAGAACCTCTCTGTTGTTTCCGAATATCCTCAACTGTTTCGCCCCGTTACACGAACGGAACAACCTCTCTTGCCCGAGCCTCCCGAAGGCGGGAAGAGAACGCCAAGACTCTCGGGACAATCCGCCCCACCCCCTTCGAGAGCAGAAACGCCTTTTCGCTCCCGCCCTTTCGCTTCCCTCTTTTTACGAGCAGGAAACGGGCCATGCACGGCAACGGCATTTTTATCGTATCTTTGCCGGACGACCGCAACAGGCGGAACGACGATTGACATGGCGAACAACAAGATAACCATCTATACCGACGGGGCGGCACAGGGTAATCCCGGCAGAGGAGGGTACGGTGTGGTACTGCTTTCTCCGCCCTATCGGAAAGAGCTCAGCGAAGGATTCCGTCTTACCACGAACAACCGCATGGAGCTGCTGGCCGTCATCAAAGGATTGGAGACCCTCAAATTCGACGGCTGCGAAGTCACCGTCTTTTCCGATTCCCGCTACGTGGTCGATGCCGTCACCAAAGGATGGGTGTTCGGCTGGGAAAAGAAAGGTTATAAAGACAAGAAGAATCCGGACCTGTGGCGGCGGTTCATGGTGCTTTACCGCAAACACCATGTACGGTTCGTATGGGTAAAGGGACACGACGGCAATCCGGAAAACGAACGCTGCGACCGGCTGGCCGTGGCAGCCGCCAACAGCGGCGACCTGAAAGAAGACGCAGGCTATACAGGGAAAGAGGAGAGATAGCAAACGGGGCGCTCCGCAGCCATCGCTCCGGTCCATCTTCCCGGCACTACATGCCGACAGGAAACACGGATAGGATACGGTTCCCGCCCCAGATAAAGCCGAGCATGGCTCCGAAGCCATGTTTCCCTGCGCTGCACCGGGACACAGATTATCCGCCACAAAACAAACGCGATTTTCGATGCCCTATCACCCCGGCTCTCTGAGAATGCCACAGAAGGCTCGGAAACGGCGAGCTCCAATCTAAACCGATGATTTCTCACCTGTTCGGCAGAATCACAGCCGAGCAACCAAATACCGCATCAAAGTTTAGCTCGCTCATGACAGAAAAACCCCACATGTTTTCTGTCCATTCTCCCGCCTCTACGGTTGTATTATACAAGCTTCTACCACAACATCCGAACGTTTCATCTTATAAGCGGCGAATGTTATAGATCGTCCTTCTACATCAAAACACAACCACCAGAGCATCCGCATTGAAAACCGAGACGTTGTATTGCATCCTCTTTCTACATCAAACCACAACACGATATGCCCTTTAATTACCGTTTAAGAGTTGTATTGCATCCTCTTTCTACATCAAACCACAACGCGTCCGATACTCTTAATATTAAGATAAACGTTGTATTGCATCCTCTTTCTACATCAAACCACAACAGAAAATCGCGACGCGAATCCGCAGAAGATGTTGTATTGCATCCTCTTTCTACATCAAACCACAACACGGAGTCCAACACTTTGCGTTCCCACACTGTTGTATTGCATCCTCTTTCTACATCAAACCACAACAGACTGTAGTGAAATATAATTTATAGTATGGTTGTATTGCATCCTCTTTCTACATCAAACCACAACACGGAGGCGACTCACCTGAGCGGCCGGAGAGTTGTATTGCATCCTCTTTCTACATCAAACCACAACACCTTCCTTTCGCAGGGCTGCAGCCTCCATGTTGTATTGCATCCTCTTTCTACATCAAACCACAACGCCTGCGCCTGTGTCCACGCCTGCACGATTGTTGTATTGCATCCTCTTTCTACATCAAACCACAACAAACTTCTGCTCGTGGTGGTTCGCGGTATAGTTGTATTGCATCCTCTTTCTACATCAAACCACAACTCCTCTCTTGGTATTGCAGCTAAAAAATTGTTGTATTGCATCCTCTTTCTACATCAAACCACAACGCCTCTGCTGAATCTCGCCGAGAGCTTGAAGTTGTATTGCATCCTCTTTCTACATCAAACCACAACAAGCGGAACAACGAGCGGAGGGGCAAGACTGTTGTATTGCATCCTCTTTCTACATCAAACCACAACAGTCCAATTCGCCCTCCTGGCTATCAGACTGTTGTATTGCATCCTCTTTCTACATCAAACCACAACGCGACAAGGAGACCGCCGGAGCGCGGGACAGTTGTATTGCATCCTCTTTCTACATCAAACCACAACGCGAAGGCACAAGCCAACGCCGGAGGCGATTGTTGTATTGCATCCTCTTTCTACATCAAACCACAACCGTGGTTCGGTAATCGTTCTTCCCGTGAGGGTTGTATTGCATCCTCTTTCTACATCAAACCACAACCTATTGTGGAGAACAAAGACAGAGGCGCATGTTGTATTGCATCCTCTTTCTACATCAAACCACAACTAATACCATTGAAAACTTCATTTATTTGGTGTTGTATTGCATCCTCTTTCTACATCAAACCACAACATCCCGGCCGTGCTCCGTCATGCGGCGCACGTTGTATTGCATCCTCTTTCTACATCAAACCACAACGAAACAGGGAAACATAGGGTCGCAATCCCCGTTGTATTGCATCCTCTTTCTACATCAAACCACAACGGAAGACATGCTGGAAGAAGCACGCAGGGTGTTGTATTGCATCCTCTTTCTACATCAAACCACAACTTTACCGGACGCAACCATCGGCACTGATGAGTTGTATTGCATCCTCTTTCTACATCAAACCACAACCTCGGACGCCAGACACTTTGATTTTCAGGCACTTAACAGCCAGTAGACATGACACGAAACGAGGCGGCGTACACCGGGGAAGTCGGTTCGATGCAGTTTTCACATTTTCTACAAATATACGGAAAATTATATTCACTGAAATACGACGGTGCATGTCGGTCCAAAGGGCCGGTGCACGGTTACGAAGCGATTCGTCTGAAGCAAATATATAAAAATAGATTCATTGAACGTCGAGAGCATGCAAAGCATCCCTCGGGCGGCAGCTCAACTCGGCAATCGTACTGCGACTCGCCGGAAGCAAATATCCAGAATATCCGACAACTCCCGCAAGTAGCCGTCGCACACGTCCCGATTCTCTAAAAGCATAAGAAAAACGCCGCCCGAACGATACCCGGTCGGCGCTCCCTGCATTCACCCAAAATGCGGACAGTATCATGGAATACCCTCTCCACGAATCACATCGCAACAGCGACCTGCCCCGATGCACCCCGTATGCGAAAAGGGCACGGAAAAAACTTTCCGCACCCCATTTTCGATGACAGCCCGCCGGGCTTGCCGCAATGACTATTTCGCGTAACTTACCGAACGCGTTTCGCGTATCACGGTTATCTTCACCTGACCCGGATAGGTCATCTCGTCCTGTATCTTCTTGGCTATATCATGCGACAGCGCATCGGCCTCCTGGTCGGAAATCTTCTCACTCCCCACGATGACACGCAATTCGCGGCCGGCCTGTATCGCATAGGTCTTCATCACACCCGGATAGGCCATGGCGATATCCTCCATCTCCTTCAGCCGCTTGATATAGGACTCCACCACCTCCCGGCGAGCACCGGGACGTGCACCCGAAATGGCATCGCATACCTGCACAATCGGAGCTATCAGCGAAGTCATCTCCATCTCGTCGTGGTGCGAACCGATGGCGTTACAGACTTCGGGTTTCTCCTTGTATTTCTCCGCCAGCTTCATACCGATGATAGCGTGCGGCAGTTCCGGTTCGTCATCGGGCACCTTGCCAATGTCGTGCAGCAGACCGGCCCGCCGGGCGAGCTTCGGATTGAGACCGAGTTCGGCGGCCATGATACCGCAAAGGTTGGCCGTTTCGCGGGAGTGCTGCAAAAGGTTCTGTCCGTAGGACGAGCGGTATTTCATCTTGCCTATCAAGCGAATGAGTTCCGGATGCAGGCCATGGATGCCGAGGTCGATGGTGGTCCGTTTGCCCACCTCGACTATCTCTTCCTCTATCTGTTTCTGAACTTTGGCCACGACCTCTTCGATGCGGGCCGGATGAATACGACCGTCGGTAACGAGCTGGTGTAGCGCGAGCCGCGCTATCTCCCTGCGTACCGGGTCGAAACCGGAAAGAATAATCGCTTCCGGGGTATCGTCCACGATGATTTCGATTCCGGTTGCCGCTTCGAGAGCCCGGATATTGCGTCCCTCGCGCCCGATGATACGCCCTTTCACCTCGTCGCTCTCGATGTTGAACACCGTCACCGAATTCTCAATCGCCGTCTCGGTCGCCACCCGCTGGATGGTCTGCACGACAATCCGTTTCGCCTCCTTGTTGGCGCTCATCTTCGCCTCCTCGACGGTCTCGTTGATATAGGCCATGGCAGCTGTCTTCGCTTCGGAGCGCATATTCTCCATCAGGATATTCTTAGCCTCCTCACTGCTCATGCCGCTTATCTGCTCCAACCGGACATTCTGTTCCTTTATCATCCGGTCGGCCTCCTCCTTCCGCCGTTCCAGCACGGCAATGTGGCTCTCCATCTGCTCTTTGAGCTTGTCGTTCTCGCGCATCCGGCGTTCGAGTTCCTGCTGCTGCTGCCCCAGACTGCTCTCCTGCTGCTTGATACCCTGTTCGCGCTGATTGAGCTTCTGGTTGCGCTCATTCACCGCACGGTCGTGGTCGCTCTTGAGCTGAATGAACTTCTCCTTGGCCTGAAGTATCTTCTCCTTCTTGATGACCTCTCCTTCGGCCTCCGCCTCTTTGAGAATAGCCTCCCGTTTCTTTTTCAGGCTCTTCTTGAATATGACGTTCGTTACCAGAATGTAGACGCCTATGGCAGCCACCGCACTGATAACGCAGGCAAGTATTGTTGCTAACATGATTATATATATTTAAATAGGTTGAGTAATAAATAATTATTATGTCAAATCAACTTTCCGTCCGCATATGGACACAAAAAAAACCCGCACAGAATCCAAGTTTCGTTTGACGAAGCTCCTGTATCGTCATGTATGGGGCCTCCGATAAAAATCGCAAACGTCCAACGGCACCGTACCGCCCGCGAGCGGCAGAGGATGCACCTCCGAAGAGGTTAAGGCCTGTTTTTGAAAACTCGAGTTAAACCCCAAATAGTTTAAATGTTAAGTTTCGCAAAGCTAAATGGAATCCATGCGGGATAATTCCTTCTATGTAAAGAACCTGTCTGTATCGTGTAAGGCCCGCGTACCCCGCGTACCTGCATTATTACATGCAAATACGGTACCACACGGCTACCTGAGCCTGTTGAGATGTTCGTCCAGTCTGCGGTTCAACGCATCGAGCTCATCTATGTCCCGTCCGAGGCTGCGGCTCGCTTCGAGCTCCACGACCTTGACGGCAAGCTGTAACGCCACTACTGCGAGGTAATCCTCCCGGTCGGCCATATACTGCGACTCGACCGCGGCTGTCAGGCGATTGACCTCTTTCTCCGCCCGCCTGAATATCTCTTCCTTTTCGCGTTCTATGCCGAGTGCGTAGCTCTTGCCGGCTACATTCAACCTGATATTGAATTTCTGCATAAAACGTGCTCCTTGTCCCTACCTGTTCATCAGCGCAATGCAACGGTCAATCTCCCGCATAAGCCGATTGATACGCGCCTGCGCACGCTTGCTGTCCGTTCCGCCCGTCAGGCCCTCCTTCAGTTCGAGGACACCGATGCGCCTTTCAAGCTCCGCCACGGTCTGTTTCAGTTCCCTGTTCTCCGCCGCCAGACGTTCCCTGCGAAGTGCGAGCTCCCTGTTTTCGGCAAAGAGCCTGTCATTCTCCTCCATCAGGCGCCCCACCTTACCGGCAAGGGACTCTACAACGGCATTTCTGGCCATTTCTACAACATTTGGCGATAATCCGGCAACAACCGTTACGGTTTACAGCACTTCAAAGTTAAACAAATCTTCGCAATCTCCAAAATCATTTTGCAGCCCTCACGCGAGTCTGCCGTAAAGGTCGTACTCCTCGCATGCCGTGACGACCACCTCCCGGAACTCTCCGGGGAGGAGCCGGCCTTCGGCAACCGGTATCAGTATCTCCTGGTCTACCTCCGGCGAATCGTATTCCGAACGGGCCACATAGTAATCGCCTTCCCGGCGGTCCACCACCACCCGGAGCTTCCTGCCTATCCTTGCAACGTTCGCCTCGTGCGAAATGTTGCGCTGCAGCTCCATGATACGCTCCACCCGGGCCTGCTTAACCTCTTCAGGCACATCGTCGGCCATCTCCGCCGAAGGCGTTCCCTCCTCGGCCGAATAGGGAAACACGCCGAGACGTTCGAACCGCTGGCGCTCCACGAAATCCGTGAGCTCCGCAAAATCTTCCTCGCTCTCACCCGGAAATCCCACGAGCAGCGTCGTCCGGATAGCAATGCCGGGCACCTCCCGCCGCAGCCGGGCGATGAGCTCCTCTGTGCCCCGTTTCGTGATGCCGCGCCGCATGGCCGAAAGCTGCCGGTCTGCGATATGCTGGAGCGGTATATCAATGTAACGGCATATCTTCGGCTCCTCCCGCATGGCGGCAAGCACATCGTCGGGGAAACCGGTCGGATAGGTATAGTGAAGTCTTACCCACTCCACGCCGGGTATGGCGGCCAAACGACGCAACAAACGGCCCAGACGGCGTTCTCCGTAAAGGTCCACACCGTAGTAGGTGGTATCCTGCGCCACCACTATCAGCTCCTTTACCCCGCGGCGCACCAATCTCCCGGCCTCTTCGAGCACCTGCTCCTCCGGAACGGATACATGGGGTCCGCGGATAAGAGGAATGGCACAATAGGCGCACCGCCAATTGCACCCTTCCGAAATTTTCAGGTAGGCGTAGTGTCCTGGCGTCGTCAGCATCCGTTCCGTCGCAGGCGCCCCCCCTTCGCTGCCGGTCAAGGCCCGCACTACGCCGGAAAAGTCGCGTGCTCCGAAATAGGCGTCCACTTCGGGAATCTCGCGCCGCAGCTCCTCGGCATACCGCTCGCTCAGGCAGCCTATCACGAAAAGCCGGTCAATCGCTCCCTCCTCCTTGGCCCTCACGAAACCGAGAATGGTATTGATGGACTCCTCCTTGGCATCGCCTATGAACCCGCATGTATTGACCACCACCGTCCGTGCCTCCGTTCCGTTGGAATCGAACACCACGTCATATCCCGCTGCAGCCAACTGCGCCATAACATGCTCGGAGTCCACCACGTTTTTGGAACAGCCGAGCGTAACGACATTTATCTTTTTTCCCTTTACTTTTCCCATCATCCAATCCTGATTCCGGATATCCGAAACGTTCCTCCGCGGCTACCGTCGGCCAACCACGGCCCGCCCTTTCGGCCGACAGGCGGAACGACAAATCTCCTTCTCTCCTCTATTCGCCGAACAGGGCGTTCACGAACTCCTGCCGGTCGAAAATCTTCAACTGGTCGATACCCTCCCCGATACCGATGTAGCGCACCGGAATCCTGAACTGGTCGCTGATGCCGATGATGACACCCCCCTTGGCCGTACCGTCGAGCTTCGTAACGGCGAGGGAGGTGACCTGCGTAGCATCGGTGAACTGCCGCGCCTGCTCGAAGGCATTCTGCCCCGTACTGCCGTCCAGCACGAGCATCACCTCGTGCGGAGCATCGGGGATAACCTTGGCCATCACGTTGCGTATCTTCGTCAGTTCATTCATCAGACCGACCTTGTTGTGCAGCCGGCCGGCCGTATCTATCAATACGACATCCGCCCCGTTGGCAACGGCCGACTTGAGCGTATCGAAAGCTACGGAAGCGGGGTCCGCCCCCATCTCCTGTTTTATCATCGTCGCCCCCGCCCGGTCGGCCCATACCTGAAGCTGGTCGATGGCGGCCGCCCGGAACGTATCCGCCGCACCGATATAGACCTTCTTGCCCGCACGCACGAGCTGGGCTGCCAGCTTGCCTATCGTAGTGGTCTTGCCGACACCGTTCACCCCTACCACCATCACGACATAGGGAGCACCCTCCTTCACGTCCAGTCCAAAGCTGTCGCGGCGGCTGTCACTCTGCTGCAGCAGAGCACTTATCTCCTCGCGAAGAATGGACTTGAGCTCTCCGGAATTCATATATTTGTCGCGCGCCACGCGGGCCTCGATGTTGCGGATTATCTTCACGGTGGTATCTACCCCCACATCGGAGGTGATGAGCACCTCCTCCAAGTCGTCGAGCATCGCCTCGTCCACCTGAGACCTGCCGGCCACGGCACGGGCGAGCTTGCCGAAAATTCCCTCTTTGGTCTTTTTCAGCCCCTCGTTTAGCTCCTGCTGCCGGGAAACCTGCTCCTCGGGCCCGGCCTCCTCCTTTTTCTTCTTGAATATGTTGAACAGTGCCATATTACCGGTTATTTATGTTATCCATCCGCAAAGGTACGAAGAAAGCAACGAAGTTTCAATTTTTTTGACGTACCGTACTCTTCCTGCGGCAAGAAGCCGAGAACGCCCCCGACCGTTTCCCTGAACGGGAATTTTTTGGCATCTTTGTGTCGGGCAGTTTCGGCTCTGCAGGGAATCGTTTTTCTCCGGAGAAAAAACGGGACGGCCTACGACATATGAAAAGAATTCTGGATTTCCTGCGCGAACTGCAGGAACACAACGACCGGGAGTGGTTCGAAACACACAGGACGGAATACCTCCGGGTAAAAGCCGCGACGGAAGAGTTCGCCGCACGGCTGATAGCGGGTATCGCCTCGTTCGACAGCACGGTCGGCGACCTCACTCCGAAAGAGTGTACTTACAGAATCTACCGCGACATCCGGTTCAGTTCCGACAAACGGCCCTACAAATCGCACATCGGCATCTTCATATCCCCGGGCGGCAAGAAATCGGGACATTCCGGCTACTATCTTCACATCGAACCGGAACATCCGGAGCGCTCCGACGGCACGCCGTCGGGCGGTCCCATGCTCGTCACGGGACTCTACATGCCCGAACCGGCCGTCCTCAAAAGCGTCCGGGAAGAGATTCTGTTCAACGGCGAAGAGTTCGTCCGCAATATCGGACAGGCACAGGACTTCTCGCTCAACCGGGAGAATGCACTCAAACGGGTACCGGCCGGTTTTCCGACAGACTCCCCCTATGCCGAGTACCTCCGGCTGAAAGATTTCTGTCTGGAGAGGCCAGTCAGCGAAGCCTTCCTGCTCTCCCCCGCCCTGCTCGCAAAGGTGACAGCGAGTTTCGCCACCACCGCGCCCTTCAACCGACAGCTCAACCGGGCGGTGGATTTCGCACTCGACGAAATGTAACCACCCGACCGGAAAACGGTTCCGCCGGAAAGGAATGCGACCGCACGGATGCGGCCAATGTATATCAGGCATCCAAAAATGACAGTCCGGGCCCAAAATACTTTCCCACCCACAACCTCCATATAACGAAAAGGCCGTGTCGGCTCGAACAAAGGATACAGTTCAATCCGATACGGCCTCTTCCAGTCTATGGAAACACGAAGCTGCAAAACATCAAGACACGGAGTGAAAGGCGCTTGCTGCCGTAAATAACCGAATGCGCCTCCGCAAATAATAACGCAGCCATTCGCAATGATATCACATCCGCCCTTTCCGGCATCCGCAGCACCCGGTACCGTTCGCCCCGTTTTACAGCCGTTCTTTCTCTCTCCACACAAGGTCGTCCCCGACGACCGCCCTACGGCTGCCGCCACCCGGAACATCTCCGCCGAAAAGACGGTAACCGATACCGCCCGCAGCCAGGCCTCAGTTCAGCAGCCTCCTGACAGCCTCGGATATCGCCCTGCCATCCGCCAGGCCGGCCAGCTTCTTGGTCGCCACTCCCATCACTTTCCCCATGTCGGCAGGCGATACGGCTCCCGTCTGGGCGATGATATCGCGGAGCGCCGCCTCCAACTCCGCGGCGGATAACTGTTTCGGAAGATACTCCTCGATAATACCCGCTTCGGCAAGCTCGTTTGCTGCAAGCTCGGCACGTCCGGCTGAGGTATAGAGCTCCGCAGACTCCCGCCGCTGCTTCACGAGTTTCTGCATGAGCTTCACCACATCGGCATCCGTCAGTTCGTGGGCCGTCCCCGAGGTCTTCTCCAGCAGGATAGCCGCCTTCACGGCCCGAAGTGCAGCGAGCCGCTCCGGCTGTTTCGCAAGCATCGCCTGCTTGATATCGTCATTAACGCGCTGTTCCAATGTCATATCCAAACTCCTTTCCCTATTAAACCGAAGGCCGCCCCGTTAGCGGGCGGCCTTGCAATGATTAACCTGTCTCGTTATCGTGTCATGCTATCCTGTAAAGCCTGTCCCTCAGAAGAAGCGCACCCGCATATCGGTCACATCGCTCTCTTCCGTCAACGCCTGCATCGTACGTTCGCCGACATAATTCAGCGCATTGGTATTGAGACGTACCCGTTCGCTCTCGTCGGTTGCCTCGCCGGAGGTCTGCACATCGGTCACGACGAACCGATATACGCCGCTTACCCCCTCTACCGGCAGCGAAAGTTCTCCGGCCGGAACCGCCGAAACCGCTCCGATAAGCTGCGGCTCAACCCCCACCTCGGGAATATAGAATGCGCTCCATTTGACACCGCTCACGGACTCGACCTCCACATCCGCCGCCCGTGCAGCCTCTTCGAGCGTACCGCCTGCCATCTCTTTCTCTATGATACGGGCCTTCTCCCTGTTGAGAAGCGTCTTGGTTATCTGAGCGGACACCTGTGCGAGCGGAGCATATCCCTCTTCCTTCACATCCACGAGAGCCGCTACATAATAGTCGCCGTCTATGTCCATAATCTGCGAGATATCGCCCGCCTTTCCGTTGAAAGCCCAGCGTACTATCTCCTTCGAGTTCTCCAGCCCGCTGATGGTACGGTCCGTATTACGGATGCGCACCGTTCTCTTCGAGAGTGCGGCATCGTTCACGGCCTGGTTGAAGCCCTCCATCGTACCGCCCGCCGCGGTAACGAAACCGCTGGCTTTCTGGTATGCGGTCTGGATAGTCGCGGCACTCGGGTCCACCTTATATGTCACGGTAGCTATCTGGGCCTTCCGCACCGGACGGCTCTTGTAGGTGAGCTGTACCACCTGCAGTCCGGCAGGGCTCTCCACGACGTACACGTCCCCTACGTTGGCCGCAAGGGCGGCATCGGTAAACTCGGCGGGTACCTGTGCGGGCGTGAACCTGCCGAGGTCGCCCGAATTCTGGAACACCGACCTGTCGAACGAATTGTCAAGGGCCAGAGCAGCGAAATCGGCCCCGGAACGGATGGCGGCAACGAGGCTGTCGGCCAGTTTCTCCTGCCCTTTCTGAAGCAGGATATGTTTGGCTCCGAGGGTGTCGGGCATCATGCGTACATCGGCTACCCGCGAAACCGTATATTCGTCGCCGTTCAGGGTGGGACCACTCATCGTCTCGCCGCCGTTTCCGAAAGCGAGCGCAGCCAACTCGGCAGAGAGTTCGTCCTCTTCGTAATAATTGGCATCGGGCTTGGTCTGGGAATTGAGCGTAGCGTACTGCATCGGGGCGTCGCTGCCCGCGAACTCCGCGGCAATGTCGTCCACCATGCGTTTCGCCTCCGCATAATCCTCATCGGAAGGCATCACGTCAAACACCACATACTCTATATCGCGCGAAGCACCCTGTTTGAAAGCCTCCTTGTGGTCGTCATAATACTTTTTGATATCGGTCTGGGTAACGTTCACCAACGAATCGGGTACGGTATAGTAATCCTTGCCGATGACGTCGGCCGCATAGGTATGGTTGGAAACCCTCACTCCGTGAGCCACCTCCAGCGCGTTGGCATAGAAACCGCCCTCGACCAAAGCAAGGTACTTGCTCATTACCCGTTCCTGCTGCATCTGATTGCGCAGAAAAGCCCAGATGGCATACGAACCATCGCTTCCGGTCACGCTGCTCATGAAGGATTTCATGAACTGCGGGTCGAACAGCCCCGTCGAAGGATTGACAAAGGTAGAGGTTACGACCGGCGACAGATAAACACCGTCGAGCATGTCCAACTGTTCCGCCTCCGAAACCGTCATCCCCATCCTGTCGAATCCAGGTTTGAGCGAATTATCCATGATAAGCTGCTCCCATGCGAGGTTATAGACCATCTCCTGCTCTTGAGCGGAGAAAGCGTCGCGGCCCCACATCATCTTGTATATGGAACCCATGTAATCGGCCTCGTTCAGGAAATCGACATAACCGATGTTCTTGCCGTTGATTTCGCCCACACGCATCTTGCGGGAATTCATCAGGCTGCTGCCGGAGGTGAATACGTCGCCGATAAGGAATGCGAGAAGCGCCACGAAAATCACGATGGTCACTATCACGCCTCCTTTGGTTCTTAAAGTGTTAAGACTTGCCATACTCTATGTTGTTTATTCAATTATCCTTCGCTGCGTCCGGAAACGTACCGGAGCCGTTTCGCCCCGTCGTCCCGCGCCCTCCTCCGTTCCGGAAGTCCCGTACCGGACCCGCGGCACACATATCCAGACTAAAACGGCTTCAAAGATAATAATTTTCCCCGTACAACACCCTGTCCGAAAACGAAATTTTCCGGACAGCGGCCCAAAAGGGCGCCGCAGGCAGGGCACCGCCCTACAAAAGCCTGACCTTCACGAGTTCGATACGGGAAGAGGAAGATTTGAGTATCCGAATCAATTTGTTGCCGATGCTGACCTCCGCTCCGGTCGGAGGAATCCCGTTCTCATTGGAAATGATATACCCCGCAAGCGTTTCGTACTCGTCGGACTCCTCTATTCCGAGGCCGTATTTCTCATTGAGATATTTTACCTCCAGACGGCTGGAAAAGACATATTCGTTCTCGGCCACCTGTCTCTCCACCATGTCGGACGTATCGTGTTCGTCGTCTATTTCGCCGAATATCTCCTCAAGCACATCCTCCAAAGAGATAATGCCCGCCGTTCCTCCGAACTCGTCGATAACGACCGCCACCGATATCCTGTTCTTGGTGAACTCTTCGAGCAGCCGCTCCGCAGGCATGGTCTCCGGCACATAACGAACGCCTATCATAATATCCCGGATACTGGCGGGATTCCGGAAAAGACTCTTGATATTCACATAACCGACTATGTTGTCTATCGAACCGTCCCATACGAAGATACGGGAATATTGACTCTCGATGAACCGGCCGTATATCTCGCCGATGGAACTCTCCACATCGACCGCTTCCACATCCACGCGCGGCACCATGCAGTCCCGGACAAGGATATCCGAAAAATCGAGAGCATTTTGAAAGATTCTGATTTCGTTCTCCTGTTCCGACTGCGTCTCGGTATTCTCCTCCAGCAGATTCTCCAGGTCCACCTTTTCGAAACTTTTGATGCCGTCGCTGTCCTTGACTCGGATACCGAACAGGCGCAGCAGACCGAACGACAGCCAGGTAGCGAACTTCGCAATCGGATAGAGCACGATATAAAAGAAATAGAGCGGCACGGAGAAAGCCCTGAGGTAGGCATTGGGCCGCAACTTGACGATAGCCTTCGGAGTGAACTCCCCGACGAAGATGATGATGACGGTGGATATCAGCGATTCGAGCAGTACCGACCAGGTTCCCGTACCGAGCCGCAGCCCCCACATATCGGCCAGTGCATGAATGATAACCGTCATGTTGAGCGAATAGAGCACCAACACGATGTTATTCCCCACCAGCATGGTGGTGATATACTGACCGGGGTTGTTGATGAACACGTCGGCTATCCTGCCGAACAGACCGTCCTGTTTGCGGTCTATCTCGAGTTTGAGCTTGTTGGAACTGGTGAACGCTATCTCCATGCCGGAGAAGAACGCCGACAACAGCAACGAGACCACCGCTATGACAATTACCGAGCCCATTTACTCCGCACGTTCGTCCTCCTCCCCGGATTCGGGCCGGAAGACATTCTCCGTACCGGGGTCGCCCTCTTCGAGAGCGGGTACCGGACGCAGTGTTCCTCCTCCCTGGGTCGGATTCCACCCCGGAGACAACACCTGCCGCCGGCTCGGAACATAACCGTTCCCGCCGCTCCTGCCGCCGGAGGGAACCGTCTGTTCTCCGGCAGAGGCGTCCGACGGGCCGCCTGCCGCACCGTCATACTCTTCATTGGGGGCAGTCTCCACGGCTATCGTCCCCTCATAATCACGGAACATCCATGATTTCAAGTCCTTGTCCGACTCGAAACCCTCCCCGTAATGCTCTCCGTCCTTATCGACGACCTTCACCCGTACATTCGAATAGACCCTGTCGGTCTTGGCATCCCAGAACAACTGCTCCGTATAGAGCGTATTGCCGGAACCCGAAGCGACCACATGCCCGCTCGCCATCCACAGGTCGCGCTTCTCGTAATTGATGGCCTCGTCGGCACGGAGCGTAGACTCGACCACCTCCGTGGAATCCTGAAAGGTCTGCACGAAAACCCCATCGGGATATTTCGTATAGGGTTCGGCCGCCAGGCCGTACTGCTGCATCAGCGGCGTGGTAAAATGGTAGGACTTCAGACCGTTTTTGCTCACGGTCATGCTGAGGTCCTCACTCTGCATGGTAATCAGGGTTTCCGGATTGACATTTCCGCGCGCCTTCTCCTTTTTGCACGACAATGACAAGAGAGCACTTCCCGCAATGAGAAATACCGTCCCACACCTTGCAAACGTACTCCAAAAGCCCATAATCAATTATGCGGCGTCCCGTAATACGGGACGCCGCAATTCGTTTTCACCCTTTTTACTCAACCATCTTGACCGTGGTACGTCCCGTAATCCAACCGCACTTCACGTCGTATGCCGCCCCCGCAGTCGTCAGGCCGCGGAAGAAGAGCTCGTCGTTCGACGGGAACGAACGGCGGAACATACTCATGGTCTGGTCTATCTGCTGCTGCTCCGGCGAACCGTTCTCGAACAGCGAACGGGCGGAAGCGAGTATGTCGTAAGCCAGCCAATAAACGGTCTGACGGTCGAATCCCTCACAGGCGGTCGCACCTTCAGCATACGCCTGTGCGAGCATGATGGCAGCATAACCGTTCGACGGGTCGAGCTGACGGGCCTGACTGGCATAATTGGCAGCCACGGAAGCATTCTTGAGCACCAATTCGGTCGCCGCTATCTCCACCGCGAGCGTCGCTTTGTTCAGCGGGTCGGTCTCCTTGTCGAAAGCGGCTTTCAGGAAGCTCACCGCCTTTGCGTTGTCCCCCACCTTCACGAAGGCCGAAGCAACGAGTTTGGCAGTCGCAGCCGTCGGGTCGGCATTATAGTACATTTCGCCCACTTCGGTCAGGAATGCCGTATGGCACTCGCTGCGCATAAGCAGCGTAAAGGCTTTGCCCAACGTGGTAACGTCTGTCGGATTGGCCTCTACACGGGCCTTGAAAATCTGTTCGATGTTGTCGCAGCCGGCGGCATCGCTCGATACGAAGAGCGTATCGAACGTCTCCTTGGCGCTGTCGGCCTCCGGAGCGGTCACCTTGTCCAGCAGGGAAGCGAGCCACTCGTACTGCTCCAGATAATAATCCGTCTCGACCAGGTCGTTCTTGTAGTCCGTGGTCAGTTCATTGAAATAGATATTGATGAAGTCCACGTCCGGGTCGTCGGCATTGGCCTCTATCGCCTCCACGAAGACCTCGCGCACGCCGTCGCGGTCCATCGGCATGAAACTGAGATAATCCTTTGCCTTCTGAACGAGTATGTAGGGACGGCCGTACTTGGCGTTGTCGCCGAAATACTGAATGCGCATGTCGTACAGCGTCAGCAGCGAATCGACATACACCTGACGCTGCTTCACATCCATGCTGCGCTGTATCTTATTCTTATAGATATTGATGGCATACACATAGATATTCTGTGCGCCGCGGGGAGAATTCTCAAGCAGTTCGGGCAGATAGGAGAGTGCCTTGTCGTAATTCTGGACATTGTAGGCATCCCGGTAATAGTTGAAGGTCTTGGCGTTTTCGAAGCGCTGCTCCTGCGTCGCATCCTCGCCCCATTCCGGTCCAAGCTGCACGTTCTGGGCAAAAGCCTGACTGCCGCCCAGCACTGCGGCGGCAACGATAAATAGCTTTAATTTCAACGAATTCATAATGTTCCCGTTTTTTATTTAAATCCGATTTAGTCGTATTTGTACTTCACGAACCAATAGTCGTCGCCGAACAGGCTGAGCCCTACCGAGACCTTGAAATAGTTCTCCCGCACCAGGCCTGCCACCGCGCGTCCGCGCGTACCGAACTCGAACCCTACATTGACATTGTTCACGCCGCGGGTACCCAACGGAATTCCGACGCCGAACGTCACCGCCGCCTCGTCTATGTTGTGCCCCCCGATAACCATATAATATTGGTCATACCGTGCCCCCAGCCGGTACGACCACCTGTTCATCACCTTGCGCACGTCGCCGGGATTGGGGATGAACTGTATTCCGGCCGCCACGGTGTGGGTATTGCGATAACGCACCCCGAACTTGTCGTCGGCGCCGTTCACGCTCCAACTGCCGTAACTGTAATCGAGGCCTGCGCTGAACTTCGGCGCCTGATAATAGAGACCTCCCCGGAAGATATCCGGAAGACGGAAATCGGAACGGTACTGCCTGTCCACCACCTTGTCGTAACCGACCGCCGAAAAATAGGGACCGTGCATCACGACCTCCGAAACCCGGCTGTTGAGTCTCCCGCCCATGCTGTACGAAATACCCAGGTTGAGCGTTCGGTTGTTCTTTTTCCACAACCGGGCCTGCAGGCCGAAATCGGCAAAGACCCGGCTCACGTGTTCCTGATTGTCGGAACTCATGCCCAGATAATATCCGCTGCCTGTAACGGGCACGACGGTCTGCTGGAAATTCCGGGTGATATTACCCTGATAATATATCATTTCCGCTCCGAGGGAGAGCCAGTCGGTAACGGCATAGCCCAAACCCGCCCGGTAACTGTTGATACCGCCGGAACCCGAATAAAGGTAGTGGACGTACCCTATCTCCTCCCAGACATCGGAACCCTCTTCCGACTGGGTGATACGGTACCCCACACTGCTGAACGGCGAGATGCCCACCGTGAAACCGAGGCCCTCGGCAATGGGAAGCTGCAAAGCTATTTCGCTTACATTAAATGTATTGTAACTGCTCTTCGTATCCTGCGACCGCAGATAATAGTTCTGTCCGTAAAGACCGACCTGAAAGAGCGCCGTCTGCCTGTTGATAGCGCTGTACGAAGCGGGGTTGAGGGAGTTTATCGCTATCGGCGACCTAAATCCGAGTCCTACGCCGCCCATGGCACGCGAAAACGAAGGGCCCTGCGCCATGATGTCGCCTATGCCGTAATAGGAATACGGTGAGAAAGTATTGATGCTGCTGCTCTGCGCGGATACCGCCAACGGCAGGCACGACAACAGGAACGACAATACAGCTTTATAGACTCTGTTTTCTATCCGCATTATAATCCAAGATGGTATTCAGACCGGCAAGAACCAGTTCGTGGTTCGCAAATATCGTATTTTTAAATCTTTTTTCAAAGAGAGGGGCATCTCCCCCCGTAAAAATAGTAGTCAATCCGGCAAATTCCCCGGCATAACGCTCCATTCTTCCCCTTATCTCCAGTTCGATACCTCCCGCCACGCCCGACACCATGGCCCCGACCGTGGAAGAGGGTACTTCCCGCTCCTCATAACCGACACATGCTTCGGCCTCCAGCAGCGGCAGCCGGTCCGTATAATCGGCGAGCGACCTGAACCGCATACCCAGCCCCGGCGATATGCTGCCGCCGAGGTAACGCCCTTCCGCCGTTACGATGTCGCAGGTAATGGCCGACCCGAAATCCACTATCATCAGGTTGCGCCCCGGCAACATCCCCACTCCGCCGACAGCCGCAGCAAGTCTGTCGCAGCCAAGCGTATGCGGCGTACCGTATCCGTTTTCCAAAGGGACGGGAACGGTATTGGCGAACTTCAGAAAATAACCGCTCCGGCAGCGCAGCATCTCTTCCGGCTCCGGGTTTTCGTCGCGGGTGGAAGAGAGGATGGCGCGGTCGAATCCGGCGTACCTGCTGAAGATTTCGTCAAACCTCCCGATTTCACGGCACCCGAAAGTCCACCGTTCCACTATCTCTCCCCCGCTGAAAACAGCCACCTTCATGCGACTGTTGCCTATATCAACAACCAGGTTCATACTCTCACGCATGCGAACGTTTTCGTGCCTCCCGCCCCTGCAGGAGTTCTTTCCGCACGAAGTGCGCCTTCAGCCGACGTTTTTCCCGGAGGTATCCCCTTCGGCCAACGCCCCGGCGTGCATCCGGTCGAGTATCTCCCAGGCCTGGCCCATGCCTTTTACCTCTCTAACTGTCAACATCAGCCTATTATTGTTCTGTTTCAGCACAAATTTCGCATTATTTTTCGACACGTATTTCAGTATTCCCATGAACAGCGCACTCTTATAATACGGAGATGCGCTGTCGGAGATGAAGCGCAGCAGCATGAGCCCGTTCTTCACCTTCACCCACTCGAAGCCGAGAGCGACGGCTCGCCAACGCAACCGGACCACATCCATCAGGCTGCGGGCGGCATCGGGCAACGCACCGAAACGGTCGGTGAGCCGCTCCTCGAAACGGCGCATCTGCTGCTCGTCGTTCATACTGTCCAGTTCGCGGTACAGGCGCAGCTTTTCGGCACTCTGGCCGATGTAGTCGTCCGGGAGCAAAGCCTCTATGTCGGTCTCTATCTGCGCATCGGTGAGGTACTGTACCGTTCTTTCTCGCTCCCGACCGCCCTCCAGCAATCCGCCGGCTTCCGCAACGCCTTCGGCCCGAAGCTCGGCGACCGCTTCGGCCAATATCTTCTGATAGGTTTCGAACCCCATATCGGCGATAAAACCGCTCTGTTCGGCTCCGAGCAGATTGCCTGCTCCGCGTATATCGAGGTCCTGCATGGCGATGTTGAATCCGGCCCCGAGGTCCGAAAACTCCTCCACGGCCCGTATCCTGCGCCGGGCATCGGAAGTAAGCAGCTCGTCGGGAGGAGTCAGGAGATAGCAGTACCCCTTCTTGTCGGAACGCCCCACGCGACCGCGCAGTTGGTGCAAATCGCTGAGGCCGAAATTCTGGGCGTCGTTGATGATGATGGTATTGGCGTTGGGAATATCGACGCCGTTCTCTATGATGGTCGTGGCCACCAGCACGTCGAACTCGCCGTAAATGAAGTCCATGACGAGTTTTTCGAGCTGCTGCGCGGGCATCTGTCCGTGGCCGGTCACCACCCTCGCTTTGGGACAAAGACGGCGGATGAGGTCGGCAATCTGCTCGATATTGTCCACCCGGTTGTGGACGAAGAAGACCTGTCCGTGGCGTGCCAGCTCCGCCTCGACCGCTTCGCGGATAATCTCCTCGTCGAAAAGGTGCGACTCCGTGACGATAGGCCGGCGGTTGGGCGGTGGGGTGGCGATTACGGAGAGGTCGCGTGCACCCATCAGCGAAAACTGCAGCGTCCGCGGAATGGGCGTCGCCGTGAGCGTCAGCGTATCCACATGTACGCTCATCTGGCGCAACTTCTCCTTGCTCGACACGCCGAACTTCTGCTCCTCGTCGATGATGAGCAGTCCGAGGTCGTGGAACCGGATATCCTTGCCGAGTATCTTGTGCGTCCCGATAAGGATGTCTATCTTGCCTGCCGCCAGCTCCTCGCGTATCTGTTTCACTTCCCTGGCGCTCTTCACGCGGCTCAGGTTCTCCACCCGCACAGGCAGACCCCGCAGCCGCTCCGAAAAGGTACGGTAGTGCTGCAGGGACAGAATGGTCGTGGGTACCAGAACGGCCACCTGCTTGGAATCGGCCACCGCCTTGAAGGCAGCCCGGACGGCCACCTCCGTCTTGCCGAACCCCACGTCGCCGCACACGAGCCTGTCCATCGGCTGTGCCTGCTCCATGTCGTGCTTCACGAGCTCGACGGCCTGCTGCTGGTCGGGAGTCTCCTCGTAAGGGAACGACGCCTCCAGCTCATGCTGCAGATAACCGTCGGGCGAAAAGGCAAAACCGCCGCTCTCCTTGCGCTCGGCATACAGCTTGATGAGTTCGCGGGCAATATCCTTGACGGCGCTCTTCGTGGCGTTCTTCATGCGCTGCCACGCTCCCGAACCGAGCTTATAGACGCGCGGCGGCGTATCGCTGTCCTTATCCTTGTAGCGCGAAATGCGGTGCAGCGCATGGACATTGACCAGCAGCACATCGCCGTCCCGGTATTCGAGCTTCACGGCCTCGTGCACCTTGCCGTTCTCCACCGTCCGCACCAGACCGCCGAAACGCCCCACGCCGTGGTCGATATGCACCACGTAGTCGCCCGGCTTCAACTCGTTCAGCTCCGCCACGGTAAGTGCCTGACTGCGGTCTATCTCACCCCGAAGCGAATAACGCTGATAACGTTCGAACAGCTGGTGGTCGGTATAGAGACAAAGCCGGAGCCCGTTGTCCACGAAACCTTCGTGCAGGGTGACGGGAAGTGCCGCGAACTTCACCTTCGGGAATCCTTCCGATGCGAAGATATTCCCCAAGCGCTCTATCTGCGCCTTGTTATCGGAAAGGATGCAGACTTTGTAACCCGCTTCGCTTCGGTCATGTATATCTTTGGCAAGCAGCTCATAACGTTTATTGAAAGCGGGCTGCGGCAGGGTATCGAAAACGACCGTACGGGAGGCGGACAGCTCCTTCGGGCCGTCCCCCCGCAGCAGCAGCGTCCTGTCCTCCAGCGCCGACGACAACTGCCGGGCACTCGTCACACGTGCATCCACCCGTTCGGGCGCATCGGCCTCGGCCAGCATCTTTTTACGGATATCGTCCACCCGGCGCAGCGTATGGCTCAGGTCGTCGGCCCACCACACGGCTTCGCCGGCAAACTCCGGAAGCGACACGCTGTGGCCGGCGCTTACGCTCCCCTTCATGTCCGGCACTATCTCCACCTGTTCGAGCTTCTCCGTGGAGAGCTGCGAAGCGATGTCGAAACGGCGGATAGACTCCACCTCGTCGCCGAAAAAGTCGATACGGCAGGGCCTGTTCTCGGCAAACGAAAAGATATCGATGATACCGCCGCGCAGGGAGTACTGCCCCGGTTCATAGACGAAATCCACCTTCGTGAAGCCATACTCCTCCAGCACATCGGCCAGGAAACTCATCTCCATCCGCTCGCCGCAACCGACCGTCACCGTCCGCCGGCCGAGCTCTCCCGCATCGGCCACCTTCTCGGCCAAAGCCTCCGGATAGGTACAGACAACCAGATGCCTTTTCCCTTCGAAACCGCGGAGGGCATTCAGCGCCGCCGTGCGCTGGACGACACCCGACGCATCCTCCTGCCCGAACTGTACGGAACGCTTGTAACCAGTCGGAAAGAACATCACCCCCTCTTCGCCCAGCAGAGAGTAGAAGTCGTTCATCAGGTAGGCTGCCGCATCCCTGTCCCCGCAGACGAAGATGTGCACGCCACCCCGCCGCTCCACGACCGCAGCGGCATACAGCGCATAGGCAGAACCCGACACGCCTTTCAGTACCGCCACCTCTCCGGACGCCGCCGCAGCGGCCAGTTCCTTTCCGGCCGGAGAGGCCGCCGCGCGCTCCAATATCTCCTTCATCGTTTCCATACACGCAATCTCAATACCGATTCTCCACCGGAAGCGGGTTGCCCGGGACAGACTCGCCCGCCAACCCCTGCCGTCCGCAAATACATCAGCCTGTCGGTCCGAAACGGTTCCGCCTCTCTGCCAGGCCCCTATCCGACACGGGCCGGTACCCCAACGGTACCGGCTGCTGCAACCGGGAACGGAAACCCGGCCACACTCCCCGTTCATAACGGTTCCGGCAGCCGGGTTTCATCCGATAGTGCTCCGATGCTATAACAATACCCTGTCCTTCCGGTCCAGGAATTTATATTCCACGATGCCCAGCGACTGGTCGATGCCTATCTTCAGCCGGAAACCGTATTTGCTCATCCAACGGCGCCTGACGCTCGGAAAACCGCTCTTCAGGTAAGCCGCCACATAAGGGCTCACGAGCAGCCGGAGCTGTTTTATCTTTTTCTCTCCCGCATAATACGAAATCATATTCTCCAGCTCGCGCTCGATGCTGACCGTCGAGGTCACCTTGCCCGTACCGCCGCACATGGGGCAGACCTCTTCCAGATGCTCGATGGCCTCGGGCCGTACCCGCTGGCGGGTTATCTGCATCAATCCGAACTTGGAGAGCGGCAGCACCGTATGTTTCGCCTTGTCGCCGGCCATGAACTCCTGCATGGTCTTATAGAGTTTCTGACGGTTCTCCGCCTTGTGCAGGTCGATGAAATCGATGATGATGAGACCTCCCATGTCGCGCAGCCGGAGCTGGCGGGCTATCTCTTCGGCCGCCATGAGATTCACGTCCATTGCGGTGCTCTCCTGGTCGTCGGCCACCTTGGCACGGTTGCCGCTGTTCACGTCTATGACGTTCATCGCCTCCGTATGCTCGATGATGAGATACGCCCCACGCTTGAGCGAAACGTATTTGGAAAAGAGCGACTTTATCTGGCGCGAAATATCGTAATGGTCGAAAACGGGAATCTTGCCCTTGTACAGCTTCACTATCTTCTCCTGTTCCGGCGCGATGACCTTGATATACTCCCTCACTTCGTCGTACATCTCCTTGTCATCCACTACGATGGCACTGAACGAACCGTTCAGCGAATCGCGCAGGATGGTATTGGCCCGATTCATCTCGCCGAGCAGCAGCGACGGAGGTTCGAGCGTCTTGATATTCCGAAGCACCTCCTCCCATTTATCGATAAGGGAAGTTATATCCTGACCTATATCCGTTTCGTTCTTGCCCTGCGCGGCGGTACGTATTATCACACCGTAATTCTTGGGCAGTATCGACAGGGCTATCTTCTTGAGCCGCTTGCGCTCTTCCGCCGAGCGAATCTTCTGGGAGATGGAAATCTTGTTCGAGAAAGGAATGAGCACCACGTTCCTCCCTGCAAGGGAGATGTCCGACGTAAGCCGGGGTCCTTTCGTGGAGATGGCTTCTTTGGCTATCTGCACCACGATGGACTGTCCCGTGGCGAGCAGGTTGGCTATCTTGCCGGTCTTGCCGATGGGTTGTTCGAGTTTGAACGTGTCGAACTGCACGTTTTTCTTCTTCGCTCCGGTGAGCTGTCCCACGAGCTTTTGCAGGGAGGCGAACTGCGGACCGAGGTCGAGATAGTGTATGAAAGCGTCCTTTTCGTGACCTATGTTCACGAATGCCGCATTCAGACCAGGCATTATTTTGCGAACCCGGCCCAGATAGATATCACCTACCGCGAATCCGGTCTTTACACTCTCCTTACCAAGCTCGACCAGCCGTTTGTCCTCCGCGAGGGCTATGGTTATCTCACTTTTGGATACATTGATAATCAGTTCCCTGTTCATCTGTTACTTCATTATGGGAAACCGCAAACCGGAAAGCCGCATGCGCTGGACCCGCAGGTCTCCTGCGCATGCCTTTCCGCCAAGAATCAATAAATAAAGCCAAAGAACCTTGCGTCTTCAGCTTTATCTATTCTTACGAAAACATAAATTCAGCTACCTATTTTTTCTTTTTATGCCTGTTTTTTCTCAGACGTTTTTTCCTCTTGTGGGTAGCCATTTTATGCCCCTTGCGTTTTTTACCACTTGGCATAGTTTCTCAATTTTAATATTTGTGGTTAGATAGAAATTAATTGCCTATTTTTTCTTTTTCGGCTGCTCCTTCATCGTGTCGTTCTTAATCTGCGCCACGAAACTCTTGGAAGGCTTGAATGCAGGAATGCAGTGAGCGGGAATATCGATGGAGGTACCCTCGGTAATATTCCTCGCCACCTTCGGAGCACGGTCTTTGATGATGAAGCTGCCGAACCCCCTCAGGAATACGCCCCTGTCCTTGCCTTTCTTGTCCTTGTTTTCTATGAGCGCGTTCTTCACGCTCTCCATAAACGCTTCAACAATCTGCTGAACCTGCGCCTTCTCTACTCCGGTCTGTTTCGAGATTTCATTAACTATATCGGCCTTCGTCATGTTTGTAAGTATTTAAATATTCGTTATCCTGCAGTACCATTGAGGACTGCAAATATACTTATTTATTAATTAATAATATCAACCGTATACCAATTTTTTTCTTCGCCGTATCCTGCAAAGCGCTTCTGACAATCAACATTATCGCTCCGCGCAATGGATTCCGGAGGGATTGGACGATAACAAATCCGGTCCGTTTTCCTGCCGCAGCGCGAATAGAGAACGCGGCCGGAAGCCATTTTATTATCCGACAACCACTCACGCGCAGGGACCGCAACATCTTTGTTCCATCCAACAATTTATATGCCATTTTCATTTCAGCGTACTCCGAACCTGCAAAAAATCAAAAAAATATTCCTTACGACACAATAATAAAGCGCCGGAAGCCTTTCATATTAACAGGGAATTGAAGTAACTTTGCGGAGAGTGCCGGAGAGCCGAGCCGCGTGAAAACAAAACGCCATGAACGAAGTGAGGATACTATGGGTAGACGACGAGGTCGATTTGCTCAAATCGCACGTCCTTTTCCTGCGGGGAAAAGGGTACGATGTAGACACATGCAACAACGGAGCCGACGCGATAGAGATGGTGCGAACCACCCCCTACGACCTTATCATTCTGGACGAAATGATGCCCGGCATGACCGGACTCGAAACCCTGCCGCTCATCAAGGAACAGCGCCCCACCACCCCGGTGATAATGGTTACCAAGAGTGAAGAGGAGAGCATCATGGACAAGGCGATAGGCTCCAAGATAGCCGATTACATCATCAAGCCCGTCAATCCCAACCAGGTACTCCTCTCGATAAAGAAAAACGTACATTCCCAACAGCTCGTCACCGAGCGGAACACCGCCGACTACCGTGCCGAATTCGGGCGCATCTCCTCCTCGCTGGCCGACGCCCGCGACTTCGGAGAATGGTGTGCCATCTACAAAAAACTGGTAAACTGGGAGATTGAACTGACAGATTCCACGGACGACAGCATCCGCGAAATCCTTTCGTATCAGGAGAACGAGGCGGACAACGAATTCGGCAAATTCGTGAAGCGCAACTATCTGGACTGGATAAACCGCCGCGACTCCTCCACGCCCGTCATGTCGCATACGCTGCTGCGCACGCGCGTGTTTCCCATCGTCGAGGAACACGAAAAGACGACGCTGTTGGTCATAGACAACTTCCGCTACGACCAGTGGCGAAGCATCAACTCGCTCCTGCACGGCTACTACGACGTCGAATCCGAGGACTTCTATTGCAGCATACTTCCCACCGCCACGCAATATGCCCGGAATGCGCTGTTCGCAGGACTCATGCCTCTCGCCATAGACAAGATTATGCCGGACCGGTGGCTGAACGACAACGAGGAAGGCGGCAAGAACAAATACGAAGAGGAGTTCCTGATGCGCCAGCTGCAATCCTCCGGCAAACGCTGGCGGACGACGTTCGACAAACTGATACGGCCCGAAGCGGGACGAAGGCTCATCGAGAATATCCAGCACGTCTACGACGCCGACTTCTCGGTCATCGTCTACAATTTCCTCGATATCCTTTCACACGCCCGCACCGAAACGGAAATCATCCGCGAACTGACCGAGGACGAAGCGGCATTCCGCTCCCTGACGCGCTCCTGGTTCGAACATTCCGACCTCTATACCATCCTCAAGATGCTCTCCGAGCGCCGCCATACCGTCATCATCACCTCCGACCACGGCACCATCCGCGTGGATAATCCCATCAAGATAATCGGCGACCGCGAAACGTCGCCTAACCTGCGCTACAAGACAGGGCGCAACCTCAACTACAACCCGAAGGAGGTTTTTGAAATCACACGCCCCGAGGAGGCACAGCTACCCCAAAGCAACCTGACCTCCACCTATGTCTTCGCCACCGGGCACGATTTCTTCTCCTACCCGAACAATGCGAACAAATACATCCGTTACTACAAGAACACGTTCCAGCACGGCGGCATCTCGATGGAGGAGATGATGGTGCCATTCATCGTCCTCCGCCCCAAAGGCTGACCTCCGCTACCGGACGGACCCGTATCCGCCAGCCCGTACCGTGGCCAGTACGGACCGACGTCTTTTCCCCCTCCGACTCTTGATTTCCTGCCGGACACAACCGGCAGGAAACGAACAGGCCCTGTCCGCTCAGAACTTTTCCTCTCCGGCGACAGTTGCATACCATTCCGACAGGTACGCAGCCGCTTCCGACCGGCCGTCTGCCGTAATCCGCCGACATCCCGCGGCAAACCGGGGACGGATGCACGTACGAACGGATTATCTCCTATCTTTGCAGACAAAGACACGAATATGGAACAACTTGCAATCGGTTCGCTCGGCGAACTGCCGAAGGCCGCCGAAGCGGTCATAACCGCCAGCGGCGGCCGCGGCGTAGTCGCCTTCTTCGGCGCGATGGGTGCAGGGAAAACCACCCTGATACGCGAAATATGCACGCAGCTCGGCGTTGCCGACAACGTCACCAGCCCGACGTTCGCCCTCGTGAATCACTACCGTTCCGGCAGGGGGGACAACATCTTTCACTTCGATTTCTATCGTATCGAAAAGTTGGACGAGGTCTACGACCTGGGCTACGACGAATATTTCGACAGCGGAGCACTCTGCCTGGTCGAGTGGCCGGAAAAAATCGAACCGCTCCTGCCGTCCGACACACTGCGTGTGTACATCGAAACAACCGGTCCCGACAGCCGCAAGATAACAATCGGCTGACGGCCGGGCAGACAGACCCGCTCTCCCGCCGTCGGCCGATACCGATACCGAGGACATTCCCTGCCGACGGCATCAATCATCCTCTCCGTTTTTCGCCTTTTCGTCTTCTCCGCACGAAGCAATGCTGCCGTTGGCACAGCCATTCTCCCCGCCGACGCATGTCCGCTCCTCCAAGCCTTACGTCCCCAAAGCAGTCGGGCCGCAGGTATCCTGCGGCCCGACTCGTTTCCGTATGCAAAACGCTCCGTTATACGAACGGCAGTTTTACCACCTCGGCCTTGAGCAGTTTCTCGCGCACCTTGATGTACACGTTGTTGCCGACCTTGGAAAACTCCGGCTTCACATATCCCATGCCGATACCTATCTTAAGGCAGGGCGACATTGTACCCGACGTCACGACGCCGATTTTATTCCCCTCGGCATCGGCGATATCGTAGCCGTGGCGCGGTATACCCCGGTCTATCATCTTGAAGCCTACCAGCTTGCGGGTAACCCCTTCGGCTTTCTGCTTCTCCATGAGCGGACGGTCGATGAAATCCTTGCCCTCGACGAACTTGGTTATCCATCCCAGACCGGCTTCGATAGGGGACGTCGTATCGTCTATATCGTTTCCGTAGAGACAGAAACCTTTCTCCAGACGGAGCGTGTCGCGTGCCCCGAGGCCGATATTCTTGAGACCGTACTCCTCGCCGGCTTTCCAGAGTGCCTCCCAGAGCTTGTCGGCATCCTCATTGGCGATGTATATCTCGCAGCCGCCCGCACCGGTATAACCCGTCGCGGAGAGGATAGCATCCTTAATACCGGCCACTTCAGTCTTGACGAACGTGTAGTAAACGAGGTCTTCGACAGGCTCCTTGCACATCTTCTGGACAATCTTCATGGCAAGCGGACCCTGTATGGCGAGCTGGCATATCTCGTCCGAAGCGTTGTATATCTCCTTGCCTGCGGTGAGACCGAACTTCTTGCCCTCCTCCACGATATGGTCGTAATCCTTCGCGATATTGGCCGCATTGACTACGAGCAGATAGGTTTCGGCATCAATACGATATACGAGCAGGTCGTCCACGATACCGCCGCGGCCATTGGGCATGGTCGTGTACTGTACCTTGCCATCGGTCAGGGCAGCCACGTTGTTGCTGGTTATCCGCTGGAGGAAATCGAGCGCTTTCGGTCCCTTTATCCATATCTCGCCCATGTGGCTCACGTCGAACACGCCGGCTTTTTCACGCACGTTGAGGTGCTCTTCGTTGATGCCCGTAAACTCGATAGGCATGTTGTACCCCGCGAATTCGGACATTTTCGCACCGTTCGCGATATGGTACTTGGTAAATGGTGTAGTTTTCATTATCTGAAGTTTGTATATGAAGTTAAATCGTCTCTGTCAGTTCCGTTTCACCCCCAGGCGCGGGCAGCGCTTGAACTCCTTGGTACGGTCGAAAAGGTAACGGTAGGTCACGTGCGTCTTATTGCGGTGGGCACAGACGTAATTCTCCACCATGCGTATCATGACGGGGTTGAAGTCGCCCATCCAGGCCAGCTCCAGCGTCTTGTAGTGTATCTCGCCGCGTGCCACCGTCTGCTCGAATTCGTGCATGATACCCGACTCGATTCCGCGGCCGTGATATTCCGGCGCTACGCCGAAGATGATGGCGAAAACCCGGTCGGCCTTGTGCGTACACTTCAGGATAGCCATCAGACGGAGTTTGTTCACGAGGTTCATCTTTCCGTGGAAACGCCCTATCACCCGGTTGAGGTCGGGAACCATGATGAAGAAACCGACCGGCTCGTCGTTGAAATAGGCGAAATAGATGAGTTTCTCGTCGATGATGGGTTTCATGTTCCGCATAAGTGCCTGGGCCGCCTCGCGCGTCATGGGACGCACCCCGGGGAAATTGGCCCATGCCTTGTTATAGATAAGGCGGAAATCATCGGCCACCTGCTCGAGGTTCCTCTTGTCGATGTGGTCGAAGCGGTAACCCGGCGTCTCTTCCAGACGCTTCACCCGGTCGTAAACGCTCTGGTTGAATTCACCCACCCGTATGTTCCGCTGATAGGTATACTGGTTGAAATAGTTCTGGAATCCGTAATGCTCGAACAGCTCCTTGTAATAAGGCGGATTGTAGGGGTTGGTATAGAGCGGCTGAAGCTCGAATCCCTGCACGAGGCACCCCCACCATTCGTCCCGGTTACCGAAATTGATGGGACCGTCCATCGCCTCCATTCCCTTGCTGCGGAGCCACTCGCGGGCCGCATCGAAAAGCATGTCGGCGACCTCCTGCGAATCAATGCATTCGAAGAATCCGCAGCCACCGGTAGGCTGTTCCTCCTCTGCGGCCTGGTCGATATTGTAAAAGGCGGCAATACGTCCCACCACATCGCCCTCCCCGCTGCGGGCAATCCAACGGATGGCCTCTCCGCCCTCGAACATCCGGTTCTTTGCGGGGTCGAACACGGCCCTGATATCGTCGTCCAGGGGCTGTACCCAGTTGCGGTTACCGCGGTAGAGTCGCTTGGCCATGGAGAGGAACTCCCGCTCCTGCCGTTTAGTCACGACCTCTTCGAGCATATATTTTCCCATACGCTTTCTGTTTTGGCATCCAAAGATACGAAAAGTCGGGTGCAAAAACGAATATCATTCGTTTTTGCCGAAACGAAGTATCTAAAATAAAGTCAAAGGTACGAAAAAAACACGGAATGTTGCTTCCTGTGCTCATTCCGCCGCCCGGTCCTCCGGTGTCTGTCCGCATGAACCGGCTCCCCCGGCGGAAATACGGGGGAGCCGAAAC
>OGRQ01000212.1_pt1 | contig 73674 bp, 93 predicted proteins | sample 1553521 | NCBI WGS metagenome assembly OGRQ01 (sample SAMEA2580088, study PRJEB22360) | human gut metagenome | biome: human gut; feature: human-associated habitat; material: faeces | place: Denmark | collected 2008/2010
TTTCATCACATCATCGGTGCGGCTTTTTTATAAAGGGGAACGGTAATCTTGGTTGGTTACCGTTCCTTTTTCTTTGTACTTTCTACAATCCAAAGATTTCCACTTAGCCTCTATAAAGTGGTGTCGTAACTCAAATATTGTCAATAGCAAATTTATATATTATTAATGAAAGTCGGTTAGGAGACTGCTTTGGGGTAATGATATGCAATAAAAGAACTTTCGTTTCTTTTGCCAGTGTTTGTTGAGTCAAATGCTACATCTCAGTGCTCCCAATGCTACAGCTTAACAGGACAAATGCCACAGGTTGCAGGCTGCGAAGTGTGGAGTTAGAGATGGCGGACTGTGGCATTACGCTTGTATAAGTGTGGGCTTACGGTTGTGCAAGTGTAAGCTGACGGTTATATAAGCGTAAGCTTTTGGAGTCTGCTGCATGAGGGGCTAAAAAAACGGAGAAGCAAAAGCTTCCCCGTTTCTATATGGTGCGAAATATAATTCAGTGAAATAGTATCTATAAATGGATAGTACAAAGATACTGTATCAAAAAGGCGATGTCAAGTATTCCACTGATTATTTTGAAAAAAGGCTATTTTATTGGTTTTGCCGCAGATCTTTCACTCTGACGGCTTTTCCTTCGCTTTGAGGTAATGAACCTTTCTTCACGAGTTTCAATCTGGGAGTAACAAGTATTTCGTCTTTCAGTTGACGGGTAATATCTTTACGTACCTTCTCCAGTTCAATGTAATTATCAGTAGAAAGATCGCTGAGTTCTACCTCTACAATCATTTCGTCCTGGTTGTTTACGGTCTCTAAGGTAATAAGATAGTTGCTACCTAATTGTGGGAATTGTACCAATACTTTTTCAACTTGCATTGGGAAGATATTTACTCCCTTAATGATAAACATATCATCGCTGCGTCCCTTGATACGGTCGATGCGGAGGTGCGTACGTCCGCATCGACATTCTCCGGGAAGAATACGGGTAAGGTCACGGGTACGATAGCGTATAAGCGGCATCATTTCGCGATCAAGAGTGGTCAATACCAACTCGCCGATTTCTCCATCCGGAACGGGTTCTCCTGTTTCAGGATCGATTATTTCGACGAGGTAACAATCTTCCCAGAAATGCATGCCGTTTTGTTCCTGACATTCAAAAGCAACGCCGGGGCCATTCATTTCTGTCATACCGAAGCTGTTATAGGCTTTAACACCTAACATGCGTTCGATTTTCTTGCGCTGTTCGTCTGTATGGGGTTCTGCTCCGATAACAAGTGTTTTTAAACTGGTACTTGTCGGATCAATTCCTTCTTCCTGAATAACTTCTGCCAGGCGAATGGCATAACTGGGGATGGCATGGAGTGCGGTAGTCTTGAAATCTGTGATAAACTTGATCTGGCGTTTACTGTTTCCGGCTGCTGCAGGAACAGTCAGTGCACCCAAGCGTTCAGCGCCATATTGGAAGCCTAATCCTCCGGTGAACATACCATAGCCCGAACTGTTCTGGAAAACATCTGTTTTACGTATTCCTACAGTGTACAAGCAGCGTGCTACCAGATTGGCCCAAGAGTCCAAGTCGTGTTGTGAATGGACGATGACGGTAGGAGTACCGGTGGTTCCGCTTGATGAATGAATACGCACACCATCTTCCTGCATATTACCTGATACCATGCCGAATGGGTAGCAGGCACGCATATCGGATTTCGTGGTAAAAGGTATTTTCCGTATATCATCCAGACTTTGGATGTTGTCAGCTGTGATATTATATTCTTGAAATACTTTTTTATAGTACGGTGAATTAGCCGCAATCTTTATCGTTTTTTTGAGTCGTTGAAGTTGCAATTCCTGCAACTTCTCACGACTCATGGTTTCTATTTCTTCTTCCCAGTATTTGTTATTCATGGTGGTGTATTTTTGAGGGATCTTACATTAATTTCTCAGCAATTTCCTTTCCGGCTGCGAGTGCTTTAAGATTCATTTCCACTATGGCCTCGCCTTTACGTTCGAAGATTTCGCGGATACTGGTCTGTATTTTCTCGTAATCGATGCCGAGGAATGGGGTGGTGGCTCCCAGTAAAACAATATTTGCTACACGGATGGAACCAATTTCTTTGGCTACTTTGTCTACATTAAGAATGATCTTGTGAGGTAGCTTATCTAATTCCGCTCTTACGTCAGCTTCTGCCGGATAGTTTGGGATATTAATAAACGGTGTTTCGTTGGTCACCAGCCAGCCTTCAGGACTTAAGTAAGGAAGATAACGTAATCCTTCCATCGGTTCAAGTGAAATGATCAGATCGCATTTACCGGAAGGGATAAGATCGGAAGCGATAGGCTGATCGCTTATGCGCAAATTGGATTGTACATCGCCGCCACGTTGGCTCATGCCATGTACTTCCGCCTGTTTCATATATAGTCCGTCTTTAAGGGCGGCTTTACCAATTACAGTGGCGATAGAGAGGATACCTTGTCCGCCTACGCCGGAAAGTATAATATCTTTTTTCATGGTTTTACTTGTTTCGTTTTTTACGTGCTAAGGTTTGAATACATTCTCTGCGTGGAATGATAACGGATACACCGCGATATTCGATTTCTTCACGGATAATCTGCTTCATCTCTTCATAATTCTTTTTCAAGGGAACTACTACACGGATATGTTCGGGGGCTACGCCAATACCGGCACAGATCGCTTCAATACGTCCTGTTCCGGCCGAATCCTGGCCGCCTGTCATTGCAGTCGTTTCATTGTCTGAAATAACAATGGTAACATTTGCATTCTCATTGACGCAATCCAAAAGTCCTGTCATGCCGGAATGCGTGAAGGTGGAGTCGCCAATCACTGCTACTGCCGGATGAAGTTCGCCATCCGAAGCTCCTTTAGCCATGGTAATAGATGCACCCATATCTACACATGAGTTGATAGCATTAAATGGTGCATTGGCTCCTAAAGTATAACAGCCGATGTCACTGAATACTTTATGTGTCGGATATTCTTCTTTCAAAACCTGGGTGAGCGTAGTGTACATATCACGATGGCCACAACCTTCACATAGTGCGGGTGGACGCATTTCTACGAGCGAAGGAATACCAAACTCTGACTTGTTTTCTTTTCCCACAGCACGTGCCACCTTATCCGGATTTAATTCACCGTCTTGTGATAATGTGCCATCTAAGCGTCCTTTTACTTTTACGCCGATACCAAGATAACCTTTAAGTTGTTTTTCTACGAAAGGTTGTCCGTCTTCCAATACCAGAATCTCATCACAGGTTTCTACCAATTGTAGGAGCTGTTTCTTAGGTAATGGGTATTGGCCAATTTTCAATACGGGGTATTCGCAACCATCAGGATAGTTTTCCATCAGATAATTGTAGCCGATTCCACACGCTATGATACCTAACTTCTTATTAGGACCATCGGTATACTTATTATAAGAAGAGTTTTCAGATGCTTCAATAAATTCGGCTTGACGTTCTAATAAAACCTTATAGCGCTTGCGGGCGTTACCTGGCAACAAGATGAACTGGCGAGGGTCTTCACTGAATGACATTTGGTTTTGGGGTTGTTGTGGTTTTTGTTCTACACCGGAACGGGAGTGTGCCAGGCGGGTGACCATACGCATCAATACCGGTTCGCCAATCTTTTCAGAAAATGCGAATCCGTTGTAAACCATATCATATGCTTCCTGCTGATTGCTTGGTTCGTACATGGGGATCAATGAGAAATCACCATAAAAACGGCTATCTTGTTCGTTCTGTGAGGAGTGCATGCTGGGGTCATCCGCAGCTACTACAATTAATCCACCTTTTACACCTGTAACAGCTGAATTGATAAAACAGTCGGCAGCTACGTTCATGCCTACATGTTTCATGCAGACTAATGCTCGTTTACCGACAAATGACATACCTAATGCAGCTTCCATGGCTGTCTTCTCATTGGAGGCCCAACGGCTATGGATATTCTGTTCAACCGTAATAGGCGCCATTTGAATGTATTCTGTAATTTCTGTGGAAGGAGTACCGGGGTAGGCGTAAACACCTGAGAGTCCGGCATCTAATGCAGCTTGTGCAATGGCTTCATCGCCAAGTAAGAGTTGCTTGCTCATATCTGATTATTTTAATGTTAGTCATGATTATTAAAAAAGGAAATAATCTGCGTTTTTCACTCGCAAATATAGGCTTTTGCTTTTATTTTATCATGATTTTACTTGAAAATCTTTCTTTCGTTTAAAGCATTCCAATATTTTCTGGCATTTTTCATGTGATCAGCATAATTGGAAGCAAAATTGTGAGTACCTGAGAAATCTTCTTTTGCACACATGTAAATGTAGTCGTGCTTGGCATAGTTTAGTACTGCATCGATACCTATAGGTGAAGGTATACGTATGGGACCCGGAGGCAGGCCTGCATTTAAATATGTATTGTAGGGTGAGTTGACATTCAAATGTTCATTGGTTATTCTTCTTAAACCAAAGTCCTGGAGGGCAAACTTTATTGTTGGATCTGCTTGTAATGGCATACCTTTGTGTAAACGGTTAATATAGAGTCCGGCAACCATTGGTTTTTCCTCGTTGTTGTTGGTTTCCTCTTCGACAATAGAGGCAAGGGTAGAAACTTCTTCTGGTGTCATTCCGATAGATTCAGCTTTAGCCAATCGTTGCTGGTTCCAGAATTTTTCATGTTCTTTCTGCATACGCTCGAAAAATTCGTCTACACTCATATCCCAGTAAACTTGGTATGTTTCCGGAATGAACAGACTGGACATTGTTTCTTTTTTATATCCCATCCGCTTCTGGAATATAGTGTCATTCATTACAGTAGCAATTTCTGCAGAGTCGATCATTAACTGCTTACCAATGCTGCGGGCAAGTCTGTCTAAAGTGCGTACGTTGCTGACAGTAAGATTGATAGGTTCCTGATATCCCCGGTATAAACGGCTGAAGACATGATACACATTTTCTCCCGGGCGGATGGCATAGCGTCCGGTGTGGATAGTCGAATCATAATTGCGCCATCGGGTCATCCAGAGAAAACCTGTGAAACTTTTCGGATGTCCCTGTATTTTTACTTTATTATATATGGAGTCTATTGTATCGTCTTTGTCGATATAAATATAAGTAGTCTTTGGGGGATGAAATTGTGGGTAGAATATATAATAATAGAATGTTCCGGCACAAGCTACGCCTATAAGGAACAGCATTACCAATCCTCCTATGAGAATTTTTTTTGTCTTCTTTTTCATCTGTTTCTGAAGTTGTTTTAGTCTGGCAAAGGTAAGAAGAATCTATGAAATAAAAAAAGAGATGCATAAGCATCTCTCTCTTTCTGAGCCGCTAGCCAGACTTGAACTGGCGACCTACGCGTTACGAAGTCTCTAATAGATTCCTACGTATATTGCTGATATTCATGTAAGTTCCTATAATTGTCTGAATTCTTTAAAACACAATCTGCTATACAATTGCCAGTTTGGCAGCAGAATTGAACTGTTAATAATCGGTTTTAGGTCATCGGTTTTATCCCCTTATTGATTTTGGGGATCGTATTCCGTTTCCTTTCTTCTTTTTCATCCTCATCTTTGAGGTATTTGTCTCTTATCCCTCTGATGTCATTTGTCATTCCCCATACTTTGAAGAAGAGGATGATTTGCAGTACTCCGAACATTAGAAGTACGATGGTTAGAAAGCCAATCGTAATATTTATGCTTTACCATGGATAACATTGTTCCATTATTACTGCATCTTTTGCGAACCAAACATAGACCTTGGAAACTTGCTCTTCTACTCTAACAGTCATTATATTAGGATGTGAATACCAATAAACATTGTTCGAATGACTTGTTTGTTTATATCTTTGAGAAAGTCCTTCTTTTACCCTGTTTATTCCATAAGAAGACTTTGTAAGTTCTTGTTTTATTGCGATTAATTTGTCATTGGTGTCGAATTGGTAGCAAACTTTTGATTTCGTATTAAAAAAATAATCTTCTCCAGTATACCCACCAACTGTTCCGCTATGTTGATATTGTGACATTTGTTTCTTTACTTCCGAACGAGATGTTCCTAATGTTAAAATTGGCTCTTCTGCATAAGATAAAGTAGGCTTTACTTTTACGTTACATGTATCTTTAACGTTTTTATATTCTGCTATAACTAAGGCATTTCCTGCATAATGGGGGACAATTTTAATTTTATCATTATTGTTTGAAACATCTAATATAAACTCATCAGAAGAATATATATTGCATTTTGATGGGGCAATACCCATTAGCTCAATAAGTAAGTCTTCCCCATACGTTGCTGTAATTTCTTTTTTATCGAAATGGAAATCAATTTGTTCTCCCTCGTCGGAATTATTATTGTCATCATCGCTACTGCATCCTATTATCATCAATGCAGCCGTCATTAAAAATAAAATCTTCTTCATAATTTTAAATATTTAGTTTGTTCTTTAATTCGTTGAATATATCGGGATTTTCTAGTTCTTCCCAGTAGTATTTCTTATAGCTGTCCCGGTCAAAACTTTGTTTCTTCTCATAAACTATTAGGCATTGTTTATCACAAAGAACTATTATAGTGGATTCAAGAAGGCAAGCGTATGAGCGAGCTTGCAAAAATGCTTCTTCTATCTCTTGGTTGTTCTTCATGTAAAGTTTGGCTTCAATCAACACTTTGGACTTTTCCTCATCCGGCTTATTTTCATAATGCAAAGCGTAATCTGGGAATATCCGGTGCCCACGTCCTGCATGTATTGGTAATTGGCGAATGAAGTCTTTGTTCTCATACCATCCCATAGAGTTAAGCAAAGGTTCTAATAACTGTTGTTCTACGTCTCGTTCTATCTCTATACTTACATTTTGGGGTAGTGTAGGAGCGTACAGCTTTGGCAAGGTTTCTGTATCAAACCCTTTTGCTTTTATCATTCGCAGGAGTTCTGAATAATCCTCGCTACTCATCGGCCATCCGTTCACTCCTTGGAACTTCTTTCTGATAAGCGGATGCTTTGAAAAATAATCGTCTGCTTGAAGTTCTTTCAATGTGATGTGAGGAATATCTATTTTATTTCCTATATACGTATTGCTGTAATAGTGGAAGAATGGATCTATCACTCCATCTGTTTGAGCTATCCACAAACAAGTGATTGCGCTAACTGGTGATGTTTCGTAGTGAATTAGAATATCGCCTTTTTGGGTTTCAGGATTAGCCTGCCAAAAAGTAAAATCTAAAGTGGATTCTATCGAGGCTGTTTTCCCACCAATGAACCATGCTTGCGCCGGTTGTGGAATATCTGTTTTTTCTTTTGAAACAAAATTGGGTGCATAGTCATATAAAAATGCGCATAACTCTGCTGGAGAGAGTTGGTTTTCAATTCTAAACCGATAAAATACCTCGCACAATTCCCAATAATACATACATCTCGATTTATAATCAGATTTTTTAGGAATAGGAGGAAGTTCTATCTCGAATGTGTCTGTTATCTTATTTAAAACGAAAAAACGACTTCTGAAAAGATTTGGGAAAAAGTATTCAGGGGCAAAGTAATATAACATGAATGACAACATATCATTAGCAGATAGCATTAATTGGTATTCGCCCTCATTGATTACTGCTACATGCTCTTCATCAAATATCCCTTTGGTCGTGAGTGTATAATAAAATCGCTTTGCAGATTCATGGTTTTCAGGCTTTTCTGCACTGTCGAAAGAGCAAGCCCAAAATAGGTCGCATGTTTCTACAAAATAGTCTTCTGAAAGAAAATGTGCTGAATTAGGATTGTATTTAGAAAACAGTTCGTATTCAGTCATTTTCTCATTGGCTTCTTCAAACTCCTTAATAGCTTTTTGTCCGTCAGAAGATTGCTTATATAGGTTCCATGTATATTGATTGAATTTCATCGTATTAGTTTTAATAGTTTGTATATTAAACTTTTAAACTACCTCCTTCTTGGTCTTTGCAATTCAATCACATTGAAGATTTGTCTAACTTCTGCCAAATCAATAACTCTGTCAGGATACATATCGTTCAAAGAATGTATTGTAATAGTATGATTTTCTACATTATGATCTATTATTCGTTTTACCAAAATTCCCTCTTCATGTATAATAACGAAATCCCATTTCCGGATATGCAATTTAGACTCTCCCCATAGATATGGAGCTATTTCTCTACAAAGAAGTCTGTCTCCTTCAAGGTAACTCTCTTCAGTTCCATCATTCATACTGTCACCTCTTACTTCAAATGCTACATAGTTTCCTTTAGCTTCGTGGTCTATTATAAAAGGTATAGTAGGTAGTGTAGCTATGTATGCCGCATCTTGAAATCCGCATAAATAGCCGGCTTGTGCGTATTGATTCACTAATGGTACGTTTATAATATAGTTTTGGTTTAATGGTATTGCTTCATTCTCAATTGCCAATACATTTTCACTACTGAAAAATTGCAGTAGTATTTCAGTATTTGCAGGTGTTGGTTTAGTTTTCCCATTTTTGTAATTACCCAATGTACTTTGTGATATATGGGTCTGCTTTGATATCACATAGTTAGATAACTTGCTTTCTTTAAGTAACTTAATAGCTTCTTCTGCTTTCTTGAGTAACTCTTCTGTTGTCATGTATTGCAATATTTTAGTATTAATAAAGATTAAAAACATGCAATATTGCATTGTATTTATTGTAATACTGCAATATTGTAGTATATTTGCATCATCAAACATTCAATGATACAAAGAAACGAAGAAAGTTTGAGTAACGCAATAGTATAAACATATTAAATCACACGGTTATGAGCACGAATTTTAGAAATCAAATGAAAGAGGTGATGTCACTTGCATGGTCTTTCGTGAAGAGAAACGGTTTTTCAATGAGTGAAGCACTGAAAGTTGCTTGGGCAAACTTAAAGCTGAAAGCTCAAATGAAAAGTAAGATTGTGAAGTTTTACTTTCAAAAAGTAGATGGTTCTGTACGTGAAGCCTATGGCACACTGAATGATAAGCTGATGCCAACTATTACAGGTACTGATAAAAGAGCGAAGAATGACACTGTTCAAACTTACTATGATACCGAACGCCAAGAGTTCAGATGCTACAAAAAAGCTAACCTTTTAAAGATTGCATGATATGAGACAGTATAGGGTATGTGACAGCATAGATGCTTATGAGTTTGAAAAGTCTTTAGATAAGGCTTGTACTGAGCTTGATAGAGTAGACGGTATGTCAGAGGCCGAAGCTTGCACATACTGTAATACTGATACCAAAGAAGAAGCCTTGCAGAGTATTCAAGAAGAGATTGATTACATAGAGTTTCAACTTGACAGAATAGCGGTATGATAGAAATGATGATAATGTTGGCAAGCCTGTACGCTGGGTATAGGCTGTTCAAAAAGTCAGGTGAGAAATTCTTCTATGAGGATTGATTGCACGATTATGCAACGCACGACGGTCTGTGTAGACGTAGAGAATATTCTACATGGGCACTATTGATTAGTTCTTTGACATTGTGGAACACTGCTATATCTTCTTCTTCACCCACGATATAGCTGAAATAATGCAAGATATAAAGGGCTTGTATGTCAGCATGTGACATTGATACATGACAGTTAGCTTTTGACTGGAATAAAAGATGAGTTAACTTACGACTCAGCAAATGTAAGGGCGCTACTTTGGGCGCGAAAACAATGGATAAGTAAAACCACAGCAAAACCGTCCATTAAGCAGTAAGCATACGGGGTGGGCGTCCGTACTGGTATTGATATAAAAGCCCGTCAGTTCTCGATTACTGGTACAACTGTCTAAAAGGTTGGCGGGCGCAAACTAATACTTATTGTTTATGAAAGAAATCGAGTACATGAAATTCTTGGAAGATACGGTGAAAGAACTTTCACGTGAATTGAAAGCTACTACTGATTGTTTGGCGGCTTTGTCTATAAGACGTACAAGAGAAATGGATAGTTTAATGCTGCGTATTGATGATGCAGTTCACCAAAGTAAATGCACACTTGCTAAAGTAAAGGAGAAGTTGCTGTGAAAGTGATTATGTTTTCTTTTTCATTGGTCATATTATTATGTATGACAGTGATACTATGTAATGCTGTTATCAAAGATAGTCCCATGTATATGTCTAGTGTTATACTGACATCTATAATGTTTGTTTTATCTATTATACTTACTGTTTTGACATATTCGGAGTTGAAAGAGGATTATTGACATAACTGTTTTTGTCGTGTTTTATTTTGTGTTTGTACTGGGGTGTGTCGTTCGTGAGAATAGCGCGCCTTTATTATTTTGGATGGTTAGCTTATCGGTTAGAGCTTCGTGTTGCGCAATCAATTCAAACGAGTGAGAGGGGTTCGATTCCTCTACCATCCACGAATCATTAATTTAAAATTAAATCTTATGGCAAAAGAATCAGAAGAAAGAAAGAAAGTCAAAGAGAAGCTGATAAAGAAAAATGATAAGCTACCTTTCTCTTTATCTCTTTATGTGAAAGTGTCCCGTATGGTTCAAGATTTGAATCGTTTGGCGAGAGCCAATCGGCTTGTAGAACCGGAAGATGTACTTTATTCTATTCAACAAGAAGGAGCTCCTAAAGGGAAGTTCTATGTAGTAAGGAACTACTAATTATCAACTCACACGATTATGGATAGAGTATTTACAGAGCTCACACCTGAATGCGAGATTACAGCACGAATGTACGCACAAGGGTATGAAAAGAAAGAAATTGCAAATCTCAAATGTCGAGCAGTTAGTACAATAAACAACCAATTGCAGAGGGCTTTTGATGTTTTGCAGGTGAGGAATGGTCGGGAATTGGCAACCATGCTTTATGAACGGATAGCTGGTGTGAAGTTCACAATGGATTTTTCACCTATCATTCGTACATCCGTTGCCTGTGGTTTATTATGTATCTTTTCTTTGTCGCTTTACCACGAACAGAGCGATATGAGAAGGGCACGAAGGACGAAAATTGAAACATTTGAAAGAGTAAGGAGGTCAGAATGAATGCAGAAACTAAATTAAGTACCCTTTATCGAATCGGAAATAGGATACCTCTGAATAAGTCGCAAGCAGCGGGATTTGTAGGTGGCCGGTATAGGCTTGAAAAATTAATTAGAGAAAATAAAATTCGGGCGACAAAAACGGGACCGACTAAGATGTCTCCTTATGATGTGAATGCCTGCGATGTGTTTCTCTATGCTATTGATTCTAAAGAACAAAGAATATAATTAACCCTTTAAATTTACAATTATGAGCCTTATTAAAAAAAGTAATGAATTAGTAATCCCTACCACCGTAAAGATGATGATTTACGGCCAAGCCGGTATGGGAAAGAGTACGGTAGCATTGAGTGCCCCGAAACCGTTGTTGTTGGACTTTGATAATGGTGTTAAGCGTATGAACATGGCGCACCTGGAAAACATCGATACTGTACAAGTTACCTCTTGGAGTGATGTCCAACAGGTTTTGCAAGAAGATTTGTCAGCCTATCAGACAATCGTAGTAGATACTATCGGTAAGATGATGGATTTTATCATTACTTATAAATGTGGAACTCGCCAGCCGTCTATCAGGGATTGGAGTGGTATCAATGCTGAATTTTCATGGATGACGAGAACATTGTCAGGTTTGAATAAGCATATCATTTTTGTAGCCCATCGTGATACAAGAAAAGAAGGTGATGATACGGTGTTCATTCCTGCTTTACGTGAGAAATCTTATAATTCCATCGTTACAGAATTGGATTTACTCGGTTATCTCGAAATGAAGAGCGAGAGAGGCATACAGAGACGTACTATAACCTTTGATCCGACTTCAAGAAATGACGGTAAAAACACTTGTAATCTGCCATCAGTAATGGAAGTGCCTATTATTCTTGACAGAAATGGCAATCCGACCGCAAAGAACGACTTTATCACCACTAAGATAATCAATTCTTATTTAAGTATGCTGGCGGCTAAGAAGGAAGCGCAGGAAAAGTATGACAAGGTGATAGAGGAAATCAAAGAAAGTATCGAGTTTATAACTGATGCCAAGTCTGCTAATGAATTCGCCTCTCATATTAATGAGTTTGAACATGTTGGTAGTTCTCTGATGAAAGCGAGAAGCCTGTTTGCCGCCAAAGTAAACTCTTTGGGGTTAGTATTTGATAAAGAGACAAAAACTTATTCAGATGCAGCCTAGATATCGCTTTTACGCCACGATTCTTGATGCCTTTTGGGGATATCTGAATAGTGATGTGATTTGGGATAAATATTGGGGGTGGTCAGAAAACCCACCCCATACTCCCGAAGAATTTCACGAACAACAGTTTCAAGAACTGATAGACCGGATTAATCGCAAGCCATTCGATAGCGAAGCGGCAGACAAGGGAACAGCCTTTAATGAGGTTATTGACTGTATGATTGAAAATCGGAAATCCGAAACTGTGCAGGTTGAAAAGGTATATAAGGTAATACGCGAAGGAGCTTGTGACGAAACAGGTAAACCTTTGTATTACGATGAGGTTCAAACCAACGAGGTTATAGGTTTGAAAGCTACCTATAATAATCGTATTTTTACTTTCCCAATCTCACTTTGCCGAGAGTTTGCCAATTACTACAAAGGCGCATTAACCCAACAAAGAGTAGAAGCGATTCTTCCAACCGCATACGGCAATGTTTTGGTTTATGGGGTAATTGACGAACTGATGCCAGCCAGCGTCCACGACATCAAAACAACCGGAAGCTATACCGTAGGGAAATTCAAAGACCATCATCAGCACCTTGTTTATCCTTTCGCACTTATGCAGAACGGTTCAGATGTACGAACGTTTGAGTACAACATCGTAGAGTTCAATAAAGGCGGTTATGTGGTAGATACCTATACAGAAACTTATGTGTTCAATCCGGAACGTGATATACCGATTCTTACCAACCATTGTGAAGAGTTTATCCGGTTTTTGGAAGAGAACAGAGAATTAATCACCGATAAAAAGATTTTTGGAGGAGAAAATTAATGGCAAACCAAATAACCGGACGGATAATCGAAATCGGTCAAACCGTTCAAATTCCATCGAAAAGTGGTGGTTCCCCGTTTACCAAACGGGAATTTATCTTAGATGCTACCACTTACGACCCTTATACAGGTGAGCGTAGCGAATATGAGAACATTCTTCCGCTGGAGTTTTCAGGTGATAAGTGTGCAGAACTTGATCGTTATAAAAATGGTGATGTTGTTACTGTATCATTTGTCTTACAGGGGCGTTCATGGACGAATCAAGATGGAGAACTAAAACGTATGGCGTCTATTCGATGCTATAAAATAGAAGCGCGTGGAGGTGTATCTCAATCCCTTCAGAGTGTACCAGTACAACAGCCGGTACCACAGTCGACTTATCAGCAACCGCAGAACTTTCCGCCTCCTGTTGATGCGAATGGTAATGCAAAGGATGATTTACCATTTTAGTGTATGTTGTTCGACTTGAAGAATGAATACCAAGTGCCCAAGTTTAAAGAGTATGTAAACAAGTTGTTTAAAGAGCGTGCGGTGGTGGAAGTGAAGAAGAAACTGCCCAACCGCACACTTGCCCAAAATTCTTATTTACATCTTCTTTTAGGGTACTTTGGCAGTGAATACGGTTGCAGCCTGGATGAAGCTAAAATCGACTTCTATAAGAGGACTTGCAACCGTGATTTGTTTGAACGTAAGGCGGTCAACAAGAAAGGTCAAGAAGTAATCTATTTGCGTAGTTCTGCCGAACTAACAACGGGTGAAATGACCTTATCTATTGACCGTTTTCGTAATTGGAGTGTTTCGGTAGCGGATATCTATTTGCCGGCCGCCAATGAACATCAAATGCTGGTATATGCCCAGCAGGAAATTGAACGTAATAAAGAATTTATTTAACTATGAATATAACAAGAAATGTCTCCGAACAAGTGGCTGAAAAGATGGTAGCTCCTATTGGTGCTAAGATTAAATCGCTTTCAGAGGAAAGGATAGACTTAGCAAACAAAACTGTTTCAGATGCTTTGCCAAAAGACTTGAAAGAATGCTTTGAGAAATATAAAAGCGTATTTTGTAAATCTCAGAGTGTAACTTTCTGTAATGGGAAACAAGAGGTAAGACTAGATGGACTTTCATACTTTCCTGCTTCTACAACATGGTTCCCTCATATTGAAGTCGGTAGCCAAATAGTTGGAAAGATTGAGAATTTGAGATTGAAAATTGAAAAACTAAAAGATGAAAAAGAAAAGACGTACAACTCAATTGTTTCAACGCTTCTTTCTTTACGGACATTCAAAAGAGTAAAAGAACAATTCCCCAGCGCCTACGAGTATCTGAAAGAATACGAAATTATTGAGAAGGAAGCATTGTCCCTACCGATTGATGATATTCTTTTAACAATTAATAAATATAAGTCATGATAGAAACAAGAAAAACAGAAATCCGGTATGTGACGTCTGACCCGAAGAAGATGCTTAACATGTACCTTGCAAAACGTGTCCTCAAAACATGGGAGGAATCTTTCATTGATGAAGATACCGGTGAAACAGTCAACATAGAACGGCATGAAGTCCTCTTTGAGCGTGGCACGCTGATAGACCAAGACCTATTAGCAAAAATCCGTTTCAGTATGGAAGCTGATGGTATCAAGGAAGTGGAAGTTAGCAACCAGAATCGTTTGGCGTTCGAGAATGAGAACAAGTTTTTATATCCATACATCGCACAAGCACAGATAAGCGACAAGAAGTATAAGTTCTTGTTGTATGCCACTGGGCTGGAGAATGCTTGCCTTATTTTGAAAGACTACATCGAACTCAATTACCAGTTCGGGTTCACCCTGACGATGGCAAAGGAATTCGATTCCTGCGTGATTCTTACCGACAACTTGAAAGAACGCAAGGTAGACGATGCTTCGCTTGCCTATCTCAAAAATGAAATCACGATGGCAGAATACGTTGACAAGATGGACGATGAGACTGAAGATAGTAACGAAGAATCTAAACTGAATGAAAAGAAATTCTACCAGATTGAGACGAAAATCACCTTCACGGACGGGGAGAATGAAGACGAAAGGGTTCAGACTTTTGTCGTGAACACCTTCAACGTTGATAGGGCGATGATGCTTATCACTCACTACCTCAAAAATAAAGAGGAGGAATGCGAGAAGCAAGCCAAAGAAAAGGGGCATGAGTTCAATAAAAGAGAAATTCACACGGCTATTGAATCAGCCAAACCGATTCCAGTTGGGCGGTTTATTTCGAAAGAGTTTTCTATGGCTTATTTGGATTGAGTTATTCCTATACAGACGTAGTGAATATTCTGTATAGGAGCAATCTTGTATCAATGAACGCACCACTTTCGGAAATTTGAGATCGTTATGGGAGCGACCGATATATGAAAGAAAGTAGTAGATTGAGAGAGTATGGTAGAAACCCATATAAGTCCAAAGGGTATCAATCGAGGTGGATTACCACAAAATCATGTGGAAGTTGACTGTGTTACATGGCGGTTCATGATGTTGACAGCTCGGAAAGACGGGCAAACATGGCGGAGGTATTCTCAGTGGTAAAGAGAGCCTAAAGAAAGCGTACGAAGTGCTTTAGGTATTACAAGTTGTAATTGCTTGGGTTCGACTCCCAAACTGCCGCACAAACTTGTGTTGGAAAGGGAACATGAAAGTATTCAGTTGCAAATGGATATTTCTGTAATGCGCATACAGATAGTGTTCCCGATGGAATAATGTGAGCCACATATAAATGGCATGGGATAATAAATAATGGTTTCGCCCCGGAGAATACGCTTCGGGGCTTTTAATTAAAAAGATTATGGCAATAGATAAAATCAAAACAGTAGGCCAGCTTAGAAAGGTTATTGAAAATCTTTCTGACGATTACGAAATAGAAATGAGAATCAGGCGCAAATTATCGGATGATGAAATAAGAGAGTTGCATAACAAGTATGGTCGAATATATCCTTATCCATACGAAACTCAATATCCAGAACTAGAATTTGACGATATAGGTGTGTCTGACAAGGTGTTATGCTTGGGAGTTGAATTAAAAAACGAATGAGATGCCATATTACATTAAAAGAACCAAGGCTAAGAAGAAAGACAAGCCTTTACCCTTGTTTGATAAGGCTGGGGTAACCGTAAAGAAGAAGCCGGATTTGAAAGCTAAACTCGACAAGGAGTTTTCCCTTTTTATCCGGCTTCGTGATTGTATGCCAAACGGATATTTCCGCTGTATCTCATGCGGGCAGATAAAGCCTTTCGAGCAGGCAGACTGTGGGCACTATTTCAGTCGTACACATTTGGCCACACGTTTCGATGAGAATAATTGCCATGCTGAATGCCGACACTGCAACAGATTCAAAGCGGACCATTTGGAAGGGTATCGGGTGAATCTGATAACTAAAATCGGACAACAGAAATTTGATTTACTAAAAGTGAAAGCTGCCGGTACTTCTAAGATGTCTGATTTCGAGTATGGGCAGCTAATCAAGTATTACAAGGCACTTAATAAGAAGTTACGAAAGGAGAAAGGATTATGAGTTATGTTTTGCGAGATTATCAACAGAAAGCCTCTAATGCAGCCGTTTCTTTCTTCAACAACAAAGCCAAGAAAACGAATGCTATCATGGTCTTACCTACGGGTTCGGGAAAGAGCCTTATCATAGCGGATATAGCTGCAAGGCTTGACGGACATACCTTAGTGTTCCAGCCGAGTAAAGAAATTTTGGAGCAAAATTTCAAGAAACTGTGCTCATATGGTATTCTTGATTGTAGCATCTATTCGGCTTCTTTCAACTCAAAGGAGATAAGCCGTATCACATTCGCCACCATAGGTAGCGTGAAGAATCATCCCGAATTATTTACCCACTTTAAAAACATAATTGTGGATGAGTGCCATTTGGTAAACCCTAAAGAGGGAATGTACAAGGATTTCTTTGAAGCTGTAAAATGCAAGGTTCTTGGATTAACGGCCACACCTTACCGGCTTTCATCCAGCCGTGACTTCGGTTCTATGTTGAAGTTTATCACCCGTACAAAGCCCCATGTCTTTTCAGAGGTCATTTACCATGTACAGGTATCAACTCTTTTAGATATGGGATATTTGGCGAGGTTGAATTACTACCCTATGAATCCTTCAGGGTGGAACGAACTCAACCTGAAAGTGAACACCACCGGCGCCGACTACACAGATCGGTCCGTCCAGCGAGAATATGAACGGATAGACTTTTACGGTTATCTCGTTCATATTGTTCAAAGGCTGATGAATCCCAAAGCTGGAGGAAAACGAAAAGGCATTTTGGTATTTACTCGATTCTTGAAAGAGGCTGAACGGTTAACGATGTCAATACCTGGTTGCGCTATTGTATCCGGTGAAACTCCAAAAGTCACGCGTGAAATGATTCTCAAGCATTTCAAGACAGGAGAAATACCAGTAGTAGCGAATGTCGGAGTATTGACTACTGGTTTTGACTATCCTGAACTTGATACAGTAGTAATGGCACGCCCTACGATGTCACTTGCTATGTGGTATCAAATTGTAGGTCGGGCTATCCGCCCGCATCCTTCCAAGGAATGTGGCTGGATTGTTGACCTTTGTGGTAACATCAAACGTTTCGGAGAGGTGTCGGACTTACGGTTATTTGATAGTGGCAATGGTAAATGGGCTGTTTTCTCCAAGGACAGGCAATTAACTAACATAAGATTTTAATATGGTATTAAAGAGGAATAAACATGGCACGAATAAGAACAATTAAACCGGAATTCTGGGAAGATGAGAAGATTGGTAAATTACCAATCCCGTGCCGCCTCTTCTTTATTGGTTGTTGGAACTTTGCCGATGATTTCGGAGTTATCAAAGGTAATGCTGCATTACTCAAATCTCAAATATTTCCTTACGATGAAAACTTACGAGTATCTGAAATAAAAAAGTGGATAGATTCCTTAGTGGATGCCCGGATGTTAGTACCTATTATTCATGCAGAAGAAAGCTACTACTTTATCCGCACATTCCGTAGTCATCAAGTCCTTGATAAGAGATACGATAAGTCTTATATCGGTAAGGGTATAGTAAAAGAATTGATTAGTAAGGCTTTAAATGATAACGATGTGAACACTACGTCAACACCACGTGATAACGATGTGAACACGATGGAGGAAAAGGAAGAGGAAAAGGAAGATAAGAAAGAATCTCCTAACGGAGATAAGAAAGAAGCTGTGGCTTCTTCACCCGCTTATTCAAATCCTGATTTTCTAAAATTCAATGATTGGTTGGAACGTAAAGCCCCTTTTTGTAGTAACCCTAAAAATTTCTCTTCTCAAATTACAGAAGCTGAGTTCCTAAAACTCAAAGAGAAATATACCGGTAAGCAGATAGCGGATATCATTGAGCAGATAGAGAATCGAAAAGATTTACGTAAACGATATACTAACCTTTACAGGACGGTATTAAACTGGGCAAAAAAGGAATATGGAAGTTAATGTACAGCTACGTGATGAAGATGCTGAAAAAATAGTTCTAGGCACTATCATTCTTCAACGCAATGCTTTTGAAGAAGTGAGAGAGTTACTATCGGAAGAATCTTTCTACAATCCTTTCCATCAGGAGATATACAAGGCTATTCTTCAAGTGGTATCATCTGGAAACAGGCCTGATATGATAACGGTCAAGGGAAAGCTTGTCGCCAATGGTGTGAAGTTTGAACTGGTGGAGTATATGAAGATTGCTTCTAACAGTACTTTTGACTTGTATCAGTATGCAGCTAGGCTTCATGACTTGGCCATCAGGCGTAAGTTCTATGTAATAGGGCAATATCTAGTCTCAAACTCTTATTCGGAATCAGAAGATATTCTTGATGTGACTAATTCGGTCAGTAATGAACTGGCGTCTCTGTTTAAATCAAGTAGCACTACGGTATCAACCATTAATGATGGGCTAGAGAATGTTTACAGCATGATAAATGAGAATCTCTCAGGAGCTAAAGCTATCACTGGAACTCCTACAGGTTTTGAAAAGATTGATAGCAAATCAGGTGGTTTACAGAGATCGGATTTGATAATTATTGCCGGTGAGACTTCGCAAGGCAAGACCTCTTTAGCTGTTTCTATCATGAGGAATGCAGCAGATTTTGGTGCCAAAATTGCCATGTATTCTATGGAGATGAAAAAAGAACAAATAACAGCTCGTATTCTTTCTATGGAGAGTGGTGTTTCTGCCAATCAGATCATGTACTCACGCTTGACAGATTCGCAATTACAGGCAGTTGACAAAGGTATTGGCAAGATATCAGGTAAGGGTATCTACTTTGATGATCGGAGTACATCAAATATAGACACTATCATTTCGTCTATTCGCTATATGAAGTTGAAATATGGCATTGATGGTGCTATAGTTGACTACTTGCAGATTCTCAATGTGAACATGAAAGGAGCCAACAAGGAACAGCAGATGGGAGACGTTGCAAGGCGTTTGAAGAATCTTGCAAAAGAACTTGATATTTGGATTATAGCCCTTTCTCAATTGAATAGGGATACCATGAATCCGGTTCCTACGTTGGCCCGCCTTCGTGACAGTGGACAAATAGCAGAAGCTGCCGATGTAGTCATTCTTATCTATCGTCCCGAAGTAACTAAGAAATCCTATCCAAGCGATTTCTCAAACGTGGAAACGAAAGGAACGGCTATGATAGATATCGCTAAAGGACGAAACATTGGACTTCTACGGTTTATCTGTGGGTTCAATGCTGCTACAACATGCTTTTATAATCTTGACTCTGTTCCTCTGTCGGGGTGTCAACATGCCGATATAGAGGATGAAAATCCATTTTAAACAATGAAAGTTACTATTTACTGGGACACCAAACATCTTGATCCCAAAGACGTCCCCCGAATTATAAAGAAAATCAGAGACAGGTTTAACATTCCCGATTACACCACGGTAAACGGTGAAACTCCCTGTAACATCAAGGATGAGGATATGGAGCTTCTCAGGGAATGTGCTAAGCGTGGATTTCTTCAGATCAGAAATAAATAGTTCTAAAAAGTACAATATGAAAACAATATCAATAGATGTGGATGCGACAAGCGTTCAGATAGAGACAAGTATGGCTGGAAATGGATATGTCAGAGTAACAGCAGAAGTCGATGAAAGAGATTCTACTAAATTACTGGATTCCATATCCAAAGACGATATTTCAGATTATATGCGTGAGAATGGTTATATCTGTGAAATTGAATAATTTAAATCTAAATAAAAAATGACTGAAATGATTTTTCCGCAGGAGAATAGAGATTTAAAACTTACCTGCGAGCTACATATTGATATGCTTACTAACTCTGTTCGCTATTCATTTAAGTTGATGCAGCGAGCGAAGGGAAAACGAAAATGGCAAGATATAAGAGGGTATGAACGTCTATATCGTGCAAACACAGATATGGATGATATTTTAAGATACCTTTCAAGAAGCCAAGTGATGGGATTAGCTGAATTAGAGTATAAAAAGTATGCTCCAGCAGAATGTTTGTTTAACGAATAACTAATCAAAAATGAATAATATAAATCTACTATACGTCGATCTATTCTGTGGTGCTGGAGGAACATCCACCGGAGTAGAATCAGCGAGAGTAAATGGTGAACAATGCGCCAAGGTTATTGCCTGCGTGAACCACGATGCTAATGCCATTGCCAGCCATGCAGCCAATCACCCAGAAGCGATGCACTTCACAGAGGACATCCGCACACTGGAGCTTTCTCCTTTAATCGCGCATGTACAACGAATGAAGCAACAATATCCAGAAGCTCATCTAGTTCTTTGGGCATCCTTGGAGTGTACCAACTTCTCAAAAGCTAAAGGTGGCCAGCCCCGGGATGCAGACAGTCGGACGCTTGCAGAGCATCTGTTTCGTTATATCGAAGCCATCAACCCCGATTACATTCAAATTGAGAACGTGGAGGAATTTATGTCATGGGGACCAATGGACGAAAACGGAAAACCTATTTCCATGCACAAAGGAGAAGATTACACTCGTTGGGTTAGCAACGTGAAATCTTATGGATATAATTTCGACCACCGGATTATGAACGCTGCTGATTACGGAGCCTATACCAGCCGTAAACGTTTCTTTGGGATATTTGCCAAAGCTGGATTACCAATCGTGTTTCCAGAGCCGACACACTGCAAGGAAGGCAAGACGGATATGTTTTCTGACCTCAAGAAGTGGAAGGCAGTAAAAGATGTTCTGGACTTTGAAGACGAAGGTACAAGTATATTTACCCGAAAGAAACCATTATCCGAAAAGACACTTGAACGCATCTATGCCGGACTAATCAAGTTCGTAGCAGGTGGCAAAGACAAATGGCTACTAAAGTATAACTCCATCAATAAGCAGACAGGAAAACATATTCCTCCTGGAATAGATGAACCATGTCCAACGGTAAGCTGTCAGGGACGACTAGGAGTTGTTCAGGCTCACTTCCTTTCGAGGTACAATACTTGCAGACCGCAAGATACTTGTAAATCTGTTGACGAACCTTGTGGAGTGCTTACTACTAATAATCGGTTTGCTAAAGTAGGTTGCCAGTTTCTATCCAAGTATTTCAGTGGACATCCGGAAAGTAAGAATATACCCGTGGACGGTCCGGCACATACCATCAAGTGCAAGGATCACCATTCGTTGATAAACGCTAAGTTTCTAGCTGCATATTATGGTAATGGAGATAATGTCAGCCAGGTAGATAAGCCCTGCCCTACAGTTCCTACTAAAGACAGGTTCAACTACGTGAATCCGAAGTTTCTTTGCTCGTATAACTTTAATGATGCTGGTAAAGATATAGACGCCCCGTGCCCGACACTGCTCACCAAAGACCGCCTTTCTCTGGTAAGTCCGTTCTTTATGAACTACTATTCTGGTGGCGGTCAGCATTCGGATGTAAACCAACCGTCCCCGGCTATTCTGGCTAATCCAAAGCAACGTCTTGTCTCTTGCCAATTCATGGATCAGCAGTTCGGGCAAAGTAAGCCTGCCGGAGTTAATCAGCCTCTTGGAGCCTTGACATCGAATCCAAAGTATAATCTTGTAAGCTGTCGCCCGTGGGTGATGAATACCAACTTCGGAAATATCGGCAACCAGATAGATGATCCGGCACCGGTTATCACCGCTAACCGAAAATGGCACTATCTGATGAATCCACAGTTTATGTCTGCTGGTGGAAACATAGACAACCCATGCTTTACTCTCATTGCCCGTATGGATAAGATGCCTCCTTATCTGGTATGTACAAAAGAAGGAGAAGTTGTTATCGAGGTGTACGAAACGGATAGCCCCATGACGCGGAAGATAAAGGAGTTCATGGCTGTGTATGGAATGGTTGACATCCTGATGCGAATGTTAAAGATTCCAGAGCTAAAGCGCATCATGGGGTTCCCCGAAGATTATAAGTTAATTGGCACACAAGCCGACCAAAAGAAGTTTATAGGTAATGCAGTAGAGGTAACGATGGCACGGGTTCTCTGCGAAGCTGTCAGCAGGAAACTACGAGAATTGAGAAAAGTGGCAGCATAAATTAATTCAAATAAATCAATAAAAATGAATAAAGAAATTAGTAACATCGTCGTAATCGACAGAGATGATTACGACGAACTGGTGGAGAAAGCTAATATCACCGAAGAAAAGATAAACTTGGCAGCAGAATCCAAATTCAAGAGGAAAAATGAAGTTCCTGTAAGGGTTGAGTTCAACCAATACCGGAACAGTAAGAACTTCTCTGCTCCTATTGGATTTATCAGACATTATGAAAGTGATGAAATATACAAGGCTTTGGATAAACTGGAACCCCAAATAAAAGCGTGGATGGACGAGAATATGTCTATGTTTGACAGAGAATTGAAAGACCAGTGGATAACGAAGAAGAACTGTATAGGGCTTAGTAAGAGGGTAGATAACCTTGAATTACGACTCAAGACACTCAAAATAAAAAATGTGTTCTTGTACTGTTATGCAGCGGTTCTTTCGGCAGTTCTTTTTTTCCTTTTATTTCATTTTTAATAAGAATGAAGCAATCAATCGAAGAAGTAGCGTACGATTATGCTACTCAAAAAACGAAATTCAGAAAAGAAGTTCTGAAAGAAGTGGATGCTGATAATTACGTTTCCCGTCATGCCGACTGTATGGAGGATTTTCAGTGTGGATATAACTATTGCATGGGACAATCCCCATGGCATGAAGTCAGTGAGGAGCCGAAGAAAGGTGAGCATATATGTGTGCAAGTTGGTAGCGGGAACTTAACATCATGGTTTGCTACATCTAATATCAGAAAGGATTTTGAAGACTATAATATTATCAGATGGGCGTATGTTTCTGATTTAATCAAAACTAACAAGAAATGAAAGCAATAACAATAAGACAACCGTGGGCATCCTTGATAGTCCACGGTATCAAGGACATTGAGAACCGGAGTTGGCAAACCAATTTTCGTGGGCGTGTTCTCATTCATGCCGCTGGTTCTCATGGTAGGAAATTTAGCGTTAATTTGACTGATGCACAGACAAGAGCAGCATTTACTACGATAGCCAAAGAAACTATGTTTGGAAATATGCCTTTTGGCTCTATCATTGGCAGCGTAGAAATAGTAGATTGTTCTATTAATCATCCTTCTATCTGGGCAGAGAAAGGAATCTATAACTGGATACTGGCTAATCCCATCCTGTTTAATAAGCCCATCGAGAACGTGAAAGGAAAGCTTTCTTTCTGGGAGTATCCAGGTATCAATGAGGTTAAGATTGAATGTCCGGAATGTGGCAGCATAGAGATAGCTATTGAGGACTACACTACGGCTCCATTCCCTACATTCCTGCATAGCTGTAACAAGTGTGGATACGTGATTATGGAAAGTGAATGGGATATAAGCAAGTCTTAAGATATTGTCTACAGATACTGAGAAAGTAACTTATTATTAATACCCGATATTGGAAAGTTACCTTTTCCAATTAGAGAACATACTATCTATCCAGCGCACTACGTATACAATAATAACACCGGCTACAACCATGGCAAAAATACGAGCTAACATAATCAATTGTATTAAAGGTAACTTATTAAATAGTGCACAAAGATAGATAAAAAGATGAATATCTATAGAGACTATTTCTTGAGATTAATTTGTTGAAGTGATACTAAACAAAAAAAGGCTATCTATCCCAGACAGCCAATCTTTTGTTAACCTTAATCTAATACTATGAAAAACACATTGCAAAGGTACGGATTTACAGGAATTATGCAAATTATCAGCCTTTGTTCAGCCATCTTATAACATGGTTTAGCAGGCAAATATATATGTTAACTGTTAACATTATAAATATATAAAATTAACTAATGAGCAATGAAGATAGATAAGAATGTTTGGACTGATGCAAAATGCGCAGCCTTTAGGGTAGAGTTCCTTACCAGTCGTGAGGAACTCTTTTTATATGCGAAAGCTATTTATTCCGCTATTATGTGGAGTAGGGAAGTGAATGAAAAGAATAGGATTATTATGAAAAAGAATAAATCTGTAAAATAAGAAAGGAGAACCAAGCGCACGACCACTCAATCCTCCCTCACACGATTATAGTGCAAATATACTATTTACTTTTAAAATAATTGTGTTATGGAGCTGGATTTTAATAAAATAATTCGTCTTAAAAAAATCAGAATTGAGAAATCAGAACTTTCAGAAGAAGAAAACGCCTTAGCTTCACCGATTTTGAGAGATAAAAACCTTATTGGGGATATCTATAAAATCTTTGTTGAGTTATTGAATAGCAGAAGTCTTCCCCCTTGTATTGATAGTGTTACCCAACGGAAGAAGTTCATTTTCATTATCCTGTACCTATTTTCTCCAAGCTCGCTTGCCGGTGGGAAAATGACTGCCGGATTACGTGAGGAGATGTCGAGGGTATTGGGAATTCAGTCTAAGAGTACAATTTCCGACAATTGCGCGGATGTCGTGTTTCTCTATCAGAACTATGGGGATTTCAGCGGAGATATAGAGTATCTTTACACCGAAATAATAAATCGTTTAAAATTCAAAGGGCTAATCAATTGAAAGCCGGAGTTTAGTGCTCCGGCTTTATTTTACCATTTCGGAAATTTTTTGGATAAAATTTTATTAGAATATTTATACACTTCATCCGCAATTCTATAATATTCAGGTTCTTCAATCCTTTGGTTGAATTCGCTGTCTTTATTAAGATTGTCAAAATCTTTATGTAATCCTATGATTTTTTTAGCGTTTTTGTCTGTTTGGTATCTTGCTTCAAACTGCACAAGATATTCGATAAGATTAGAAATGTCATTAAAGGCAGAGCCACAACCATATAACGAATAGTCTATGTATTCTTTTTTTATAGCATATTGTGCTTTTATTAGAAGTCTAAATAACTGCTTGTCTATATTGTTTGCAATATCAGACTTCATTTTAGATTTTTCTTTTCTATAACTCCAGTGAGTATCTGCAATATTTTCTATAGTCCTTTTTAAATATGGGGAAACAAAAACCCCGAAAACAAAGCTAATTATTATATATATTATTTCTAATGTTTCCATATTGTTCTCTCTTTATTTATAGTATTCCTTCCCTCGTATGTTTTCATGCTTTGGCATACATGGTTCTCCATCAAAATGGATTTTACCTCCACAATGAGGGCAGGTGATAGTGTCTGAATCATTCCTAAATAAGTCAGGAATTTCCACCCCTAAAGCGTCAGCTATATCAGCAAGCCTATCAACGCTGAATTTATTTCTTGCTATAGCTTGCGAAAAAGATACAGGCTGTATTCCCAATTTATCAGCCAATTGAGCTTGTGTAATGCCTTTCTCTTTACACAACTCTTTAATTCTTAATTCTGTATTTGCCATAAATTATGATTTTTGATGCAAAGATATATAATATAGTGTATATGCGAAAGAAAAGTTTGATAATTATTTGTTTTAGCTATATTTTATGTGAATGAATATAAATTTAGTGTCTATGCTATATAAAATGTATTAAATATAGTATATATACATAATTTACGTTTGCTTATTTCGTATATATACTATACCTTTGCATCATCAGAAACGAAGTAATAACAATTAAAAGATATATGATTATGGCAACATCAGTAATTAAACAAAGAACAATAGAGAAGTTCATCATGTCAGAGTTTGCACAAGGCAACTTGAATACCAAAGAACAAGTTAGCTGTATGCTTCTTCTGATTCAAAAGAAGCTGGGTATGTCAGTAGAGCAAGCAAGTGACTTTATGAGAAACGCAATTGGTATTAACGCTTAAATATACGATCATGGCAACAAAGAAGGTTGATGAAAAGAAAACATTGAAGTATGCAGTAGCATTTTACTTCTGCACATCAGGCAAGATAAACTTCATGTTAGGTAAGAAGATGTACCAGCACATAAATACTATATATGACCAAAGAGAAGATGGTAGAGGTTTCAATACTTGTGAGATCGTTTATAACTATAAGGCTCAAAAGTATGAGGTTCTGAACGTAGATACAGAGATAGGTAATAAAGAGATTACGATATTAAATGTTTAACCAGCAGGGCGAAAGCCCTGTGCAATATAGACGATTATGAACGAGAAAGAAACACAAGCAGTTTTTTGTCAAAGAGTAAACGGCATCTATATGAAGCTAACAGGCGACTATAATAAAGACGATCATTATTTTGATAGTTGTTCTTTTTATCCGACTGGCACATTGGCGGACAGACAAGGACAAGAGATAATGACAGACAAGTATGTTATAAGAGGTAGATATAATGACTTCGTCAGAGCGTTTGACCACAATCCTACCGACCGAGAGATAAACAACGCTTTAGTTTCTAGGTTTGGTCTCAATTCAAGTTTTTTAATGTAATTAATCCGGTAGCCTTCGGGCTACCAAAATACACACGATTATGAAAGCGGATTTAGTTTTAATTGTCAGCCCTGAAGCCCCACTGATGAAGCAACTGGGCAAAGTATTGGGCAAGCTATGTACCATGTACGACTTTACTACCATTGACAAGAACGAAAAGTATATCACGATACGGCATGATGAAACCAATCTTGTTGTGGCTTATACGAGTGAAGAAAGATTGAATGTGAAACATTAAATATAAATGATTATGAATTCAATAAACGAAAACGGTTGCAGCGTATGCCAACCCGGTAAAGAGAATTACACTACTTTTTCAATAAAGTTGAAAGGCAAAGTAAGGCGAATGTACCAGTATGACTATCGAACAGAATCCGGTGATCTGTTTGCCACGGTAGCCCCAACGCTGAAACAATGCAGAGAAGAACGTGATATTTGGCTTACTTCACGACAATAACTCGATTGTCGTGTATAACGATTGAAGATATTTCGTTATCTTTGATTGTGGTAGTACCTTTGGGGTACTATCTTTTATAGTATAAATTTTATAACGATATAGTAGTATGAAGATTAATTATAATGGTCAAGAGATAGAAGCGTATTCGCTCATAATGACAAAAGAAAACGCTTTAGATATTTTGAATGGTAAAAAGAGCATAGAAACGCGTATGCTTAGTGCCAAATATGAGAAAATGTTCACGGACTTTGCGCAAGTTGACGAAAATGAGAAATTGAGAAAAGCTGGACGTGAGGAGGAATGTCAGCCCATTTTGCGCACAGATATAGAAGCTATTCATTTTTATAGTACTGGTGCGCCATGGACACTTGATGTCGCCATTGATGAAATTGGTATAGGCGAAATAACAGAAGAAGGCATAAAATTCATGCACGATGAATTTGATTTTCACGATTTCGACAAACAATTAGAAGCGTTTAAAAAGAACCCACCTGAAGAGTTGCCGTTATTCTATTATTTGCATATTTGTGAGATTATCAGCCATTCGGGATTGAAATAACACGAGTCACTTAGGTGGCTTCATTTGTAGGTAAAAAGATTGTTTAACTAAAAAAAAATCGAGATTATGCCAGAAGTTTATGCTACTGATGCGAGAGGTAGAAAATACCGAAGTCGAAAGGATTATGAAGCAGGTCGTTTTCAATCTACCGGTAGAAATGCCGCTCAAAGAGCGAGAATTAATCGCCGTATAGGAGGTAGAGTTGTCTAATGAAGAAAGCGATAGATATAATTAAAGCTGTCGCAAAAAAGACTGACAGGGTTATATTGTTTCACTCGGCATCGGGTAAGGACAGTATAGCCCTTTTAGACCTTATATCACCCTATTTCAAAGAAATTGTATGTGTTTATATGTATGTTGTCAAAGACTTATCTCACATTAATCGATATATCAACTATGCCTGCAATAAATACCCGAATGTGAAATACATTCAGATACCACATTTTTCTGTTTATTCATTTAGGCGTATTGGTTACTTAGGATGTGTTAAGAACGAGAAGCAGAAACTGTACAATATGGCTCAACTTACCGATATAGTAAGGGAGAAATATAATGTTGAATGGGCTTTCTTCGGATTCAAGCAGTCTGATTCGATGAATCGACGTTTAATGTTACGTACATACGATATGAACGGAATCAATGAAGTGCAAAAGAAATGTTACCCATTGTCTGAATATAAAAACAAAGATATATTGGAATATATTAACTGGAAAAATTTGATAAAGCCTGAATCATATGATTTAAAACATCAATCGTCCGGTACCGATATTACTGACATTAATTATTTGCTGTTTCTTCGTAACAATTTTCCAGAAGATTTAGGAAGGATTATAAGCGAATATCCATTAGTAGAAAGAAAACTATTTGAATATGATTATGAAAGAGCTAAAACAAAGTGAAACAAGGATTATAAAGCGTTCTCAAATAAATCTCAATCCGATTAATCCTAAAAGACATTCCGATGAGAGGATAAAACTGCAAAAAAGGAACTTGCAAAAAGTAGGTTTTCTCGGTGGTATCGTATGGAATGAGAAGTCGGGTAATCTTATAGATGGGCATCGTAGAATAAAAGCAATGGATTTGCATTATAAATACAATGGTACTTCCGGTGCGGATTACAATGTTAAGGTTGAAGTCGTGAGTCTCGATGATAAGACTGAGAAGGAACAGCTTACATACATGGCAGTAGGAAATACAAAGCCAGATATAGACCTTATAGCTGGCTATATTTCTGATATTGATTATACGGATGTTGGATTGGATATTGGGGATCTTAACGATATCCTTTCTATAAATACAGCTATTCCTTCTTTCTCAGATTCTTTGGATGGTTTATTATCCCCTGTATCATTGTTCGATGAAATAGAAACTCCTGCAATGGATGAAAATACATACGAAGCTAAAAAAGAACACATGAAATCCATCAAACAGCTGGTAAAAGAATCCGCAATAGAAAGGCAACAGAATGAAGAAGCCTTTATAACATTATCTTTTTCTTCCCATGAAGCTAAAGATGACTTTTGCGACTTGCTTGGCATCAGTACAGATGACAAGTTTGTGAAAGGTGAGGAAGTGTTGAGATTGATTAAGTGACGAAAGTAACAAATACGCGCGCCCGTACGCAAGGATATGGCTAAGAAACCTAATATAGAAGATTTTAGAAAGATTCTCCGCAAATCTGGTGGAAATTTGACTAAGGTTGCGGCTACGTTTAAAGTAGCTCGGAAAACTATATATCAATGGGCAAAAGAAGATACGGAGTTCAAGGACGCCATATCCGATGAACGCGGTTCCCTAGTTGATGAATGCCTAGTTTCTGCCCGTGTTCTTGCATTGGGTATTCCTGAAAAGGATAAAGATGGAAATTTCGTAGGTTGGCGTGAACGTCCAGATGGCTATATGATTCGTTATTTGCTTTCTACATTAGGAAAAAACGAAGGTTTTGGGGAAGAATCAGAAGATGCCGATATCCCTACCGACATAGATCATGGTATTAGTATTGATTCATGGATTAAAGACAAACTGAAATGATCGAACCCCAAGAAATATATCATCCGTTATACACCGATACGGAGAAATTTATAATTCTCATCACCGGTGGACGTGGTTCGGGAAAGTCTTTCAACGCTTCCACCTTTATAGAGCGTCTGACTTTTGAAATGACCCCGGTAGAGAAGATTGTGCATCAGATTCTCTATACCCGTTACACGATGGTTTCCGCCGGTATGTCTATCATCCCGGAAATGATGGAGAAGATAGACCTTGACGGAACTACAAAATATTTCAAGACCACCAAGACGGATATAGTCAACAAAATGACTAAGAGTCGTATCATGTTTCGGGGTATCAAGACATCTTCCGGGAATCAGACGGCGAAACTGAAATCCATTCAGGGTATTACTACTTTTGTTTGCGATGAAGCGGAGGAATGGACGAATGAAGAAGAGTTCGACAAGATTATGCTATCTATTCGTAAGAAAGGGATTCAGAACCGGATTATTATTATCATGAATCCTTGCGACTCCAATCACTTTATCTATAAAAAGTACATTGAGAATATTCATAAACTGGTAGAGATTGATGGTGTGCAGGTACAGATTTCCACACACCCGAATGTACTTCATATCCATACTACCTATCTGGATAACTTGGAAAACCTTTCACCTGAGTTTTTGAAAGAAGTCGAGGATATGAAGGTGAGCAACCCCGAAAAGTATGCCCATGTGGTTATCGGACGCTGGGCTGATGTAGCGGAAGGTGCCGTATTCAAGAAGTGGGGTATTGTTAAAGAGTTCCCACGAGAATGCAAAAAGGTAGGAATAGGGCAGGACTTCGGATTTACTAATGATCCATCCGCTGCTGTAAGATGTGGCATTATTGATAACCGTTTGTATGTTGATGAACTTTTCTATGAAACGGATATGCTTTCATCAGCTATTGCCAACAGGTTAAAGCCTTTCTCTATGAAAGTGTTTGCTGATTCACAAGATCCTCGATTGATTCAAGAGATAAAGAACAGAGGCGTGAATATCTATCCGGTAGATAAGTTCCCCGGTTCAATCAAAGCGGGTATTGATAAGATTAAAGATATGGAGTTCTTTGTAACAGAACGCTCTTACAATCTTATTACTGAACTTCGGAAATATGTTTGGGACAAAGATAAAGATGGAAACTACATCAATGAGCCAGTAGATGAATATAATCATTTGATGGATGCTATTAGATATTATGTATTGGGTTGTTTGCTTGGACGCATTTTGAAGCCAAAAGATTTAACAGGAATATTCACGCATTAAAAATATAAACTATGCTATTGAGTTTAGATGAAATATTAGCATTACCCGATATCGGACAGAAAATAAGCTATTTAAAGAAGGGGCGGAAAACCGAACTTCCAGACCGTTGTAAACTTTGGGATGATTGGAATCCTGAACGCCATGAAATCATGGTGAACAAAGAGAAGTACCCGGATAGAAAGGTACTCGAAAAGGAAGCGGAAACGGTTTACGATGAAAAGACCGGCAAGAAGTATGAAATCGAAGCGAAGTACAAGACTGAACCGGTAAACCGTATTTCTATCCCTTTGGAGCAGGATATAGTCAACATTCAAACGGCTTTCACAGTCGGTACCGAACCGTCAATGGATTGTACTCCAACCGATGATGACGAAAAGAAACTATTAGACGCTGTCAAGGCTGTATTCAAATCCAACAAAATCAAGTACCAGAACAAAAAGATTGTCCGTTCTTGGCTTTCCGAACAGGAAGTAGCCGAATATTGGTATGTAACCGATGATGATTCATTTTGGGCGAAGTTTTGGAAGAGAGTAAAGACTTCTTTCGGTGGAAAGGTAAAGCCGACCAAAAAGCTGAAAAGCGTTTTATGGTCACCGTTCCGAGGTGATAAACTTTATCCGTTCTTCAACGATGAAGGTAAGATGATTGCCCTGTCCCGTGAGTACAAGAAAAAGCTCATGGATGATTCTGAAATCACTTGCTTTATGACTATCACAGACAAAGCGGTCTATCAATGGGACTTATCTAAAGGGTATGAAGAAAGAACACCTTTCGTTCATGGATTCCCGAAACTGCCGGTTATCTACGCTTACCGTCCTGAATCGTATTGCAAGAAGATAAAGACTTTCCGCGTCCGGTTGGAAAAACTTTTATCCAATTATGCCGATTGTATTGACTATCACTTTTTCCCTTTGCTGAAATTGGTTGGCGATGTAGAGGGATTTGTTGGAAAGAATAAAGATAAAATCGTAAAGCTCACAGGAGAAGGAGCAGATGCCCAGTATCTGACGTGGAATCAAGTTCCAGAAACAGTACGCTTTGAAGCCGAAACTCTAACGAACAATGCTTATGATATGTCAAACACTCCACGCATTTCCTTTGAAACACTGAAAGGTGTTGGCAAAGCATCCGGTACGGCTTTCCGCTTTATGTTCATGGGAGCGCACATGAGCGTGAGCAATCATGCTGAGGTTATCGGTGAGTTCTTACAACGGAGAGTGAACTTCCTTGTTTCAGCATTAGGGGCTATTAATCCTTCCGAGTTCAGCAAGGCATCGCAGACGATTGATATTGAGACAGACTTAGTTCCGTTTATGATTGATGATTTGAACGACAAAGTTACTACTGCCGTTTCCGCTGTTGCTGGTGGTATCTGGTCCACTCGTGAGGGTATCATGTTTGCCGGGAACAGCGATCGCATTGAAGAAGAACTTGCCGAAATAAAAGAGGAACAGGAAGCCAAGAATGAGAAAATCTTAAAAACAGAACAGAAAAATGCTTCTTAGTCAGAAAAATTACGGGGGTTATAGTTTTCTGATATAAAAAATAGGACAATTAACGGTGATTCTTCGGAGTTATCACTATTTTTTCGCATTGGTTATAAATATTAGAATCTTATTTTGAAAAATAGAATTTTTATTCTTATCTTTGTCACATGATAATTGAGTAACCAATGAGAATATTTACCGAACAGGCATTAAAAGAATATACAGAGGCAAACCCCGATTCAAAGGTTGCTTTGCAAGAATGGACTGCAATAGTAAAACAAGCCAATTGGACATGTTTTGCAGACGTCAAGAAAACGTTTAATAGTGTGGATAATGTGGGTAATCAGCACTATGTGTTCAATATCAAAGGCAATAATTATCGCTTGGTTGTTGTGATAAAGTTTACTATCAAGTTCGTTTATATCCGTTTCATTGGTACTCATAAAGAATATGACAAAATAGATTGTTCAAAAATATAATGGTTATGACAAAGATTGAAAATCAGGCTCAATACGAATGGGCTGTGAAAAGAGTAGAGGAGTTGTTGCCCTTAGTGGAAGACAATACTTCTTTGAACGATCCAAATAGCATAGAGTTGGAACTTCTTTCCAATTTGGTTGCTGACTATTCAGAAGAGCATTTTGCATTGGGGGAACCTTCACTTGTGGATGTTCTTAAACTTCGTATGTATGAAATGGGACTTAATCAAAAATCACTTGCAAAATTGGTAGGTGTCAGTCCCTCACGTCTTAGCGATTATATATCTGGTAAGTGTGAGCCAACTTTGAAAGTTGCACGTGAAATAAGCCGGAAGTTGAATATTGATGCTAATATTGTGTTGGGAGTATAACTTTTTTATGAAAACTGTAGAAGTTATAGTTGAATATGCAGGGAAGGCCTAAGTTTATATTGAAGATACTCTCGTCTAACTGTAGAAGAAGCAAGGATGAAATAAAGTATATTTAAGGATTTGGGAATGGGGGACTTCATTTATCCCCAACTTAAATATTGCATAGCCTTTCTATGCATATTAAAGATTAATGAGTATGTTTGCTTATAAATATTTAATTTGCAAAAATGAAAGAATTTAATGATTATGATGTCCTTTATCCTGAATTGATAATTGACATTTTGAAATATTTTCATGTCAGTAATGGCATCAACGGAACTAATGTCGTGAATTTTTGTGAAGCACATACACCACAAGGGGCACAAGAATTATTACAGCCTGCTATTATTGCCAAAATATGCGATATATTATGCAATAATAATATCATGTCTTTGATTAAAGGAGGAACTGCGATGGGGCTATATAATAATTATGGGCACGCAGGAGATTTTAATGCTTTAGTCATCAAAAAAGATGAAATGTCCCATTACTATAACTCAGTCGTTTATGGCTTCGAATATGTATATAGCTTCTACAAAGATAAGGTTATTCCTATCATCGCATATACTAAAGACAAAAAGCCTATGATGGGAAGCTGTTTTAAGTTCCTCAATGGCATTGTTACTGCCAAACACTGTTTAGAGGATGGGGCTTATGTTTCAATACCGGGCTATAGCAAGGAACAATTAAGCCAAGCTAAGATTTATATAAGTGATAATTATGCTATTGATATAGCTTATATAGATTTATCTCAAAAAACGGAACAAGTTTTTATTCAGTCTCCACAGGTTTTAGATGATGTTCTTGTTATGGGATATCCAATGATACCTCGTTTTCTCAATTTTCTCACGGTTGAGAAAGCTACTGTATCGTCTTTAGCAAATGCGCGCTTTGCCCCATCACGTGGAGCAATTACCTCCGTTGCAAGCGAAATGTTCACTCAAAATATCACTCAATTAATGTTAATAACAGCTCGAATAACAGGCGGTAATAGTGGCGGACCAGTTATTAATAAATATGGTTCTATTGTTGGTGTTGCAATTAGTGATACAATGGCTGAAGGAGAAGGTTATGATGAACTCGGTTATGGTGTTGCTATTCCTATTGAAGTAATAAATGCAATTATAGCCCAAAAACATGAACTGTCTGTCTGCTTTGAGGATTTCCATGAGTAAAAATAGAAAGTAGTATTTAAATTTATCAAGATTTAAATACTACTAATATCTATTCTTGTTTCTCTTTAATCAAATGCAATATAACATTGGGTCATTCTTAATCCTTTCCATTTCATCCGTGATAATATGCTGGACTTCCTGCTTGACTCGGTTGTACTAATTCCCTGCATCCGGTTGTTCCCGTTCTCAATCCTGATAGCTATAATTAGAAAGCATTTTTTTGCAGTGGACAATTTCATGCTAAATTCCCACAATCTCCCAATTGTGGTTTTCTAACTATCCAATTATTTCCCTTCCACCTACTTACTTTCTACTTTTATACCGTATTCACGACAATGAATTGATTGTCGTGAATGGGGAGCTTAAATATTTATCAATCATCTGTATTGGTAGTATTTTTACTTCCGCAAATTGAATCTCAAATTTTAATTCATACGGTATGACAATCTTAGAACAAATCTTGGCAGGACTGCAACAGAAATTCACTGGGGTGGATACTGCTATCTTAACCCGAATCGCTACTAAAAAGGCAGAGGGTGTAACGGACGAGACAAAGGTAAACTCCATCGTGGAGGGTATCAGCTTTTCGGACGTGTTAAATTCCTATGGCGATTTCCGTGCCGGGGATGCTACCCGTACTTCTGTATTGAACTACGAGAAAAGGTATAACCTTAAAGACGGTAAGCCAATTGAGAACCCTAATCCCAATCCTAACCCTAATCCGAAGCCGGAAGATAAGACGGACGATATGGCGACTATTATTGCCAACGCAGTGAATGCAGCCGTTAAACCTCTTTCTGATAAGCTCGCTCAATTCGAGACAGAGAAGTTACAAGCTACCCGGCAGGAGCAGATTATGGCAAAGGCAAAGGAGTATGGTATTCCAGAAACATTCGCAAAGCGTTATGCAATTCCTGATGATGCGGACTTAGATACTTATTTCAAGGACGCAAAGCAGGAACTTGCCAATGTTGGCTTTAGCGGTGTAACCCCTCCCGAATCAGCGGAGCAAAAGATTGAGAAGGAAAACGAATCAATCGCCAAGATGATTGATGAGGGAACGAATGCTATTGTTGAACAAAACAAGAATTAATTATGTCAGCAGGATTTAAGTATGACTTGGTTCCGCATGTTGAGCAAGAGGAACGTTACGATGTCCAGACAGGCATCCGTAGACGTGGCCCGTTCAAGCTCGATACGCAGAACCTAGTAGTGGGAAGTTTTCTTCCCGGATTTACACCGATTTGTGCGGATTTGAAAAACAAGTTCGCTTATGTGGTAATCAATGTGGAAGTAGTGGAAGCATACGCAACCGGTGATGCTGCATTGTCCATCAAGGTAGCCAAAAACTCTTTGGCATACGTGGGTATGTTCATCGGAAGCGGTACGAAAGGTGCGGAAGTAACGGCTATTGACAAGACCAACAAAATGTATGATGTATTGACAATCAAGGCTGCTTTTGGTGAGAATATCGCCAAAGATGCGGTACTCTTTGAGGCGGTTGCGGTTGATGGTTTGAAGCAGAAGCACGTGGCAAATTCGGCTCTGTACAACCGGACAAAGGTTGAGGATGGAATCACACTGGTTTCATTGCTTCGTACAGCCGCAGAAATTGAGCCTTCAAAATTGGTTATGCCGTTCTCCGAGAACGATAAAGCCAACACGAAGGGATGGTTTGAATTTAACGAGTAAGGAGGCAGGATATGTTTTTAACGATTCAAACATTATTCGATGATGCGAACATTGTTTCCGCTATCATTAGACGTGTGAACCAGACACGTAAAGACACAATCTATTGGCAGCAGTATCTTACTTTCCGTAGAGTAACTACTCGTGTGTTCAAAGATTATATCGGCTCTGTAACTGGGGTAATGGCCGGTTCTATCAATTCACGTTTTGGAGAGAAACCTATTCGTGAACGTAGAAATATCGGCTCCGGCTATGGTGAGATTGCCTATTTGGGTGATGCTTATCAGATGTCTATTGACCGTCTTTCTGAATTGCAGGATTTAATTGACAAGTTCAATGTAGCTAAAACGGCAGATCAAAAGACCGCAATGGAAGAGATTGTAAACTTCCTGGCAGATGATTACCGTCAGATTACCCTTGCTGCTCACAAACGCATGGATATTATTGTTGGTGCCTTGTTGATGCTTGGTGAAGCCACCGTTTATAACAAGGATGCTGCAATTACTTCCGGTCAGACCAATAATAAACTGTTGGAAATTACCCTTCCGTTCAACTTTATCAAGCCGATAAGTGGCGATGTGATTGTAGACGGAAAGAATATGTTTATCTCTTATTTGAGAGAGAAACTTCATTCTTTGGCTCCTGACTTTGGTGTTTATGCCAAGATGATTATGACACGTGCATCTTTCAATAAGCATGTTCTTGGTTCATCCGAGTTTGGAGAGCAATATAAGATGATTCTCGGTACTAACGAAATGAAATTGAGTACAGGCTTGGTTTCCTCTTCTTTGGCTTCCGAAGTGTTCACCGGTATTGGCCTGCCGCGTATTGAAATCAAGGAAGATTACGTGAAAGACCAAACGGGAAAGAATGTGCAGATTTACGCGGACAACCGCATTACTCTGTTGCCTTCCGACCAAATCGGTTATATGCGCCACCATACCCCGTATGAAGCGGCCGACCCGGTACAGGGACGTACTTATATCCCGTCAGAAGGTCAGATGCTTATCTCCAACTATCGCGACAAAAACGGTCGCTATATGGAATATACGGCAGAGTGGATTCCGCAGATTTCCAATCCGGATTTGATTACCAATATCGACTTGAGCGAGATTGCATCAATCCAATCAGCATAAGGAGGTGACTATGAAAATAAGGGTTATATCTGTTTTTCGCGACAAGTTCACCGGTAAGTATTATACTCCTGGTGAAGTGATTGAAGTCAGCGAGGAATCGCGTGTGATGGACATGGAGAGCCGCAGGCTTGCCGAACGGGTTGAGGTGAAAACTCCCGAAGTGAAGGCTCCCGAAGAAAAGAAAGAGGTTAAAATCTCCCTTTTTGAAAAAGAGTTTGATAAAAAGGTTTTGGTTGATGCTTTAAAGTCTATCGGCGTGCAGGCTTCCGGTAACATGAAAGAAGAAACTCTTTTGGGTAAGGTTGCAGAATTTGATGAAGAATCAACTGCCAAGCTGAAAGAAGCATTAGGAATTGAGTAAGGATAGGGTAGTTTACTCTACCCTTCCGTTGTCTAATTTTATAAATCAGAAAAGAAATGAAGAATTTTATTTTTGCCATGTGTGGTTTTTTGATGATGTCTTTGGTTTCGTTGAGCGTGCAGGCATCAAGTGTGAAATCTCCTAAGTGTGAGTACGTGAATCCATCTGTTGATGTTGGTTTGCCAGACATTCAGTGTATCACTTTTGAAGCATCTCCTGTTGATTGTGTTGTGCTGACCGTTCCGCAGCCAATATTTATGCTTGTGGATAGTCCAGTGAAGCAACCAGTGATTATTACGGCAATGCAAAGGAAACAGATTTCAGTTCCTAAATGCCCGTTCCGGTACGTCTATAAGTCGAAGTATTGCACACATTATAGTCATACAGCATATAGTAAACTGATTACACCATATTAAGATGACGGTAAACGAATACATATCACAGAAGTTTCAGACTTTCGGCATTCAGTTGTCGGAAGCTGAACTTTTGGATATGTGTCTGAACTCGAAGATAAGCGGAGAGGATGAGATGAATGAGGATTGTTACGGCCGTGTCTCTGTAGCGATTGTGAAGTTCATCCCTTCTTTATTGCTTCGTGCCACTTCAATCAGTGAAAGTGGTTTCTCGATGTCTTGGAATATTCAAGGTATCAAGGATTATTATTCATGGCTGTGCAAGCAGTACGGATTGAAAGACGAGTTAAGTAACAAACCCAAAGTAACCTTCTTATGATATTCGCTCCACACATATTACAAGTAAAGGTAATCACCCCGATGGAAAAGGATGAGTTCGGCAGACCCATTCCCGGAACTGGCGGTGAATGCTGGCAGGATGTATGTAAGTGCCGTTGTGATGATAACACTACCAAAGAGTTTACGTCTGATAACGGTTCTGTGTATCGTCCTAACTACCATGTGGTGTGCGAGAAGAGAATCACTGTCAAGGCAGGGGATGAGGTCCGTTGCATGGATGGCGATAATTTGAGAGGGCAAGGCGAGGTTTATACGGTGAAGAATACGAACTACTTTGGATATTCGGAACTATGGATGTAGGATTTGATTTTTCAGATGTCGATTCCTTTTTCGATGAAGGAGAATGGGAGGTTGAGAAGAAAATGATTGATGAGGGCGATGAAGCCGTTAAGTACGCGGAAGAGCATGGCAATTATCAAGACCACACGCTCACTTTGAGAACGTCCAACAAGTACGATGTCGATAAAGACGGTTTGACGCTGAAAAACGAAGCGGAATACGCTTCATTCGTGGAATCCAAGGGGTTTGATGTTTTGAGTGGTGCCGCTTTATATGCAGAGAAACGATTAAAAGAAGAATTTGAATGATAGTAACTACCGACATAGGAAACATTCTCTACCGGGATTGCAAGGATTTCGGGATAGACATAGTACCGGCAGGAGAAACACTGACGGGCGAATTGAAGTCCGAAAGGATTGTCATCCACACGAAGAAGCAACAGCCGGAAACATATTGGAAGAAGTCCTTTGCCGAGGTGAATATCTGTGTGCCTAATTTGAGTGAGAATGAAGCGAACTCTATCCGTCTGAATGAGCTTGAAAGGCAAGCCAACAAGCTATTCGACGATATGGTAAGCACCTATGACGGCACAGCCTATCGTTACTCAATCGAATCAATCGGTACGGAAGCAGACACAGTTTTGAAGTGTCATTATGTGAATGTAAGAATTCTATTTGAAGTATTAAATGTAAAACTATAGGATTATGATTTCAGCAGTAGGAATTAAAAGAATCTTGTTTGCCGACACAAATGTAGTTACGGCAGACATTACCCCCGAAATCGCTAAGACTTTAATTTCGGCAGCTATCACTGCCAAAAATGAAGTACAAAATGTACATGGGGAAACTTGGCAGATTGAAGAGTCGGAAGCATCTGTAACTGGTTACAAGAACCAGTTGAACGGTCAGAGCTACCGTTATGATACAACTCTTGGTGATATTACTCCTGCTTTCTCTATCGGTCAGTACGATTGGAAGACGAAAGCGGCCCTCATGGGTGGAGCGGTTGTTGAAACTGGTGCAGATGCAAATAAGGTTGCCGTAGGTTGGAAACGTCCTTTGACTAAAGATGTCATTAATAAGGCTCTTTTCTGCTTGACAGAAGACAATGTTTGGTTTATCTTCCCTAACGTACAGATTGTTGCTCGTGAAGCAAATACCGATAAGGCAATTGCTATCGCTGTTCGTGGTTTGGTACAAACGCCAACAGTAGAAGGCGTGTCTTCTGAATACAACTATGATGAAGATGCTGTTAAAGCATTGACCGCATAAGTTTATAGGGCGAAAGATTGTTTTCAGATGGCGGTGGGTGATTGCTCACCGCCATTTTAATTTAAATATTATGAATCAAGCAGCTAAAATAGTATCTGATGCTCTGTTGGGTTTAGATTTTAAAAATGTGGAGATAGGAGGAATGATTTATACTATCAAACCTCCTACAATCAAGGTGATTTGCCGAGCAATACGGCATTTCTCTAATATAGGTATGACTGGTGATAACATCATGGAAGCCATCAAGGAACTTCCCGAAGCTACTGAAGATATGTTGGAAGGTATTTCATGCTTCATTTGTGGTAGTGAAGATTTGGCTAAGGTATTGGAGAACGGAACCTTTGAAGAAATCAAAGAAGCGTTGGAAGCGTGTTTTTCCATGATGGATATTTCGGCTTTTCAGTGTGTCAGCTCGATGAAGAACGTGTCGATGCTGGCAGCCAAGCCGAAACAGTAGGAAACACAACGTTCTTCGGGCAGATAGCCCATTTGATTGATACGCTTCATTTGACATATACGGAAGTTTTTGAGGTTATTCCTTATAGAAATTTATTGATGATGCAACGGGACAAACTTCATGCCGTATATGGCGGTCAGAAGGTAAAGAAAATCAGTGGTAAGGAATTGGCGAATCGTAGAAAGAGAAAATAGGTATGGCAAAATTATATTTCAAGGTAGCAAGTGACTGGGAAGAGGTTGTAAGACTCCGTAATGAGATAGTGAAGTTAAAGCAGGAGTTAAAGGGCATGGATAGTACGCAATCTCCCGCTGCTTTCAAGACTCTGAATACCCAACTGTCCGCATCCACTCAAAAGATGGATGGATTGGTAAATGAAGCCGCCAAAGCCGGAGCGATGATGGAGGGCAGCTTCAAAAAGAAAATCTTCGATGCCTCCCAATCAGTAAATGGGTTTACAGAAAAAATCATTGCTCAAAAGGCGGTGGTTAAGGATATTGAAGCGGATATAAAACGTTTGGGAGATGCTTATCGCATCGCCTTGAAACGTAACCCTACATCGGCAAACAGTAAGTTAGAAGAATATAATGCTGCCCGAAAGGTTTTAGATGAAGAAAAAGCGGCTCTTTTTGGATTGACTCAACAGCAGGCGGAAGCTCGTCTTTCCGTAAAGAAACTCCGTGATGAATACTCTCTTTACAAGAGTGACGCAAAAGGTGTTACTGAGGCTAACGAAGGCATCACTATCTCTTGGAAGAAAGCACTGGCGGTTATTGGTGGTGCTGGCGTACTGAAAGCGTTAGGTTCTGAAATCATCCGTGTGCGTGGTGAGTTTCAAGCGGCCGATACTGCTATTCAAACATTGTTAGGTAGCAAGGAGAAAGCCGATGCGCTCATGGTGCAAGTACGTGAATATGCAAAGATTTCACCTTTGGAATTTTCAGATGTCACTGCCGCTACACAGATGATGTTAGGGTTTAATATCGAAGCTGAAAGAGTACCACGTTATTTACAAGCTATTGGTGATGTTTCTATGGGGAATACACAGAAGTTTAACTCTCTTACTTTGGCTTTTTCTCAGATGTCAGCAGCAGGTAAGCTGATGGGGCAAGACCTTAATCAGATGATTAATGCCGGATTCAACCCCTTACAGATGATAGCTGAAAAGACAGGGAAGTCTATTGCCACACTCAAAGATGAGATGTCTAAGGGGGCTATTTCCGCAGAAATGGTACAACAGGCGTTTATTGACGCCACTTCCGCAGGCGGTCGGTTCTATAATATGTCCGAGAATGCTTCAAAGGAGATAAACGGTCAGCTATCTATGATGCAGGATGCTTTGGATTCTGTGTTTAACGAACTAGGGCAGAAGTCAGAAGGGGTAATTATGGATGGTATTCAAATGACTACTTCGCTGATTGAAAACTATGAGACAGTCGGAAAGGTGCTTGCTGGATTGGTGGTTACTTACGGGACGTATAGGACTGCCGTAATGTTAGTTACTGCTGCTGAAAATGGTCATTCTGCGGCAACATTAATTATGCGTGGAAGAATATTATTAGCGCAGAAAGCACAGGCATTACTGAATGCTACCATGTTGAAAAATCCGTATGTCTTGTTGGCTACGGTGGCAATTGGCGCAGCTTCTGCTGTGTGGGCATTTAGCAAACGAACAACTGAAGCACAAGAAGTACAAGAAAGGTATAATGCTTCAAAAGAAGATGCTATACGAAAAGAAGAATCTCACAGGCAAGAAATTCAACGTCTTATTTCTGTCGCAGGCGATGAAGCGGAAGCTACAGCAAACCGCAATGCTGCAATAGAATCACTAAAAAAGGCATATCCGGGAATCATCGAAAAATATATTGATGAGGAAGGGCATTTGACAAATTTGATTCAGTTGCAGAAAGACCTTAACGAGGAACAATCTAAGCGGAAAAAAGAAAGCAATCAGGAAAAACTTGCTTCCATAAATGCCAAAGTTAGGAATCAAGAAGAATATGTATCAGGGATGTCGGGTAGTAAAGAGGCTATCAATGAGGCTAATGATGTTCTTAAAGAACTTCAAAGACAACAAAAGGAGGCTCAAGCTGCCGTAAATACCGACTATATAAATGCTCGCATTGAAGAAGCTAAAAAATTTTCTGATGACGAACTTAAAAAAGCTATATCTCAATGGAAATCTTCTCTTTCAAGAGTATCAGAAGATATGATTGGGGAATTTTCACGTGATGAAGTATCTTCATTTGTGAAATCCCTTGAGACATTGCAGTCTGCAAGAGAAAAGCAATCTAAAAATAAGAAATATTGGGAAACAAAAAAGAAAGAAGCTGAAACCGCTTTAAACTCCATTGCGTCTTCTCAAAAGAAATTAATGGACGCTGGTAAGTTTAAAGGGATAGACGAAGCCGTAGTAAAGAGTTACAAGGATAATGTTAAGAAGCTAAAGGAGGCTGAAAAAGAACTGAAAGTTTACGATTCGTCTTCCAAACAAGAAAAGGCTTCTGAAAAACAGAAGAAAGAACAGCAAAAGTCTGCCGAGGAACTTCTTTCTCTTCGTCGCCAGAACCAGCAGGATGAAGTCAGTTTGATGAAAGAAGGTACGGAGAAGAAACTGAAACAGATAGATTTGGATTATCAAAAAGAACTGGACGCCATTAAAAAACAGGAGAAAGACCTGTCAGAAAAGCAAGGTGGAAAGTTGACCCCTGAACAATCTATAGAGATTTCAGCTCGTTACACTAATGCTGAAAATAAGAGAGATAAAAATATTGCTGACGTAACAAAAGAACAACTTAAAACTGAACAGCAGGCGTTGAATGATTACTTGAAAGAGTATGGCACATTCCAGCAACAGAAATTCGGCATCGCCCAAGAATATGCCGAGAAGATACAAAAGGCTCAGAATGAAGGCGAGCGTTTGATATTGAAGAAACAGCGTGACATCGCCATCCAAAACAAAGAGACTGAAGTTGTTAAAGCCAATATCGACTGGGTGACTGTGTTCGGAGAATTTGGTTCCATGTTTTCTGATCTGATTAAACCTACTTTGGAAGAAGCAAAGAAATATATCCGGACTGATGAGTTTAATAACTCCGATCAGGCAAGTCAGAAATCATTGATTGACGCTATCAACCGGATGGAAAAGTCTTTGGGCGGTGCCAGTGGAGTGAATTTCAAGAAACTTGGCGAGGATGTAAAAGCCTATCAGACAGCGGAACAAAATCGTATCAATGCAGTAGAAATCGAAACGGAGGCTTTGGACAAGCTCCAAAAAGCGCAAGAGGACTACACCAAGGCACAGAAGGATGGAACTGAAGAGGAAAAGCAGGCTACCGCGAATGCCCTTGATATAGCACGGCAGAATGCTGACATTGCATCTGCCAACGTAAAGACGCAAACGGATATCGCCAACCAGGCCCAGCAGAACATGACCGATACCGCTACTAAGCTGAAAGCGAGCATGGAGAACTTGTTGGGAGGGTTGCAACAACTGTCTTCGGGCGGATTATATAACGCATATAGTGGAATTATCAAGACGGTGAACGGATTCAAAGATGTGATAGGTAAAACGTCTGATTCCCTTAAGGAGGTTCCCATTGTCGGATGGATTCTGTCCATCATTGACGTGCTCAAAGACGGATTGAGCAATCTTGTTGGCGGTCTGCTAGATGCTGTCTTGAATGCTGTTAGCGGCATTATTAGTGATGTTTTGTCTGGAGACTTGTTTGTTACAATTGGTAGGTCTTTAAGAGATGGCATAGGTAATATTCTAAATGCAATTTCATTCGGAGGATTCAATTCCTTGTTTGGCATTGGTGGTAACAAAAAAGAGGTCGAGGAAGCTATCAACAGACTGACAGACCGAAATGGAACACTACAGACCGCCATTGAGGATTTGACAGATGTAATGGAAGCCAGCAAGGGAACAAAGTCTGTTTCTGCATATGCCGATGCAAAGAAGCTGCAAAAAGAGACGGAAGAAAACTATAAAAAAATTGCACAGGAACAGGCTAGATATTCAAGTGCTCATCATAGCTGGAACTACTACTGGGGTGGATTTAACCAAGAAGAAATCTCTCGTTTAAGCAATCAGATTGGTAGAAATTGGAACGGTGATATATGGTCACTTTCTCCCGAAGAGATGAAAATGCTCCGCAGTAATGTTGACATGTGGGAGAAAATTCAGAATACAGGGAAGGGCGGTTACGGAGAACGTCTTTCTGAAAAATTGGATGATTATATCGACCAAGCAGGTAAGATGGAGGAGCTGACTAATAAGTTGTATGAAGGACTAACCGGAATATCTTTCGACTCTATGTATGATAGCTTCATAGACAATCTTATGGATATGAAATACGATGCGAAGGCGGCAGCGGAAGATATATCGGAATACTTCATGCGCGCCATGCTTTCCAATAAGATTGGTGAATTGTATAGCGATAAACTTGAAGGATGGTGGAAGAAATTTGGTGCCGCCATGGAGGATAATGAACTGACTGAAGCTGAAAGGGAGGCTTTGCAGGATGAGTATATGCAATATGTAGAAGAAGCCATGAAGCTTCGTGACGAGCTTGCCGCAGCAACTGGATATGACAAGATTTCTCAAGAATCTACTTCCCAATCTTCGACTTCCAGAGGGTTTGGTACCGAAATGACGCATGAGGATGCCGGAGAACTAAGTGGTAGGTTTACTGCTTTACAGATTGCAGGGGAAGAAGTCAAGAATCAGAATGTAATTCAATCTCAATCTCTGAACTTGTTAACCGCCAAGGCTGACACTATACTCTCTGTTAATACAGAGACAAGAAATATCGCTGACGACACAAGGGATTTGATAGCACAGTCTTATCTTGAACTGGTGCAGATTTCGGAGAATACAGGGGCAATCGTCAAACCTATTCAACAGATGCAAAGAGATATAGCAGAAGTTAAAAAGAATACAGCAAAATTATAGTCTATGAATGAATTATTGATAAATAACAAGGATGCTTACGCTTTATGGGGTGTGAGAATGGGAGAGGGGTTTCTTGATGTAATTGGGGCAGCCGTCCCCATGAAAGACTTTATTGAGAATAAAAGTCGACTTGAACATGGGAAACGGGTAATAATTAGTAATCCTAAAGTCGATGAGAGGGAAATAACTCTTTCGTTCACTATCGAGGGTAATTCTCAGTCTGATTATCAAGCAAAGAAGAAAGCTTTCTTTGATGAGCTGTATAAAGGTGTGGTTGATATTCAGATTCCTGCTAATAGTAGCGAGGTTTACCATCTTATTTATACTGGCAAGAGTGTCACTTATGCTCAGAGCTTAGATAGGACTTTTGGTAAGATTTCAAGTAAGTTTTCGGAGCCGAATCCGGCTAATCGAACCTAATTCACGACATTGGTTTTATTGTCGTGTATAAGAGTGCCCAATTTTAGGCACTCTTTTTTTTATCCCCGAACTTTGGGGTGTTATGATAGTAGACATCAAAAATATATCGGGTGCCATTCTTCTTTCAACCACTCCCAACGAAGGTTGCAAGCGGAAGCTTACGCTCCAAAAAGAGGATTACATACTTTTGAAATTCTCTTTGGAGAATCCCATATACTTCAAGCTCGGAACTTACGTTGAATGCGACTTTGGACTATTTGAAGTGTGCGATTTGCAGAGTCCTACCTTCAACACCGATAACGCAGGCTATGATTATGAACTAAGACTTGATGCTCACTACTGGAAATGGAAAAATAAAATCTTCAAATATACCCCGGAGACATCTGGGCAGGAAGCGTCCTGGAGTCTGACAGCTCCACTCGACGTACAAGCAAGTATAGTCCTGAGAAACTTGAAAGCTCTTGGTTATACTTACAAAGGACAGGATTTTGATTTTTCCATTGACAGTACGGTCGAGAACAAGTCTCTGTTAATGACTTATGATAACACCAATATCTTAGATGCCTGTTTTGAAATGGCGAAGAAATGGGATTGCGAGTGCTGGGTGACAGACAATATTATCCACTTCGGTAAATGCGAGTTTGGCGACTACGTGAATATGGAAATCGCTAAGAACGTGGGGGAAATGTCACGCTCCGAATCCCAGTCAACCTATGCCACCCGTATCTATGCTTTCGGCTCGACAAGGAACATTCCTGCCAACTACCGTCCCGTTGACGAAGCGGTGGTGGTAAATGGTGTGGTGCAAAAAAGATTGATGCTACCCGAAGGGACTCCGTACATAGATGCTTATCCGAAAATGAGTACAGAGGAAGCTATCGAGCAAGTGGTTATCTTCGATGAAGTCTATCCCCGGAGAGTTGGAACTATGTCGGACATCACTACCAAGGAATATACCGAAACCATTGAGAATGCTGATGGAACGACTACCGAAAAGAAGTGGGACGCTTACCGTTTCAAGGACACAGGGATAACTTTCTCCAAAGATTATATCCTCCCCGGTGAGGAATTGACAATCATCTTCCAGTCGGGTAAATTGAACGGTATGGTGTTCGCTGTGACCTTTGATCCCGACGGTAAAGATGAACAGCTTTGGGAAATTGTCCGAAACGAGGATTACGGTCGCCCGTTGCCCGATGAGGTGCTCATCCCCGAAGACGGCGATACCTACGTTTTGTCAGGTTGGGATTCAACCAAAATAACAGAATTAGGACTTGTATCCGCTGCCGAACGGGAACTGAAGGAAGAGGCTGAAAAGTACATTGCCAAATCTAAGATAGACCCGAACACCTACAACTGCACGATGATGTCCGATAACGCATACAGCGAGGATGGAATGCATAATCTCTACGGTATCGGTCAAAGGGTGAACCTCATAAACAAAGCCTATTTCGAAAACGGAAGGCTGTCGAGGGTTATCGGGTTCGAACTCAACCTTGATAAGCCTTATGATTCCCCCGTATATACTGTCGGGGAAACTGCCGCCTATTCCCGCATCGGGGAACTAGAGGACAAGGTGGAAAATCTCACTCTTAAAGGGCAGGTTTATACAGGTGGAAGCGGTAGTGGTGTATATGTGATAAGAAGGAATGACTCCACTCCTGCAACTGACAGCAATGTGTTCTCGGCATTGCGTTCGTTATCAATGTTTCTTCGTAAAGATAAACCAGATTTCACTAATTACCTATTGAGGTTATTAGGAGGACTAGAGGTTGGCGAAGCCATAGACTCACTAACTGCGGGCAAGGGCATAATCGCGGATAATAAAGGGAGGATACAGGCTGACCGCATGGAGTTGCGGTCATCGCTGACCGTTTTGCGTCTTATCATCAACGAAATTCAGGCAATGTCCGGTGACTTCTCTTTCTCTGATTGTGGCACCATTGAAAAGGTTGAGTTGTTGGATGATGGTACTTACCGGCTTACTATGGAGAAGCGCACAGATACGGATTGGACTACATTAGAGGAAAACGACGTATTATGTTCTATTGTGAACTCTCTGTTGATCGGAGGCAGCGACTATTATACTTCTTGGTTTAGGCCAGTATCGAAAAATCGCAATGATAATACTTTGACTGTAGTTCTTTATCCTGACAGTGAAGTACCTGGAGGCAAAAACTATCCACCGGTTGAAGGCTATAATGTGACTCGCAAAGGTAATGCGAAAGTACCGGATGCTGGTGAAGCTCCGAACGAGCGTGCTCAAAGCTGGCTAATATCTTCCCGTGAAGGTAGGATCATGTTTTTGCAGAATGTATTCAAACCGATTCTCGAAGATTACAACTATGCACTTACCCTTGGGCGTTTCCCCAATGTAAAGATGATCGACAAGCTGCCCATCGGCCCTACCGATGTGGGTGTCATGTCGAAGATAGGTGTTTTTGAGAAAATCTATGAAGCTGACTGGAATGGAACGATTATCCCTAAAAAAGTGGATCGCGGAGAGTGGTCTTTGGCTACAGCTCAAGGTGATGAGCCTTACCGGTTTGTAGACTATGAAACCCAATTGGAAAATCAGAAGGTAATAACTACACTGGAACAGCATACCGTCTATCATTATGGTTGCAAATGGGGATGCCTGATTGATAAAACGACTGAAGAACCTCAGTGGAACTCCGCCGGATGGGTATTGCTCGAAGGTGACAAGAACTATCACCTGGAGTTTACTTCTACTGCCGGTTGGCAGTTCTTCAAAAACGGTGTGAATACCGATATTGCCGCCGTTGTGAGTTACGGTAACCGTGATATCACCAATGTCCTTATGGCTACTACCGGTGTCGAAGTGGAGTGGTTACGGGATACCGGGAATATCCCTGCCGATAACAGTTGGAAGCCTGTCTATGTGGACGGACAGAAGCATGTTATCCGGCTGACTTCAGTTGACATGGGGAGCGAATGGGGGCTTTCGGTTAGAACAGTGAAGTTCATCTGCCGGGTGTTCATCCCGGTGGGCGAAGATATGGAGACAATAGAAAATTATGTTGGATTTAGAATTTAAAAGTTATGGGATTAGAAAAAGTTTTTCCTCACCTCGTTGAATACCGGTACAAGTTCTTGGGACTTATACCGTGCCGTAGAATGACAATTGTTATTCAGAGAGTCGGTGGTAAGAGCCTTGAGGAGTTGGTAACAGAAAAAACAGGGCATAAGAAAATAACTATAATAGACACTTATTAAAATGGCTATACAAACCCAACCCAAAGACGTACAGGTACATATTGATCCTTATTCTTTCCTGGCAGAGATACAGGTTCTATCCGGTAATCCTGTGCAGAACTATAACAAGGATACGAATGAGTACGAGCCGGATCGCTCGCTTATTCCTTGTGTGTTGATGCCTTACATATCTGTTCAGGACCCGGAAAGTTTGATGAACGGCAGTCAGGCAATTACCGGTGCCGAATGGTATGAAGGTGCTCCAAAGGCAGATGGCAGTAATCGTATTGTTAACAATGATGATTATGTCATATCTGCCACAGGTAAACCTACTTATTCTTTGACGGTAAAGAAGAATGTGGATTATAACAATCCGATAGAGCTGCATTGTATCTTTTCTATCACGGACAAGCGAAAGAATACCCAGGAAAAGTTTGAGCGTAGCATTGTGCTTCGTACGAGTATATTTGACTCAAACAATTATTCGCTGAAGATCAACCGTCCCAAAGGATGGACTATTAATCCTCTTGAAGTGGTACCAAACAGCAAAGGAGAATGGCTATACTCGATCACAGCACAGATATACTCCGGTGAGGATATCGTGGCTGATGCCAATGCCGCTTTCTGGTGGCAGATACTTGACGGCACAACATGGCGTGACTTTACCGATGATGAATTAGAGGTCTTTGTCTCCGGTAAAAACGCCAATGGTACCTGGGGGAAAACTCTTACACTGGATGCCCGGTTCTTCAGGAATATTTCTGTACGTGTTCGCGGTGCGTATTATACTGACACGCGTCCGTCTTCTCCGACTTCGGACGAGATGCAGGCAACGACTTCCATCAAAGTGGAGATGCCGGGAACATTACGTGCCGACATTCGGCAGACGAAAGGGATCAAGATCAACTCTCGCATGAATACCACTGTAGGTTACGAGTGTATATTGTCGTATAACAAGCAACTGATTGATAGTAGCAAGGACAGCCTGTTCGTGATTGACTGGTACGCGAAATCCGCCAAGGCCGGCAGTACGGCAAAAAATGTCGGTCGCGGCAGGACGGTGGAGTTCGTGCCTTCCACTTATTCGTTCGATCCCTTATACCCCATATCGGTATATGCTTCAGTGAGGATGTATGCGGTGACGGCATTAGTGACTACAAGTGATGAAAAAGTCTTAACTACGAGTGACGGCAAATTGATTATAACATCTAAATATGAATAGCTTATGAATTATCTGTTAGTGAAACCTGAAGAACTGGACGGGCAGGGTTACGATTACAAGTATGCGGAACGTATTCCGGACGGCCGTGTAATCCTGCCGCTCAGTGCTTTGAAGGTGCTTTCCAATTTCAGCCCTGAAATCCTTTCGGATGACAAGTTGAAAGCACTGATTAAAGAGCAAAAGGAGAGCGACCTTTATGATCCTCCCCAAGAAAATGAGGACAACAATAGTGAATCTCCGGAAGAAGATATCACTACTGAAGAATCGGCCGAAAACCCAGTTGAGCAGGAAGGGGGTGACGTATGAATCTTGAAGGAAGTTTTACCCTCATTGCCTTAATGGATGGTACTACCATCAATGGTACACTCCGGGTAGAAGGTACTCCGCTTGTGCAAAGGTATAACAAGGGTACAGCCGTTTTTATTCCTAACTTTGAAACGTTGGCCGAGAATAATCGTCCGACCGTTGTTGTTATCCTGCGTGATATCTCTGATGGCAGCGTTCTTGTGCCCAACACGATTGAGTTTCGATATAATGACTTACTGTTGACATTCGGCAGTGACGGTTTGTCTACGAATTCCGGTATGGTGGGGTATTTCAAGAAGATAGATGCTTGCAGTACTACCATTGGCGGAGCTACTTATAAGGTACCGGCCCTGCGTGTAATGAAGAATCTTGTACCCATCTCCGGGTACGACAATGACCGGATCACCGTTTCAGGTACCGTTGAGATTGGCGGCTCTTCGATTGCCTTCAATGCGCTGTCAAAGGAAGTTGTTATTCAGGAGTCTACCGGTAACCAGTATGATGTGTTGATATCTAATAATAAGGGTTCACAGCTTCTTCTGGACGGAGAGTCTTTGACTGAGACAGCCCGTATTTTCAAAGATGGGGTTGAAATTACCGATTACACCGGCTTTACTTTCCAGTGGGTGAAAATGCTTGGGGCCGGTGACACGAATTGGGGTACATCACGTACTCAGGTGGTTTCTACCAATGATGTGGATAACGTACTTAAATTGCGCTGTGATGTCAAGAAAGACGGTTCATTGGTTGCCTCCGGCTATGATGAGATTACTGACTTTTCTGACCCCTATTACGCACTACTCAAGATTACAGGTATCAGTGGAAATGTGGTTAAAAAAGGCGAGACTGCAACAGTCACACCGGTGGCGGTAAAACGTAGCACGGGTGAGGAAGTTCCTTCGCTCATTACAACCTGGACATTCTCTCTGAAAGATAACGCCGGCGCCGCATTCATCCTTACCGGTAAGAGTGCCGCCACATTTACGGGAGCCAATGCGAAAATTACTTTTGAAGACATGGTGCGTGCTAAAATGGGCTTGTCAGGCTCTATTAGCGGGACTGCATAGATTGTATGATATGATACTGACAGGAACATTCTATTTGGTTGCTGAATCTGAACGCCTTTGGATTGGTGTCAATCCGGAGACGGTATCTTTGGATGCTAATAACGTACAGGCTTCACCGTTACAGGTCCGGTTCTGGGCTGGTGAAGGGAGCGATAAGGTGGCCATGTCTGCCTATCTCACGTTTCGGGTTGAAAGCGTTGTAGGGAGCAGTGTAACGAAGTTGTTTGAGGACAAAACTGCTTCAAAGGTTAGTTCATACGACTACACTATTCCTTCAGATAAGTATGCTACTGCTAACCGTATCAGTATCTATGCTTATGAGGATGCCGCCCGGACAAAAGAAATTGATAGCAGGCAGGTGAACATTATTGCCGCCAATCCTACGCCATTTCCACGCTCGGAAGATTGGAATGTGGACAATGTGTATAAGAACGGGGAGTATCTGAAGCAAGAAAATGTGCTGTACATGTGGACCAGCCGCGTTTCTGGAAATACGGAGATTAGCCCAAAGGAATGGATTGAAGCTCATCAAGAGAGTGGACTGTGGACGCCTTATCCTTACGACAAGTTAATTGCAGCCGAGATCGCTCTCCTTAATTTCGCTTTGATAGGCTCGGCTGTATTCCAGGATGAATATATGATATCGCAGCAGGGTGTTGATGCATCGGGCAATCCTACTGAGGATTATCGGAAGTTTGGTACAAACGCGTTTACTCCTAATCTTAAGCTCAATTTTAAAACCGGAGATTGCGAATTATCCGGCAGTATAAGGAGAGGAATGGTTGTCTTTGACTCGGAGGCCCCTCATCAAGGGATTACTAAAAACAATATTTATGTTTGTAAAAGTGACAGTAATACTTTGATTACTCTCTTTTTCAGTTCAGGCTCAAGGTCATTCGGGACAGAATTTAGTATAATTAATGGTGGTAGTGGTGTTGTTTCTATCGGTTATATAATTAATAATATTTTCTTGTTCAAAGGAAAACAGTATAGCATTGTCAAATTGAACAATCCTGGAGATATCGTAGAATTTATATACTCACCGATGACGGCTAGCGTGACTTCTGGTATGGGTGTCACTCTTATCATTAAAAACAAATCTGACTTTAAAGCGTCTTCCGATGGAATAACATTGGAGAGTATTTAGTACATACGGCGAAGGTCGTCTTTTTCAGCGTCTCCCAATGCTGTAATTTTGGGGAAACAAATTAAACAAAAAGAGATTAAAAATAAAATGTTAAATTGGGCTGATTTTCGTAGTAGAAAAAACGCCCCTTAAAAATACAATGATGGAAAAGATAACAAACAAAGAATACCAAAATAGTTTGGGGAATGGAGTACCTACAAAAATTCAAGCAATAGACGCCAACGGTGATCCAATATTATCAACTCCAAGCGAGCTAATGGCTGCATTAAAAAATGCAGGGATGTTTAGACGTATTTTCTTTCCTCTTGGCACTGGTTCCCAATGGCTCAAAATTATGGAAATAAAGCGTGGAATAAATTGCTCATTTCTGTTAAATATGATATGTTATGCAAATCAACCAGCATCTATAATTGTAGGATATGTGACTAATTATGACGATAATGTGATGCATTGTGATTTTAAGCAACTTATAGGGAGAGCCGGCGAAACGTATAATCCTAATATAAAATACAGAAAAAAGGATGGAACAATATCCATTTGGGCTAAAGATTCCATTGTTAGTAATAAAGCGTCATGTATAACCATCTTACATGGTAATGCAGAATTTCCGATGATAATCGAAACACCCCCAGAGGAAGCGATACAACCTATATGGTAAAGATTTTTGCAATACATTTATTGTTTTACGCTTGTCCTTGTAATATTATCCATTCTTTTGCCCGTTAAAACCGGAAGGTATGATAGAAAAAATAAAAGTAACAGATGAAACCATTGTTGGCAGCATTAGAGAAGTCATGTCTACAGCTACAAGGCAGGGAAAGGGGCTTATGCCTGCTATATCTGAAAAAAATCCTTATCAACAATATATACAATTAGATAAAGATTTGGAAATGGAATTTGATTACAGTTATGGTATGATAGTTCTATGGTCTATTCAAAAAGGATATTCCTCAATAATACTTCCTGGAACGAATATTCTTAAAATAGTTTCTGAAATAAGTGAAATAGGTTTTAGTTTATCAACAGTAAAAGATACAGTCGGAAAGATAAATGTATATAAAAAGGGGGAAATGAAATTTGTCGTGCAAAATAAGAGTAATGGCCAATTCCGATTCTGTATTAGTTTCCAATAAAAGGGCTGGGATTACTCCCAGCCTTTTTATTGGCCAATTAAATAATTCTTTGTCAATTACAAATCTTTCCATGCTTGCCAAATAATTTCTGTTTTATTTCCATAACCATAGCGAAATTTAATTTTATCCTCTCCAAAAAACAACTGGAAAATCATTTGACTTGTTGTCACAGAGCCTATTGTATCTCTTTGACAATGGATAACACAGCCACCACCTAATGTCCAATTAGGTGTAATGTATGATGTAATTCCTATCATTATTCCTTCTCGCGTGTATAAATAATAATCGTTTGGATGTATGGAGTGAGTGGCAGCAGCATTCAAAAGTAATCCCCCCATTACTTTATTGTCAGATGATAGCAAACCTTTTTTTTCGTTTGTTGCTGTAGGCATTGCATTTCTAACTTCTTCTATCACATTGGCATCTGTCACTTGTATCTTTTCTATCATACCCTTATACTTTTAACGGGCAGAAGAAATGAATGGAAAACAAACACATATTGTAATTAGTATTATTTAGTAAAAGATATTTCCGTTAACGTGCTAATATCTATGCCTGTTTGTTCTTCCCAAATAAGTTCTCCTGAGAATATGAAATCCAGTTTGCAATAAATGATATGATACGCTGCTCCTATATAAGCATATACATATTCTCTATCATGGTAAAATTTAATATAGGTGGAACTTCCACTACGCCTATAAATATTTATAATAGACATATCTTCCACGTTCTGATATGCATTCGAATAGATGCTAAACTCTGATATATCAGTTGATTCTCCGCGCCGAAATAATACGGTTACTTTACCTGAGAATCCTCTTCTTTTGCATGAAAACAATTTTATTAATTTATTGGGGGATTCACTTGTTTGTAATGACTTGGTTACATATTCTTGACTATATAATCCGCTTTTATTTGTTGTGGCTATAGGTAAACTTACTCTTACTTGTTCGATTACACTTGTATCCGTTACTTGTATCTTCTCCATACCCTTGTATTTTTAACGGGCAAAAGAAATATCTGACCAATATATCATTTGGGATAACCTTCTATTAAGAATATCATTTTTTACAGGTCACTCCATTCTTTCCAGACAATTTTTTCACCATCTCCTATGCCAATACGATATTTGCCTTTAGTCTTTTCACTAAAGAGTATTTGAGATATTACTTGGCTGGGCGTTACATCGCCAGCAACAAATCTTTGACAATGAAGTACGACCCCATTGGTATAATTCCAGTTTGGAGTATTAGAGGCTGTTACAGCCATTATTAACCCTTGTCCTGTGTGTAAATAATAATCATCTGGATTTACACTACTAAGTTTTGCTGGATTTAAGAGCATACCGCCTTCGATGATATTGGTAGAAGATAGTAAACCTTTCTCTGCTGAGGTTGCAGTAGGTATATTGCCTCTTATCTGTTCTATCACATTCGCATCTGTTATATTGATCTTTTCCATCATTATACTTTTAAGGGGCAAAGAAAATGGTATAATCTCTACTGATAATAAGAGTAGTATAAAGTAAGATTTGCGCGATATTTATTCGTTACAGCCATATTTTCTCCACTAAATTTTAGTTCAAAGAAATCCCCTTCTTGATTAAATACGATACCACCATCTGTTTTATTAGCAAGTTCTACTACCTTTCCAACGTTAGAATAACTTTTTTCCGGTAAAATAAGAACAAGTGCTCCGGGATTGATTGGTGAATAGAATATAGCTATTCCTCGATATCTTGGTATTTCAACTGTTTGACTGGGTGTTAAAGCAATTGAACCTCTGATAATGCCTATAGCTTTAGCCACATCGGTAATTGTAGACAGGATACTATTTCCATTAATTTCTAAAGCTCTAATATTTGCAGGTGTTCCACTCGGTAGATTTTTCTCTACTTCTGATAAAAGTATCTTTTCCATCATACTCTTCCGTTTTTAACGGGCAACTAATATCAGTGATTTTTACCCTACTGACAATTGAACTTATACTGAGTAATTTTCTCATATAAAGGATGCCCGTTAAAAATACCATATATGGAAAAGATAAAATTGTCAGAAGTTGGATTAACCAATGCCCCCTCATCGATTATAGGGTTGACAGCTGATCATAACGTGGCACAGGTGACTGTAGATAGCCTGTCTAAGGTTGAATATGTTTCTCCGACCACAGGAACAGACAAAATGAGATATACACAATTAAGATACAGTTCCAGTTCTGGGGCGGGAAGTAGAATATTGCTATTTGTTCCTATTTCCGGTTTAACAAATAAAGTGGATGCTACTGGAGTCTTAGGTAGTTTGTTTGTGTTAAGAGCAGGTATAGAATACAGTCCGATGATGGCCAAGGCCGATATCGTGTTGTTTCGTTCTGCTTCACGTCTTATAAAGGATATGAATGTAACAGGCGCATGGGGAGGAGGAGATGGCTCTGTAAACTTTAAAATGGGACATTGCAATTATAATGGACAATTATATCTTGCAATAAAACTCAATACTGAATTTTCTATCACTACCTGTTTTCAAGGATTTTATACCTCAGATTGTGTATTTCGTAACGTTATTGAAGAGGATGTAACTGACTGGACGGACTTGTAATGAGATTAGCGTCTACGCTTTCTTTATAAATTGCAGATATAGAAACGGAGTTATTCTCGTGAATCAGATTATAGGGGCATTATGCCCCTATAATTTATGAAACATCAATATACGTTGCTGCATCAACTTCCTCCTGATTGGCAACTGATAAAGGTACAACGTCATAACCGGGTGTAGTAGTATTCAGAATCTTTACATACACGGATGGCGTATATTGTGTGTGTTCCAATATAATTTTGAAAGAACCGGTGTTTTCGTTACTCCAGATCTTAAATCGTGGAGTTGCCGGAGCATTTGCCCCACCTATCCGATTCAAAATTATCGTAGGCGCCTTCAAAACATCAACTGATCTATTAATGGTCATATAAAATAAGGTCATCGGTCCGCCACCGTAAGCGGCAAGACTAATAAGTAAGGAGGTAGATATTGCTGTTGAAGACACTCCTTCATATATAATTCTCGAAGTTACGGTTGCAATCATTTTTTCCTTCCTTACATCACTGGCAGGGTTAAGCCCGTTTTTCTCAGTCGTAGCCACGGGAATCACATCTGTTAATTCGTTCACTACATCTGAGTCCTTCAAATAAACTTTTTCCATATATGGTATTTTTAACGGGCAAAAGATACACTGTAAAAAAGGCGACCGCAGTCGCCCGTTCTTAAAATATAAATTCCTTTACAGTATAACCGTCCTCTGGTGTCTCGCTAACTTCTACCGGATTTTGAAAAATAAAATTCATATTGCATGAGTAGGAAAGCATTAGTTGATTTGTTTTTGCAGTTCGAATAAATATATCAAGCATTGGCCCGTTAGCCGTTGATGCTTGATATAAAATTCGAGCTTTATTTATTACTCTGCCGGAATTTGCCAACTGAACAATAGATTGCCTATCGCTATAGCCATCAGCGTGGATGTATAACAATTGAGAATTTGGGACCTCATTATTATAATAGTTCCCTACCATCAAGAGCACAGTATGAGGAACATTCCCATAACGCCCCAAAGCAATTCTGTACCATTTGTCTTGCGATACCCTACCATCCGGAGTGTATCTTCCACACCCTCCAGATTGTGCAACAATCCCAGGATTAACAAGTATATCATTACCAGAACCGTCAACTGCTTTCACTTTGCTTAGACTATCTTTGGTTTCCAAACCATTATTGTAATCCTTAGTTATAACCTTTTCCATTTTACCCTTATACTTTTAAGGGGCGTTCTTTGTGCGATTTGTTCAGGCAGGATTAGTTTACTAACTTCACCGACAAAAATGGTTTACGCATACATTAGGGTGAGTACCGATAAACAAACTGTCGAAAACCAGCGATTTGAAGTGCAGAATTTTGCCAATGAACGCAAACTAGTGATTGATAAGTGGGTTTCGGAAACGGTGTCAGGCACAAAGGCCGCTAAAGACAGAAAATTGGGCCCACTTTTAAAGAGAATGAAGAAGGGTGATACGCTCATACTTTCTGAAATTAGCCGTCTTGGCAGGAACCTAATGCAAATTATGTCGATGCTCAACCTCTGCATGACAAAGGAAACCTTTGTTCTAACTGTTAAGGAAAGATATGAGCTTGGCAATAACATCAATAGCCAGGTACTGGCATTCGCTTTCGGGCTGTCTGCCCAGATTGAGCGTGATTTGATTTCTCAACGTACCAAGGAGGGGCTTGCCAGACGTAAAGCAAGCGGTCAGCAATTGGGCCGGAAGAAGGGCGATAAGAATACACATTATAAACTCACCGGAAAAGAAAATATAATCCGGACTATGCTCGATTATGGTTTTTCCAAAGCTGCCATTTGTCGAAAACTGAAATGTAACTTTAAAACACTTGATGATCATCTTGAAAGAATGAATGAAAAGTCTTGTGAATTAGGGGATAATTAGTACCTTTGTACAGTGATTATGCCCATTGACAGCCCGTGTTGTCGATGGGCTTTTTTGTGCCTAAAAAATCCCGTCCAACTTTCACAAGCCGAGCGGGATAACGACAAAATTACTATGTGACCTCAACGGTCTTATGCAATACCAAAGGTAGTATTAAATAACTTAGATAACGTTTGAGAATGGATAAATTATTGACTTTAGACCAAATTCGAGTGATATGCGTGTCGCTATTTAGTTCGATATTAGCGTATCTGACACCTACCAAGGGCTTTCTCATAGCTTTGGCAGTGATGTTTGCTTTTAATATCTGGTGCGGTATGCGTGCCGATGGAGTGAGTATTGTTCGGTGCAAGAACTTTAAGTGGGGTAAGTTTAAGAATGCACTTGCAGAGTTGCTCTTATACCTGATTATTATTGAGGTGATATTTATCTTTATGAACTCAATAGGAGATGGTGACAGTGCTCTCATTGTGATTAAGACTATCACGTATGTCTTTTCGTATGTCTATCTTCAGAATGCATTCAAGAACCTGATTATAGCATACCCGAAGAATAAAGCATTCCGGATAATCTATCACTTGATTAGGTTTGAATTCAAACGTGCGATGCCCTCACATGTCCAGGGGGTTATTGAAAGAATTGAAAACGAAATTGATAAGGAGGAAGAAAAATGAAGTACTTTACAATTGCTGAACTCTGCAAGTCAGATACAGCCGACCGGCTGGGTATTGATAACCGGTGTAAGAAAGAACATGTAGCCAATATGACTGCATTAGTAGATAATGTACTAGACCCATTGCGGGAGGCATACGGGAAACCTATACGGGTGAACAGTGGTTTCCGTTGTCCGGCATTGAATAAAGCTGTGAAGGGGTCAGCTACAAGCGACCATATGACAGGACGGGCGGCAGACATAACCGGAGGAAGCCCAAAGGAGAACAAGAGGTTGTTCTATCTGATTCAGGAACTTGGTCTTCCCTTCGATCAGTTGATTGACGAGAAACATTTCTCATGGGTACATGTGTCTTATCGGAAAGAAGGGAACCGGAGAGAGGTGAAAGCATTATGAAAAAGCTACCTTGGATATTAGTTGTACTGCTGGTCATTGCTTTTGTCGCGGCTTGGTTCCGTCCGGTCGACGCGTTACCGGCAGAAGTCAGAACCGAGACGAAAATACAGACGGTTGTCAAGGTTGACACGGTTCTTATCTCTGCACCGATGGCTGTGTTCTTCCAGTTCACGAGTGATACTATCCATATCGGTGATACGGTTGTTCAACGTGAGCAGGCTTATTACGAAGATAGTCTTTACCGAGTATGGGTGAGCGGATATCGGCCGAGGTTAGATAGTTTGCAGATATTTCCACGAACTGTGTATCGAACGGTTACGAATGATATCTATCATACTATTGTGCCGAAGAAGAAGCGTTGGGGATTGGGTTTGCAGGTCGGGTATGGTTATCCGGGTGGGGCTTATGTGGGTTTGGGGGTCAATTATGATATATTCTTTTGGTAGTTCACTGGCCTATAAATTAGATGATAATATTCTTTGGGTATAAAAAATGAGTAAAACATGAATAGAATTTGAATAACTTTTTGTATATTTGCGCAAAAGTTAAAATATATAATATAAAGTATTATGAAAGGAGAATATATCACTCAAAAATCTTTCCCGTTCTTTAATATACGGAGACAAGAAGAAACTTTTGAATTAGTACAAGATAATATGGATTTGTTTAATATTATTTCCCGTATTATCGAAAATAGTAAAAAACAGTTTGAAGAAAGAATAAAAAGTGATTCAATGCGAGAATTATATGAGGATAGGACATATTATGTATATACTTTAACGCGGATAATCAAGGTTAATATCAATCATGCAATTAATGCTGGTGAGTTGAACTTATTTAATGCTCGTTTTAAGCAATGTGAATATTACGTTGCCTCAGACTTGTTTTCAATCTATATAAAAAAATTAAATGAAAAAGGTTTACCAAGTTATGCTGATTCTGCCGCTTCTGAATGTCGTTTGCGAAATCATGAACAGTTACCATGTGTTTTTATAGGCCCCAAAGTAGATAATAGTGGGTTTGTAGGAGGAACTTGCTTGGCTATAACCAATGGAAAGGAAGATACTTATTGGGTGCTTGATATAATTCCAAATCAAGAAAAAGAAAATCGTTCACTTGATTTTGTACTTGAGGAAAATGATATTGATGAAATTTGTAAACCTAATGAAGAGTTTGCTATACGTAGAAAAAAGGCTGAATAATTATGATTGAATATAATCCAGATAGGATAAAACTTGCAAGAGAAAGTGAAGGATATACTCAAAATCAGTTGGCTTTGCATTTGAAAACTTTATCTCAAAGTAAGCTGAACAAGATTGAAAATAGGCAAACTGTTCCTACGGATGAGATAATTGAAGAGATTGCAACATTTTTGGGCTATCCAAAATCTTTTTTTCAGGTATCAAACGGAATAGTACCATATATTAAGGAATATTATTATCGACGTAACCTGGGAATACCTCAAAGGCAAAAAATGGCATTTGATGCACAAATGACCATCATTGCAGAGAATATAAATATTTTATTTGAAGCAATTGAAATAAATATTCGTGTTCCTTTTTTAGATTTGGAAGAAGAAGAAATTACTCCAGAAAGGGTAGCGCAGAAAGTACGTTCTTTATTTGGAATAGAAAAAGGACCTATTAATAATATTATAAGTGTAGTTCAGAAAATGGGAATAATTATTCATTTTTTCGAACCACCTTTTTCTATAAAAATAGATGGAGTTTCTTTTATTACTAAGAAAGGTATTCCTGTCATATTGGTGAATAAAAATGCTTCAAATTCAAGAACAGTTTTTAATGTATGTCATGAACTGGGGCATTTGATAATGCACTATAAGTATATGGTTTCCGATAGAAGAGATGTGGAGGATGAAGCTAATAGGTTTGCTTCCGAGTTTTTAATGCCTGTTGAAAGCATAAAAAGTTTTTTATATAGATTGGATGCCCCTAAACTCTATGGTCTAAAGAACTATTGGAAAGTGTCTATTAAGTCGTTAATTTATAGAGCTAGATATTTAGGATGTATCTCTGATAGTCAGAATCGAAGACTAATGATGCTTTATAATGCGAATAGATGGGCATATAATGAACCTTTTGAATTTGAAATAGAAGAGCCTAAATTACTAAATAAAGTCTTTCAGATATATTATGATGATTTAGAGTACTCTAATAATGAAATTCTTGATCTGCTTTGTCTTACTGAGAACAAGGTATTACTATATTATGATTTACCAGAAATAAGGAAGCATTTTAGGCCGATTCCTCCTAAATTGAAATTAATGTTATGATTAATATATTCTTTCTGGTTTTCATCGGAGTTTTTTATAATTGAATCATATTTAAATAGTAGAAAGTGATAAATAGATGAAACAAGTAGACGATATTATTAACGACTACATAAATGCAGAAGACACCGACTATGCTATCATGATAGATGGTCAGTGGGGAGCCGGTAAGTCTTACTATTGGGAGAATGTGCTTCGCAAGCAGATAGAGGAAACTGGAATACCTAGGAACTCAAAGAATGAGAAGTATAAAGCAGCAAAGATTTCTCTTTTTGGCATTCAGAGTGTGGATGATTTGAAACTGGAGATATACACTTCTTTGTGTAATGTTGATGAAAAAAGTAAGAAGAAAAATTTCATTTCTTTTGGAAGTAGTCTTTTGAAAGGTCTGGGTGATAAACTAGGGTTACCTATAGATAAGAAACTTGCAGCTAATTTTCTTTCATTAATTCCAATTGATTTATCAAGGCGCGTGTTGTGTTTTGATGATTTAGAAAGACTCAATACGGATATATTGAAGGAGGTGTTAGGATATATCAATTCACTGATAGAGCAACATCATCAGAAGGTTGTATTTATATGTAATAATGTAGAATGCAAGTCTTCCGACTATACTAGCTATAAAGAGAAACTTATTCGCTTTACCTGTGAGTTGCAGACTGACATTCCTACTGTTCTTGAAACACTAATGAAAGATAAAGAAGAAAAGTTTAAAGACTTTATCTTGTTGAATAAGGGGTGGATTGGTCAAGTATACAAGAATGCTAAATGTAATAATTTGAGAACACTTAAGTTCAATATGGACATCATGGAGCGTATTTATCCTGATATACTTGCTAATATGGGTGAACCTGAGTGGAAAGTGGATAACTATGTCCTGTTGCTTACTATGGTATACTCGATAGAAAGTAGATTAAAAGCAAATGATCTTCAATTAAACTATATTCTTGATCTTACACAGTCTTGGGCGAATCAAGTATCCTATATTGATAGCATCGCTCGCTCTAATAGTGATTGGTCGGATGATAAGAAAGTAGAAGATAAGAAAGATCCAAAGGAAGAATATCTGAGAGAGAAAAGAAACAAGTATTTTAAGAACTCTTTTATATATGGTACAAGTAAGGCTTTGCTTGACTATGTGTGTAACGGTGATTTTGATCAAGCCTTATTTGTTTGTGATGTTAAGAAAATGACAACTGAAGCGAGGCGTTTTAATTATACAGATGAGCAAAAGTTAATGTCAAAATTGAGTAATTTTTGGGATATAGATGATGAAGAAATGTATAGTGCCATTAAAGAAGTAATTGATGGGACAACAGAGATGAGGTATCCCATGGAATATTATCCAAATTTTTTCTTGCGTTTACAACGTTTGCAAGATTTAGGTTTTGCAGATACTGGCTATTCTATTGTAGATCTCAAAAAGATTTTTCAGTATGCTATCGAGAATTGTACTAAGGCTGGTTATAATGAGCAGTTAAATGGTATTTATCAGAATGCTGATGGAGCCACTGATGAGTTCAAAGAGTTAACGGAGTTGGTTTACGCTTTAAATTATGACCAATGGAATATTAAAATGGGAAATGAATTTGAGGACGCTATACTTCATCTCAACAAGAACATAAATCTCAAACAATTTTGGAATATTCCCATAAATCTCTTTGCAGAGATAACAGCAAAAGATTTCTTCGAATCATTTTTTAAATGCCATAATAGCCGTAAACGTGATGTTTGTAATTTTTTTAAAGAAAGGTATAAAGTTGTAAAACACCAACAATTAGATACTGATTTTATTAATAGTATAGTTGAGTTATTGGTTGATTATCTTAACTCAAAAGCAAGACCAGCACCATCAAAAAAGTATTGTGAATATTTGCTAAAGATACTGCCCAATAGTACTGAGAATACATCGGATAGTTAACTTTATAAATAATGATATGTGAAATACAAGACATTAGAGCTTATATCGACTAATTGAAATTTTATGTATGATAGAGTTGCTTTCAGATAGTCTTGTGTTGGGCTGGGAAATCTTGCACTAACCCCTTCGTCTGCATAGGGTAATGGCAGATTTGAGGAAAATTGTGGCACTGTCCACGATTTTGTGTAAATAGAAAACTAGAGGATTCGAGTTTTATAGGGACTCTCCATCATATTGTCAATCTTATGTATTTCTATGTTCTTTTTCATCGTGGCAAATAAACAAAGAAATATTGTATATAGTTGCCTGCATTTGTATTTTTTAGGTTAAAGAAGAAGGCAGCCATAAGACTGCCTCCTGAATACCAAGCTCATCAGCACGCATCCACATCTCTTGCTTGGTCTTCATGTGCTATTACTAATGAGCTTTTAAAAAGTTTAGTCCGGACACAAAAAAATGAGAAATCCCCATAGTAGCCCAACTACGGGGATAGTATCTGAACCACAATTACCCTTTCATCATCATAATATCTGCTCTCATTTCGATGTAGTCTTTATATTTTTCGGGGTTGTTCACGTAATCGATCACCCGATTGATTGCTATTTCAGCTTGCTTTTGTTTGACTTTTGTATAGAACCTAATAATTCCTTTGCTTTTGTCCGAATGTCCTAGACAGTAGTCTATCACACCGTCTGGTATGCCAAGTTCTGATGCAAATTGAGCAAAAGTTTTGCGAGCGGAATAGAAGCATAGTGTTTGCTTGATTCCTAAACGGTCTTTCAGCTCTCTCATGCAAAGGTTTATATACTTCTGTAGATTAGAATACGTGTAAGAATACCCTAAATCCAGCATGCCTTTTTTATTAATATACTTATTTATTATAGCTCTTGCTTCTGGATGTATCGGTATTGTAATATTTGCTTTTCCTGTCTTTGCATGTAGTGTCTTAGTTCTTTCGAAAGAAAGAATGTCTGATGATAGATTTACTGATAATAGGTCTTTCAGATTTATTCCGCATAAATAGAAAGATAGTAGAAGCATGTCTTTTCCTAAACTAATCCTCTTCCCTTCTAATTCGGTATTTCGTATTCTTTGAAACTCCTCTATTGTTAGATCGCACTCCTTGGGTTCGGCAGTTGGGATTTTGGTATAAGCAAAGGGGTGTACATCTTGTTTAAGAATGCCGGCTTTGATTAATTCGTTGATTCTTGCTTTCAAATGGGTAAGTCTTAATCCGATATTTCCATTTGCATAACCTTTTCTCATCATCCACTTTTTGAAGTGTTCAATCATTATGGTATTAATGGCAGGAATAGGTACGTCTCCTTCAGCAATAGTAAAGATGCGTATTGTTTCCTCATTCATTTTTGCATAACTTTCTCTTCCTTCTTCTTTGAATTCACCAACTCGTTTCTTCCAATATTCTAAGAATGAAATATGGGATGGACGTTCTTTAGAAATAATTATCTGTTTGATCTGCATAGCAGAGAGATACTCAATGTTTTCTATGGAGTCAAATTTATCTTTATATTGTGAGAATACAAACTCTAATCGTTTGTTCATTACACTTGCATCTTTGCGATATGCGACCTTTCCATTTTCGAATTCTGCGATATCATCCAATAGAAAGGTTGTTTTGATGTAAGCCCGCTGTTTCTTTTGGGAGATACAGACTAAGATCGGCAGTCTGCCATCTTGTTCCTTAATGGAACTTAATACTGTTAATCTGATTGTTGCCATAAGCTGAATAATCAAACACAATTCTACTATACAACTTTAGCCATATATATTTGCAGAAATGTGCTTTTTTTTATTCAGATGAGACTTTTTAAAAGAAAAAACGCTGATTAAAATATTTATAATCAGCGTTTTACTGTTGAGCCGCTAGCCAGACTTGAACTGGCGACCTACGCGTTACGAATGCGTTGCTCTACCAACTGAGCTATAGCGGCAGTGACTTTTCATTTACGGGGTGCAAAATTACATCTTTCTTTGAAATTACGAAAAGAAAAAGGTTTTTTTTTGAAAAAATCTTTCTTAAAATGGTTTTCTATATTTGCTCTGTCATTTTTCCTTCTAAAATAATTGTTTTATCAATATAAAAAATACATCTTTGCAAATCTTACTGTCAACCTAAAATCTGACAATAATTATGAATTTGAAGATATATTATAAGAATCTTTCATCCCGTATTGCCTCCAAGTGGACTATATTGGCTATTGATATTTGTTTGATAATGATTTCCATGCTTTTAGCATGTATCCTTCAGCTCGGGGTATCTTCTATAATATATAAGATGTCATTGTATGTATGGATGATTTTTTTCTCTTTGTTTTGTAATCTGTGTTTCTTTTCTGTCTTTCATACATATGTTGGAGTTATTCGTTTTTCTTCGTTTGTGGATATCTATAGAGTGTTTATATCTCTTACATTGAGCTATGGAGTACTGGGGGTAGGAAATTTTTGCTGGTCAGCTTTTGGTTTGGGAGAAACATTACCCAGTGGAATAATTTTTATAGCATATATTCTTAACTTCATATTCATGGCATGTCTGCGCATTTTGGTGAAAATGTTGCATGAAGTTTTGTCTTTTGATATTCGGCATTGTGTGAATGTGTTTATTTATGGCTTTCGTGGAACTGGAGTGAATATAGCAAAATCTATGCGTGTAAGTAGAAATAATCATTATCGTGTATGTGGTTTTATTTCTGATGAGCCGTGGATGATAGGCAAACACACCATGGGATGTAGGGTATATGCTAATGATAAGATGTTATTTGAACACTTAAAAAGGAAGAATGTACGTACGATTATTGCTTCACCTGATAAGTTGGTGGATTTGGAACAGTCTGGTATAGTAGCACAAATGTTAGCTCAGGATATTCATGTGATGACAGTGCCTCCCTTGAGCGATTGTTTGGATGATGGAATTATAAAAGATATCCATATAGAAGATTGGCTTCGTCGTGAACCAATTCAGGTTGATATCCGTAAAATAGCGGCTTATGTTGAGGGACATCGAATATTGATAACCGGTGCTGCTGGTACTGTAGGGCGGGAAATCGTTCGCCAGTTGGCGGCGCTAAATCCATATCAGTTGATATTGGTTGATCAGGCTGAATCTCCTTTGTATGATATTCAATTGGAATTGTCTGACCATTGGAAGAATCTCGAAGTACGGGTATTAGTAGCAGATGTTACAAATTATACTCGTATGGAGGCTATTTTCAGAGAGTGTATGCCGCAGTTAGTCTTTCATGCTGCAGCATATAAACACGTTGCCATGCTTGAAGATTATGCTTCTGAAGCTATACAGGTGAATATTTTAGGAACAAAGACTGTTGCGGATTTGTCTGTAAAATACAAAATTAAAAAATGTATGATAATTTCTACAGATCATGCTTTCTGTCCGGTGCATGCTATGGGGTATAGTAAATGTTTGGCTGAAATGTACGTACAGGGATTATCTCGCAAAGTAGTGCAGGAAAATAGTCTTACTAAATTATTTGTAGTTCGCTTCAGTGATGTATATCCTGATGCCCCTCGCAGTTTAATGACTGTATCGGAAGCTTGTCAGTTGATATTGGAAACGGGGAATTTGGGTGAGAATGGTGAAATCTATGTGTTTGAAGATGATGCAGTAGAAGATACACTGCCCACCAGCTATGAAAAAATAAGGAAAAGCAAAGGATATTTCATTGATTATACTATGATTTGCGAGCAGATTAATACTTTAACGGAAAATAATTGCATGCAGGATTCAGCGGTAATAATTAACAAAATGAAAAAAATAATCTCATATTTTTCTGAGTCTTGTGCGGATGCCTGAACGGCTGAATGGAGTTTTTAATTCTTTTTCCGAAATTTCGATGTAAAATAAATGGGCGTTCTGAAATAATGTGCTACCTTTGTGCCCGATTTGTATTTAACTGTAGGAATTTTAAAGATTAATCAAATATCTTATGCGTAGATTAATAGCACTATTCTTTTCAATCTTCATCCTTGTAGGGGGCGTTATGGCCCAGCAAATGTCGGATGATCAGGTGGTTCAATATGTGAAAGAAGCACAGAGAACTGGCAAATCGCAAAAGCAAATGACTACTGAGCTATTGCGTAGAGGAGTAACCAAAGAACAGGTTGCTCGTATACAAAAAAAATATGCCGAGCATAGTACTGCTGCAGATGGAGTAGAAAACAAACCCTCTCAACTTCGTGAACGTACTTCTTTAATGACAGACGGGAAAGCTATTAGAGGTACTTCTTATGAAGAAGCAGAATTAGAAGAACAGAAAGAAATAATTGATTTAAAACGTGATGCGAAAGCTACTCCTGAAGCACCAGGAAGCAATATTTTTGGTCATAGTTTATTTTCTAATAGAAACCTTTCTTTTGAGCCGAGTGCAAATCTGGCTACTCCGGTAAATTACCGTTTAGGCCCGGGTGATGAAGTTATTATAGATATCTGGGGAGCTTCAGAAAATACAATTCGTCAGACGATTTCTCCCGAAGGAACTATTTTAGTCCGTGGTTTAGGTCCCGTTCATCTTAGTGGTATGACTGTAAAAGAGGCGAACTCTTTTTTGCAACGTGAGTTTTCTAAGATCTATTCTGGAATTTCAGGTACTGAGCCCAACTCTGAGATAAAATTGACATTGGGTGACATTCGTACGATACAAATTAATATTATGGGTGAGGTTTCTGTACCGGGAACTTATACCTTATCTGCATTTTCCACTGTATTTCACGCTTTATATCGTGCTGGTGGTGTAAACCGTATCGGTAGTTTACGTAGTATTAAAGTGGTACGCGATGGTAAAACCTTTGCTGATCTGGATGTTTACGACTTTATAATGAAAGGTAAAATGAAGGATGATATACGCCTTCAGGAAGGTGACGTGATCATTGTAGATCCTTATCAGTCTCTGGTTGAGATTGTGGGTAAAGTCAAAAGACCGATGTTTTATGAGATGAAACCTACAGAGACTGTTGCTACCATATTAAATTATGCAGGTGGTTTTACTGGTGATGCTTATAAAAAAGCCATTCGTCTTGTGCGTAAGAGTGGACGTGAACATCAGGTCTTTAATGTAGATGAAATGGATTACTCTGTTTTCCGTTTGGATGATGGAGATATGATTACGATAGATGCTGTACTGGATCGTTTTGAAAATCGTGTAGAAGTTCGTGGTGCTGTTTATCGTGCCGGTTTATATCAACTAGACGGTACAGTAAATACGGTGAAACAATTAATAAAGAAAGCTGAAGGATTGCGTGGAGATGCTTTCCTGAATAGAGTAATTATAGATAGAGAGCATGAAGACCTGTCTCATGAAATCATTGCTATTGATTTAGGAGGACTATTAAATGGGACAATTGCTGATATTCCTTTGCAGAAAAATGATATTCTGTATATCCCAAGTATTACTGACCTGAAAGAAGAAGAAACGGTTGCAATTTATGGTGAAGTTGCTAATCCGGGTACTTTCCTTTTTTCTAAGAATATGACTATTGAAGATTTACTTGTTCAGGCAGGTGGTTTGTTGGAAGAAGCTGCTACAACAAGGGTTGAGGTAACTCGTCGTATTAAAGATCCTAAGAGCACTTCATTCAGTAGTGTTTTAGGTAAAACATTTACTTTTGATATAAAAGATGGTTTTATTGTTGGAGGAAATGCGGAGAACTTCTATTTAGAGCCCTTTGATGCTGTTTATATTCGTAGAAGTCCTGCTTATCGTAGGCAACAGAATGTGGTTGTTGCTGGTGAAGTACTTTTCTCTGGTAGCTATTCTTTATTGAAGAAGAATGAGCGCTTGTCTGACTTGGTTAGCAAGGCTGGTGGTGTAACTCCGGATGCTTATGTAAAAGGAGCTCGTTTAATCCGTAAATTGTCCGATGAGGAAAGACGTCGTCAGAATGACGCTATCCGTATGGCTCAGAATGGTGAGGGAAAGGACTCCATATCTATACAGAAATTAAATCTGTCAGAGACCTATACTGTAGGTATTGATCTGGAGAAAGCTTTAGCCAATCCAAAGTCTGATTTTGATTTGGTTTTGCGTGAGGGAGATGTACTGTATATTCCGGAATATGTGAATACTGTGAAAATCAGTGGTTCGGTCATGTATCCTAATACCGTAGTGTATCAGAAGGGAAAGAATCTGAAATTCTACATTAATCAGGCGGGTGGTTATGGCAATATGGCAAAGAAGAAGAAAGTTTATGTGGTTTACATGAATGGTACGGTATCTCGTCTGAAGGCAAGAAATGCCAGTGCTATAGAACCGGGATGTGAAATTATCGTTCCCAGCAAGGCTGAAAAGAAGCATATGGCGATGGCTGAAATTTTGGGTATTAGTAGTACAACTGCTACAATTGCAGCAATGGTAGCAACTATGGCTAACGCTTTTAAGTAATTTGGATTATGGGTGAAGAAAAAAAACTGAATACACTTCCTCAACAACCAGAGGAACAGGAAATAGACTTGATTGAACTTGCCAAGAAAGTTTGGGCAGAGCGAAAATTGGTTTTTAAAGCGTGTGGATATGCTGCGTTAATAGGACTGGTTGTTGCATTTAGCATTCCCAGGGAATATTCTACTAGCGTAACGTTAGCACCAGAAAGCACTGGGAAAACTTCAGGAGGTAGCATGGGAGCGTTGGCTGCTATGGCTGGAATCAATATGGGCTCTTCTGTTGGAGAAGATGCTCTTTATCCGGATCTTTATCCGGATATCGTAAGTTCTACTCCGTTTCTGACTGAGTTGTTTGATGTAAAGGTCAAAGATGATAAAGAAAAGGTAGATACTACACTGTATGTTTACTTGGACGAACATCAGCGTGCTCCTTGGTGGGGTGCTATTATTTCTGCTCCTTTTAAAGTTTTGGGTTGGACCATCTCTTTATTTAAGGATGATGAAGTAGAAGGAACTGGCACACTGGATCCTTTTAGATTAACAAAAGATGAAGCAGACATTGCCGAAGCGCTAAGTAAACGTATTGCTGTTTCTGTTGATAAGAAGACAGGTGTTACTACCTTGACGGTAACAATGCAGGATCCTTTAATTTCTGCTTCATTAACCGATACAGTAATGCACCGCCTTCAGAATTATATAACTGAATATCGAACTAATAAAGCTCGTCATGATTTGGCTTTTACCGAGAAATTATATACAGAAGCAAAAGCTAACTATACGGATGCCCAAAGTAAGTATGCATCTTTTGTAGATGCCAATCAAAATATTATTTTGTTAAGTTATCGTGCTGAGCAGGAGCGTTTGCAAAATGAGATGAGTTTAGCATATAATGTATATACTCAAGTTGCCCAACAGTTACAGATGGCAAAAGCTAAAGTACAAGAAATTACTCCGGTATATACTGTTGTTCAGCCAGCGACGGTTCCTTTGCGTCCGTCTAAGCCTAGCAAGCCCATGATTCTGATAGGTTTCGTATTTTTGGCTGGTGTCGGTAGTGTTGGATGGATATTGTTTATAAAGGATTTATTAAAAGGATGGAAAAAGCAAACAACGATATGATGATGGATGAAAATTCGCGTAGCTGGTATGTATTGTACACAGCGCCAAGATTGGAACGTAAATTGATGCAACACCTTACTGTTGCCGGATATAAGACTTATTGTCCTATGCAAACAATTTATGTGAACTGGAATGGAAAGACAAAGGAAATTATTGTTCCTTTTTTCTCCGGTTGTGTTTTTGTAGAGGGAGATCTTAAGGATATGACCTCTGTTGTAGCTTCTCAAAAAGCGGCATTTTTAGTGAATGCTGATGGTAAAGAGCTTACTATAGTATCTGATAAGGCAAACCTTCCAGGAAAGTTTGCCCAATTATTGAAGTAATGATGAAGTTGATTTCAGAAGAACTGTTGGATAGTGTGTCCCATGAAGCACGAGAGAGTTCTCGTTTGCGTATGAATTATAATTTTCATGAATCATTGGACTCACCTATTCATCGCTTGCTTAACGCATTAGAGCCGGGAACGTATCTTCCTCCTCATCGTCACACTGATAAAGAGGAGACTTATGTAGTATTACGTGGAAGTCTGTTGACTTTCTTTTATGATGATTTAGGTAATGTAATAGAAAAAGTTAACCTAAATCCGTCGGCTGGAGTCTATGGGGTGGAGATTCCTTCCGGTACTTGGCATAGTATTATTGCTTTAGAGCCAGGCACTGTGATTTTTGAAATCAAAAGTGGCCCTTATAAACCACTTCCTCCCGAAGATATTGCGCCATGGGCGCCTGCACCCTCCGACTTGGAAGGTGCTGCTGTGTTTATGAAACGAATGTTGGAGGTTTAATTAGCACCTTCAAACATTCGGCTTCGTGCCAGCATGCATGCACCTACAATGCCGGCCTTATCTTTTAACTTGGATGTCGTGATAACTGAGTCTTTATTCACGAGGTTTAAGGAGTATTTTCGTACTGCTGTTTTTATAGGTTGCGTAATGTAGTCTCCGGTTAGAGATAATGTTCCTCCGATTATTACTAACTCGGGATTAAAGATATTTATAAGACCGGCAATTTGTTTACCTAATTTTTGCCCGATTTCTTCGACAATTTCAATGCATAGCACATCTTCCTTGTTTACTGCTGCTATAATCTCATCTAATGTTAATGGGTTTTCCATATTAATCCGTTCGGATAAAATAGAATTTTCTCCTTTCTTTATTCGTTCCAGCAGAGTACGGTGTAATGCTGAGCCGGAAGCTTCTGTTTCCAGACAACCTTTCTTTCCACAGTGGCAGATGATTTCATTATCAAATGTGCTGATATGCCCAAATTCTCCTGAGAATCCTGATTTTCCTTTGTAGATTTTTCCATCTATAATGATTCCGATTCCTAATCCCCAGCTGACATTTACGAAAATAATATCTTTTTCTCCTTTAACGCATCCTTGCATGTATTCTCCATAGGTCATTGCTCGTGTATCATTGTCGATTGTGACAGTATATCCTAGTCTTTCACTTAATACATCTGCAAGAGGACGTTCTTCAAAATTAAACTGGCTGAAACTATATCCGGATTCTGGGTTTACCCGACCTGATACATTGACATTGATATTAAGAATCTTTTCAGTGTCAATTGAAAGTTTCTTGATGAAATTGAGAATAAGGCTACAAAGCTCGTTCATTCCTTCCAAAGAGTTCTCAAAATTATAAGGAATGTCCATTTTGAGATCTACCATATCTCCTTTGAAATTGATTAATCCGATATTGATGGAGAATTTTTTTATATCTACTCCAATAAAGTAACCGGATTGAGGATTCAAGCCGTATAGATGCGGGTGGCGTCCTCCGCTTGTTTCCAGTTTCCCATAATCATTTATATAACCTTCATCGAACATTTCACCTATTAATTTAGTGACAGTAGGGATACTCAGATCTAACTCCTTAGAGAGATCAGGAATTGTAGAACTACCGTTATATATATAATAGGTGATAATCCTTTTTTTTATAAGGGCATTTTTAGACCCCATTTCTATTTCTTTTAGGAATTGCTGATACATACTCTTTGTTAATTTCATTATTGTCAACAAAGATACTTAATAATTTTATTAATATCAACCTTTCTATGTGAAAAAGAATATTATTTCTTCTTTTTATTTAGTTGATAATTGCTGAACTCTCCTTTTTCCTTATTCCTTTTTTATCTTTAGTTTGCGTTTCTTTTCTTTTACCTCGTTATTATTAATTAATAATATGGCTATACATAATTAAATGTATCGAATAATAAGAATTTAATAATA